>ERZ1066130.247-NODE-247-length-24536-cov-11.539071_pt1 | contig 24536 bp, 20 predicted proteins | sample MGYA00382777_ERZ1066130 | MGnify/ENA primary metagenome ERZ1066130 (study PRJEB33369, sample SAMEA5778360) | biofilm metagenome | biome: Industrial cooling water; feature: Water cooling tower basin; material: Biofilm | place: United Arab Emirates | collected...
CCCGGGAGATGGCGTAACTGATCCGCCAGCCGTTCGGCGAAGGGAAGGACGATCCCGATGTTCTGGCGCTGCCCCAGTGTCTGCCCGAACGAGAGCGCCTGCCGGAGCTTCTCGACGGACTTTGCTCCCATGCGCGGCAGTGAAAGGATGGACCCGTCATCAATGATCCGTCGCAGCGACGCCGCGTCCGTGACGCCGCCCTCTCGCCAGAGCATCGCGAGCGTCTTGGGGCCCAGCCCGGGCAGGTCAAGCAGCGGGGGAAGGCCCGGGGGAACCCGGGCACGAAGCTCGTCAAACTCCGCGATCGTGCCGCTGCGTGCAAACTCGACCACCTTGTCCGCGATCTTCGGGCCCACGCCGGGAATCTCCCGGAGCTTGGCGGCGTCACCGGCGATGGACGCGAGGTCCGCCGGATGGTCCTCGAACGTGCGTGCGGCACGGGCCATGGCGTTCACGCGAAAGGCGTCTTCGCCCAGCAGCTCCAGGAGGCTGGCCGCGCGAGAAAATCGGGAAGCGAGATCGTGATTGAAACTCATGGGCGGGCCCGCTGGTCGTAAAGGTCGGCAACGTGCCGCTCGACAGTGCGAACGAACTCGTCCCGCTCGTCGCGATCGACCAGGAGCAACGCCGCGACCCATCGGCGCGCGAGCTCGGGCCCCATCGGCTGGAGCAATTCAACGAGCATCCGGACGTGGTCGCTTGGCGAGAGCGTCGCGGAGCCGGAGAATGCGCTCGGGGATGAGATCAGTGGAGGCTGGCTGGGGGGAGGCGTGGTCGAGCGGCTGGTGGTCGACCGGGGCGTGGGCCGATCGGGCGTTCGTCCCGAGCGGCGGGCTGGTTTGCCCATCGCGAATCTCCTGGGCGAGGGAGTCGGACGCCCGAGTGGCAAGCCCGCTCGGCTCGACGCTGCTCAAGTTCTGCGCCAGCACGCGGGAGGCCGACCGGGGCTCGTCCGAAAGGGCCCGAACCCGTACTTCGATCATCTGCATCATCTGTTCCAGACGATCCACACGCTCGATCAGCCGCTCAACCGCGACCGCGAGCGCGGTCAGCAATTCCGACGGGTCGGCCTGCCGCAACGCGTGGTCGCGGACATCCGAGGCCTTCATCGGCCCCTTGCCGAGGAGCAGCCAATCCGCGCTGAGCCCAAAGGCTCGGCAGACCGCCTGAAGAAACTCCGTGCTGGGCGCCTGCCCCGACAGATACCGGCGGACCGTCTCATGATTCGTGTTCGTCAGCTCGCCGACGTATCGGCTGCTGCGCTGCCCGACAACCGCGGCGAGACGTTCATGAAGGGGCGACGCGTACACGTCCGCCAGTATACCTCAGCCCACGTCCCCGAGCCCCAGCGAATCGCCGTAGGCCTTCAGCAGCCGCCTCCGGATCAGTTCCTCCGGCGGGCGGGAGAGCGTCGGCGAGGCCGAGATCCAGTCCGCCGCGTCGCGTCTGGCCATCCCCAGCAAATCCCTGTCCTTCATGAGGTCGGCGACCTTGAGCGGGGGCAAACCCGACTGCCTCGTCCCGAAAAGCTCCCCCGGACCACGGATCGCCAGGTCCTCCTCCGCCAGGGCGAACCCGTCGTGCGTCGACTCCATCACCGACAGGCGCTGCATCGCCTCGGGGGCTTCCGGGTCGGCCACAAGCACGCAGCGCCCGGGCCTCGTGCCGCGGCCCACACGCCCGCGCAACTGGTGGAGCTGCGCCAGGCCGAATCGGTCGGCGTGCTCGATGACGATCGTCGTCGCGTTGGCGACGTCGACCCCCACCTCGATCACCGTGGTCGTGATGAGCGCATCGATCACGCCCGCCCGGAACCGCTCCATCGTCGCGTCCCGTGTCGCCGGCTGAAGCCGCCCGTGAAGCACCGCGAGACGCTTGCCCTTCAGCGGACCCGCCTCGAGCTCCCGGTGCACCCAGCGCACGCTGGCCAGCTCGCCGTCGTCGGGCTCGCTCGCGTCCTCGTCGCCGATGGTCGGCACCACGATGTAAGCCTGCTCCCCGGCCTCGATCCTCGACGCGACATCCGCGTAGACGGCCGCCCGCTGCTCACGGCTCACCACACGTGTCCGCACCGGGGATCGGCCCGGGGGAAGAGAGTCGATGATCGAGATGTCCAGGTCTCCGAACAGCGTGATCGCCAGCGTGCGCGGGATCGGGGTGGCGGTCATGACCAGCACATGAGGCGTCACGCCCGGCTCGGAGGCTTTGGATCTCAGCCTCGCCCGCTGGTGCACGCCGAAGCGGTGCTGCTCATCGATCACCGCGAGCGCAAGGTTGCTGAAGCGAACGTCATCGGTGAGCAGCGCGTGCGTGCCCACCACCAGATCGATCGAACCGTCGGCCAGCCCCGCGAGCACTCCCGCTCGGTCGGCCGACGAGGCCGAACCCGTCAGCACCGCGGATCGAACCTGCGAGCCCTTGAGGATGCGTGCCAGATTCGCCGCGTGCTGCTCGGCGAGAATCTCGGTCGGAGCCATCAGCGCCGCCTGTGCGCCCGACGCCACCGCCAGAAGCATCGCGTAGACCGCCACCGCCGTCTTGCCGCAGCCCACATCGCCCTGAATCAGCCGGTTGGCCGGGGTCGAGGACGCCAGGTCGCGGGCGATCTCGGCGACGACAGCGTCCTGGGCGGGTGTGAGCGCGAACGGAAACCTCGCCCGGATCGCACGGTCCACGCCATCGTCCGCTCGAAGAGCCGGCGCCCGCAGGCTCTGCCGAAGGTGGTGCCGCTTCATGTGCACGCCGAGTTGCAGCAGCAGCAACTCGTCGTACGCCAGACGCCGCCGAGCCGCGAGCACCTCGTCCGTGCTCTTTGGATCGTGGTACATGCGGTACGCCTCGGCGAGCGAGGGCAGCCCCCTCGCCTCGCGGTAGGCGGGCGGGAGGTGATCGTGGATCTGGGGGAGCGCCTCGGGCAGCACCCGCCTGATCGCACGCTCGATCTGCCACGACCTTGCCTGTTCGGTCGCGGGGTAGATCGGACGCACCTGCGCCTCGCGCAGCGCGGGTTCCTCAGACTCCGGACGGAGCACCATGCTGCGGGGATTGACGAGCTGAATGGCGTTCCCCTTGCGAGCGGCCTTCCCCTGCACCCACAGACGAACGCCCGGATGCACCTTCTCCCGCATGAACAGCATGTTGAACCACAGCACCTCAAGCCGCCCCGTCCCGTCCGTCAGCACCGCCTCGACACGTGGCCTGCGCCCCATCGCCGTGCGCACGGCCGTCACCTCGCCCCGGGTCGCGATGATCCGGCCCGGAACCGCCTGGTCGATCGTCGACTCGGGCTCCTGAACCTCATGCCTCATCGGCAGATGGGCGATCAGCCGCCCCACGTTGGTCAGCCCCATCAACGCCATCGCCTCCGCCAGGCCGGGCGGGATGCCGGGGACCATCGCCAGGGGCGTGGTCAGGTGGATGGGCGAAGCTTCGGACATCATGCGGACTTTACGCGCGATCCATCGTGGCTCGGTATGCTCCCGCCGCGGCCCGAAGGAGGTCCCCGCGATGATGCGGCGAATCGCAGCACAGGCGTCCATTCTCGTGTCGGGAGTTGTCATGGTCGGAGGATGCTCGACGGAACGGAACTTCGGTCAGGACGTCGACTTCGTCTCGAGACACACCGAGATCATCACCCTCTCTTCGCCCGACGGCCTCGCCAAGGTCCTGCTCGCTCCAAGACTCCAGGGGCGCGTCATGACCTCCACCGCGCAGGGCGACTCCGGCATCTCCTTCGGCTTCATCAAGGACAGCCTCATCGCCTCCACAGCCCTCAGCAAGGGCATCAACGCCTACGGCGGGGAAGACCGGTTCTGGCTCGGGCCCGAGGGCGGACAGTTCTCGATCTTCTTCCCCCCGAACGCTCCGGAGCAGACGCTCGCCCACTGGCAGACACCGCCGCCCATCGATACCGAACCCTACACCGTGCTGCACCGGGACGATTCGAGCGCGGCCTTCCAGCACGATGCCACGCTCCAGAACTTCTCCGGCACGCGGTTCGATGTTCGGATCGACCGCACCGTGCGTCTGCTCGACGCGGCCGGAGCGCTCGCATCACTCGGCATCGACGACGACGCCCGCTGCCACGCCGTCGCCTTCGAAAGCGAGAACACCATCACGAACACGGGCAGCGCCGCGTGGACACACCAGTCGGGCATGCTCTCGATCTGGATCCTCGGGATGCTCAAGCACTCGCCGCGCGCTTCCGTCATCGTCCCGCTGCGGGACATCGGCGAGTCGGCTCTCGGCCCCGAAATCAACGACGAGTACTTCGGCAAAGTGCCGAAGGACCGGCTCCGACTCGTGACCAGAACGCCCACCTCCATCGGCCCGGCTTGGAAAGACGAACCCCGGGCCCTCATCTTCAAGGCTGACGGACGTTTCCGCAGCAAGATCGGTGTTTCCCCGACCGCGGCTCTGCCGGTCTGCGGGTCGTACGACGATGCACGCGGCGTCCTCACCATCGTCACCTTCACCGTGCCCGCCGGTGCCACCGACTACGTTAACTCCATGTGGCAGACGCATCAGGCCGAACCCTTCCGCGGCGACGTCTTCAACAGCTACAACGACGGCCCGAGCGAGCCCGGAGCAAGCCCCTTCGGCCCCTTCTACGAACTCGAATCGTCCTCCCCGGCCGCGGCTCTCGCGCCCGGCGCATCGCTCACCCACTGGCACCGAACCATTCACGTTCAAGGACCCAAGGACTCCCTCGACCGCATCGCCCGCACCATCCTGGGCGTCGGACTCGATCAAGCGGCGATCGTCTGGTAGAGCGATCTCGCTCAATGTCAAAGAGAAAGGCCCCCGGAGGAGCACTCCGGAGGCCATCTCTTTCTTGAATCTCGAACGCGGGGATCAGCGGCGACGGCGACGCACGCCGAACAGGCCCGCCGCCATCAGCGGCAACACGGCCGGCGCGGGCACCAGATTCTGCTCGACCCACTCGATCGCCATCTCATGGTCCTCTTCGCCCAGACCGTTGTTGAACACGATCCAGAACGGGAGCGAGTCGGCGTACGTCCCCTCCGGGGAGGAGATCGACATCTCGAGAAGGTAGATCCCCGACAAGGCGGGGCCGTTGAGCGTGAAGGTGGGGTGGTCGTGGATGCCGCCCTCGCTGTCCGCCACGAGCGAGAAGCCGCTCGTGAAGACGTCGCTCGTCGGCGAAGTCGTCGACGCAGGCCCGAAGTCGAGCGTGATCGTCGAGTCCGACATCGACGAGAAGTCCACGCCGTTCCACGAACGAACCGCACGCAGAATGTTCAGCTGCACACGCGCTCCGGGCAGGAACGTCCCGTCCGGCGACTTCATCCCGGGCTCGTCGGCAAAGTTGGGGATCCCCGCCTCGCCCAACTCGGCTCCGAAGACACGCACGCCCGCGGTCGTTTCCGTTTCCTCCTCGTTGATCGACCCGGTCGTCAGACGCCCCTCGGCGTGCGCCAGCCAGATATCAACGTGCTCACCATCCGCAAGAACGTTCGTCGCCGCCATCGCGGCCACCACACACGACATCGCACGGTACATCATCGATACTCTCCCATTCTCGCAACACACACGACACGCCGACCATCGGCGATCACCCCGCCACCTGCCCACGCTGCAGCGTCAGGGGCACCCCTGCTCGAACGCCGCCACAAACGCGTCAAAGTCGAAGAAATCCACAAACCCGTCCCCGTCAAAGTCCGCGGTCCGACCGTCCGGGCAGGTCCCGCCCTCGAAGCAGCCCGCGAACGCGTCGAAGTCGAAGAAGTCGACGAACCCGTCGCCGTCAAAGTCAGCCCGGCACGACGCAAGGTTGTCCCGGACCCACTCCGCCGCCGCCGAAACCTCCGCGCCGCCGCGCCCCTGGTTGAACACGATCCAGAAGGGCTCGCTGTCCGCGATGCCCGGCACCGACGAGAACAACTCCATCTCCACCAGATAGACCCCGGGCTCCGCAGGATTCCCCAGCGTGTACTCGAGGTGGCGGTGCCACTGCCCGTTCGACCCCACCCGGATCGTGAACCCCTCCACCACCTGATCGCTCGCGGGCGTCAGCACCGGACCGAGCGGCCCGAACGCCACCTCCATCCGCTCCTCGGGAATCACGTCGAACGCCGAACCCGACCACTCCCGCAGCGCCGCGCGAAGCCGGAACCCGATGTTCGTGTTCGCCGGGAACGCTCCGGGCAGCGTGTCGAACCCGGGCGAGTCCGCGAAGTTCGGGAACGCCGTCCCCAGTTCCGAGATGAACACCCGCTCGCCGAGCGTCGACACGCCCCCCACCGTCGCGCCCGTCGCGATCCGTCCCCCGCTCTGCGCCAGATAGATGTCCCCGGCGTGCTGCGCCGAGGCCCAGGATGCGGCGCTCATCGCCGCGACGACCACCATCCACTTCATGATTCCTCCTTCGCGCAGCCTCACTGCGCGATCTCCGGATTGAACTTGTTCTTGCTCGGCCCCGCGTACACCGTCTCGAAGTCCAGCGTGCGCGAACTGCCGTCGAGGAACGACCAGTTCGACTTGGCACTCGACGTACGCGGCTGCCCCCCCACCGCCGCCGTGTGAACCTGCTGCGATGCCGACGAAGGCGCCCTCGCCGCCGATCCCCAGTTCTCGACGTGCACGTGGTCCGAGACCGCGAAGTCGCCCGTCTCGGTCATCAGCAGAAACTGAACCACCCTGTCGGGCGAGTAGATCTTGTCGATCCGGTTGAAGGGCTCGCGCGGGGAGATCGCCGGGTTGTAAATCGCCGACAGATAGTTGTTCATCCCGTACGACGTGCGCCGGGGCTGCCCACCGACCCGCTGATCGCCGCCGCCCATCTCCGCCGGCCAGTACACGCTCTTGTCCAGCGGGCTTCGCAGCGAGGCTTCGGGCCCGAGAAAGTCCTTGAGAGTCGTGATGAACGACGCCGACTCGTCGCCGATCCCCCCGTGCGCGAGCCCCACATCGCACAGCGCCCCGCGGTAGTCCTGCGCGTACAGAAGCTGAGCCATCTGCAGGTTGTGCAGGTTCGCAAGGTCACGGACCACGTTCGCCGCCCGGCGGGCCTTCCCCAGCGCGGGAAGCAGAAGTCCGACCAGCAGCGCAATGATCGCAATGACCACCAGCAGCTCGATGAGCGTAAAGGCTCTGCTCTTCATGGATTCTCCGCCCGATGGGCGATCCGGCTCGCAATGCCGGGTCCTGAACGAGCATCGGGACGGTGGTGCACGCACCACGCCGACGATGCTCCCGTCCTTTCATGGACATCAATAGACGACGCGGAGGCTCAGGCCGAAGGCGGCCCACGAGCACTCGCCGCGTGAATCAGGCGATCGCCAACGACGCACACATACGCCGTCCGCCAATCGCTCCACCCCATTCTCATCGGCGGGATCAGATCCACCCGCAGGCCCACCGCGACCGAACTCGCGGCCAGGTCGAGCTTCAGGCACAACTCGCAGGGGCCTTCACGCCCCGGAAGCTCCGATTCCCCGCTCGAACCGCCGGAGACAGCCTGATCCGCGGCGGAGCCTTCGCCGTGCACGCACGCCGAATGCTCGCAGACCCGATCGTGGGCTTGCGCCGAGTGGTCGTGGAGCGCACGAACGCCCGCCGAGCAAACGAGGACCGCGAGCAACGCCGCCACGACGACCCACGCCCGAACGAGCGCGGAAGGCCGTGCGAGGTTCTCCGGTCGATAACCCATTCTCATTACCATACGGCCCGGAAGGCCCCCCGGCAACGAAAATCCTCGACCTTGCCCAAAAACGAACCGGGAGTCCCGAAAGACTCCCGGTTGCTCCGTTGATTGGCGGAGAGGGCTGCGCGAGCATGCCCCGTCGGACATGCCGTTACCGGCACAGCCCCTTCGAACTTGATTGCGACACTGGATCACCTCCTTCTGAAAGAGACTCCCCGGCCGCCGGCGGAAGTTCGTTCCGCCCGCCGGGCTCTTCCCCCGGGAGCCGTCGCCCCCGGCACATCGCCCGCACCGCCCCGGCATTCGAGCCGGGCCCGGCCGGTCGTTGAGGCACGCGTCGGGCCGCCGCCCTTTTGGGGCACGGCACGCGGCGTGGAGGCCTCACTTCATCATTCTGCCAAACTCCATCCTCGGTTGCAACTCTTCCTCGCATTCAACTCTCGAGCTCCTCGAACGCGCCCTGCTCGTTCTGCTGCTCCACGTACTTCTGGAACTCCGACATCTGATAACTCACAAAGCAGAAGACGTGGTGCAACGTCACCCACTCCAGATCGCTTTGATCCTCCGGCACATCCTTCCGAAGCCGGTTCAACTCCGCCAGAAGCACCTCGGCCTTGATCTTCTTCATCGAACGACCCCTTCCACAGTCGGCGCGGCCGCGACCCGACCCGCGACCGAAGACGCCAGATACACCGCCGTCAACGCGAACACAATACTCGGCCCCGGCGGCCAATTGGTCTCGAACGACAGCACAAGCCCCGCCAGAACCCCCGCCACCGCGCACGCCACCGAAAGCCCCATCACCACCCCGAATCGCGACGACAGCTTGAGCGAGGCCGCTCCCGGAAGAATCAGCAACGCCGACGCCAGCACCACCCCCGCCAGACGCATCGCCGTCACCGTCGCCACCGCCAGCAGCACCAGCAGCAGCACACGCACCGCCCCCGTGCGCACGCCGAATGCCTCCGCCGCACGCGGATCAAACGCCCAGAACGCCAGCGGCCGACGCGCCCAGAAAAGCGCCCCAAGCACACCCGCGGAAACACCCACGGCCACCCACGCGTCGGCCCACCCGGTGTTCAGCAGATATCCGAACAGGAACGACTCCCACTGAAAGCGCGGGCTGTAGATCCCCACCAGCACCGACCCGATCGCCATCGACAGCACCAGGACAATCCCGATCGCCGTGTCCTCGTGCGTCTCCCCCTGCTTCTGCGGCGAACTGAGGATTCCCACGCCCAGCGCCGAGGCGATGCAGAACGCCAGCACCACCACGAACTGCGCGATCGTCGCCCCGGGCGACAGGCTCGCCGAGGCAAGCCCGAACACTGCCGCCAGCCCGATCCCCCCGAACCCCGCGTGGCTGATCCCCTGCCCGATGAACGCCATGCGCTTGAGCACCACCAGCACGCTCAGCATCGAGCAGAGCAGCGCGAGCGCCACTGCCGCCAGGCACGCTGGCCAGAACAAATCGGGGTAGTCCCGAAGATACTCGAGCGTCTTCACGGAGCCTTGCCTCCCTCGCGGTCTCCGCCCGCCGAACCCGCCGGCGCGTGATGGTGGGAGCATTCCACCGCGCGGTGCGCGTCGATGTGCACGTCCCCGAAGATCGCCGACACATCATGCCGGAAGACCTCCGCCAGCACGGCCGGGGTAAGCCCGCCCGGCGCATCATGGAAGTGAAGCGTCCGCGCGAGGCACGCGACCCGATCACACCCCGCCGCCACCGTCCGAAGATCATGGCTCACCACCAGGATCGTCAGGTCCATCTCGTTGCGAAGCCGGGCCAGAAGATCGCTGAACTGCTGCTGCCCCGCCGGGTCGATGCCCACCGTCGGCTCGTCCAGCAGAAGCAGCCTCGGACGGTTCGCCAGCGCTCGCGCGATCCACACCCGCTGCAACTGCCCGCCCGAAAGCGAGCCCGCGTGCCGATCCGCGTACTCCGACGCCCCCACAAGCGACAACGCCCACTCCGCCCGTCGGAACGACTCCGCGTCCGTCCGCTTCCAGGGCGGCAGGTGCAGCGTCGCCGCCTGAAGCACCGCCTGCCTCGCCGAGATCGGAAACGCCGGCTCCGCGCCGGACTTCTGCGGCACATAGGCCACCAACCCCTCCGCACGCGCCGCAGAAGGCTCTCGCCCCAGCACCCTGATCGTCCCACGCGTGGGCTTGAGCAAGCCCAACGTCAACTTCAGCAGTGTCGACTTCCCCCCGCCGTTCGGCCCCAGAATGCCGAGCCGCTCGCGGTGCGACACGCTCAGCGTCACATCCGACAAGACCGGCACCGACGGGCCGTCCGCCGCCCGCGCCGAGTACGCGAAACTCACCCCGCGGTATTCCACCGCGGCGGCAAACCCCGGCGGATGAAGCTCGTGTTGCGGGTCGATCCCCATTCCCGCAATGCTACTTCCCGTTCAGCGCCGACACCAGCACGCCCAGGTTCGAACGCATCATCGCGAAATAATCCCCCTCACCCAGAGGATCGAGAGTCTTCACCGGCAGACCCGCCTGATCCGCGATCCGACGGGCCGACTTCGCGTCGTACTGGGGCTCGATGAACACCGCAGGGACATTCTCCCTCTTCAGGGCCTCCACCACCGACGCCATCTGCTCCGGCGTCGGCTCCGACGATTCCGCAGGCCGAAGCACGTCCGCAACCCGAAGCCCATACCGCGACGCCAACCGACCCCACGCCGCGTGGTGCGTCACGATCGCCCGGCCTTGGAATGGCTTCAGAGCCTCCGCATACTCCGCGTCCAACTCCCGAAGCCGCTTGATCAACTGCTCCTGCGCCGCCCGTGTCGTGCCCGTCAGGTCTTCCTTCGTCCTCGCCCCGGCCTTGATCACCGCCTCCGCCAACGCCGGCACCGCCTCCGCCACCAGCACCGGGTCCAGCCACACATGCGGGTCCACCCCGTGATCGTGCAGGCAGTTCCCGTGTTCGTCGTGCGCGTGGTGCTCATGGCCCTCCGCGCCCTCCGAAATCCCCAGAACCTGCCCCAGCACCACCTCCGCACGCCCTTCCGACGGATGCTCGCGCAGGAACTGCTCGACCTTGGGCTCCAGGCCCAGCCCCACCTGCACCACCAGATCCGCCTTCCCGATCGTCGCCAGATCCTTCGGGGTGAACTCGTACCCGTGCTCGCTCCGCCCAGGCGGCATCAGGATCGTCACCTCCGACCCCGCCGGCAGCAGCTCCCGCACGATCCCCGCGAGCGGCGCAATCGTCACCACCGCCGACACCCGCTTCTCAGACACCGAGACCTTGGTCGCACCGGGATCGTCCGTGCACCCGGGCAACCCGAGTCCCACCACGCCCGCAACCGACACGATCGCCGACGCCACCGCCACCCGCAGCCCCACCCTCAGCCCGGTCCCCGTTCGCCGCTCCGCCGCTGGACGCATGGAATCCTCCCTTTGGTTCTGAGAAGTCATTCTCATTCTAGCACGCGCCGCCCCGCGTCCACCCCTTTCCGCCCCGTCCGTTCCCCGTTGCCACGCACCCCGCCCGCCAAACCCGTGCCGTACACTCCGGCGTGATCCCCCGAAACCCGCGAACGCGCGCGACCTCCTTCGCCCTTGTCCTGCTGCTCCCCGCGGCCCTGGGCGGCTGCTTCTCCGACTCCGCCACCAGCCCGCCCAAAGCTCCTCTCGACCCCGCCAACCCCTTCCGCGCCACCGCCATCCGCGTGCACCCGCTCACCCAGATCGTCCCCGGGGCCGACGGCAGCCCCGAGATCATCTGCCACGTCGAACTCCTCGACCGCTGGGGAGACAGCACCAAATCCCTCGGCGATCTCACCATCCGACTCTTCGGGCCCAAAGCCGGCTCCGCCGGTGACGCCGAAGTCAGCCGCTGGGACCTTGATCTCACCAACCTCGACGACAACGCCGCCCTCTTCGACCCCGCCACGCGCACCTACCGCCTCCAGCTCGCCGGCGGCCCGGACTGGCTCGCCGGGTTCATCGCCGGCGCACAGCCGGGCGCCGTCCGCAGGATCATCCTGCAGGCCTCCCTCAGCTCGCTCGGCCGGACCCTTACCGATGACTATGTCATCGACCGTCGCTAACGCGCATCCGCCGGCAGATCGCCCCGCTGGATGTACTTCTCGCGGTACTTCTCGTACAGGCGATCCTGCTTGTTCGAGAGATCAACCGCCCGCCCGTCGATGTACGCCCGCACCACGCGCGTCGTAATCTCGAGCGGGCTCCCATCCGTCACGATCAGCGTCGCCGCCTTGCCCTCACGGATCGACCCGAGCCTCTCGCCCACACCAAGGATCTCCGCCGGCCATCGCGTGATCGCCGCCAGGGCATCCTCCGGCGAGAGCCCGAACGCCGCCGCCGTCCCCGCATGATGAGGCAGGTTCCGCTCGTGCGCCGTCCGCTCGCCGCTGGCGATCGCGAACCGCACCCCCGCCTCCTTGAGCCGCGCCGGCAGCGTGAACGCCGAGTCGTACGCGCTGTCCGCCCGCTTGGGCAACCGGTGCACACCTTCCAGAATCACCGGCACGTCGTGCGTCTTGAGCGTCGTCGCGCACAAGTCCGCGTCACGCCCGCCCAGAATCACGCAGTCGATCGACCGCGACGCAAAGAACGCCACCGCCGCGGTTATCTGCTCCACATCCTGCGCACCCACCAGCACCGGTCGGCGCAATGGTCGCCCTTGCGGGTCCTTCTCGTCCTTGCCGGCAAACAGGCATCGCACCGATTCCATCCGCTGATCGATCACACGCGCCGGGTCCTTCGTCCGCTCGCGGTGGTACGCCGCCGCCGCGTCGAAGAACCGCGTCAGCGTCTCCAGGTCGTCCGCGATTCTCCTGGCCTGCCCGTCCTCAGCTCGATCGTCCCCCGTGCCCCGAACCACACGCATGTAAGGCCAATTCACCACGACCCCCGCCACCGGCTCGACGATCAGGTCCGGCATCGTCCAACCGTGCAGACGGATCACCGACGCTCGCCCCGCGATCAACCCCCCCACCGGCACGACCCCCGACGACCGCGTCACCGGAATCAGCGTCGAATCCGGATTCACCGCCGTCGCCGCCCTCGCCTCGGGCGTGATCTCCCCGACCTCCCGCGAATCCTCCGACGCCCGGATCGCCGCCATCTCCGTCAGACCGAGCCTCGTCGAGGCGCCGATCAGCCCCGGGTACACGTGCAGCCCCGCCAGTTCGACGACCTCCGGCCCCGGCGATCGCCACCGCACGCGGGTCTGCAGATCGCGGAACTCCTCCGCAGTCATCACCCCCTGGATCGTCCCCTCATCGAACCACACCACCCCGTCCTCGATCGTCTTCCCCTCCAGCGTGTGCACGGTCGCGCCCGTCAGCACGATCGGCCGACTCTGCGCGGGCATCACCCGCGTCAGATCCTGCGACCACGCCGACGCCGCCAGCGCCATCGAGCCCGCCACCGCCGCACGCCACATCCGCCGCATGATCTTCATTCGTGCACCTCCCCGCACCCGCACTCGCCCGCCCTCGACGCCCAGGGATCGATCCCCAACTGCACCATCCGCACGTACGTCGCAACCGACATCCCCCGAGGGCGTCGAACTTCCTCTTCGTCGCCGTCATCCTTCTCCCGACGCTCATCCGCAGCGCCCAGCGCCTTCTGGAGCAGCCGCTTGCGTTCCGCCGCATCTCGCTCGCGAAGCGCTCGATCCTCGGCGATATCAAAGAGCCTTCGCCCCTCGACCCACGTCACCTCGCATCGCGACGCAGTGGACATCGGCGAGCCCGACCACAGCGCCAGATCCGCCCGCTTGCCCGCCTCGATCGACCCCGTCACCGCGTCGACCTTGAGCTGCTTCGCCGGGTTGATCGTGACGAACGTCAGCGCCTCCGCCGGCGGCAGCCCGCCGTACTTCACACCCTTCGCCGCCTCGCCGTGCATCCGCCTCGCAAGCTCCGTGTCATCGGAGTTGTAGCTCACCACCGCGCCCACCCTGTGCATCAGCGGCGGCCCCTGCGGGATCCCATCCTGCACCTCCACCTTGAACGCCCACCAATCCGAGAACGCCGACCCGCCCCCCGAATACTCCCGCACATACTCCGCCACCTTGTACCCCTCCAGCACATGCTGGAACGTCCCGATCTTGAACCCGAAGTCCCGCGCAACCTCGCAGAGCATCACGATCTCGTCCTGCCGATACGCGTGACAGTGCACCAGGCGAGTGCCCGCGAGCACCTCGGCCAACGTCTCGAGTTCAAGATCTCGACCCCTCGCCGCCTCCGGGGCAGCCGCGTACTCGCGCGCCGCCTGCAAACGCTCGCGGATCTGCGCCTCCACGCCCATCCGCGTCTGCGGATAGCGCGTCGTCGATCGCGAGCCGGAGTTTCCCCGCTTGGGATTCTCTCCCAGCGCGAACTTGATCCCCGCCGCAGCCTCCTTCACCCGCATCTCTTCCGCGTCCTCCGCGCCCCAGCGAAGCTTCAGCACCGCGTTCTGCCCGCCAATCGAATTCGCCGACCCGTGCAGCGAGTTCACCATCGTGAGCCCGCCCGCCAGCTGTCGGTACCAGTTCACGTCGTCCGGGTTCACCTCGTCGAGAATCCGCACCTCCGCCGTCACCGCCTGCCCGCCCTCGTTCGCCGTGCCCAGAGACGTGTGGCTGTGACAGTCGATCAGCCCCGGGGTCAGGTGCTTGCCCCGAGCGTCGATCTCGATCAACCCCGCCTTTGCCCCGCCCCATGACGCGTACTCCTCGATCGTCCCCACGAACGCGATCGCCCCCTCGGAAACCACCACCACCCCGTTCTCGATGATCCCCCTCGCCCCGCTCGTCCATACCGTCGCGCCGCGGATCACTACACTCTCCGCCGGAGCCTCTCCGAAACGCCCGTAGGCGTTGAACGGCATCGGCAGCACCTCGGGCACCATCGCCAGTGTCTCGGGATCGCCCGCTACACGCACCGCCCGAAGCATCGCCGTCCCGCCGTCAGGCTCTTTCACTTCCACGCTCATCCGCCCGTCCGACACACCGCCGCTGACCTTCGCCCCACGCAGATCGCCGCGGAACGCAGATCCCTCGATCGTCACCGGCTCGAGCAGGGTCACCCGCCCCGCCTCGTGCACAACCACCCTGCCCGCCTTCGTCACGTACACCGCCACCACGCCCCCCGAACCCCCCTTCTCACGCTCAGGACGCTCGACGATCCACCCACCAACCAGCGAAGGATCGACCTTGGGCGTCTTGGGCTGCTTCTCCACCCGGACCGCCTCGTACGTGTGCTCACTCCCGTCGGGCAGCACTCCCTTGCCCCGCAACACGTCGCCCTCGACCACCACCTCATCCCGCGATCGGCCTTCGCCCCCGAGCTTTTCAAGCCCATGCGAGAACCGCAGCCCCGTCGCCGTGAACACCACGTCGTCCGACTCGATCACCACAGGCGTTCCGCCACGCTTGGTCAGCACAACCTTGACCAGCCTGGGCCTGATCTCCAACGTCACGACCTCGTCCTCGTCCGCCGCCACGCCGTCGGCCTTGACCACGCGCCATTCCCCCAGCGCCGCGCTCGGCTCCCGCTTGGTCGCCGTGAACCCGAAGCTGCCGCCGTCCGCTCGCAGGCCCGTCCCGCTCATCGACTTCCCGCCCGACAACACCGTCGCGCTTATCGTGAACACGCCCTTCGTGCCATCCAGCGGCTCGTGATCAAACGTCCAACTCACCTGCCGGCCCGAAACCCGCAACTCCGCCGCAGACTCCTTCCCGTCACGCCTTACAAACGCCCGGGGCTTGCGTTCCGACCCCTCCACCACCAACACCCGGTCCGCCGGCTTCGCCCCGGGGATCGAGACCTCCCACACGCCCGCCAGATCCACCGACGCCTCCCGCACGTCGTAGCGATGCCCCTCGATGAACACCGTCATCACACGCGCCGATCCCTCCGCGTCGAACAGATCCCCATCCGCCACCACCACGTTCGCCCCACGCCCCGCCGCGATCTCCCCCAATTCCCCCGACACCCCCAGCAGCGACGCAGGCCGAACCGTGAGCATCGCCAACGCCGCCTCCCTGCTCAGCCCATGACGGATCGCCTTGCGCAGATTCCCCCAGAAGTCCGCTCGATCACGCAGCCTCGCCGTCGTCACCGACGCCCGCACACCCGACTCCTCCAATCGCCGAAGATTCGTCGGCGCCTGCTCCCACGACATCAGCGTCCGAAGATCCGTGTCCTCCGCCCGACCGACCGTCGACACATCGGGCACCCTCGGAAAATTCACCGGCACCACCAGCCCCCGGGCGTGCTCCGACGCCAGCGCCCGCGCCACCGACCCCACCCGCCGATACTCCGTCCCCGTCCCCACCACCGCGAAGGCTCGCGAAAACTCCCCGCCAACCTCCGCCGCCCGCGCCACGTCAAGGTCCGAATTCACCTTGAACATCAGCATCCCGTCCACCAGCGGCGCAAGCCCCGCCCGCACACTCCCACGACGCCTCGCCTCGTCCGTGTCCGCCAGCGTCTGCCTCACCAGCGCAATCGCACCCATCTTCGACGATGGATACGACGCCCACCGGTCCACATCCTCCGCATCTCCACCCGAGGTTTCGAACGCTACCGACTGGTACGCCTCCGCTCGATACACCCCGGGCCGCGCTCGCGACGCCGACGATGGCTCCTCACCCAGCGAGACCACCGACCCCCACCCGCGGAACACGCCCCCGCGCCGCAACCCCGGGTCCATCGGCGCGATCCCCGCCGCCACAAAGCCCAACCGCCTCATCACCCGCGCCGTCTCGCCGTCCACCGCCGCTCGCCTCTGCGGCGTCACGTTCGGGCTCCAATGCGACCCCGGCTCACCCACACCCACTCGCGACCCCTCCGCCTCCACATAGGGATCAACAAATCCCGCATACAGGTGGTGGCCAGTCACGTCCCACACCCGGGCCTCCGCGGGCACCGGCACCCGCGACGCCTCGCCGACCGCGACGATCCGGCCGCCTTCCATCAGCACCACGCCGTTCGCCACAGACTCCCCAGGACTGGTATGAACAGTCCCTCCCACAAGGGCGTGCAACGTCGGCTCATTCCACCTTGGACCGTTTGCCGGCGCCACCGGCGGCACCGACGCACGCGACCCCGTCTCCGGGGGAGATCCCGCGAGCACGCACCCCACCGCCAGCACCACCGACACGAAGCCCATGCCAAATCCTGTGCGCATGGATCCGAGTTTACCGGTTCTCGCCGCCACACACGCCCGACACCGACCAGAGACCAAGCCACGCCCACGCGTCCCGAACCGGCCCCGTCGAGCAGGCGTATCCTCTGGGCGGTTCCGACCGACGGGCGTTCTGCCTCGTCCCGGAACGCGGGCGGGGTCGACAGAACCCCCCATTCCTGCTTCCACCCGGCCCTCCTACAGGCCGGATCCCACGGAGACGCTGCCACATGTCCGCGCACGCAGGCACGCACCACCACCATCACGACCACTCCCACCACGACCACCACGAAGGCGCCGTCTGCTGCTCGCACCACGAGGTCGAGATCGAGCGCTACATCTTCTATTGCCTGATCGGCGGCGTGCTCGTCTTCGTCAGCACCATCTCCAAACTCTTCGGGCTCAACGACCCCCTCATCTCCATGCTCCCCGCGGCGATCGGCGCCATCGTCCTGAGCATCCCCCTCTTCACCGCCGCCCTCACCGAGATGCGGACGATGAAGCTTTCCAGCTCCACCCTCGCCGCCGTCGCCATCCTCGCCTCGCTCACCGTCGGCGACTACGTCGTCGCCGGCTGGCTCGCCTTCATCCTCGTCGTCTTCGGGCAGATGGTCCGCCGATCCGCCTCCGGCGCACAGCGCGCCATCGCCGAACTCGTCCAACTCACCCCCGACGTCGCCCGCGTCGTGGAGAACGGCTCCGAACGCGAAGACGTCCCGCTCGACCAGATCAAGCTCGGCATGATCGTCCGCGTCCGCCCCGGCGAGAACCTCCCCGTGGACGGACGCGTCGCCGGCGGCCGATCCACCATCAACCAGGCCTCCCTCACCGGCGAATCCGCGCCCGTCGAAGTCGCCAAGGGCGACGAGGTCTACGCCGGCACCACCAACCTCACCGGCGGCATCGACATCGAAGTCACACGTATCGGCGGCGACACCACCATCGGCAAGGTCACCCAGCTCATCCGCCAGGCCGAGCAGAGCAGAACCCCGCGCCAACTGCTCATCGAGCAGGTCGCGCAGTTCTTCGTCCCTGTCGCCATGTCCGTCGCCGCAGTCGTCTGGTTCCTGATGGCGCAGGACCCCGAGACCCGCCCCTACGCCGCCGAAACCGCGGTCACCGTCCTCGTCGTGACGTGCCCCTCCGCGCTGCTCCTGGCGACCCCCTCCGCGATGCTCGCGGCTTTCGCCGCCGCCGCCCGTCTGGGCATCCTCATCAAGCAGCCCAACTACCTCGAATCCGCCGCCACCATCAACACCGTCGTCTTCGACAAGACCGGCACCATCACCACCGGCAAGTTCCAGGTCACCCGACTCGCGCCCGCCACCGGCATCGAGGGCGCAGACCTCCTCCGCGCCGCCGCCCTCGGCGAGCAGCACTCCAACCACCCCCTCGCCCAATCCATCCTCGCCACAGCCAAGGCCGCCCGCATCGAGACCGACGGCTCCTCCGAGTACGAGGAGATCCACGGGCGAGGCGTCAAGGCCCGCACCTCCATCGGCGAGATCTGCGTCGGACGAGGCTCCTGGCTCGCCGAAATCAACCCCGACATCAAGCCCGAACTCGAGGCCGTCGAAGCCAAGATCGAGGGCATGACCGGCGTGCACGTCATGCTCGGCGGGCGCTACCTCGGCGCCGTCGGCCTTGAAGACACCATCAAGCCCAACACCAAGTCCGTCATCCAGCGCCTCCGCGACCTGGGCGTGCGGCAGATCGCCATCTTCACCGGCGACCGCCTCTCCGTCGCCAAGCGCGTCGGCGTCGCGGTCGGCGTCGACATGATCGAGGCCGAGTGCCTCCCCGAAGAGAAGCACGAACAGATCAAGGGAATGGTCCGTTCCGGCTACCGCACCATGATGGTCGGCGACGGGATCAACGACGGCCCCTCGCTCGCCGAAGCCGAAGTCGGCGTCGCCATGGGCATGGCCGGCTCCGACATCGCCGCCAACTCCGCCGGCGTCGCCCTCATGAACGACGACCTCACCCGCGTCCCCTTCCTCATCGAACTCGCCCGACGCACGCGCGTCATCATCGCGCAGAACATCGCCGCCTCCATCGTCATCGCCCTCGTCGGACTCGCCTTGGCCGCCTCCGGCACCCTCGCCGGCACCGGCCTCGCCGTCACCCTCGCCGCCTTCTACCACTTCGTCGGCGACGTCTTCGTCCTGGGCAACAGCTTCCGACTCTTCCGCTTCGGCGAGAACTTCGTCCAGGCCGAGCAGGACTCCACTCCCCAGTTGCGCCGCCGCGCCGCCAGCGTCCGCGGCCTGGCGTCCCAGCCCGCCACCGCCTGACCGGAACTCCCCCGGCACCAACCTCCCATGTCCTTCCCCGCAAGGGCGTCCCGAACGGACGCCCTTGTTTCTTTCCGGGCTCGCCCACGCCTCCGGCTTACCTCTCTGGCTCCAACCCAAAAACACAACCGCCCGGCGTGCTCTGCCGGGCGGCGTCAATGACCCCGATGGGATTCGAACCCATGTACCTACCGTGAAAGGGTAGTGTCCTGAACCAGGCTAGACGACGGGGCCGCCGTGGACCGCACACTGTAGGTTCGATCTCGCCCGGCGTCCCGTTGCACCGCCAAGCTTCCCCGCCACCCACCTCCCCGCCCTTCCCAGACGCCGCGATCTCGGACCTTCGCACGCCCCACGCCCGGCACCGCCCGCACCCCCGCCCGCCCGTGCGGGGCCGAAACTGGAGCTTTCACGCTCGCAATCCGATGCTCTGGGCATGACGATGCGACACGGCGTCAATCCGACCGGGCGGACCATCGGCCGACGGGATACCTGGGCCATGGCCGGGGCCTTCGTGCTCCTCGTGGTCGTGGGTCGGGTCATCACTCCCGAATCATCCAACGCCGCGCCCGAGCCGATCCAGCCCAACCCGATCCCCGTGATCGCGTCGCCCAACGCAGCCGCACTCCCGCCCACCTCGCTGGGCGTGCTCGAATCGCGCCGTGAAACGGTCGAGCTGCTCGCCGACGCCGGGGAGATCCGCTACCGCGTGCGCTCCGCGGATGGGAAACTCCTCGCCGACCGGCTGAACGCGTCGGAACTCGCCGCCCAGTTCCCGCATCTGAGCACAAACGGGTCCACCGCCGCGCCGCTCATGCTCGCCGAGCCCGACGACTCACGCTGACGCGTACCCTTCGCGCGTGCCAACCGACGCTCCCATCACGCCTTTGTCGATCCCTTCCAGGGTTCGAACCGTGATCGTCTACGGCGGCTCCTTCGACCCGCCCCACTTCTACCACACCATCGGGCCGCTCTCCGTCAACGCACGCCTCTTCGGGCCCCAAGGCTGGATTCTCTACGTCCCCGCCGCACGAAGCCCGCACAAGCCCGACGGCCCGCACGCGACCGACGAGCACCGCCTCGCCATGCTCCGCCTCGCCCTCGACCTCCCCGGGCCGCGCTCCATCTGGACCGACGAGATCGACCGCGCCCGCTGGCGTCGCGCACGCGTGATCGAGACGCCCAGCTACACCATCGACACGCTCCGCCGGCTCCGCCGCGTGCTCCCCGCACGCGTGTCGCTCCGATTGCTCATCGGATCCGATCAGGTCGGCGCGTTTCATCGCTGGAAGAACCCTCGCGAGATCATCCGCCTCGCCGAGCCGCTCGTCATGGTCCGCGAGCCTGTCGCCTCCGTTTGCGCCCTGTACTCCGCGCTCGACAAGGACTTCTGGTCGCGCGATGAACTGCGGGCCTGGTGCACGCGCCTTGCGCCAAACTATCCCCTGGATCCTTCGTCCACCGCCGTGCGAGCCGCCATCCCCGGTGCCCCCAAGAACCCCGACCGCTGGGAAAAACGCCCGCCCCTCAACGAGATCGTCACCCCCGTTGCCGAGTACATCATCAAGCACAACCTCTACGGCTTCCGCGCGGGAAAGACCAAAGCCGCCACGCCCGTCGAAAGGCCCGCGGGCGATGAACCCGACGCCATGAAGAAGCTCGAGCTCGCCGCGGGGCTCACCCTCATAGAGGCCGGGCGGAAGATGATCTCCGACGCCGCTGCTTCCAAGCCCGCCAAGCCCGCGCAGTCCAACTCAGGAAAGAAACACCCCCGAGCCAAGGCCCGGGGGCGTCGAAAGTCATCGTCCTGACCGCCGATATCGCTTACTTGCAGAGCTTCTTGAGCGTCTCGGCCTTGTCCGTCCGCTCCCACGTAAACGTGTCGTACTTCTTGCCCTTGTACGTGATCGACGCGGGCGGGCGACCGAAGTGCCCGTGCTTGGCCGTCGGGCCGTAGATCGGCGTGCGAAGGTTGAGGCTCTCGATGATCTTGCGTGGCGTCAGCCCGAACGTCTCGCGGACCGCCTTCGAGATCTTCTCCTCGTCCACCTTCGCGGTGCCGAAGCAATCCACGTACACGCTGGTGGGCTCGGCCACGCCGATCGCGTAGGACAACTGGATCTCGCAACGGTCAGCCAGCCCCGCCGCGACGACGTTCTTCGCGATGTACCGCGCCATGTACGCCGCCGAGCGATCGACCTTGGTCGGGTCCTTCCCGGAGAAGGCCCCGCCGCCGTGACGACCCATGCCGCCGTAGGTGTCCACGATGATCTTGCGTCCCGTCAGGCCAGTGTCGCCGTGGGGTCCGCCGATCTCGAAACGCCCTGTCGGGTTCACGTGCACCGTGATCCCGGGATTCCACCACGAACCCAGCACCGGCTTGATGATGTGCTCGATCACCTGCTTCTTGAGCTCGTCCTGACGCTCGTTCCACGTCGCGTCGTGCTGCGTCGAGAGAACCACCGTGTCCACACGCACCGGCTTGCCCGTGCCCGCCGAACCACCGTCGTACTCCACCGTCACCTGGCTCTTGGCGTCCGGACGAAGCCCCGGGATCTTCCCGCTCCGACGAACCTCCGCCTGACGCTCCACCAACTGGTGCGACAGCATGATCGGCAGCGGCATGAACTCCGGCGTCTCGTTCGTCGCAAATCCGAACATCATCCCCTGGTCGCCCGCACCCTCGCGGTTCACGCCCATCGCGATGTCGTTGCTCTGCTTGTTGATCGCCACCATCACGCCCGCGCTGTCCGCGTCGAAGCGCATGTCCCCGGACGTGTACCCGATGTCTCGGATCGTCTCACGCACCAGATCCGGGATGCTCACGTACGTGTTCGTCGTGATCTCGCCCGCCACCACCACCAGCCCCGTGCAGCACAGCGTCTCGCACGCCACCCGAGAGAACGGGTCGTCCGCCAGCATCGCGTCCAACACCGCATCGCTGATCTGGTCAGCCACCTTATCAGGGTGTCCCATCGACACCGACTCGGACGTGAACAACTGCGTGCGGGCCATGATCGGGTCTCCTCGGTTCGCTGATTTTCAGCGAGGGCCCGACTTTAGGACTCCCCCTGCCTCCCCGCTACTCACCCCTCCAGCCCCAGAGAGAGCATTTCCCCTCGCTCGCACAGCACCGCACCGTGATACGTAAACACCGTCTGCGCCAATCCCGGCGCCAGCCCCAGCAGCATCTTCTTCAGCCGATACTCCAGCAGCCCGCGTTTCCCCTTCATGAACTCGTACGTCGCCGGCGACGTGATCGTCACCCGCTCCTTCAGCACCCGCCACCCCGACGTCTGCATCAGCCGACGGATCATGTCCTGGCTGTAGTAGTTGATGTGCCCCGTCGTGTCCATCTTCCAATCCCCGCGGAGGTTCCGCTTCATCGGCACCACCTCCAGAGGAACCTCCACATACACCTTCTTCGCGATCCGCCTCGTCTCGTGAAGCAGCATCCGCGGATGCTCCACATGTTCCACCACGTGGCTCAGAATCGCCAGATCAAACTGGTCGTCCTCGTAAGGCAGCCTCAGACCATCCAGCTTCCGAGGCTCCGCGATCTTCCCGCCCACCAGCTTCTTCAGCTCCGACATCCCAGAATCTGAAATCTCCGCCGCGTGCAGCTCTTCCCCAAGCCCCGCTTCCGCCAGCCGACGCAGCACCGCCCCACTCCCCGCTCCGATATCCACCACCTTCTTCGCCCCGAGTTCCCCGCACATCCGGACGATGTTCGCCGCCTTGTCCTCGGCGTTGATCTCGTACCACAACTTCTCCCGGTCCGTCGTGTAGTAGTTGTCGTACAGCTCACGCAGACTCATGTCACGGCCTCGTCTTTCTGCCCACCTGCCACCCCTCCCCCGACCCGCCCAACTCCCTATCGGCCCGCTACCCTATGCCCATGAGCAAGTCCACGGGTCTCACCTATGCCTCCTCCGGCGTAGACATCCACGAAAAGGACTCCTTCACCGATTCCCTCACCACCGTCATGCGGCGGACCTTCGGGCCGCGCGTCATCGAGAACCCCGGCGGATTCGCAGGCCTCTTCCGCCTCGACTTCAACGAACGCCTCTTCAAGCGAAACTACAAGGACCCCGTCCTCGTCGCCTGCGCCGACGGCGTCGGAACCAAGGTCAAACTCGCCTCGCAGCTCGGCATCTACAACACCGTCGGCATCGACCTCGTCGCCATGAACGTCAACGACCTCATCGTCGAAGGCGCCGAACCCCTCTTCTTCCTCGACTACATCGCTGTACCCTCCGTCAACAAGGCCATGCTCTCCGCCATCGTCGAGGGAATCGCCGAAGGCTGCCGCCAAGCCTCCTGCGCACTCCTCGGCGGCGAGACCGCCAACATGCCCGATGTCTACGCCAAGGACGACTTTGACCTCGCGGGATTCTGCGTCGGCGTCGTCGAGCTCAAACGCCGGATGAAGCCCGCCCGCGTCTGCCCAGGGGACCTCATCCTCGGGCTCGCCTCCTCCGGCATCCACTCCAACGGCTACTCCCTCGTCCGAAAGGTCGTCGCCTCCGCCTCCCTCGATCTCTCCCGCGTTTACGAAGACGCTCTCCCCCAGGCCACCTCCCGCGGCAAGGGAAACCGCACCAAACCCGACGCCCATTCCACCAAGTCCGCCAAAAAGACCTCCCCCATCCGCCATCAGCCTCACCACCCCGCCCACCGAACCCTCGGCGAGGTCCTTCTCACCCCCACCCGAATCTACGCCGACTCCATCACCAAACTCCTCCGCGCCTACACCGTCAAAAACGTCGTCACCGGAATGGCCCACATCACCGGGTCCGGCCTGGCCGACAACCTTGTCCGCTCCATCCCCTCCAACTGCGACGCCATCATCGACCGCGCCGCCTGGCCCGTCCCTCCCGTCTTCACCTTCCTTCAGAAGCACGGCAAGATCGACGACGCCGAGATGAAGCAGGTCTTCAACCTCGGCATCGGCTTCTGCGTCATCGTCAAACCCGCCTTCGCCGACGCCGTCAAGGAACGCCTCGAACGCTCCGGCGAGCGCGTCTTCACCATCGGCCAGGTCGTCAAGGGCAAGGGACGAGTCCGCGAAGCCTGAACCTACCGAAGCGCCCGCTCCGCTCGCTCCAGCCCCGAACCCGCCTTCTCCCGAAGCTCCTTCACCCGGTTCCGCCACGCCGTCAGGCTTGTCGACGGACGACTCCCCACCTTCGTCGCGCCCGGCGGCGGCACCACCGCCACCTCGGGATACGTCATCAAGACGCGCTCCACCTCGTCCAACTCCCGCCCGACACGCTCCGCCGTGTCCTTCACACGCCTCGCCGCCGACTTCTGCGCCGACGTCGCAGGCTTGGTCGAAGCGCTCGTCGGCAGCGACCGCAGGTCCGAGCCCACCTCCCTCCACGCCGACTCCGCGGACTCCACCATCGCCC
>ERZ1066130.248-NODE-248-length-24520-cov-13.192070_pt1 | contig 24520 bp, 56 predicted proteins | sample MGYA00382777_ERZ1066130 | MGnify/ENA primary metagenome ERZ1066130 (study PRJEB33369, sample SAMEA5778360) | biofilm metagenome | biome: Industrial cooling water; feature: Water cooling tower basin; material: Biofilm | place: United Arab Emirates | collected...
TGAATACGCCAGCATTGCTGGACAGATTGCCGACCAGGAAGTGGCGGATGCCATTGGCAGTGGCCGCAATGTGTTGTGGGATCAAACCAACATGACTGCCAAGAAGCGCCGCAAGATCCTGCAACGGTTCCCCAAGGAATACAGCCGTGATTGCATCTGCATCCTGCCGCCGTTCACTGATGAACAAGAGATGGAATTGCAGCGTCGTCTTTCCAGCCGTGCTGGCAAGAACATTCCGGACTTCGTGATGCGGTCCATGCGGGCCAGCTTTGAACTGCCCAGCACCAATGAGGGCTTCAACCGTGTGATGTATTTCGACATCTACGGCAACATGATCGACCGCAACCGCGCTGCTGATTTGTTTGGGAAGATGTAATGAGCACCACACCTGAGGCCCATAGACTTTCAGATGGTTCTTGGGTATGGTTGCTGCATGGCAAATTTCATAGAACAGACGGTCCTGCTCGCGAATATCCTAACGGGGATGTTGAGTGGTGGTTGAAAGGTGATATTTATCACTTTTCCAAATGGCTCGCTAAATCACCCATTTCTGACGAAGAAAAAGTGATGCTCAAGCTAATTTATGGTTGACATACCAAGACACTTTGCTTATAGTGTATGAGTAAGCAAAGGAGATCGCCATGTCCTACGTCATTTACAACATCGAATCCACTGTGCTGGTCACCCGCGACACCTACAAGACGGTGGCCGCGGCAAAAGCGTTCATCACCCGCGGTGAGCGCAAGGGCACCGTTGTCCGTGCCGATGTTGCGATTGCTGAAACTGGCGATTTTTACGCCAACATCGAGAAGAGCGTGGAACGTGTGAACATGATGAGCGGCAAGACGTATCGCGAGGGCGTGAATACCCCCAGCTACTGCTCGCCCTCTTCTGAAGCCTACTGGAGCATGTGAAATGACCGCAGACGCTGCAAAGAAAATCGGCCGCCGTGGTGCTGGCACCTGGGGGCGTCCGTGCAAGCCCTATGCCAAGCGCATGGCTGCAAAAGCTGTTCGTCGTGCTCGCAAAAAGGAAACGGAATGAACACTAAGATTGTCGCTGGAGGACTTGGCTTCTGCGCCTATTGTGCGCCTGCAATCCTGGCACCTGGGCCCGGTCTTTGGGATGAAATGCACAAATACCTTGGTCCGCTTCGTGAAACAAAAGAAGAAGCAGAGCAAGATCTCCGTGCTATGATTGCGGCCACCACGGTGGAGACGCCAGTTAAAGAAAAGCTGGGTCGCTTCACAAAAATGAGTGACAAGATGATCCGTGTGCTGTATGGTAATGCGAAAGCACGGCACAAAGGCCTCCGGCCCTTTTTCCGTGATCCACGCAACATGATCGCACTGCGCGAAGAATTCGAACGGAGATTCAAATGAGCAACGGTAACGTGTTTGTTTTCAGCTTCAGCCGTGAAGGCTTTGAGGCTATCGTGAACCTCACCGCCTTGGATGAAGAATATGTTATGGCCAAAATGTCTGGTGAAAAGCTGCCGCAGAGCGTGGGCAGCATCATCAACATGATGAAACTTCGTGCTCAGTTCAACCAAGAGCGCGGAATGGAAGTCTGGCTGGCCAAGTTGAGCGATGAGTTTACTGAAAAATGACTCAATGCCTGGGCTGAACGAGATCCGCAAGCTGTTGCAGACCTGGCTCGCATGGGTGAGAACGTGTTTGGTGATCGGGCTGCTCGCCCGCGTGATGTCATCAGATGACGCATCAAACCATAACCCAGGCTTCGACTATCTGGTTTTCTGGTTTTGGCCCATATCATCGGGCAAGAATGATCCTGAGTGAATTGGGACTAATTGACTTGAACAAAACTGATGAACAGTTTACGACACTTTTTTCTACTGATTCCGCAGATATAGGAATGGCATTTTATGATCTTGAACTAGCAACCATGTGCAAGCTGGTGTTGTGATGAACGACGGTCCTCGAGAAGCTCAACTGTGTCTTTGGTTTGGCAATGCGTGGGAATTCTATGCAGCTCTAAATACACTTGATCAAGCAGGGTTAGTATCCTCGCTGGATCCAGGTAAATATTACATCCTGCTCAAGGAACGAGGGACTGATCGAATGGGCTTTGGGTTCTATGACCTCGAGCTGGGCCTCATGTGCAAGTTGTCGCTGTAATGGTATTCGTCGATTCAGATCAGAAATTAATACTTGACGGACCATCGCAGATCGTTGGAATCCGGATGTTTGTCAACCAGTCTGGTGGCGACTTTCGTAATGACGTTAGACTGCGCATTTACGAAGACTTTGAACTGCATTTTGTGAACCCTGAGACCTATCTCCTAGTCAAACTGGCATACGCATGAAAATCGGATTGGACTACGACGAAACCTACACACGCGACCCACTGTTGTGGAATTGGTTTGTTGCACAAGCCATGGAACGTGGACACGAGGTTTATTGCGTTACTGCTCGCCGGGAAAACGACCTGGACGATGTGATGTTTACTTTGGGCCGTGTGCTGCCGCCCGGGCATGTGATCGCATGTAACCATCAATCCAAGCGCAAGGTTACCTCTGAGCGTGGTATCAAGATCGACGTCTGGATCGACGACATGCCTGAAATGATCGGTGAGATGCCACTGTTGCGAGGTCTGTGATGCGATTGGTTGGTCGACGGCTTTTCTTTGATGATGCCAAAGACTTCATTGATTTCTTCTCGACAATGGCGCAGTTTCCTGAGGGAGCGTTTGAGACTGTGCTAGTCCCAAATATTCCTGGTTACATTTTCGACATCGTTGATGATGAAGCCTATGTGTTGATTAAACTGGTGGTGTGAGATCGTGCAGTTATTCTGGGAATGGGACGACAAGAGCGTAATGGTTGTCAACCAAGACGTAAACGCTGTAATCGAAAAACTAGAAGCTGCTGGCTTTGTGAAAGGGAATGACTTTCTAGTCAGACATCCAGGCTGGTATAGAGTCGAGGGCCCCAAACGCCAAATGAATGGGGCTGTTACTGCGCTGCTATTTACAGACAGCGTGGGCGGCAAAGTTATGGCCAAGATGATCTTGGAATAACAGTTGACATGCCAAGACACTTTGTTATATTGATGTTGACCTAGGAGAACAGTTATGGCAAATGTTTGGCGCAGACTTGGATGGACAGATGAAACTGGCAGGGCGATCCCCAAGCCTGGCATCAACCCAGACTGTGTCACATTCACTGAACTGATGGCCTGGATGGCAGAATGCGCAGAAGCTTTTCCTGGATTTGCTGATTACCGCCTGGTGTGCGATCCCCAACACGACTGGACTGGGCGAGGCCCTGACGAGTGGTATGTTGAAGGTTTGATTGTCACAGAGGGACAACCGTTCTGACATGATATACGCTTTTGAAATCTCCGCTAAAGACAAGTCATTGTTCCTTCGATTTATGAAGGAACAATGCATGGTTGCTGAGTGCGACTACAAGCTGAGAGCCAGCAACACTGTTTATGATGTGAAAGTGGGCAGGCGTTACGATTCAGGCGCCATCTACTTTGAAAAGACAATGGATGTTCTTGTGCTGTTCCGCAATCGACTCGACTGTGAATACACTGAGTTCACCTGGCATATGTTCAAAGACGAATTTCGTCGCAACCAGGTGGCAATGGCAGCTTGACATCGCCGCCAAAGTGTCTTACTATGGTGGTATGATGAGCATGATGGATCACCTTCGCAGTCGCCACCTGGACATGAACTTGCACACCGTGTGGGTTGATGAAACTGAACGTGTGGCTACACTGCCGCTGTGGACGCTGACCGGCAAGCTGGCTGGTTATCAGAGCTATCGTCCTGACGCCACCAAGGTCCAGAAGAACGACGAATACGGTCGCTATTACACTTACCGTGGTGAAAAGCTGGTCAACCGCCACCACCAAGCGGTTGCTGTTTGGGGCATGGAAAGCTGGAACCTGTCGCGCACACTGTTTGTGACTGAAGGTGTGTTCAACGCTGCTAGGCTTACCAAACGAGGTGCCAGCGCGGTTGCCGTGCTCAGTAACGATCCCAGCCCTAGCACTTTGCTTTGGCTGATGGTGGTGCGCCAGATGCGCCCTGTCGTGGCAGTTTGTGACCCAGGTAACGCAGGTGCTAAACTGCGCAAAGTTGGTCACACAAGCCACACTGTCGCAGTCCCAGGTCGTCCTGATGATGACCTGGGTGACGCCCCTGAAAGCTATGTTGACGATCTGCTCAAATGGTATCTCTAACTGCACAACAAAGACGAGTGTTAGACCAGTTGCTTCACGGAGCAACTGGTCTTTCTCGTAGCAAACATTTGCCCAAATTGAAACAAATGGGCTATGTGGATGACCGTGGCCATCCTACCCTAGAGGCATGGCACGAATTCAATGAATATCGCTACCTTCCACAAATACAGATACCGCAAGATTGGGAGATCGAGACCTGGCGACACGAGATGTTGATGGTCGTCGAGGGCCCTGAAAATCCAAGATTTGATCCTCATGGCCCCAATAGCTGGAGCAACGCTAAAGATTTCACCTTCATCTTGTCAGTTTATCAGATCATGCAGTTCTATCGCGAGTGCTTGGTCGAGGAGCAAAAATTCATTAATGAAACCTGGTCAGAAACTCTTGACGAGCTGTCAGATAAGACCAGAAAAAGCAGGGTGTGGAACAACATTTACGCTAACACCAAAACCATCGAGAGCAGGAGGTTCTCGATTCGCGACACGGCTCAACGGTGGGGCTGCTCAAATACTTCCCTGTCATTGTATAACTGGGGAGAAAAGTTGTATCGTTACCATACGATTGTTGATAACGGACTCCATAGTATACTATCTTTTCGTTATAGCCTTCAGCGCAACTTTGATGAAATTCATCGGTTCCTAGTTCAACCTGGGTATAATCCACAACAGATGATGTTTTTCGCACGGATAACCATTGACTGATTAGCGACTATACAATATAGTCTAGACAACACGGAGACCTTTGTGACCCCTTATACTCGTTATTTTTGGAAAGAGCTTACCGATGACGGTAGGTTTATCGATGCGCCTTGGGCTACTCCGGATGGTTACGAACACCAAGATGAAGCCATTGTTCACTTCCATATGAAGTTCACAGTGGATCCTTACGCACATACATACGCAACCGGGCCAAAATGGCACCTCATGAAATTTTACGGACTCAAGGCGGACAAATGAGCATCTACGACATCATCCAGGAACTCAACCAAGACAACGGCACCAACTACAAGATGGGAGTGTTGCGCAAACATGCCGACAATGAGACGCTCAAGCGAGTGCTCAAGATGGCATACGACAAGGTGGCGTTCACATACGGCATCAGCGTCGCTGGCATGGAACGACCAGATGTAAGCCGTCCTCATCCAGCCGGCAGTGACATGGATCTTGAATTTGCTCTTGACTATCTCGAGGACAAATTGGCCAGTCGTGCAGTGACTGGCAATGATGCTCGTGCTTTGCTGTCGGGCATCCTCAAGGACCTGGGCGGTGAAGATGGCACCGTCATTTACGGCATCATCAACCGTGACCTGCGCATCAACATGGGCCGCAGCAACATCAACAAGGTATTCAAAGACCTGATCGTCAAGCCCGTCTACATGCGGTGCGGCTTGTTCAACGCTGACACCCGCGGCAAGATCAATCCCAAGGGCGCCTATGTGCAGCTCAAAGCTGACGGCACCTACCGCGAGTTCACTGTGGAGAATGGCGAAGTCCTGTGCAACAGCCGCAGCGGTGAAGTTTACGAGTATCCGGTGCTCAACGACATCCTGCGCACCTACCCTGACGGCCACTACATTGGCGAACTCACTGTGGTGATTGATGGAGTGACTCAGGATCGCGCCACAGGCAATGGACTGATCAACAGCGACGAACCACCGCACGACAACATCGTGCTGGACCTGTGGGATTACGTCACGCTGGAAGAATACACCAACGCCGCTAACAAGATCAAGGGCAAAACGCCCTATCACGCTCGCCTGGCCCGTCTGGTCGAAATCATCGGCGAAGAATTGTCGCCCACTCCATGCCCGATTCGTTTGATCGAGACCTATGAAGTGAACACGGTTGCTGAAGCCTTGCAGCACTGTGCTCGCTGGATGGAAATGGGCCTGGAAGGCGCCATCTATAAGGACCGCGACGCTGTCTTCCGTGATGGCACCAGCCCGCAGCAACTCAAGCTCAAGCTGGAGATCGACGCCGACGTTCGTATCACAGGCTTCAAGCCTGGCACCCCGGGCACCAAGCGTGAAGGCAAGATCGGCAGCATTGAGTATACGACTGATGACGGCAAGGTCCGTGGCTATGCCAGTGGCTTCACTGATGCTGAATTGGACGACATGGACAGCCGCCGCGACGAGATCCTGAATCAGATCATGACCGTGACCTGTAGCGACATCACCCGTGGCCGCAACAATGAGCATTATGCTCTCAGCCACCCGCGGTTTGTAGAACTGCGCTCAGACAAGACTGAAACCGATACGCTGGAACGTATCTTTGAAGCAAAGCGCATGGCAATGTGCGTTGATGAAGGAATCAAATAATGACATTTATACTTGGATTTGCAGGCGGATGGTTGATTGGCATGGGAGTTTCGAGAGAAGATCATCGCTATACCGCTGCCGGATTTGTGCTATTTGGGTTGTCACTAGCGTTGTGTTTCGTCTAATATGGGCTGGCTAGCTTTAATCCCGTTCATGTTTGCTGCGGTCAGCTATTCACGTCGTGACTATGTTGCCATGACTTTCTGGTTGATAATGTCTGCCACTGCCTTATTTGTGTTCTGAATCCGGTTGACACACCAAGACACTTCGCTTATATTCAACTGTAAGCAAAGGAGACGGCCATGCAAGATTTTATGGACAACCTGTGGAATGCCGAAGGCTGCACGGTTACCGGTTATGACAACGGGCTTCCTTTCATTGGCAAGATTGCTCGAGTGCGCGCCAAGCTTGGCGGCGACCTCAGTGTGCTGGTCGAACTGACCGAGCCCTGCGGTAATGCTGCGGCGGGCGAGTATCTTGGATTTCTTGGCACCGAACTGTTCAACGGACATGGTGGCATGTCCCACAATCTTCATGTGTATTTCTGATGATGACCGATCCACAAACTCTATCCGCCTACCTTTACCTGCACCGTGGTGAGCGTATGCCTGCCCCTGTGCTGGATTTGGAGGGCGAGATCGATGTCGCCGCTGATGATGCGGCGATCGCCGCCTGGAGCCAGGGGCGTGATCCATTCACTGTAGACCTGGCACGGCTGAGCCTGTTCATCGTTCGCACCGAGGGCCTGTTGATCAACCTCCAGCAATTGGAGTTGGATCCTGCCCAGCCTGCGAGCCCGCAGTATATGGCGCTGTTCTACGATGCTGCCAAGGCAGTATTCGACAACGATGCCGCACAACTGCGCACCTACTTTTCCTGGCTCTATCTGGTAATCTTCCAGCGTGATGAAGGACCACGGTGGGGTGACTTTGTGGAAATTCTCGGCGTGGATGAATTCGTTTCGCTCACCCGTGAGCGATTTGCGCAACTGATCTAGGAGGCTAGAATGCCACGTAAGCCAAAAGCACCGCCACGTCTCGAAAAGTGGCACCAAGTTCAACGCACAGTCGGTAAACGTGGCTTCTCGTATGACGTCACCATGGACCTTACCTATGGCGGTATGGACTTTGATGAAATCCGCCAAAAGATGGCTGACATCGAGGCGGAGTTCGGCGACCAGTTCGAACGCTTCAAGATCGAAGTCGACTCGGAATACCAGTATGACGGTGACGTCATCGTAGCCCGTGTCTATGGCTATCGTGTCGAGAACGATGCTGAGTATCAGGCTCGTATGGATGCCAATGCTGCACAAGCTGCCGCTCGTGAAAAGCGTGATCGTGAAGAATTTGAGCGTTTAGCCAAGAAATTTGGAAATACTGCTTGACAGACCAAGACACTTTGCTTATAGTGAATCTGTAAGCAAAGGAGAACTGACATGGGCAACTATTACCGCGGTATTTCCAAGCGTTTCGCCACTGTTGATGGCACCAACGTTCTGTTCAGCAACTTTTTCGGCAAAGCGCCGAGCCCGTTTTCCAGTGCGCCCTGCCGCACCTGGGAAGCGTTTCTGACGCGGAGCGACAACACTGCTCGCAAACTGCGTGAGACCAACGAATATGACTACGTCGTCAACGTCCAGGAAAAGAGCCAGCTTGAAGGCGCCACTGTCGCAGTTTACAAGGGGCAGTCGGTCATGGACGACCAGTTCTGGGACAAGAAAACGATCGGCACGATCGTTCGCAAGAACGGTAAGCTGGTGATCAAACTGAACCAACCCGAAGCTTAATCTCCAGGAGAACATCTGATGAAAGATACTCGTTCCGCTAACGTTCGCTTTGCCCATGACCTGGTCGACGAATTCCAGAAATTTGCCAACAGCCAGCCTTGCGGCTATTGCAAGAACTGGAAAGCGACCAGTATGCTGGTCCAGATCTTTGAGTCGCCCGATCAGTTCACGGGCCGCGACCTGCAACTGTTCGTGTGCAACTGCCTCGAGATGGAAGGCTTCCGCACCGAGGACTGCTTGGTCATCGCCGCCTGGCTCCAGGAGAAAGTCGATTCTTTTGTTGACAGCCAGACCAAAGTCGCGTAAAGTCATCCTGTAAGCAACGGAGAACCAACATGGCTAGCATTCTTCAAGAAGCACATGAAAAAGCAATGACGGCGGCCACCGCCGCTGCAAATGCGTTCCTCACCCAGCACTTCGGCGGCCGTGATGGTGGTTTGTGTGGTTTCGCCTGGGTCACCTATTACCCCAAAGCCAAGGGCAACACCAGCGAAGGCCGCGCCGAACGCAAGCGGATGGAAAGCATTGGCTTCAGCAAAGACTACACTGGCAAGGCCTGGCAACTGCGGAACCCCAGCAAGCTGCCGGTGCAGAGCGTTGACGCCAAATATCACGGCGCTCTCGAATATGCCCGTGTGCTGGAAGCCGAAGCTGGCATCAAAGTTTACGCAGGAGAGCGTCTCGACTAATGGAAATTCTTGTCATCCTGGCCATCTTGTTTTTGGCCGACCCCAAATGGACGGGCCGCTATGTGGCCCGTGTTCACAAGTGGTATGAAGTATACTACAATGATCCCAGCGAGGACCCTGTCCGCAAGGCTGTGATCCGCGCCCGAGCCCAGAACATTCGGCGAATCCGTAACGAACGGTTCCGTAAAATCTCTTAGAAAGATGGCGCTATTTTGGCGCCATCTTTCATTTAAGTGTTGACATACCGAGACACTTCGGTTATAGTCATAGGGTAAGCACAAGGATGCCCACGATGACTGATGAAGATCGCGCCCTGATTGCCCGACTCAAGAAGCTGGACGCCGCCGCCAAGAAGGGCCCGTGGTATCCGCAAGGTCAGAAATCACGTGATCGCGCTGTCTATCGCATCGCCAAGCCTGAAGAAGATCTGATCATCGCCCTCCGCAACCACATTGGAGATCTTCTCCGCATCATCGAAACACAGGAACGTCACTAACAGTTCGTCCATCAAGAGAAGGAAGTTCACTGTGTTTGATCCCAACATCAACGACATCAGCTACTACAATACCGAAATGCGCAAGAGCCTCATTGACAAGGCTTTCTTCCTGGACAAAGTGGACGCCGACATCTTTGTGGATTTCGGTTGCGCAGACGGCGCTCTGATTGAGTTCATTGAGCGCATGTTCCCGGACACTGTATGCATTGGTTACGACATCAGCAAAGAGATGCTGGTGGAGGCTCGTGCCAAGACTGAAGCCCCGCTGTTTAGCGATTGGGCTGAACTGATGGCTTACCTGGAGACCATCCGCGCTGGCAAGCGTGTGGCTGTGATCTGCAACAGCTTGATCCATGAAGTGTATGCTTATGGTGACCAAACCAGCGTCAATGAGTTTTGGGGCCAGATCTACGGCAGCGGTTTTGACTATGTGATTATCCGCGATATGTGCGTGAGACCTACGATCGTGCTCGTGTCCGCGAGTTCGAGGCTGAATGGGGCGTGTTGGACGCCAACTGGAGCCTGGTGCACTTCCTGCTCAAATACCGCTATACCAAAAACTGGGCGCGGGAAGTCAAAGAGAACTACCTGCCCATTACGTTCGAGACGCTGCTCAGCCTGGTGCCCGCAGAATATGATCCGCATTATGTGGAGCACTTCATCCTGCCGTTCATCCGCCAGGAAGCTCGCAAGGACCTGGGCATTGATATCGTGGACAACACCCACATCAAACTGATCCTCGAGCTCAAGAAATGAGTGGACCTCACACTCGTTTTGACGGGGCGCTGGAATGGTATGTCGATGGTAAGCTGCATCGTGAGGATGGCCCTGCCTTTATCCATCCTGACGGAACTCGTGAATGGTATCAACGCGGCATGTTACATCGTATTGATGGACCAGCAATTGAGATCTCCATCAACGAAACTCCCAAACGTAGCTGGTGGCTGAATGATAAATCCTATCAGTTTGAAACGTGGCTGTCGATGTTGGATATACCCGACGAAGAAAAAGTCATGCTCAAGCTAAAATACGGTTGACATACCGAAACACATCGGTTATAGTCATAGGGTAAGCAAAGAAGAGGCCGTTATGACTTCGTTCGCTATGCCCAGCGTGATCAACGAAAAGCCCACCAAAGCGACTGTGAGAGCGATGCTGGGCGAAGTCAAGATGCTGGACATTGCAGTCAAGGTAGCCAAGACCATCCACATGCGTTGCTGCCTGGCTGAAGCTCAAAACTGGCGTTGCTGCTGGTGCGGTGATGTGTGCATCCCGGAACCCAACACCAAGAAGAGCGCCACCATCGAACACGTGACCCCCAAGAGCCTGGGTGGCGCCAACGAGTGGGAAAACTATGCGATGGCTTGCGCCGAATGCAACCACCGCCGTGGCACTGCCAGCGTGGAAGACATGCTCGCGGGCCGTGTTGAGCGCAAGAAGTCCATGCCCAACCGTGTGGAGCGTCAGATTGCCAAGAGCTTCCGCAAGTATCGCATCACTGCGATCAAGCTGAAAGAGAGCGGTTGGCGGCGTGGTGATCGTGAGATCGACCCGGAAGCCTGGTTGGAGTCGATTCCGCTGGGGCCAGAAAAGAAACAAGAGCTGGTGCTCATTGTTCGTGGAGAGAAAGTCGAATGAACACTGTGATCGATCCCAAATGGGAACGCCGCGTCGCCGTAACCATGAACGCTGTGGCTATTGGAGCCACAGCGGGCATCGTGTTCATATCTGGTATTCTGTATGGTGAATACCACGCGCCCAAGCCCTGTGTGCCCAATTTGGCTACACCCAAGCATCTGTCCATTCTCAATCTTCAGCCCCTGCTGGATGATGTGGCAGTTTACCCGCCAGACAGTGCCTTCGCACAAGCTGGCATCCCTGACAGTCGTGCCTTTGCTTATCGGCTGGTTGATAAATTCAACCAGGATGGTGAGCACCTTGAAGAGATTTACACCAACCCCGTAACCAAGGAGGAATTTTGGATTCCTTCTCGCTGCTATGCTGTTATCGACAGCATGGGAGACCCTGTTTTGTATAGGAAGTGATTGAATGCCTACACTGAGTCAAATTGCCAAATCCGTTCGCGTCTGGGGGTATATCCGTCCGGGCGCAAAGCTATTCATTGAACCACGTCGTGGAGCGATTCGAACTCCAGGCCGTTTCTTCACAATTGAAGATGAACATACTGTGTCGCCAGGCGAAGTGTTTCGTCGCAACTTCAGGGTGTATCCGCGTTTTCCAACCTGGACCGATGACCGTGAGGACGTTTGGCTGTCATACTATGATGGCGATACGCTCTACCATGTCTATCCAACTGACGTGGATGTCATCGATATTCCTCCTGTTCCCAAGAGCTTTCGTTCACAAGCTACCAAGGGCAGCGTGTGGCGGTTCGTGCGTGACTGGGAGTTCAATGGTTACGACACCACTCATGCCTATCACACTATTCCAGCTGGAACAGAATTTACTGTGGCCAGCAACAAGACGTCCATGGTATATTTTGGCAATGACCTGAAGTTGGGCGTCAGCGAAACAGGCCTGCCGATCGAAAAGAATGATGCGATTGATCCCTTCTTCCGCTATGATGTATGGAACAAGTGTCATTTCTTGCCACTGCGCGAAATCGTGCCTTACATCGAATTGGTAAGCGACGGCACTCGTCGTGTTTACTGGTCTATTGAGAACAACGACGGGAAACGGTTGGTCCCCAAACGTTACAACAACCTGGGCAACGTCAAAGCCAGCCTCAGGGTTCGTGGCGGGCTAGTTAACACTGATCCAGATCATGATGTTGACCGTTGGTTTGACCAAGAGAACGAATGGGGGACTGAAGCCTTCCCTATCGACAACGGAGTGTGGGCAGTGCAATACGACCATGCTACTGACACAGAACTCGGCCGTGAAGACATGCTCGAATACATGACTATCGCCAAACTTTCATCCTAAGGATATCAAAATGCAACTAATCGGCAAAGCCACACCACAAACTGCACTTGTGCTTACGTCTAAAGGACAAGTCAAGTCTATCAACTACAAGAAGTCAAATTATTATGGCCTCCACATTGTGGACACGAGCTCTGAAGTCGAAGATTACGACGAGCGGTTTGACGTTCATTATACCATGAGTGACGATGGACGCCAATTCTACAGTGTGTTCCATGCCTTGAATGAGGGCGAAGATGGCATGGTTGATGCGGCTGCTCACAAGGCTGCTAGCGATCGCGTTCTCAAGATGGCACTGGATGAAGTCTACGTCAAGTGCAATCCCAACTACAACCGTGAAGACATCAACTTCATGACGGAAGTGCTGCGAAACCCAGCCTGGACCTATACCCGCTTTGTCAAATTTGGCGATTGGGAACAGGCGCTGGACGATGCACTCAAACACTTTGACCACAGCGACATGCGTGACGCAATGCTGAATGCCATTTCTGGCATGATGGCGGGGCTGGGCGTAACGTCCATCACGTTCGAGGAAGATGACGGCATCTGACGAATATCGATTGACAACTCATTACACCTTGCTTATTGTGAGGTGTAACAAAGGAAACGGTCATGGCATTTGAACGCGTCACTTGTGAAGTTTACTATGTCATCAACACCTACGAGGTGTATTCCGAACATCGTGTCACTCACGAATTTCATGGCATGACTTTTGAAAGCATGGTCACTGCTGATCGCGTCCTTGCTGAGAGCGGATATACTCGTGATGAAGCTGGCGGCAACAGCTGGCGTAAACTATACCATCACGCCTATGTCACCCGCCATTTAAGAGAAGTCAAAGAATGAGACTGTTTGATTGGCTGAGATCGAAACCTCGCCACCCTCTTTACAAGGAACGGCGAGACCTCGCTAACCAACTCTCTGGATGGGACATGGCAAAGCGGGCGGCTATTCTTGAAAAAGTGTCGCGCGAGAATCCAGAGCTCTATGAAAGCTGGATGCTCGAGCCCTACCCTGGCCGCGGCGACAGATAAGTTCTTTCCTGCTTGACAAAGCAATACACATCGCTTACATTGAACTGTAAGCAACGGAGATTGACATGACCGCTCGTGAAAAACTGATCCAGGATATGGCGATGGAGATCGAGCGTGTGAGTGTCGGAAGTGCTGAATACTGGACTGAAGAGCAATTGCAGTGCTGGTGCTTTCAGGACCGTTACGATGTCAAGAGCTTCGCTCGCGCTCTTGTCAAAGCTGAAGCCGCGCTGGCAGTTGTTGAATACTCTATGAAGAAGGTGTTTTGATGAACTACGAATTCCCGATCATCGAGCGTATTGAAGACGTGCTGCCGGCAATCGCTGGCCGTGACGAATTCATCGTTGCTGAACGCGAAGGCTACACTGTCATCAACTACAACGTTGGCTTTGCTGACACCTTCAACATCGATCCCGATGATGTCATGGAAAACCATGGTCGCATGATCCCCAAGGGTTTGATGCGTCGTGAGTGCCGTGGCTTGATCTTTGGGACCGATGGTTCCTTGATGAGCCGCCCGTTCCACAAGTTCTTCAACTTGGGTGAGCGCGAAGAGACCCAGTTGCACAACATTGACTTCAGCCGCCCGCATGTGATCATGGAAAAGATGGACGGCAGCATGATCCGTCCGATTTGGGTTCGTGGCGATCAGCGTGAAGGCGATTACCTGGCAGCACTGCGCTTGGCTACCAAGATGGGTGTGACCGACACTGCCGTGGCTGCTGAGGCGATCGTGACCCGGGCGCAGATGGAATGGATGATGATCATGTTCCGTCAGGGCGTGACTCCGCTGTTCGAATTCATCTCGCCGGAAAACCGTATCGTGATCGAATACGACCGTGCTGAACTGGTATTGCTGGCCATGCGTGTGAACCGCACTGGCGAATACCTGGACATTCGTGAAATGGACGGCAACGAGTTCTTCCCGGTTGTTCCGCACTATGGTTCGGTTGATGGCAACATCGAAGAATATATTGCACGTCAGCGTGGCCGTTCGGGTCGTGAGGGGGACATTATCGCCTTTGGCAACGAGCGTTACAAGTTCAAGAATGACTGGTATGTTCGTGTGCACAAGATCAAGGACCGGATTGTCACCGACCGTCACATCCTGGCGTTGCTGCTGAATGGCGAACTTGACGACGTCAAGGCTCACCTCGGACAGCGCGACCGTGATCGTGTGGATGCTTACGAGCGTCGCTTCCACGAGGCGTTTCGTGCCAAACTGGCTGAGATGGAAGGCAAGGCTGAGGCTCTGCTGGGCATGGCTGGTGGTGACCGCAAGAAGCTGGCCACTGTAGTGTTGCCGGCTAGCGGATTGCCGCAGTCGGAATGGGGATTCATGTTCAATGCTGCAAACGGCAAGAACATGAACGAGATGCTCATGGCGTTCGTTCAGAACAAGCTGGGCGGAACCACCAACTACAACGAGATGGCCAAATTCCTCGGCCTGGCTGAGGATGCTGGAGAAGTGGCAGTGGAATGATCGCAAGAACCAATCCACTGCACATCACGTGTATCACTTGGAAGCCCTTCTATCGCAAGGGCTACCATCCACTCTACCTCAGGCTTGTTCGCAAACGAAGCTGGTGGCGCGCCTGGCTGGTCAAACATTGGGTCGGCAACGGCAGGGGAAATTACTACGTCTTTGATGACTTCGTCCGATCCCCGTGTGTTATCATTGAGGGACAACACCGTATCCTCAAAGTGATCAACTGCCACAGTAATGATCGTGCACGACAGCTCTGGGCTGAATTGAATGACCAACTGGATGACTTCTACGGCGAACTAGCCGTGCTTGAAAAATTGAGAGAGGGATTATGAAAAAACTCAAATGGGGCGAGGTAGCTAGTGTATGGTTTATCGTCTTGCTTTGTGCTGCATTCTTGCTCTATCTTTATTTCTATGATCCACTGTGGCTGGTTTACATTGGCGGATTTTTCATTGTGGTAATTGCCCTTCCATGGCTGTTTACTCGCTGGTGGAATGCCCGTGTAGATCGGTTAGCGCAAAGGCACTATCATGAAGACTGAAACTGTTGTCGAAGCCGCGCGGCTGATCGATCAGCTTCACAAGCTGAACGATTTCTTGAAATACGCGCCAGCAAACAGCGACACTCTGACTATCACTTTCCGTGAAGGCAAGTATAGCAAGAGCCTTTCGCTTAAAGATCTAGACACCATCGTAAACATTCGCGCGATGGTGGAAACAATCCGTGACGACACACGCAAAGCAATACAAGACATGGGAGTCGAACTATGAAGCATACGGTAGAGCTATCTCCAGACGAGATCAAGACGGCAGTGCAGCATTACGTATCGCTGCATTTTGGCATCAACCTTGACAAGGTAGGGGCCGTGCGCCTGGATATCAATCCTGGCTGCAATGACCAGCGCGACTATGAGGCGCCCAGTGTTCGCGCTACGGTGAGCCTCAATGGCTGAAGATAGCGAACAGGAAGACACTGTCGAACGTGATGAGCATGGATTTGCCCGCGCCGCTAGCTTCAGCGAGTGGTGCGACATTAACGAAGATGCTATCAGCAAGCTGATGGAGGAAGATCCCTGGGAACTGCTCTCCAAGGCCTGGTATGGTGGTTACATCGAGGGCGGCCGCTATGTCAGCGATGTTCATCGCAAGATATATCGACTGGATTAACCGCATTGACATTGTAACGTGTCAAGCGTATGCTAAATACAAGTGCTAGAGGAGTTCTAGCATTAACCGCTAAGGAGATTAGCAATGATCGAACTAAGTGCTATTGTAGGGGCAATCACATCCTACTTCGCTGGTCCCTGGGGCTTACTTGAGCTCACGGCCACCATCTTTTCCGCAACATGCGTTTACCTTGCTGTAAAGCACAACCAATGGACCTGGTTCTTCGGTGCCGTGGGTGTCGTGTTGTTCGGAATCCTGTTCTTCCAATACACGCTCTATTCTGACGCAGGACTGCAAATCCTGTTCTACCTGCCCATGCAGTTGGTAGGTTACCTCATGTGGCGTAAAGCTGCTGAGACCACTGAAAACGACCACTATGTCCGTTCGTTGAGTCTCAACACACTGCTCTTGATTATCTTTGCTGCCGTCACTATGGCAGGCATCAACGGATACTTGATGCTGACTTTCACCACAGATGTGAGCTTCCCTTACCTTGACGCCTTGATCGTGTGGCTGAGCATTTCTGCACAGTTGCTGATGAACGCCAAATTCCGTGAAAGCTGGGCATTCTGGATCACTGTTGACATCGTGGCCATTTACGTCTACTTTGCCAAAGGACTGATTGTAACCAGTGGCTTGTATGTCGTGTTCCTCTTCCTGGCAACAATGGGCGCCATTGCTTGGTATAAGCAATACGCCGCACAAACTAAGGTGGTTTAAATGGCAACACTGACCAAATTTGATTCGCCACTCGGTGGCCGATCAGGGGTCGGCGTTACGATTGGAAAGTTCATGCCCTTGCACAAAGGGCATGAACTCATGATCGAAATGGCGGCTGCTGAACTCGAAGAACTCGTGGTGATCGTCAGTGACGAACGGGGAATGGAACGAGATCCCCGGACTCCAGATCTCTACGTCCGATACAAAATCATCCAACGCAAGTATGCTGGTTACGATAACATTCGTGTCGTATGGCACCGTGATGACTATGGGCCTGCTCAAAAATACGACGAACAAGGCACGGCAGTTGATGATGCATTCTGGGCTTATTGGGTAAATGTGTTCAAGGTGTTGGCTCCAGATGCCTCCTACATTGTGAGCTCTGACCACTACGGCAACGAAATGGCTCATCGTTGTGACGTTCAATGGTTTCCTATCGACCCTGGCCGTGAACTGTTTGGTGTAAGTGGCACTGCTATCCGCAAGGATCCTATCGCCAACTGGGCGTATATTTCCCGTGAGTTTCGTCCTTACTATGCCAAGAAAATCGTTGCACTTGGCGCGGAGAGCAGCGGTAAGAGCACTCTAATTCGTGACTTGGGCAAATACTTCAACAGCCCGGCAGTGCCGGAATACGGACGTATTCTCAGCGAGGTGAAACCTGAACTTGACGAGGACGATTTCTTTGATATTGTCCGCCGCCACGAATTCATGATCAAGAAAGCCTGCATGGAGAGCGAAACCGGATTGGTGTTCGTGGATACAGAAAAGCTGGTCACCTGGATGTATGGCAAGTTGTATCTGGATAAGGATATCAATGAAATTCGTAGCCGTGTTCGTCCTGAAGAATTTGACCTTTGGGTTATGATTCCGCCCAACTTACCTTGGGTCGACGATGGAACACGGGTCCAGCCTGACCAAACTGACAGGCTAGCGTTCTTTTACGAGCTCATGGATTGCACCAATCCCAGCAAGTTCTATCGCCATCGACGAGAAGCCACATTCAATCGTATGGTGTTGGATGAGACTGATCGTGAGAAGCGAGTGCAGGAAGTCGGTGCAGAAGTGCTCAAACTGATCGGAAGAGACACTGCTGAATACCGAATTCAGCCTTGACATTCGAGACATCTTGCTTTATTGTGGCAGCTGATACAGGAGTTTCAGATGCCCAAGATTCAAGTCTATGTCCATGAAAAGACGGTTATGCCAGTCGACCAGGCCGTTAAACGGTCTGGTTTCGTCTGTCCTTGGACTAAAAAGCTGTTCCTCACCAAAGCCAGCTACCTCAAGCATCTTCGCATTTTGCGTGAAACCAGAATGCATCGACGGGCAAAGCAAAATCGCCTGAACCGCAAGCTGCAACAAATGTGGAACCTCACCTCATTCGAAGAGATCATCGAATGGGTTGAACTCAATCCAGAGGTTATCTACGACTGTTGTGCTGATTCTCCTTGGACTTATGTTCGCGACCGGAGCCATCGTGAAAAGTTCAGTGTCCAAATCGTGCACTTGGACCTCTACTACACTGAGCGGTTGAGCAACACTCATTCTGCTCCTGTTGGCCGTCCGACGAACTGGGGCCGTGAACCTGGCAAGCCTACTGGTTATCCGGGCTGGGGCGGCCGTATCTGTTTCCGTGTTCTTCCTGAAAACTGCGGCATCAGCGGAAGTGACGTCGGCCGTGTCCTACGCATGAACACTGGCACCGGCGGTGGTGGCAGCAAGGGCATCTATGGCTATGATGTCAACATCTTCGAAGAAGATTTCCCCGGCCTTGGGCAGCAATGCCTTATGGCCAAGCTGTCTGACACCAAGGTTCCGGGATTCAAATTTGGTGTCGATAGGTATTGACAGGTAGTGGGTTAGCTGCTATCTTGTAAAAAAGGAAATCTATGATGCTCGTTGTTTTTGACATTGACGGAACTCTGGCTGATTGTGAGCATCGTATGCATCACATCATGCCCAACCCACCAGTTGATCCACACACTGGTCGCAAAGTGCCACGGCGCTTTGATCTGTTCCACAAGGCTTGTGTGGACGATACGCCAATCTGGCCAGTTGTAGACATCTACAAGAGGCTGGTGGCTGATCCCAACGTGCGAGTTGTGCTGCTGACCGGGCGGCCGATGAGCGCGAGGTATGACACTGAGCAATGGTTCATCCGCAATGGACTAGAGGGCTACGACGCTCTCTATACCAAGCCTGCTGGCCACGACATGATGGCGGACAAGGAAAGCAAGCGCATCGCTGCTGACCAGATCGAGCGCGAGTTCGGCGAGACTATCGCCATGGTGTTCGAGGACCGTGAGCGCGTCGTTCAGATGTGGAAAGAGCGCGGCACATTTGTTTTCAACGTTGCACAATTTGAGGTCAAATAATGATTGATCCTGGAACGGCAGTCTTTGCTGGCATTGGTGCGCTAATCGTAGGCGCCCTGGGCTTCTACACGCGCGATGTTCGCCTCCAATGGCTTGAAACCATGTTGGGCGACATAGACGAACGTATCAATGATGTCAGCGTCTACATCCTCACCAAAGAAGAGGAGCACGAGCTGTTACATGCAAAACGCGGTGACACACTGGATGCCGAGGGTGTGTTCATGGCAATATCCAAAACCAACAAACAACCTTCTACGTTGGCCAGGTTCAGCATGTATAGCGAAGATGGCCGCGTAGTGCAATGGTATCAGCGCACCACCACTGGTGAATTCATCATGAATCACTTCCGTATCGGTGGCAGCAATGAACGGGCCATCGCACTCAAATACAAAGATCGTCTTAAAGCTGTTGGCAATGAGGCCTATGTGATGTGGAAAATGTCGCAGCCATGATGACCTTTACGTTGAGTGAGTTGATGGCGAAAGCTGACGCTGGCACAACTGTCATGGAGCCAGCCTACTCTGTTCGACGTAATGACCCAAACCGTCCTGTCATCTTTTGGTTTCAGGGAGACGGCAAGCTAGCGGATCATTGGTTTTACATGCGTCTCTGGGTGGCAGTAGACGGGCATGAAGGTTATTTGACTGACGTCAAGTGCAAGTATCATGTGATGCGCGATGTTCCATTGCAGGCCTTCTATGAGAAGATGCGCGAGCATTATGTTTGGGCAAAGCTCAGTAACGATGCATTCTCCACTGACTATGTTTATGGAGCGAGCCCACATGCATCAGAAATGGATCTGGTGTTCAACAAAATGAACCCGTCTATTGGATATTATCGATTGGGGCCGAGGCTCTCTAGATCAAACGAGGAAAGACCATGATCACCGCGCTTTACATTGTTTCAGCCATGTTTGCCCTGTATGGGGTGGTTTGGTTGGTCATGCTGGCCAGCCATCGTCGAGGAATTCGCAAGTCAGTAGCAGTCTTCATGGATGCTTGGCAACGCGATGACTATGCGACGATCGCAAGGGCCGACTGGTCGTCAGAACCATCATATTTGAGGATAAGCTATCCCTATGGGCTATCGCACAAGTATTTTGATGTCGACCAGGATGGCCACCTAATATCAGGCATCAAGTGGAAAGACAATGACCGGACGCGCACCCATGTGGACCGTTACCTCCGACAGCTGATTGAACCGATCACTCAGCAAATTGCCACTATGGCACGTCTGGAGGGCAAGTTTGATGATGTCAACGATGGCGGCAACGTGGGTAGTGCTCCATGAGTTTGTCCCGTATCTTTCGCCGCCCAACCGGCGACGACATCCAAGAAACTGTCAACCATGTGCTGAAGCGAGATCGCGGAAAAATCGTATTTCGCGATCTCACAAGAATTGCCCGTGTCCGTGCTAAGATATATCTTCCAGGGCCCGGCAATCCAGTTGATTTTTTCTGTGCTGCCGTAATCGACTTCATTCCAGATGCAGTTGAACATAAGAATATTCGTGCGTGGCTGTATGGCAATCCGGTCAAAATTGACTACAAGACTCGTCGGTGGCTGACAAAAACATTGAGCGAATACCACGTTATGGAGAAACTGCGATCATGATTTTTGCTAACTGGCGCCTGGATCGTGCCGTTGATCGGACCTGTTTGGAGCAAGTCATTCGTGAGCAGGACAAGCTCCGTATTGTCGATTTGGAAAGGCCTAAAATGCTTGGCCCTGATCATGACCGTCGTGAGTATACCGCCTTGATGGGCATCTTTACTGAGGATATGATGTATAAGGATATCCCGGTTCTCACCTGGTATCTTCGACGAAACGGAAGCCTCTGGTCAGAGTGGCAAGTGCAAGCGCCGCAAGGGTCGCCGCTGTATAACTATTACATGTCGCGCCCCGGTAACGATAGAAAAACCTATAGTTGGGGCGTCACCTATTCTTGCCCTATGAGGTTGGAGAGCAAGAACTACATAACTGAATTGGCCCGAGAACATTGGGTCATGCACAAAATGGGCAGCGAGACCCTACTTTGAAATGGGCAAGAAGAAGGCATCAAAATCACGTGTCTTAAAACCCATCCTGGAGGAAGCAATCCGGGACGGGCGGATCTTCTGCAGGCATCGAGCCAATAACCGTATCGTGTTGGATATTGATGGCGACCTGCAAATAGAATGCGAACGACGTGATCCCAACTATGAGATCTACGAAGTGTCCTTTGGCAGTGATGTCCAATGGTGGATCATCCATTCTCTGTCACAGACGCATATTCCAGTAGAAGTCCATGTGTTTGATGATGGCAACATAGACTACCATTTCACTTTCCCACAAACTCACATGCTGGCACGTGAATACGAAGTATGGTTCAAACGAGAGCTTGAAGAAATCATTACCATGCATCGACTAGGTGCCTATGAAAGCGAAATCAAAGCGCAATCAGCCAATGGACGTGCAGAGACAGGGCAGTATATACGCAATGCAACAAAGGCTGGTATACGCCCCCGCCGCCTTAGTAATGGACTAATCAAATGAGCTTCTTACTGGTCATCATCAACACGGTTAGCGTCGTTTTACTGGTGGTTCTCCCTCTTGTTAAGCGAACTGGCTTGTTCAGATTGCTGCACAAGCACCGTGACGAAATCAAGTTCACCAGGAAGCTAGACTGGCCAGTATTGCCCACCACAGAGCAGCTTAAAAACAAAACGGCAGAAGTCACCCGTTATGTTGAATGTCGTATTGACATTGGGCCTGATGATTACATTACCTGGAAGATTTGGGAAGATGGCACATTGGTCAGGAGCCTCAAGAGAGACAAGCGCCCGTCAGGGACAACTGAATGCGTGGTTCACTTTACCAAACGCAAACTCAGGGACTCAGATCCGTTGTCTGCCTTAGCTCAAAAATACAGCTTCATGCAATATGAGGTTAAACGAGTATGGCTAATGGGATGGCTGACCCGCAAGTATCTTGAACGGATAACGGCCGAGCCATACGTCATGGCCAAGATGGCAGGGATTGAACTTGACGATCCATTAGGTCTTGATCGCTAATTCAAGTTGACAACGGCGACTGACAAGCGTATATTTGAACTAAATAACAAGGTGGGCGGAGTGCCCATTCATACAGTAGCAAGGAGATTGTTATGAGCAAGGTTGATACAGCCTTTTTGATCGGCAGGTTCCAGCCGTTCCACAATGGACACAAGCACCTGATTGACTATGGACTCAAACACGCTGATCGCGTCGTGGTCCTGGTCGGCGGCAGCAACAAAGCCCGCAGTGCGAAAAACCCCTGGACATATCTCGAACGCAAGGCGATGATCGAATCCGCCTATGCTGACAAGCTTGGCATGGCAGAAATCTTGACCAGCACATTTGGTGCTGAAGAAGATGCCCGCCGTGTGATTGTCGAACCACTACCCGACGTGCCTGGCAACGACGACGAATGGCTGGGCAATGTGTATGCCGCAGTGAACAAGCATTTGCCCGAGGGCGGCGAGCTTGGCGTCATCGGCTTCAAGAAGGATGGTTCCAGCTATTACCTCGACCTGTTCCCCAATGCTGAGAAGTTCATCCTGGAGGAAGGGTTCGCCACCCTCAACGCGACGGAAATTCGCGACAGTTACTTCCAACGTGCGCCTCACTTCCCGCAACACCTGGTGCCAGATGGCGTCCTCAAGTTTCTGATCGACTTCTATCCAACCGAACACTTCCGTTATGTGCTGGAAGAAACCGAATGGGCTGACGCCTACAAGCGGTCTTGGGCCGCGGCTCCATTTCCGCCCACGTTCGTTACCTGCGACGCAGTGTGCACCCAGATGGGCCACATCCTGCTGGTCACTCGCGGCGGACACCCTGGCAAAGGCTTGCTTGCCCTGCCTGGCGGGTTTGTTGAAGCTCGCAAGGGCGACAGTTTCGAGAACGTGCTGCATGAACTGTGGGAAGAAGCTGGAATCCAGGACGAGCGTGGCCGTATTCCACGCGGTAAACTGCGCGGCTTCTACACTGGCAAAGAACGTCGTTTCGACGATCCCAGCCGCAGTGTTCGTGGCTACACGCTGACAACTGCATTCCGATTCAAGTTTCCGGACGGTAAGAGCTTCTTCACTGTCAAGGGTGGCGATGATGCAGTGGATGCCAAATGGTATCCCATTGACTTCATCCGCGAGAACCCGCAACTGATGTTCGAAGATCACTACCACATCATCATGGAGATGCTCTGATGCCCTACCGCGTGATCTACAGTGACTTTGTCCTGCACAGTGATGGATTCTATCAAGCGATGGATGGCACTGAACGATCACGCGGTGTGGTTGATAAGTGGTGGGATGCTTATCAGACATCATTGGCTTGGGACACTTCATACCATATTGCTTGGGTGGAGGTCCTTGACAGTGATGGGCTGTGGCACTATGCTGATACTAACGGGCGACCAGGAGCGGTCGCCAGTGTGCAAAATATTCCAGAGGATGTTGATTAATGGGCGAAGGATTACTATATCGGGCCGCTAAACCAGCAGAAGCAAAGGCTGTTTCAGAAGTGGCCCTTGAATGGTTGACCGCCAACGGCGAGGTCGAACTTGATATCGTCGAGGTCACGGTCGCATACTCGAACGAAAGAGGATACTTTTACGAAGTCCATTATACTTGTGATGATGGCTGTCTAGAAGGTCTGCTCAACATTCGCAACACCGACGGAAATTGGATAGTAAAGGAAGTTTGATATGGTAACTGTAGTCGAACGGCGCGACGGATCGCGCATGACCAATTGTAACAACTGCGATAGCACTCTGCGCTATATGCCCAGTGATGTGATCCAGGAAAAACGCAACCATGACTATCTGGGCGATTATGACCTGGTTGACGTCATCACTTGCCCGGTCTGTAGCAAAACCACTGTGGTCAACTAAGGGAATCGCACCATGCCAATGGGTAACGAAATTCACTACGCCGTCTCGGGCATTGACAATATCAAAGCTTTGCTGAGCAAGCTGGGCTTGAAAGTCGTCGATTATGATGAAAACGTCCTTGATCCTGCAACACTGGAATCCGTGAGTGATTTCTACATGCTGCATGAAGATGCGGTTTTGGAGGACATCAACCGTAGGCTGGAAGCTGCTTACTTTGCCGTAGCTGAACGGCTGGGTTGGAAGTATATGGGGTTCGGCGCGTATCCCTACAACAAGACCCATCACTTTGAAACGCCATTTGGTTTGCGGCGCGTCTCACACTTCCATCTGGAATACCAATACGACCCTGATGAAGCCGGTGATGACGAAGATATGGCC
>ERZ1066130.250-NODE-250-length-24459-cov-18.213899_pt1 | contig 24459 bp, 19 predicted proteins | sample MGYA00382777_ERZ1066130 | MGnify/ENA primary metagenome ERZ1066130 (study PRJEB33369, sample SAMEA5778360) | biofilm metagenome | biome: Industrial cooling water; feature: Water cooling tower basin; material: Biofilm | place: United Arab Emirates | collected...
GGCAGAGCGGGGTTGAAGGGCAGAGGGCCCGGTCCGGGTCCGATGTCGCCGGCAAGCACGAACGGGACGGCGTTGATCGTTGGCAGTGGCAGCGAGATGCTGTTGATGCTCGCGGGATCGATCGTCGCGCTGTGTGTCGCGATGATGCCCGTATTGGTGATCGAGAAGTTCGGGTCGGGATGCGTGATGGTCAGCACGGGCTGAGGTGAGGCATCCGTCGCCTGAGAGATGATGGCCTGATCCGGGCTGATCAGCGCCGTGTTGGCGCCCAGGATGCCGCTGGTGCTCGGCTGCAGCGACGACTGGCCGCGGAAAATCAGAACGCAACGGCTGGTGGTCTCGAGCAAGGCCTGCGACGACGTCAGGGTCATGTTGCCGAGCATCGCGCCGCCCGAGTGGACGAACTGGATCCGGTCGGCGCTGACGCGTTCGAAGCCGAAGACCAACTGAAGCAGCCCGCCACCGGCGACGATCGGCGCGATCGGCGTTTCCGGCAGGCTGTTCTCGAACGTGTAGTTCGGCCCCTGCAGGTGGAGGAACCCTTCGCCGACCGCCTCGCCGCGGGTCTGGTTGTCGGTCAGCTCGCTGTCGCTGACCACGATGAAGCCGGAGTTCTCGAAGATCGCGGAAGGAGCGGCCGGCGTCTTGGCAAAGGTCACCCGATGGCGGACCTCGATCTGGCCGGAGGATGAGATGTTGCCGAAGATGGTGCTGGAGCTCGGGCTGGCCGCGAACTCGATCCGCCCGTTTGCCGCCGGGGCAACGTTGCCGGTGATGGTCGTGGGCGAACCCTCAACGGTCAAGGTGCCGCCGATGGTCAGATTGGTGGTTGAGCCGACCGCGCTCTCGGCGAACAGCAGCCTGCCGCGGACCGTCGGGCTGCCGTTCCAGGTCACATTCGTCGGCAGGGGGTTCTCCGCGGTCAGAGACAGGGTCTGGCCGTCGGCCAGATCGCCGGAAACCGTCGCGGTGCCGCGAACGCCGATGGACGTCGGCTCCGTGGAGTTGATCGTGATGTTGGTGTTCCGGGTGTTGAGGCCGGCCCCAACCTGACCGCCGTTGAAGCTGAACGATGCACCGGACAAGTCGGCGCCGACCAGCAGCGTGCCCGGCAGGTTGAGCGAGATGCTCCCGCCGGTGATGCTCGCCGTCGTCGTCAGCGAGCCGTTGACCGCCAGAGCGCGGCCGCCGCTGATCGTGATGGAGTTCACGCTGAAGGTCCCATCGACCGTGACCGCCGAGGCACCAGCGGGGATGATCACGTCATCCGCGGTTTTCGGCAGCGAGCCATCCGACCAGTTCGCGGCATTGGACCAGAGGCCGTCACCGCCTCCGTTGGTAAAGGTCTTGGTCGCGGCGAACGTCGTGCCCGCAAGGGCCAGCAACAGCCCTGTCGCGCAGAATCGAATGGACGATGACTTCATGTGATCTCCCTGAAAACCCTCAATAGGGCGGTCGGACAGTCGCTGCGCACCTCACGCGGTCCGCGCTGCAAATGGCCGCCGGAAAGACTAATTCAGCCCCAGTGGATTTCAAGAATTGATCGTTTGAAACGACTGAATCATCTGTAACGCCACCACTTGCCGCAGATGCCCCCGTGAAGCAGGCGGTCGCATGGAATTCTCGGACGTTGCTTCAAGATGTCTGATTTCGTCCGGTGGAGAGGTTTGCGGGCACTAGGATCCGCTCGATGTCGAATTCGGAGCCATCACACCAGCCCGCGCACCCCGCGACGCCGACGGCCACCAGCGGTCTCTGGGAGATTCTCCGCATCGCCGCGCCGAGCGTTGCGACGATGACCTCCTACACCGCGATGCAGTTCGTCGATGGCCTCATGGTCTCGCGCATCACCCCCGCGGATCCTGTGTACATCGCTGCCCAGTTTAACGGTGGGCTCATGGCGTGGGTTCCCCAGTCGCTCATGGCGGGCCTGCTGGGAGTGGTCAATACCTTTGTCGCGCAGAATCTCGGCGCTGGCAAGGCGCGCGAGGGACCGTCGTACGCGTGGAACGGCGTGTGGATCTGTGTGCTGTGGTGGCTCGCGGTGCTCGTGCCGGTCGCTCTGGCGGCGCCGCTGGCGTTCCGGGCGATGAGCGATGACCCGGCGCTGGTCTCGCTCTCGACGTCGTACGCCCAGATCCTGCTTTTCTTCGCGCTTCCCGGGCTGATCACGCGTTCCATCACACAGTACTTCTACGGCATGCACATGCCCATGGTCGTGCTCGCCGCGGCACTGGCCGGCAACGTGACGAACGTCTTCGGAAACTGGGTGTTCATTTACGGCAACCTCGGCGCGCCCGAGCTTGGTGTTGCGGGCGCAGCGTGGGGCACGGTGCTGGGCACGCTTGTGGAGGCCGTCATCCCGCTGTGCGTGTTCCTCGGTCCTTCGCTGAACGCCAGGTTCGCCACCCGGGCGGCGTGGCGTTTGCGCCTCGATCGCATGCGTGAGATCGTGCGCCTTGGCTGGGCCCCGGCGCTGATGTTCGGCAGCGAGATGATCACCTGGGCGTACTTTGTCATGGTGCTCGTCGGGAAGTTCGGCAAAGAACAGATCGCCGCCAGCGCGATCGTGCTGCGGTACATGCACCTGTCATTCATGCCCGCGGTCGGCATCGGCTTTGCGCTCACGGCGGTCGTCGGGCGGTATCTCGGTGCCGGACAGCCCGAACTGGCCCGCCAGCGCGCGATGCTCGGGATCAAGATCGCGATGATCTACATGGGTGCTTGCGCCGCGTGCATCCTCATCTTCCGAGAGCCGATGGTCAGGCTCTTCATGGATCCCTCTTTGTCGCCGGAAAGAGCCGCGCAGGTGATCGATGTCGGCGTGAAGATCATGATCGTCGCCGCGCTGTTTCAGATCTTCGACGCCGTCGGCGTCACCCTGGTCGGCGTTCTCCGCGGCGCGGGCGACACCGTCTGGCCGGGGGTCATGACCCTCGTTCTGAGTTGGACCGTGATCGTCGGCGGGGGCCACGCGGCGGTCGCGCTTGTGCCGCAGATCGAGGCCCTGGGCCCGTGGATCGCCGCGGCGGCGTACATCATTCTGTTCGGGTTGCTTATGGCCTACCGCTTCTTCTTCGGCCCGTGGCGCAGCATCCGGCTGGTTCACACGCCCGAGGCCGCCGCGGCGAGCCTCGCGACCTGCGCAACCTCCGGCTCATCGCTCGAAGGCCTGCATGACCCCGCCGCCGGCATCGACTTGGACGGGCGAGCATCCAGCAAGCCAGACTGAAACCCCGACCGGCCCGGCGTTCGGATTTTGTGGGGAATCTCAAGCCTGCTGCGCATCGCGGCGATGGCGGGCTATCATCTCGGCCCGTCTGAAAGTCGGCGGAGGTTGCGGTCGGCCGTGGTGCCGGGCGTGACCGGCGCAGGACGGACCTCGGAGCGTTGATCAATGTCGAACACGGTTCATCCGTTGGATGTCGTTGTCGGTGCGTCGGAAGTTCAGCGCGACAGCGTTCAGGCGGCACGCATGGCGGCCGAAGGTGAGCGGTTCGAGGCTCAGGGCAACCGCCTCAGCGCGATCGAGTCCTACCGCAAGGCCGTCGCCAGCGACCCGGCCGACGGCAAGCTGCTCTTCCGCCTTGGCTTCCTGCTGGATATCTCCGGCGAGGAGGACGAGGCGCTTCGCATGTACGAGCGCGCCGTCGACAACCCGCCGGCGCCGATCAACGCCCTGCTCAACCTCGCCGTCGCGTACGAGGATCGCGGCGACTTCGTCCGCTCCGAGCGCTGCCTGCGCCAGATTCTGGAGACGGACCCGAACCACCCGCGCGCCCGCCTGTACATGAAGGATGTCATCGCGTCCAAGACCATGGTCAGCGATGATGACCACGACAAGGAGAAGCAGAAGCGCTCGGCCCTGCTCGACACGCCGGTGACGGACTTCGAACTCTCCGTTCGCGCCCGTACCTGCCTCAAGAAGATGAACATCCGCACGCTCGGCGATCTGGTCCGCACGACCGAGGCCGAGCTGCTCAGCTACAAGAACTTCGGCGAGAGCAGCCTCGTCGAGATCAAGACCATGCTCGCGGCCAAGGGTCTGCGACTCGGCCAGAGCCGTGATGACGCCCACCGCGCCGCCCGCCGCGCGATGATCGACAGCCTCAAGGGTTCCAACACCGAGGCCGTGCTGAACAAGGGCGTGAGCGAGCTGAATCTGTCCGTGCGTGCCCGCAAGGCGCTGCAGCTGCTGAACATTCAGTCGCTGGGCGATCTGGTCGCGCACACGGAGGCGGAACTGCTCGGCGTGAAGAACTTCGGCGCAACTTCGCTCTCGGAAGTCCGGCAGAAGCTCGCCGAGTACGGCCTTGGCCTGCGGAAGATCGACGGCTGATCGGGGCCACACCCGGTGCCGTTCGGCAAAGGTGACCGCGTGACCTCACGCGGCCCTGGTGCTGTTTTCCTCATCGGCGACAAACTGCACCCCGAGCGTGAACGATCCATCAGGACGCGGCTTGCACATCCGTACCACGGCACGGAGCAGCATGTTCGCGTCGCTGTTGATAGCACACTCGATCCGCACGATGCGGCCCTGCTCAAAGGCCACGGGGCTTCGCAGGCCCATGCCCGTTTGGCTCAGGTTGTTGCCGCGGCACTCGACTTCGGGTCCATAGCCGCCGCCGGTTTGCTCGCCCCGAACGCGGACGGTCCGGAGAAAGGGCAGGCGGGACTTGAGACGCTTATCGCTGCCGCCGACTTCTCGACGGGACTGGATCTGCGCGGCCTTGAGGGTCATTTCAATCGACCACGCGTTCGTATCGCCAGGCTGTGTCATCGAGATACTCCGTCAAGCCGCCGACCGCTCGTCGCCAAAACACGGTCGCGGCATGCACTCGCCAGACCGGCGCGAAGGCTGAATGTCGAGATACTCCAAGGCACATTCGGTTCGATCGCGTGGATTCTGAACCCGCCGGCCTCGGTCGCTCGGCACAACACCCCCTCGGGGTGGTTACCGGCACCGCAAGCGGGTACTCGGGGACACTCGAATCCGCATCACGCGGGCGCATCGGGCCCATAACCTCTCAGGTGTTCTCACGGGCGCGTGCGCCCACGGGCCGACGGCCCGCCGAGCTTTTTCATTCCTGCTGGACGGAACAAGATGATGGACGCGGGCTTTGTGGGCTTGTACGTGGCGGGAGTTGTGGCGGCGTATCTGCTCGGCGCGGTTCCGTTCGGGCTGCTCATCGGGCTTGCGCGCGGGATCGACATTCGGCAACACGGTTCGAAGAACATCGGCGCGAACAACGTCGCCCGGACCGTCGGCAGACCCTGGGGCGTGCTGACCTTTGCGCTCGATGCGGGAAAGGGCGCAGCGCCGATCCTCATCGGTGGCTGGTGGCTGGGCGTGCTCGGCGAGCGTGCGCCCGATCCGACCCGCGCGTGGATGTGGATGTCCTTCGGGGCCGCGGCGTTTCTCGGCCATCTTTTTCCGGTGTTCCTGAGGTTCAAGGGCGGCAAGGGCGTGGCCACCGGTTTCGGCGCGCTGCTGGCCGTTTACCCGATCGTGACCTTTCCCGCGCTGCTGGCCATCGGCAGTTGGGCCATTTGCGTGAAGATCACCCGATACGTCGGGCTCAGCTCGAGCGTTGCCTCGGCGGTGCTGGCGATGCTGACCATGCTCTGGCCGGCGATCATGAACGCTTGGAGCAGCGCAACGCGCGAGGCCGCGGGCGGCGTGTCGTGGGCGACGCAGCTGCCCTTTGTGGTCACCACGACGATGCTGGCGCTGCTGGTGATCTATCGGCACCGGGGGAACTTCAAGCGCATGCTCGAGGGCACCGAGCCCCGCGTCGGCGCGAACAGGACCGCAAACCGCGCGGGCCCGAACTGACAATCCGCGAGTCCGCGGCGACGCGCTGGTCCGAGAATCGCAAAGCAAGCGGCGACGGGTCAGGCTGTACCGGATGTGCGGCGAAGCCCGCAGGATCTCGGGTTTTTGCCCAACGGCGCGTACTCCAGATTCGCGAGCGGGGATCCGAAGTTGAAGTACCGAGAGGTCTTCAACGGAGCCCACGGATGGTCTCAAGCAACAACGGTGAGTCTGGATCAGCAACCGCGACGGCGCACGAACATCGGCTGGTATTCCCATCCAAGGCCCTTGCCGAGGCGCGGGAGTTCGCCGCACGCCACGCCAGCGGGCGTCCGACGAACCATCGCGACTCGCTGCACGCGGCCGCTCTTCGCGGCCCGCGGCCACTGGACACGCACGAAACCGGAGCGATGAGCACCGGCGAACTGATCGGCTCGATCGGCGCGACGCTCTCGAGCATGCAGCGTTCGCTCGACCGCCTCCAGGCCGACGCCGATGCCGAGGCCGATGCACAGCCCGAGGCCGATTCACGCACGCTTTCGTTCACGCAGGCGTCGCGCGGGGTGAGGTTCACCCTCCGCCCGGATCCGTCAACGCCCCCGCCCCGCAGCGCCGCTTGATGCGGTGCCTGCCGCGTCGTCATCGCGCACGCGCACGACGACAAGCGTGATGTCATCCTCGGCGAGCTTCAGCCCGCTGAACTGGCGAACGTGCCAGACAAGATGATCCACGCACCGCTGCGCGCCGGCGTTCGGCTCGCTGCGAAGCAGCTCGACCAGCGCCGCCTCCACGCGCTCGCGGCCGAAGCGCTGATTGTCGAAGTCCTTGGCCTCGCCGATTCCGTCGGTGTATGTGACCAGCACGTCACCGGCGCGCAGACGGATCGACTTGACCTCGTACGTCTCGTTCGGATCGATTCCCACCGGCATGCCCTCGGTGCCGAGAGCGAGGATTTCCGGCGCGCCGGCGGTCGAGCCGCTCGGCCTGCGGAAGAGCAGCGCCGGGTCGTGACCCGCGGAGCAGTACGAGAGTTCGAGCGTGTCGGTATCGATGATGCCCGCCCAGAGCGTGACAAACTCGCTCTCGAGCGTGTCGCGGCACATCGCCAGATTCACCTTGCGGATGACCTCCTGCAAGCGCCACTCCTCCGCGACGATGGCGCGGAGGCTTGCGCGAACGGCGGACATCAGGATCGCCGCGGGCACGCCCTTGCCCACGACATCGCCAACGGCCACGCCCAGTTCGCGCCCGTGAGAGGACTTCTCGAACAGGTCATAGAAGTCGCCGCCGAGCTGGAAACTCGGCTCGTACAGGTGCGCAAGGTCGAAGCGCGGGTTGTCCGGACGCGAGCGCGAGAGCATTCGCCGCTGGACATCCGCGGCCAGACGGACCTGCCGCCGGATGTGCCCGTCCTGGGCACGCAGGTCGCGAAGCCGCTGCATCGCGATGACCATCGCGGCGTGGTCGGCGATCGAACGCAGCAGGCCGCACTCGGCCGGGGTGAACTCGCGCTGCGTGCGGCTGTACAGCCTGATCAGCCCCGTGCTCGGGCCGGCACCGCCCGCGACCGACCCCGCGTTGCTCAGCCCTGTGGCGATCAGGGAGATGACGTTCTCCTGCTGTGGTCGCTGCGGGTCGGCGATGCGATCATCGTGCCAAAGGTCCGCCACGCACACCACATCGCCGTGCAGCGCCCGCTCGCGCAGCATGCCGTCGATCGACAGCGGTGTCGATTCGCTCAGCCACTCCTCGCTCAGGCCGCGGGTTGCGCGGTGGACCAGTGCGCCGGTCTGCTCATCGACCATCGAAATCGAACCCGCGTCCAGGCGGAGAACATCCAGCGCCAGGTCAAGGGCGGCGTTGAGCATCGTGTTGGCATCGGGCGCGCGCACCAGCAACGACGAGAGTCGATAGAGCGCACCGAGTTCATCCAGACGCTGACGAAGCGCCAGTTGCCCCTCGATGCTCTCGCTGGCCGTGCTGGCCATGAGCGTGACGGCGCGCTCCAGAGCGCGCCGCCCGGAGGGGTCATCGCCTCGCCAGTCCGCCGGCATGACGATCGATCCGCAGACGCCGTCGGGGGTCCGCAGTGGCGCGACAAAGAGGTCCAGCCCGCCGGGATGATCGGGGTGCTGCGTCTCCTGCCGCGGCAGCGAAAGCCCGACGAGTTGATGGGCGCGCTGCGCGCCCTCGGCCGGCTTCTGAAGATCCCAGAGCTTCCCTCCTTCCCGCGGCACGACAACACGCCCGTCAAGGTCCCGCAGCCAGATCGGCACGCCCGTCAGGCGCGTCATCTCGTCGCACAGTCGGGCCAGCGAGCCATCGGTCAGGAACTTCTCGATGGACACGGGCTCGGTCGCCGATTTCGACGTCGAGCGTGAGCGATCGACGCTGTTGGATGCAACTCCGGACCCACCACCGAGGACGGTGCTGGACATGGTGTCGTTGTCGGCACCGGAAGACGCGCTGTCGGACACATGGGTCATGCAGGACACGTGGCGGCCGGCCGGGCACGGGTGGGGGGCGGCAAGGGCCCGGCAGGGTGCACGCCGAAGGTTGACGTCTCTTCGAGCATAGACCCCCCAAAGGACCGGGGGTGGCGATCAAGCGAGAAAAACCCAAACAGAATACGAATTATTATCGCCAAGGGCCCGTTGATTTCGACCGGAGGGCACGGATGGATGCCGGGAAGAGCTCAGGAAAACCCTGATCGCAGGGCCAGAGAATTTTATAAACGGCTGTTTGACAAAACAGAGACTGACGATACATTTCAAACATGCGATTCAAGTACAAGCCCGATTCCGCGGCTGGCGGCAACGGCCGCGAAGGCACGCATCTTCCCCGGACCGGAAAGGCGGCCACCCGCCGCGGCGGGCGGCGCGATGGCGATGCCCGGCGAGAAGCCATCATCAAGGCCGCCATGAGGCTGTTTGGTGATCATGGCATCGACGCGGTAACCGTGCGGCAGATTGCGCAGGCGGCCGACTGCAACGTCGCGGCGATCAAGTACTACTTCGGCGACAAGTCGGGGCTGCTGATCAGCGTGCTCGAGTCGACGATCTCGCGAGCGCTCGAGGGCGGGGAGCACCCGGTGATCGATCCGGGTGCCGACCCGCGCGCCTCACTGAAGGCTTGGATCATCTGGGTGCTGCGGACGGGGCGTCGCCGGCAGAACGACCCCGGCATTGCGCCAAGGCTGCTGATGCAGTCGATGACGATCAAGGGGCCGCTGGCGCGGATGATCGTCGAGCGATTCGGCGGGCCGATACGTGGGAACATCAGCATGATCCTCGGGCAGATGTTCCCGGGCGGTCTGAGCGAGGAACTCCGACACGCGGCGTTCTTGTTCATCTTCGGCATCTGCTCACGGTTCGCCCACGCGCCGCCCCTTGAGCGTGAGATGGGTTTTGTTGTGCCCGAGGACGACGGCGAGCTGGATGTCCTGGCCGAGCGGCTGACGAACTTCATCGTGGGCGGGCTGGCGTGCATGACCGACATGGAGCGGGGACCGGGAGCGTCCGCATGATCCGCGTTGCGATCGCGATGTTGACGGGGGATCTGGCCAAGTACGCGGGGGTGCTCTTCGGCATCGCGGTGACGACGTTCCTGACCACACTGGTCGGGAGCATGTTCGCGGGGATGCTCTCGCGCACGTACGCGCTGATCGACGACAATCCCTCCGCGGATGTGTGGGTCATGGACCCCGCGTGCCAGACGGTTACGCAGCCGATCAACATTCCCGAGACCGCGATCGATCGCGTGCGATCGGTCGCGGGCGTGGCGGAGGCGACGCGACTGGCGGTCGGGAGCGTGTCGACGCGCTTGCCGCACGGACGGTTCATCAGCGTGGATGTCATCGGCGCGGATGATGCGACGCTTCGCGGCGTGCCCGAGAGCGTGCCGCGTGAGGTCGCCGAACTGCTCCGATCACCCGACGCGGTGCTGGCCGATCCGGCGGGGACTCGGGCTCAGCTTGTCGTGCCGATGGATGATGCGGACTCGTGGGCCGGCGGCGCGCCGCGGCTGGAGGTGCTCACGCGCACGATGCGCGATGCGGACGAGGTCATGGCCAACAACCACAGCGTGCGCGTTCGCGGCGTCGTGGCCGGTGCGCCGCGATTCAATCCGCAGCCGGTGTTCTACATGACCTACTCCAACGCCTCGCGGATTCTGCCGCCGACTCGTCATCGTCTGACGTTCGTGCTTGTTCGTGCGGATCAGGGGCAGGATCCGGTGCTGCTGGCCCGGGACATCGAGCGGAGCACCGGCCTGCGGGCGCGAACCGCCGGCGAGTTCCGACGCGATACGGTGCTGTGGTTCTTCGCGAACGCCGAGTTCATATCTCACGTGGGGATCATGGTGACCTTCGCCGCGGTCGTGGGTCTGGCGATCACGGGGCTCATGCTGTACATGTTCACGCGTGAGAACGCCCGCTACTACGCGACGCTGCGGGCGATCGGCGCGACGCCGGTCCGGCTGATGTCCATGGTCGTGTCGCAGTCGCTCTTTGCCGGCGCGGTCGGGTTTGGCCTGGGCATCGGCGTGTGCGCGATCATCGGCACGCTCCTGGCGCAGGGCGGGTTCCCGTTCCGGATTCTGCCGATCACACCGATCGCCGTCGGCACACTCTCGTTGACGGTGACGACCATCGCGGCGACGCTGAGCGCGTGGGCCGTGCTGCGGATCGAGCCGGCGATGGTCTTCAAGTCTTGACCGCGTTCCTCGCGAGTTTCGCGGCCAGCAGCATGGCCTCGATCATGCTCTCGGCGTTCGCATCGCCCGCGGGCGATGCGGCGCGGGCGCCGGCGATGTCGAACGCCGTGCCGTGCGCCGGGCTGGTGCGGACGACGCGTCGGCCGTGCCATCGCAGGCCGATGGTGACGTTGATGCTCCGTGCGCGGTCGAGCAGTTTCACGGGGATAAGGCCCTGGTCGTGGTACATCGCCACGACGGCGTCGTAGCGACCGTTGACCGCGCGGAGGAACACGACATCGCCGGGCACCGGACCGTCGGCGTCGATGCCCAGGGCGCGGGCGTCGGCGACGGCGGGGACGACCAGGCGGTCGTCATCATCACCGAAGAGCCCGCCCTCGCCCGCGTGCGGGTTGATCGCCGCGACGCCGATGCGGGGCGGCGAGCCCGCACGCGATGTGCCGAGTTCCACGCAGGCCTCGTGCGCAAGGCGGATGGACTCGAGCACGCGATGGCGCGTCAGCACCTGCGGCACGCGCGTTAGCGCGATATGCACCGTCGCGAGCACCACGCGCAGGCTCGGGCCTTCGAACAGCATCGCGCTGCGGGGGCTGTCGAAGCGGTCGGCCAGAACCTCCGTATGACCGGGGAACCGAACGCCGGCCATGTGCCAACTGTCCTTGGCGATCGGCGCGGTGACGATGCCCTGCGCGTGGCCGGCCTTGGTCAGCGCGATCGCGCGCTCGAGCCAGGCGAAACTCATCGCGCCGGCCGCGGCCGTCGGCCCCGGCGAGGGCGGGAACATCGCCTCGTCGCCGACGCTTGCCAGTTCATCGGCAGCGCCATCGGGCGCATCGGTGATGAGCCGCGGCAGCGTGATCCCGAGCCGCTGCGCGGTGCGACGGAGCAGCATCGGCGAGCCGACGATGAGCGGCTCGCACGCGCTGTGTACCCGTGGGTCGGTCAGGGCTTTGGCGACGATCTCGGGGCCGATGCCCTGCGGATCGCCGAGCGTGATGGCCAGGGTCGGTCGATCGGACATGAGCGACGCGTCGCGGTCGGGGTTGGGGCCGTGGGTGTAAGAAGTGGGAGGTCGGCCGGCGGGCGACCGGGGTCGGAGGCGCTACTTCTCCAGCGGGCACGACTCATCCGCCGCCCACTCGGCGAATGAGAGGTAGTAGTTCTTCACCGGGCTGTACCCGGCGCGGACCAGCGCCAGGGACAGCAGCGAGGAGCGTCCGCCGCCCTGGCAGTGCACGATGATCGGCTTGCCCGGCACGACGCCGCGGAGCGAGAAGTGCTTGCGGAGAGACTCGGGCGGGAGCATGAAGCCGGCGCGATCGAGCACCTCGACGTGCGGCACGCTGATCGCACCGGGGATGTGGCCCGCGCGAGGGTTGTTCATGCGCTCGGTGCCGGCGAACTCGGCGAACGATCGGCCATCGATGACCTGCGCGCCGCGTTGCTCGGCCGGCGCGGTGGCGACATCGAGCACATCCTGCTTCAGCGCCAGTTCGACCAGCGGCGAGCCGCCGGCGCGGAGCGTCAGGCGGTTCTCCGGCGCGACGGGTTCAACGGGCCGCGCCGGGCCGCGGAGGATCAGGTTCCGCGGCAGGCGCTGGCCCGCCTGCTTGTATCCGCCATCGAGCACGCTGACATTCTCCACGCCGAAGCACTGGAGCAGGAACCACACGCGCGCCGCGTCGGTCATCGCTCCGGCGTCGACGAGCACGATTCGGTGATCGCTCCGCAGTCCGAGTGGGTCGATGATCTCCTGCCACTGACCGACGGCCGATGCATCGCCGAGCAGCGAGCCGCCCTGCTGGCGGGAGCGCTCGGTCCATGCGGGCAGATCCACCGATCGGCTCCCGACGATGTGCGAGGCCAGGAAGTCTGCTGATGCGCGGGTGTCGAGGATCGCCACGCGCGAAGCGGTCTGCGGGTCGGCGAGCAGCGCGGCCAGTTCATCGGGTTGCATCAGGGCCGCGTCGGCGAGCATGGCCCGCTGCATCGCGGCGGTGGTCGCGGCGTTGGTCTGGGCGGGCTCGGCGTTGCCCGCGCCCGTGCTCGTGCAGCCAACGGCGGCGGCGAGGGTCAGGGCCAGCGCGGCCGCGAGCGAGATGCGGGCTTGCCGGACGAGTGCCGAACGGCGGGACCGCGGTGCAAGGGAGAACGCGTGGGCGTGGGTGGTCATGGGTGTTCCGTGTGCCGAGATGGGTGCCCCGGTGAGTGTAGCGAATCCGCGCGTCGTGGTGGTGCGGAGGCGTGGCCATCGGCGGGCGCTCGGCAGCGCCCCTAGAGTGCATTCCCTGTTGCGAGCCGTCGGGGAAGGTGTGCCGATGTCGGTACATCCAGCGTCCGAACGCGAGAACAGGCTCACGTAATCGCGGTCTGATCACACTGACCCCGGAGGCATCATGCTGGTTTCGTCGATGAATGTCATGGCGTTGTTTCTTGCGGCGGGAATTGCGGGCGGCGCGCTGAGCGACGACACCGCCGGGGCCGCCAAGCCCAACACCCCCGCCGCGGCGGCGCCCGAGACGCCCGCGGCTCCGGCTGCCAAGCCCGCCCCGGGCGACGGCATGCCCGTGCTGAACAAGACCGAGGTCGAGGGCATCATCATCGAGGACCTGAAGATCGGCGAAGGCGGCGAGATCAAGGCCGGTGCCGCGGTCGTTGCGCACTATCACGGCACGCTCAAGGCCGACGGCAAGGTCTTTGATTCTTCGTACGAGCGTGGCGAGCCCGCCGCGTTCCCGCTTGACGGCGTCATCCCCGGCTGGCAGAAGGGCGTGCCCGGCATGAAGGTCGGCGGCATGCGTCGCCTGACCATTCCCGCGGCGCTCGGCTACGGCGACCGCGCCGTCGGCAGCATTCCCGCCAACAGCGACCTGGTCTTCATCGTGGAGATCAAGGACGCGCTGGTCACCGAGGACATCAAAGTCGGCGACGGCGAAGAGGTCGGCCCGCGCCCCATCGTCCTGGCTCAGCACACCATCAAGACCAAGGACGGCACGGAAGTCGCCGCCACCAAGCCCGGCCAGCCCTACATCTGGCTCCCGGGTGAGATGCAGGGCATCGACTTCGGCCTCAAGGGCATGAAGGTCGGCGGCAAGCGGAAGATCAACATCCCCGCCGCGTTCAATGTCACGCCTCCGGGCCTGCAGGTTGATCGTCCGGGCAATGTCGACCTGACGATCGAGGTCGAGGTTGTCGGCGTTCGCAACCTCGTCCCGCCGGGTCAGCAGCAGCCCGGCCGCTGAGCCGGAACGATTCATGAGTCACCCAGAGCGGGCGCGGCCAGAGCCGTGCCCGCTTTTTTCTCGGTTGTCTGTCATCCGCACGCTCAAGCCAAGGAACCGATCATGTCCACAGGCGTGAACATCGAAGACCTCGTCGTCGGCACCGGCGCCGTTTGCACCGCCAAGCACACCGTCAAGGTCCACTACCGCGGCACCCTGCTCAACGGGACCGAATTCGACTCGTCCATCGGCGGCCCGCCCATCGACTTCCCGCTGCGCGACCTGATCGTCGGCTGGCAGGAGGGCATCCCCGGGATGAAGGTCGGCGGCAAGCGCAAGCTCACGATCCACTGGAGCAAGGCCTACGGCGAGCACGGCATGCCGCCGACGATCCCGCCGAAGTCCGATCTGGTCTTCGAGATCGAACTGCTGGGCGTGCGCTGATCGGGCCGATCAGACCGGCGCGAAGAAGTCGGCGAAGAAGCGCGTGAAGTCCCCGTTGTCAACCGCGCCGTCGGGCGTGGCCGCGCCGTCGGTGTTGGCGATGTCGGCCCACAGCCGCGAGGGGTCGGCCGAGTCGGCGAAGAAGGCCAGGAAGAACAGCGAGAAGTCGCCGTTGTCGATCACACCGTCGCCGCCGGGTTCGCCATCGGTCGTGGCGATGTCGGCGCTCGGACTGCCGGTTTGCGCCGCGCTGAGGTTCAGCACACCCAGCACCCGCCCCGCACCGGTCGCGCGGCGAGGACCGGTGATGACCCCGCCGCGCGCCAGGGCCGAGCCCGTCACGCGGCCGGTCCAGAGCAGGTCGTAGTTCCCGGGCCGAAGGTGCCAGGCACGATCGGTCATCTGGCTGCTGAGAATCAGCGGCGGAAGTATCGCCGAGCCGATGATCGGCCGCTCGAACGTCGCCGTTGCGATCGTGCCCGCGACCGTGCTGAACGTCCACGCCGAAGTCAGCACACCGTCGACGCTCCCGACATCGGCCGGCGAGAGCAGCTGCTCCGCGGCCAGCTCCTCCAGCAGTTCGAGATCCAGCACGCTGCGCTCGGCGAGCGTCACGCGGAAGGTCAGTTGCGTGATCACGTCGAACGTTGTCCCCGCGGAGAACGCGGGCGACGGGTTTGCGACGTTCACGCTCATCGATGGTGAGCACGACGAACGCGCGATGCACGACAGCCGCCAGAGCCCCGGCGAGACCTGCGCGGGCGGTGAGAGCGAGAGGATCTGCGACTGGTGACAGACCGTGACCGCCGCGCCATCGAAGTTGAACACGCCCGAGAGAGAGCCGGTCAGCGGCGGCGCGTTGGGATCGGTCTCGATGATCGACACGGGCGTGGCGGGGATGGTGATCGCGCCGATGCGCATCGATGCGCCGCCCGTGACCCGGCGCTGGTAGGACTCAAGGGTCATCAGTGGTGTGCTCGCCGCGGCCGGCGGTGCGCAAACGCAGAGGAGCACGAACGGGAGCGACAGCCCCAGCGTGCGCGAAGCAGGGCGGTCGAGCGGGGCGGGGTGTGCGGCCTGTCGGTTCATCACGGACTCCGCCGGTTGTCAATCGCACGGGGAGAAGAACGCGACGAAGAAGGCCTGAAAGTCGCCGTTGTCGATGCTGCCGTCGGGTATGGGGTCGGCGTCGGTGTTGGCGACATCGGCCGCGAGGCGAGCCATCGCATCATCGGGCAGAAAGAACGCGCTGAAGAAGGCCTGAAAGTCACCGTTGTCTACCGAGCCATCGGGCCCGCCGCCGTCGAAGCCGGTCAGCCCATCGGTGTCGGCGACATCCGCGGGTGAGCAGGCCAGCAGCCTCGGAACATACACGACCCAGCCTCGCGCGGGCCCGCCGCCTGTGGATGTTGTCCGCCCGGCGATCGTGAGGCCGTCGCCAGAGACGGCGAGGGCCTCGCCGAGATCCTCGTTCGCGAGCGTCGGCCCGCCGCCATTGGCCAGCATCTGGGCGAGCGGCAGCGCGCCGGTGCGGCGGGTCCAGATGAGCGCTTGCGCCTGGCCCGTCGGACCGCACCACGCGGTGCCGACGACCACGCGTCCGCCCAGCGACGCATCGACCGCGATCGCGCGTCCAGCCGAGCCGCCGCACGGATTGGTGATGAGCGTCGTGCCCGCGCTGGCGTTCCAGATGAATGCGGTGGTCTGCGTCCCCGGCCCGGCATCAACGCCGATGCGCCCGACGATCGTCGAGCCATCGGGCGATACGCCGAGCGCCTCGCTGTCAACGCCGGGCTGCAGCCCCGGCACAAGGCTCGGAGCGACGCTCGCGCCGGAGACGAACGGCCCGAGCCATGACACCGCCGCAGCGCTGTTGCGGGGGCCGGTGTCGCTCACACCGACGCAGACAAGGCCATCTCCCGAGATCGCGTTGACCAGCGACTCATCATCGCCGGCAAGCGGCAGCAGGGCGGTCGGCCCGAGGGATGCGCCTGCCGCGCGAACGAAGCCCCGCGGTTCGCCGCTTTGGTCGGTAGATCCTGCGATGATCGAGCCGTCGGTGTTGAGGCCGGCGATGTCGGTCGTCAGGCTGCTGCCCAGGGGCAGGCTTGAGCCGGGGCGCGACAACGAGATCGATGTGCCGACGCGGAGGACGACCGCGGTCGCGTCATCGCTCATGGCGACGGCCCGCGTGCCGGGCTCGAGCGCGGGAAACTCGGCGACCTTCGCCGCGTCCGCGGGTGCCTGGCCGCGGCCCCACCGGAAGCGGAGGCCGAGCGGGCCGGCGTCCGGCGCCTGCGTTGTTGCGAGCGATACGAGCGACAGTTCGCCATCGATCGACAGCGCGATGGCGGGCTCGGGCAGGGCGAGCATCGCGGCGGGCTGGGCCATCGCCGAGCCGGCGAGCATCAGCACCGCCAATGGGAACACACGCGTGGGGCTCATCTCTCTCTCCTTGGGCCTGAGCGGGACGGATGCTGCGGGCGTGCCGGCGGTTTGTGCGACGCCGGCATCCGCGGCCGCGGGATGGTAACGGTCGGCGGGCTGCTCGCTAGGTGGGCGAATCGCACCCCAGGAAGAACGCCGCGAAGAACGCGGTGAAGTCGCCGTTGTCCACCTGCCCGTCCGGTCCGGCGCCGTTGAGCACGGTGAGGCCGTCGGTATTGGCGATGTCGGCGGGGACCTGAAGCGGATCGCCGGCCGTGAGGAAGAAGGCCCCGAAGAACGCGGTGAAGTCGCCGTTGTCGATCGTGCCGTCGGGGCCGCCGCCGGTCAGGAAGGTATCGCCGTCGGTGTTGGCGATGTCCGCTGGCGAGCAGGCATCGCCCTTGACCAGAGAGAGCAGCGGCCTGACGACCGGCTCCGGTGTCAGGGGCGGGCCGCCGCGGAGTGCGCCGCGATCGATCACCGCCAGGTCGCGTCCGCTGCCGGGCATGATGCTCGACAGCAGCAGGTTTCCGCTCGCCAGCGCGACGGGATCGAGCCCCGCGCCGAAGTCATCATCGGTCACGAACGCCAGTTGCGCGTTGATGCTCGCGCCGGTGATCAGGTCGTTGCGCAGCACGCGCACATTCATCCCCGCCAGACCGTCGGCCGTGGTGTCGCTCAGGAAGACAAGGTCGGCGTCGGCGTCGCCGTCGACATCCGCGACGGTCACGTCGGTCGGCCCTGCGCCCGCGGGCAGGCTCGAGGCCGCGCTGAACGGAATCGCTTCGACGCTGGCAAAGTCCGGGTTGGTCACGATCACCGATGTGGTCTCGGTCGGCAGCGCGTTGCTGTTGATCGTCACGATCGTCGGCGTTCCCGCGCCGGGGCCAACGGTGTTCAGCACGGGCACGAGTACCCGTGTCGGGTTGCCCGGGACGGGGATGGCCTGGATCACGCTCAGCGTCAGTGCGCCGCCCTCGACGCTGGTGTTCCGGATCACGCTGACATTCGACGATGTGAAGTTCGCGACGGTGATGTCGTGCGTGCCGGTGTCCTTGTCCTGATCGGGGTTGAAGCCCGCGACCGATCGCGGCGCATCGCCGACGCTCACGCTCACGCCGGCGCCGTACGAAAAGCCCGGCAGCGCCGTCGCCGCGAAGGCCTTGATCGTGTCGTCGCTCTCGCACGCGGCGATGATGTCGAGCCTGTTCCCCGGCGCGCTGCCGTTGAGCGGCGCCAGCGCGACATCCACCGGCCTTCCCGCAACAGGCACGGTCGACCGCAGCGTCATCTGGCCCGTGCCCAGGTTGCCGAAGATTGACAGCGAGTTTCCGCCCGCGTTGGCAACGACAACATCCGTCGCGCCATCCTGATCGATGTCGCCCAGCGCCAGCCCGCTCGGCTCGATGCCCGTCGCGACGCTGAAGGCCTGCGCCGAGCCCGCCGGAGCGAAGCCCTGCCACACGCCGCCGATGGACCCGAGGTTCAGGTGCACAACGAGCGATCCCGCAGCGGTCGTGGGGTTCGACGCGTCCTGAACGATCATGATCAGATCGTCGAGCCCATCGGTGTTCACATCGCGCAGCAGCGCCCGGGCGGGCGTGGGCGACAGTGCCGAGACGACCGACGGCGAGAAGTTGATGTCCTCGCCTAAGGGCGTGAGGCCGATCTGGCCGACATTGTTCAGCCCGCGCGTCAGCGGCGGTGCATCGATGAACGTCAGTTTCAGCGCCTGGCCCGATGGACGCCCCAGCGGCGTTCGCAGCCGCGGGAAGTACGCGACGTCGAACTTTTCATTCAGGAACGGGTTCGCGCTGACCAGCAGGTCGTGTGTGAACGTCGGCAGCGGCGTGAACGTCGGCGCGATACGGACCGTCAGCAGCCCGCCCAGCGCCGCCGGCGAGGCGAGCACGATGCGATCGTTCGCGTTGACGCCCTGAAGATCCGCAAGCACGCGACCGACGCGCATCGGCCCCTGGTCCGATCGGCGCGTGCCCAGCAGCCCGGAGATGTTCAGCACGCCGTTGCCATTGCCGGCGATGTCGATCAGGCCGAGGTTCTCGACCGAGCCCGTGATCGTGCCCTGACCGGTGAGCACCGATCGGCCCTGCAGCAGCACGCTCTCGGCCGTGATCGTCGCGTCACTCAGCGTCACGACGCCGCGGCGAACATCGAGCGTGTCGGCCTGGAACAGCGCGCCTTCGCTCACGAGCAGCGTGCTGAACGGGCCGGTGCCCGTGTTGCCCATCGCCACCGCGCCGCTGAAGATCAGCCGCGAGCCCGGATCGGCCACGACGATCGCCGCGCTGGAGCCGGGATCCACCCCGATGTTCGCGGTTGTGAGGTTCTGAAGGCTCGCCAGTGCGCTCTGCGTGACGTTGAGTCGCGCCGTGCCGCCCTGGGCGATGGTGACGCTCGAGAGCCCGGTGAGCGAGATCGTCGCGGCGGCGACATTCAGTTCGCCATCGGCTCCGGGCTGTCGTCCGATCGTCAGCCCGCGCGTGCCGAGCGTGTCGCTGGTCAGCGCGCCGCTGTTGAGGATGCTGAACTTGCCCGCACCGGCGTCGCCGATGATCAGGTCGTTCGGCGCCCCGACCACACCCGAAAGGTTCACGCGAGATGCGGTGCCCGAAACCTCAACTTCGCCCGTTCCCGCGGCGTTGATGCCCAGCAGCATCGTCGGCGTGTCCAGCCGCCCGCCGGAAGTGGCCTTGAAGGTGCCCGCGCCGCTGAGGCCGATGCTCAGTCGATTGCTCAGGTTTAGCCGCATGCCCTGCGAGCGCACCTCCAGCGATGCGTTCGAGCCGACCACGGAGCCGAGCACGCCGCGCGAGCCGGTGACAAAGGTCTGGGGCGAGCCCGATGGCGTGGTCGCGCGTTCGAACGACGCGATGATCGGACCGTTGGCGGCCGTGCCGAGCGTCAGCGACGGTGCCGCCGTCGTGTCCGTCGCGCCGAGCGTCAGCCCCACCCCGACATCGGGCGCGAAGACGTACCGGATCGTCCGCGGCGACTGGATGATCAGTCTGCGGGCGGCCGCACCCTGAAAGGGCACGTTGACCTGATACGGCACGACAACGCCCGTGCGGCCGTCGAAGATCGCGTCGGTCCCGGCGTTGGGCGGTTCGTTGAGCGACCAGTTGCCGTTGGTGAACCACGACGCGGTGTTGGCCTGGCTGACCCAGAAGTTCGACTGCGCCAGCGCCGGTGTCGCCAGCGCGAGCCCTGCGATCGACGCCAGCATCCGGGCAATCCGCCGCGAACGTGCCGGCATCGCGCAGGTATCGCGCCGCGTCGGTCCAGATCCACGACGATCCTGCTCGCGTTCTCCCGTCCTGCCGCAGCGCATACGCCTCCAGAGCTCAACCCTGCCGAGTCACCACCACGCCCCGTGTTCGTGAGCGTTCCCCCGATTTATCGTGACGCTCCACACACCATACCCGACGATCCGTTCACGGCCACCGTTCCCGTCCGCGTCGGGCCCCGGTCTCACGCTTGGCGCGATCGGCAGTCCATCCATCGATCCATGCGAGAACAACCGTCGCTCCCTGCCACAGTCAGCGCGTGCGAATCACAGCGTTCGGCCACTCACCCGAGCGAACCACAACAAACACCGCCCATGGGCGGTGGAGTTCGGTTGTCGGGGCTCAGGCTGGTTGATCCATCCCGATCGGCGGCGCCGGCCGCTCGTTCGGCGGCGGCGGCACGAAGGGAATGTGCTCGAACCAGTACTTGTCCCGCGCAAAGAACGGCGGGACGAACGCGCGTCGACCGACAAACGGCGTCTGCGTCGAGTCCGAGAACCGCACCCACGCCGCGGGATCATCGCCGAGGTCCTGACCCGTCAGAGTCGACAGCGACTGGCTGGCCGACCGCTGCACCACCAGCGAGTCGTCGTTCAACGCGGCGATCAGCACGTTCATGACGCGCCGCTCGGCGTACTGCCCCAGAGCCACGCAGGCCTCGGCGCGAACATCGACATCCTCTTCCGTCCGCTGGCTGGTCAGCGCCATCAACGGCTCGACCGCCTTGGGATTGTGGATCCGCTGCAAGGCCCGCACCGCCTCAAGACGAACGCGCCGGTCCGGCTCCTTGAGCAAAGGAAGGATCAGGTCCGCATCGCCCGGCTCGCCGTGCATCGCCAGCGCACGCGCCGCCACACCCCGCACACCCGGATCGTCGTCAACGCCGTCTGCGGGCGGGGCGCCGAGCTTGATCCGGTACGCCTTGACGTACACGTCCTCCCCGCCGAACGGCGCGTTGGCCAGCAGGTTCGTCCCGCGATAGCGCTTGTCCGCGTCGTACGGATCGTTCATCCAGATCGCCGCCTGAACGGGCGACGGGGGCTGAAACGCCGCGAAGATCGAGTTGTTCTCGCTGATCGCCCTTTGCTGAGAGGCATCGCACCCGAGCATCAGCGCGGCCGCGCCGGCGATCATCACCGCCGACGCCACGCGGGCCGCGGAGTGGGAGGGGAGTCGATCGCCGCTGGACGATGGGTCAGGAACCATGGCACGAGTATAAGAACCCATCACCCCTGTGTGCGGCTTTCCCCGCCACGTACCCTTTGCCCACGTTCTGACGCCCGTCCGAGTCCGGAGCCGCCGCCATGCCCGCCATGCCCGCCATGCCCGCGATGCCAAAGCACCTTGCCGTTCTGCTGCTTGCGTGTTCCGCCGCGGGCGTCGGCTGCGCATCGCAGTCCACCGCTGTTGCGCCGCAGCGACTGAACGCCGCGCTGCCCCTGACTGCCCAGGACCGCGCGTTCGCGACGCAGCCCCTCCCGGCCCGGGCCGCGGCGATGGATGTTCCCGCCCGCACCGTGAGCCTGCCGCTGGACCCCGATCGCGATGCGACGCAAATCGCCGAGCGCATCCGAGAGGCGCGGCCCGGTGAAGACGGCTGGATTCGCTGGACCGTCACGCGCCGCGTGCTGACGGGCACGCCGCCGACGGAAGATCCTACTGGCGGCAGCGTGCTGCACCTGGCCCTGACGGACACGGGCGATGTCGTGCTCGAGAAGCAGATCGAAGCCGCCGACGGCGTGACGACGACGTTCACCCCGCCGATGATCATCCTGCCCGCCTCGCTCGCGCCGGGTCAGACCTTCGAGCAGGCCTTCGCGATGCGGAGCGTGCTGACCGACCGCCCCGACCGCGAACGCGGCAGCGGCCCGGCCACGCAGACCACGACCCTCGCCGCGTGGGAGCGCATCGCGACTCCTGCCGGCGAGCATCTGGCGGCGCGGATCGAAGCGGTGCTCCGCGCCAAACTCGGCCCGGCGAGCGTCACGAGCACGAGCACCACGTGGTACGCCCCGGGCCTTGGCATCCTCGCCGAGACCCGCCGCGAGGAGGTCACCGTCATGGGCCTGAAGATCCGCGACCAGCGTCAGGGCTGGGTCTTGCAATCTCCGGGCGCGCCGTGAGGTTCAGTCCTTCCACACGTTCCAGCGGAGTTTCTCAGGGTCGCGTCCGCCGTCGGCGTAGTAGACCGCCATGCGGATGACGTACAGGTAGTTCTTGCTCGTCGCGTGCGCCTCGCGCGCGTTGGCGGCCCGGAGCTTGCTGAACAGCCGCGATGGGTCGGCCCCGCGCAGGTCCGCGAGCGTCCGCACACCGATGCGCGCAAAGTCGCGAGCCAGCGTCGGGCCGATGCCGGGAATCGTCCGCACATCCGGCGACTCGCCATCGCCGGCGGCGGTCGGCTTGTTGGCGGACTTGGTCGACGGCTTCTTGACGGTCTTCTTGGCGCTCTTGCGCTGCGCGGCCGTGGGCACGCCCGCTGGAGCGCGCCGGGCCGCCGAGGTTCGTCGGGTTGAGCTCGATCCGGCCATCCGCGAACTCCTGCGATGACCGGTCAGTGCCCGGTGGAGCCGAACCCGCCGCTGCCGCGAGCGGTCGCGTCCAGATCATCGACCTCATCGATCTCCGCGCGGGCCACGGCGGCGATGACCAGTTGCGCCACGCGCATCCCGGGCGTGACCTCGAAGGGCTCGCGCCCGAGGTTGATCAGCGCGACCATCATCTCGCCGCGGTAGTCCGCATCGACTGTCCCCGGCGCGTTGGGCACGGTCACGCCGTGCTTGGTCGCGAGGCCCGATCGCGGTCGGACCTGACCCTCAAAGCCCGGCGGGATCGCCATCGCAAAGCCCAGCGGCACGCGCACGATCTGACCCGGCGCGATCGTCATCGCCGCGTCGAGGCACGCGTGCAGGTCCATCCCTGCCGCGAGGTTTGTCTGGTATCGCGGAATCGTCGCGCCGGGCGAGAGCCGCTTGAATCGCAGCGTGACGGGTGTGATGGTCGTTGCGGTTGACATGCACGAAGGTATCCCGCCCGCGTCGCGAAGGCCCCGCCGGGCCTGCGCCCGCGTCATCACGGCGTCGCGTCGGCGAAGTTCCGGATCAGCGCGTCGATCTCCTTCCGCGCGTTCTCGTCGCTCAGTCCGTCGCGAACGTCCGTCAGAAACGCCCGCGCCGCCGACTTGCTCCGCGATCGGGCCAGCATCGCGGCCACCTCGCCCGCGTCGCGCGTGCGAACCTCCGGCCGCAGCATGGTGCGCAGCAGATCCACCTGCGCCTGCGTCAGTGCATCGCGCCGCGAGAGCGCCGCGTGCCAGACCGCGTCGCGCAGGTCCAGCGTCTGCTCCTCGGGCAGTTTGGCCACTTCGGAGCGAGCGATCGCCGCAAGTTCAAAGAGCATCCCGACATCCTGCGATCGTGCGGCGGGCATGATGCCCATCACCGCCAGCGTCGGCGTGACCTGCTCGCGCTTCTCCTTCATCAGCGCGCCGAGCAGTCGAACGATGTCGCGATCCCGCCCCTGAAGGTGCATCGCCAGCACCGCCTTCTCGAAGTTCCGCGCCTTGAGCGCTTCGCTCAGTTCCGTCTGGAGGTCCGCCACCGGATCCAGCGCGGGCTTGGCGCGGTTGCTCGTCGCCGCCGTCGGCAACGCGCGCGACATGACCAGCAGCGGATCGCCCTCGACATGAATCCGCCATGCCGGAAAGTCCGCATACCGCGCCGCCGCGGCCAGCGGTACAGGAGCGACCAGCCGCTCGACAAACGTCGGCGTGGGCAGGAACCCAGACAAGTACGGCTCGTGCACGCTGCCGACATACCCGACCGCCCCGCGCTGCAGGAACCGTCCGGCGATCGTCCACACGCTGCGCGGGTTCTGCGAGCTCCACGAATGCACCACATACGCCACGCTCGGACGCGACAGCAGCGGCACATCCGGCGTGAGCCCGCGCCCGGGCTTGAGGTCAAAGAAGCTCGACATCCCGCTGCTGTTGAGCGTCAGCAGCGACACATCCACCGCGCGCGTCGCCTCGCGGAACTTCTCGAGACTCATCGGCGGGCTGACCACGCGCGTCTCCCACCCCGCCCCCGCGAGCGAGCGCCCGGCCGCCGATGCGCTGTACAGGTTCCACGGCCTGCTGTCCTCGTAGCCATCGAGCAGCAGCGCCGATCGATGCTCCAGAAACAACGACGACATCGCCCTGTATGCCGATGCGCTCGCGCCGCCGCTGAGTTGGCCCGTGTACGCCCACCGGCTCATGCTCGCGCCGGGGATATCGCGCCCGATCAGGTCCGTGATCGCCAGCGACTCACCCGGCTTGCACACAAACTCTTTCTGGGCGGGCACGGGCTCGAGCCGATCGCCCGCGGCCATCGCCGCCCGCGCCGGGATGTTCAGCGCCAGCGTCACCGCGTCCAGATCGTCGCCCAGCGTGTCGAACCGATACCCCGAAGCCCCCGCCGCGGCTCGAAGGTCGCGGTCGAGCGTCAGCACCTGCGCAAATGTCCATGCGGAGGTCGCGTCGGTCACCTTGGCC
>ERZ1066130.252-NODE-252-length-24035-cov-10.647331_pt1 | contig 24035 bp, 12 predicted proteins | sample MGYA00382777_ERZ1066130 | MGnify/ENA primary metagenome ERZ1066130 (study PRJEB33369, sample SAMEA5778360) | biofilm metagenome | biome: Industrial cooling water; feature: Water cooling tower basin; material: Biofilm | place: United Arab Emirates | collected...
CGTCCTTGGTTTCGCCGGCCTTGATGCCCTTGCCGCCGCGGCCTTGGGCGCGGTAGGTGTCGAGCGGGACGCGCTTGGCGTACCCGTCGCGGCTGATGGTGAGGGCGATGTCCTGCACCGGGATGAGCTCGGCGATGTCGATGTCGACGTCGGCGTCATCGATGGCGGTGAGGCGCGGGGAGTCGTACTTGGCGCGCATCTCGACGGCGTCGGCCTTGATCATCGAGAGCACGCGGGGCTCGCTGGCGAGGATCGCCTCGAAATCGGTGATCTGGGCGGCAATCTCGGCGTAATCGGCGATGAGGCGGTCGATCTCGAGCCCGACGAGCTGAATGAGTCGCATCCCGCCGATCGTCTCGGCCTGAAGCCTCGAGAGGGCGATCCCGCCCGCGGGATCGGCGGCGCGGAGCATCGCGACGAGACGCTCGGGGAGCTTGGCGGCGTGCGGGTGCGTCGGGGGGATGCGGAACTGACGCTCCATGAGGCGGGCGATGGCTTCTTCGCGCGTGCGGCTGGTGCGGATGAGGCGGATGACCTCGTCGATGTCGCAGACGGCGTAGATCATGCCCTCGAGGACGTGGGCGCGTTTGCGGGCTTCGCGGAGCAGGTGGCTCGTGCGGCGGCGGATCACGTCGCGGCGGTGATCGATGTACCGGTCGATCATCTCGCGGAGGCTCAGCGTGCGGGGCTGGCGGTTCACCAGCGCCAGGTTGTTGATGCTGAAGGTTTCCTGGAGGGGGGTGAACTCGTAGAGCTGCTTCTCGACGACGCGGGCGTCGGCGCCCTTCTTGAGGTGGATGACGACCTTGGTGGGGTTCTCGCGGTTGCTCTCGTCGTTGACGTAGGAGATGTCCTGGATGCGGTCGTCGTTGACGGCTTCGACGATCTTCTCGACGAGGGTGGTCTGGTTGACCATGTAGGGGATGGCGTCGATGACGATCATCTCGCGGTCGGCGCTGCCCTCGATCTTCTCGACGTGGCAGGAGCCGCGGAGGGTGACCTTGCCGCGGCCGGTGGCGTAGGCGTCGACGATGCCTCGGCGGCCGAGCACGACGCCCCCGGTGGGGAAATCGGGGCCTTTGACGCCGCGGCGGACGATGTTGCCCTGGGCGTCGGTGACGTCCTGCATGAGTTCGGCGAAGGTGATGGCGGGGTTGTCGATGACGCGGATGATGGCGTCGAAGATCTCGGTGGGGTTGTGGGGCGCAAGGCTGGTGGCCATGCCGACGGCGATGCCGATGCCGCCGTTGATGAGCAGGTTGGGGAACCTGCCGGGGAGGACGGTGGGTTCTTCGAGGCGGTCGTCGTAGTTGGGCTGGAAGTCGACGGTGCCGAGGGTGAGATCGGCGAGCATGTCGACGGCGGCGTGGGACATGCGGGCTTCGGTGTATCGGGCGGCGGCGGGCGGATCGCCGAGGATGGAGCCGAAGTTGCCCTGGGGATCGATGAGGGGGACGCGCATGCGCCACTTCTGGGCCATGAAGACGAGCGTGGGATAGACGACCTGTTCGCCGTGGGGGTGGTAGTTGCCCGAGGTGTCGCCGGCGATCTTGGCGCACTTGTAGTGCTTCTTGCCGGGGCGGAGGTTGAGGTCGTTCATGGCGACGAGGATTCGCCGCTGGCTGGGCTTGAGGCCGTCACGGACGTCGGGCAGCGCCCGGTCCATGATGGTGGACATGGCGTAGGTGAGATAGCTGTCCTGCAGCTCGCGCTGAATGTCCTGATCGATGATGTGCCCGCCGGGGGGAGGGGTGTCCGGCGAACCGCCAGCGTGCTGCTCAAGATCGGCCATTCGGGGGCGTCCTTCCGTGGGTAGGGAACGGGTCGATTCGGGAAAGGTCCGGGATCGATCCGGCCTCCTTCATCATAGGACTTTCCACGGGAGTCTGCCGCGTCTGCGGACGTGAGGACGATGGATATAAGTTGATTTATTCCAGGTGCTTAGAGGAATCGCCCGCGGGGGGCCGGGCGGCGGCTTCTCGGAGTCTGTCCACCGCGTCGAGAATGTCGCACAGAGCGAGCAGTGTGAGGGCGGAGGCCTCGCCGGGCATGTTCTGGTCGAACGGAGAGGTTCGGATGCCGAAGCGGGCGTTGGCGGGGTTTCGGAAGAGCCCTGCGTGGGCATCGTCGCCCGCGAGTTGGCGGAGGAAGCGCACGGTGGGAAGGATGCGGACGAGTTCTGTGGGCAGTTCGGCGTCGGGAGTGAGCGAGCGGTCGCGGAGGATGGCGGCGAGCCCGGCGACGACGCGGGCGGATTGGGCTGTGGGCAGCGGGCTGCGGGCGTCGGGGAAGACGAAGCCGCCGACGAGATCTCGGCCCTCCTCCCCCACCGCCTCGGACGGGAGCGCGAAGGCGTAGGCCTTGTCGCGGAAGGCGCGGAGCGTGTCGCGCGATGGCGCGGGCAGGGCATCGGGGGCGAGGCGGCGCTCGGCGAGCACGACCCAGGGCATGTGCTGCGCGAGGGAACCTTCGGGGGAGGCGGTGTAGACGGCGTCGAGCGTGGCTCGCGCCTGATCGGGCGAGGTGAGGCGGGACGAGAGCGCGAGCAGCGACGCGAGCGCGAGGGGCGGATCCTGCCGGGCGGTCTGCAGGCATCTCTCCATCGCTTCGGCGAGGGGCGCGGCAAGATCGCCCTCGGGCAGCATGGCGAGGAAGAGGAGCGAGGCGGCGGCGTCTTCCCAAGGGGGCGTTTCGCCCTTGGCAAGGTCGGCGAGCGTGGTTTCCAAGGTGGAAGCGGCCTCGGCGCAGCGAGCGGCGAGGTCGGAGGCGATGCCGGGCGTTTGTGACGCGCGACGCAGGGCGAGCACGACCATCGCCTGCTCGGCGGGGCCGGCGATGGGCGATTCGAAGCGGTCGGCGATGGGGTTGTACTGGGCTCGCAGGCCGAAGGGCTCGGCTCCGGGCCAGCGTCGGAGGAGGAGGTGCGAGGCGATGCCTTGCGCGAAGTCGCGAAGGCCGACGGCGTTCAACTCGCTGGTCTCGACGACGCGCCCGCCGCGGTGCATGAAGAGGCCGGCGGCCTGACCGGAGGCTTGGCGGACGTGCAGCACGCGGACGCGGAAGAAGGAGAGGCCGTGGCGTTCGGAGACACGAGCGGGCTGGGCGTCGCGGTCGATGCGGAGCCCTTTGGCGGGGTCGCGGAGCAGTCGTCCGACGAGCGAGGCGGCGGCGTCGCCGGGTGTTGTGCGTCCGGCGAGCATGGAATCCGGGAAGATCATCTCGGTTCGCTCGGCGAGTCGGACGGCGATGGCGTCGAGCCCCGGAGAGACGGTGGCGTCGATCTCGTCGTAGGTTGCGGCGCGGAGGGGGAGCAACTCGGCGGCGAGTTCGACGCTCAGCAGGACCTCTGAGGCGATCTCGCGTCGACGTTGCTCGGCGAGCGCGTCGTTGTCGATGGGGAGACGCTGCTGGGCTTCGCGGAGGGCGGCGCGTGTGGCTCGCCAGAGCGAATCTGGGCGGCCGGAGGTGTCGACTCCTCGCCCGACGATCTCGCCGAGGAGGCGGAGGGTGACGGCGACTCCCGCGCATCGGGGCCCCTCGGTGGGCGGATCCTCGGGAACGTCCCAGTTGGAAACCCAGCGACGGGCGGCGTTGAAGGCGTCCATGGCGTCGGCGGGGCCGATCGCCGGAACCTCGGGGGCGAGGGGAACAGGCTGGATTGGGGTGGGCTGCGTCGGAGCGGGCTGGAAAGGGGTTGCACGAGTGAGGCTTGGCGCGCACACTGTGGCGAGGAGGCCACAGCAGATGTGGCGTGCGCACCACGCGCCGGCACGGGCGAAACGGGGTCGACGGGGCGGGAGCAAGGTTGGTCCTGTAAGATCGTTGAGGGCGAGGGGAGAAGGTTGGATCGCGGGGTGTGCCGCGGATTGGCACGCGGGTTGAATGAGTTCCAGGGACAGTTCAAGACGTGAAGGAGTGAGAGACATGGCCAGCCTTCTGATGATGACCGAAACTCGCCGCCGGGTCGCCCTTCTTTGCCTTCTCAGCTTCGTGGCGCTCTGCTAAGCGAGAATCGTGGTGGGATCGGGAAGGGTGCGAGGGAGCGAGAGCCCGCCGGTGGTGAGAATCGGGGGGAATCGAGGATAGACGCGGAGCCGCGATTGCGGTTCGCGGGGTGGCGAAGGCGTGAGCAAAAAGAAAGCGGACCCGGGAGAGAGCCCGGGTCCGGCGAATCATTTTTGGGGTGGCTGGATTAGCCGTTGCCGCCGAAGCGGATCTTGTCGGTGCCCATGGCGCCGTGATCGTCCATGCCGCCGCGTGTGGGAGCGGAACGGCGACGTTCGGAGCCGGAGTCGGCGGCCGGGGCATCGCCGATGCCGCTGGTGTCGCCCCACTGGGCGCGCTTGAGGGAGAGGCCGATCTTGCGGTCCTGGCGATCGACGCGGAGGATCTTGACGTCGACCTCGTCATCGGCCTTGACGACGTCCTGAGGATTCTCGACCTTGTGGTCGGCGAGCTCGGAGATGTGGAGGAGGCCTTCGAGGTCGGCTTCGAGCTCGACGAAGACGCCGAAGTTGGTGATCTTGGTGACCTTGCCGCGAACGACCATGCCGGGCTTGTAGTGCTCGGGGATGGCGTTGAGCCAGGGATCCTCGGTGAGCTGCTTGGTGCCGAGGCTGATGCGCTGGCGTTCGCGATCGACGTCGAGAACGACGCAGCGGAGGGTGTCGCCCTTCTTGAGGACCTCGTTGGGGTGCGTGACCTTCTTGGTCCAGGAGATGTCGCCGACGTGGAGGAGCCCGTCGATGCCGGGCTCGATCTCGACGAAGGCGCCGTAGTTGGCGAGGTTGCGGACCTTGCCCTCGATGACGGTGCCCGGGGGGTACTTCTCGCTGACGAGCTCCCAGGGGTTGACCTCGATCTGCTTCATGCCGAGGGAGATTTCCTGCTTGTCCTTGTTGATCTCAAGGACGACAACCTCGACCTCCTGGTTGGGCTGAACGAGTTCGGAGGGGTGATTGATGCGGCGCGTCCAGGACATCTCGGAGATGTGGACGAGCCCCTCGATGCCGTCTTCGAGGCGGATGAAGGCGCCGTAGGACATGAGGTTGACGACGCTGCCCTTGACGCGGCAGCCGACGGGGTACTTCTTCTCGATCTCTTCCCACGGGGAGGCTTCGCGCTGCTTGAGCCCCAGCGCGATCTTCTCCTTCTCGCGGTCGATGTTGAGAACCTTGACGTCGACCTTCTGGCCGATCTTGAGGATCTCGCTGGGGTGGTTGATGCGGCCCCAGGACATGTCGGTGATGTGGAGCAGGCCGTCGATGCCGCCGAGATCAACGAAGGCGCCGAAGTCGGCGATGTTCTTGACCTCGCCGGTGACGGACTCGCCTTCCTTGAGGGTCTCGAGGAGGCGCTTCTTGGCGGCGTCGCGTTCTTCCTCGATGAGCTTGCGGCGGGAGACGACGATGTTGCGGCGCTCGAGATCGATCTTGATGATCGAGGCGCGGATCTTGCGGTTGATGAACTCGCCGATGTCGCCAGGACGGCGGACGTCGACCTGGGAGGCGGGGAGGAAGACGGGCACGCCGATGTCGACGAGGAGGCCGCCCTTGATCTTCTTGGTGACCATGCCCTCGATGACGTCGCCTTCCTTGGTGGTGTCGATGATGCGCTGCCAGTTGAGCTGGCGATCGGCCTTGCGCTTGGAGAGCTCGACGCGGCCGCCCTCGCCTTCGAGGTTCTCGAGGAGAACGTCGACGATGTCGCCGACCTTGAGCTCCTGGCCTTCGAACTCGTTGCGGGGGATGAGGCCTTCGGACTTCAGCCCCGCGTCAACCACCACGTCGTCGCCGGCGAACCCGACGACCTTGCCCTTCACCAGACGGCCGGGGGCGAGGTCGGCGTTCTGCTCGCCGAGGAACCCGTCCATGTAGCCCTTGGCCGACTTGCCGGCGGCGGGGCTGCCGCGGAGGAGAGCCTCCACGTCGGCGTCGTTGATGGAAAGAGAAGCGATCAGCGATTCATCGATCATTGAGAACCTTCGTTGGGTCGTCGGGCCCATCTCGCCGGGTTGGTGACGAGGGGACCGGCATCCCGACCCACCGAGCCGAATGCGGCGCGGGGGGCTTGCCCCGGAGGGGCGGTTGCGGTGCACATGCTGTCCGTCTCGCGTCGTGCGAGAACCACGGAATCGGCCAACCCACCGATGGAGAACTGTAGGCGACCCCCCCACCCACGATCGGGCCCGGAAGGGCCGAACCGGCAATACCCGTTTATGGGTGCTGGCAAGAGAGGGCTTTGAGAAAGGTGTGATTGGGGGGGTTATGGGGGCGGGGTCGAGGCGGGTGTTGGTCAGGAAGGGAGTGCGGGGCTGAACCGTGTGGGGAGAAGGTCCGATTGATCGAGGCGAGAGCGTGCCGAGGGGCACAGGGAGTTGCCACGTGGACCTGCATTCGATTCTTCGGAAGGCGTACGAGTTGGACGCGTCGGACGTTCACCTGATCGCGGGTCAGCCCGTGGTGTGCCGGATCCATCAGGTGATGACGCCGCTGCCGGACTTTGGGATCATCTCGAAGGAGAACGCCCGGAAGTTCCTGGAGCAGATGTGCTCGCCGGAGGCGTTGGCGACGTTCGAGCGTCAGAAGGACTCGGACTTCTCGTACGCGGCGGAGGGGATCGCCCGGTACCGCGTGAACGCGCACATGCAGAAGTCGTCGGTTGGGCTGGCGATGCGCATGATCAAGACGAAGGTGCCGCCGCTGGCAAACCTGAGTCTGCCGGAGGTGATCGCGCGGCTGACGTACCTGCCGCGGGGTCTGGTGCTGGTGACGGGGGACACGGGCTCGGGCAAGAGCACGACTCTCGCGGCGATGATCCAGGCGATGAACCAGCGGTACAGCAAGCACATCATCACGCTCGAGGACCCGGTCGAGTATGTGTTCACGAGCGACAAGTGCGTGATCGAGCAGCGAGAGCTCGGGCAGGACATGCCGAGCTTTGCGAGCGGCCTGAAGCACGCGTTGCGTCAGGACCCGGACATCATCCTGGTGGGCGAAATGCGTGACCTGGAGACGACGGCGCTCGCGATCAGCGCGGCGGAGACGGGGCACCTGGTGCTGAGCACGCTGCACACGGTGAACGCCTCGCAGACGGTGGAGCGCATCATCGACATGTACCCGGGCGGGCAGCAGAACCAGATCCGCTCGATGCTGAGCAACACGCTGCAGGCGGTGGTGAGCCAGACGCTGTTCCGGCGGATCGACCGTCCGGGGATGGTGCCGGCGGTGGAGACGCTGCTGTGCACGCCAGCGGTGCGGAACCTGATCCGCGAGGCGAGAACGTTCGAGATTCCGAACGTGATCGAGACGAGCCGGGCGATCGGGATGAGCAGCCTGGACAGTTCGATCGCGGAGTTGTACTTCAACGGGCTGATCAGCCGGGAGGACGCGATCGCGCAGGCGGCGTACCCGGACAAGCTGGAGCGTCAGCTCGCGGCGTAAGGCGACAGGCCGGTCTCGCGGTGATTGACCTCACGGACGGACGACACGATGCCCAACTATCGATACCAGGTTCGCAACGCTCAGGGGCAGGTGCAGGTCGGGGTGCTCGGCGCCGATTCGGCGGCGAGTGCCGCGGCGGTGCTCCGCAACCAGGGCATGCACGTGATGAGCGTCTCGACGGTCGGGGCGGCGGCGTCGGCTGGGGGTCTGCTCCAGAAGCTCAAGGACCTCAACGGCGGGAACCCGACGCAGAAGCACGTGCTGGACTTCACGACCCAGCTGGCGGTGATGATCCGCGCGGGCATCAACCTGCGCACGGCTCTGGAAGGGATTGCCGAGCAGACCACGCACGTGAAGTTCAAGAAGGTGATCACGCAGCTGCGGACGGACGTCGAGGGCGGCAAGCAGTTCTCGGAGGCGCTGCTCCGGCATCCCAAGCTTTTCGGGCCTTTGTACGTGAACATGGTCCGCGCGTCGGAAATGTCCGGATCGTTCAGCAAGATGCTCGACCGGATCGCGGCGTACATCGGGCAGCAGATCGAGACGCGGAAGATGGTGATCGGCGCGGCGATCTACCCGAGCGTGATCGGCACGCTCGCGGTGGCGGTGACCGTCTTCCTTCTGACGTTCGTGCTGCCGAAGTTCTACCAGGTCTTCGAAGGGAAGGAGGACGTCCTTCCCTGGGCGACGACGTTCCTGATGAACGTCTCGAAGGGGATGGTGGCGTACTGGCCTTACCTGCTGGGCGGGCTGGTGGCGATCGTGGGCGGCGGGTACGCCTTCACGCGGACGGAGGTCGGCGCGTTCTGGGTGGACACGCTCAAGCTGCGGATTCCCATCGTGCGGGCGATGTTCCGCGCGTTGTACATCTCGCGGAGTCTGCAGACGATGGGGCAGCTGGTCAACGCGGGCGTTCCGCTGCTGGACACGCTGGCGATCACGGGGGACATCTCCGGGAACCAGCTGTTCAAGGGGATGTGGAAGCGCGTGTACACGAACGTCAAGAGCGGCAAGAAGATCACGGCCGCGCTGGCGAAGGACTCGCTGCTGCCCAAGGCGGTGACGCAGATGATCTCGGCGGGCGAGGAATCGGGCAAGCTGGGCGAGGTGCTGGACGAGATTTCGAGTTACTACGCCCGCCAGCTCAAGGACGCGATCAAGGCGGTTACCGGAATGATCGAGCCCATCATGATCCTCATGATGGGCACAGTCGTCGGGTTCATCGCCATGGCGATCATCCTCCCGATCTTCAAGATGAGCCAGATCGTGAAGTAACCGATGGTTCACTGAAGAAGCGGGATCTCGGACGACCGTCCGGGAACCTCGCGGAGGTGAACCGTGATCAAGGCGACAACCCACACTCGCACGACCGCCCCGACGGCCCAAGCCGCGGGGCGTGCTGCTGCGCGGGGATTCACGCTGCTCGAGACCAGCATGGCTCTGGTGATTATCGGCGTGGGCGTGCTGGCGTTCGTAGAAGCGCAGAAGTCGTTCATGCAGAACAACAACTGGTCGAGCCAGGCCGCGACGGGCTCGTATCTTGCCAACGAGATCCGCGAGTATGTTCGCGGGTTGCCGAGGCACGACCCGGTCACCGGGCTTTATCTCGGCGGTCAGAACGGCACGACGCTCTTCGGCTGGGGCATGGAGGAGGGCGAGGCCGGGGCGGTGGACATCGACGACATCGACGACCTGGATGGCGTGGTGTTCGGGGCGGGCGGGACATTCCAGGGCCCGATCAACGCGTTCGGCGAGGTCGTGCCGGCGATCACGATCGACGGCGTGGAAGTCCGCCGCGAGGACGGAACGCCTGAATCACTCGACGGCTGGACGCAGACGGTACACGTCGAGAAGGTGGATCCGCTGAACTTCGGAACAGTCCGGGGGAACGCGTACTTCGAGGCGCCCGTGGGCAACTTCGCGGGGCGGACGGTGGACCAGTACCCCCTGCGGGTGACGGTGATCGTGCGGTATCAGGGCCCGCTGGACGCGGAGGCGACGGAGATCTCGCGGACGGTGTGGATCGTCCCTCCTTGACAGGGCGGCGAGCGCAAGGACGTCGGCGGGTGTTCGGGCGGCGTGGGCGGGAGGAGCGAACGTGAGTCTCATCAGGACCAAGTCGGGGACGGGCAAGGCGGGCGCGTTGCGGGCCGTCGCGGGCAAGCCGGTCTCGCGTCGCGGCGTCGTGGCGGTTGTCTCGATGATGTTCCTCATCCTGTTCGGTTCGCTCGCCGCGGCGATGGCGATCGCGAGCAAGGGCAACATCCGCACGGCGTCGACGCACGTGCACGTGATGAGGGCGCTGTCGGCCGCGGAAACGGGCATGGAAGTGGCGACGGCGAGGCTGTCCGAGGCCGCCGGACGCTTCGTGGTGTCGCGCAGCACGATCGATGCGACGAGCGGCGCGGCGGCGTGGAACGGGAACATCTCGTCCTTCGGGACGGTGACGGTGCTTCCTCCCCCTTCGGGCTTCTCGGAGGGTTCGCAGCCCTTCAACATCGCGCAGGCGCTGGCGAACCAGCACGCGGCGGACCAGAACATCGTGACGGCCGTGGGAATCTCGACCCCGGTCATCGGCAACGCGATGGCCGACGTATCGCTGGATGACTACGCGGCGAACGGGTGGCTTTACACGCCCGCGGTGTCTCTCGAGAGCGGTTCGTCCTCGCCCGCGTGCTTCCAGATCACGTACGCCCCGCTGGCCAACGGCACGGACGTCCGCGTGATCGTGACCGGCTACGACTACGGGTACACCCGCAACGGCGAACCCCTGCAGCGGACGATCATGCAGGACTTCCGCATGATCAAGCGCGTCAATCAGGCGATCATCTCCCCGACCAAGATCATGATCGGGAAGAACGTGATGGTCTCGGGCGATCTGGGCGCGAGGTTCAACAGCGTCTCGGCCACGAACGGCGACCCGGCCATCCTCCGGTCGGACTTCCTCGGGCTGCACCCCGTGCTCGACCAGAAGCTCAACGCGTTCTTCGCGGCGGTGCGGCAGCACGACGTGGACGGGGACAACCGCCTCCGCGTCGGACACCCCACCGAGCGTGCCGGCATCCCCAGCGGGCTGACCGACTACGACGGCGACGGGCAGCCCGACAACGCCTTCGACGACGTGACGCGGGACGGGTATGTCGATGACTTCGACATCTTCATCAAGCACTTTGACGCCAATCGCGACGGCAAGGTCGCGCTCTCCGGCGCGCTGACCGCCGGCACGCCCAACTCCACCCTCACCGAGGAGTTCGTGCTCGACGAGGACCTTGCGCTGCTCATCGACTCCTCGCGGCCTGACCGCAATAAGAACGGCGTTCACGGCTTCGTCGACACGAACAACAACGGACGCTGGGACACCGGCGAGTCGTTCCTCGATTCCGACGTCACGACGGGCGTGAATCGCGACCAGGTGCTTGGGTATCGCGACGGGGTGATCGACTACAAGGACCAGTACGCGAAGATCGCCGGACGGCTGATCTTCCGGACGACCCAGCAGGCCTGGGCGGCCGCGCAGGGCGGCGGCTGGCGGGACAAGCTGGCCGGCGCGATCCGCCCGGGGGGCGTGCGTTCCGCGACTCTGTACGGCGCGAGCGAGACGCAATTGCCCTCGCTGCCCGCCTCGGGCTTCGACACGGCCCGGTCCACGCTCGCTTCGCTGGCGGACGGCCAGTCCTTCGCGCAGCAGGTCGCGAGCCAGCTCGGCGTGTCGACGGCGCAGCTGGCGACGTACGTCGAGACGGAGCCCGAGGGATCGACGCAGGCCCGATTCATCCGCCTTGACCCCGACGCCAACAACGACGGACGACCGGACAACTGGCTCACCGCGTACTTCGAGAAGATGCCCTTCAACAGCCCGAACTTCTCGGACTGGTACTACCGGCCGGTGTACGAGAACATGGTCTTCAAGAACGTTGTGATCCCCGTGGGGACCAACGCCCTGTTCAAGAACTGCACCTTCGTCGGCGTGACGTATGTGCAGACGACGTCGGGCAACAACCACGTGCTCTGGAGCGAGTACGGCAAAATGCAGCTCGCCGCCGACGGGAAGCCCGAGTGGTCGCCCCGAAGGTACGTCTACGGCGACGACGCCGGCGAAACGTCCTACCCCGCCTCGCTCCCCAGCACGGCCCGCCCGCCCGAGCAGTTGATCCTGATGGCGCTGAGCCCGATGGACAAGGCCGACCTGACCGCGGCCCAGGCGGCGGTGACCCAGGGATTCAACCTCCTGCCAAACCCGCTCCTCCTCAACGGCAAGCGCGTCACCGACACCAAGCTGCACTCCAACAACCTCCGCTTCCACGACTGCCTCTTCGTCGGCTCCATCGTCTCGGACAACCCCGGCACCTACACCCAGGCCCGCAACAAGATCCAGTTCACCGGCGGCACCCGCTTCTCCACCGTCCACCCCGAACGCCCCGACGACACCTCCCTCAACCCCTCCGCGGAAGAACTCGTCGAGATCCGCAAGAGCTCGATGATGCTCCCGAACTACTCGGTGGACATCGGCTCCTTCAACAGCCCGCCGACGCAGAACGTGCGCCTGCAGGGTGCGATCGTCGCGGGCGTGCTCGACGCTCGCGGCAACACCTCGATCAACGGCGCGCTGCTGCTGACCTTCACCCCGACGCCCGGGCAGGCTCCCATGATCGACGCCCTGGGCAACCCCATGGGCAACCCCGCCGGGTTCAACACGACGCTGGGGTACTTCGGCCCGGCCGACGGCGACAACGAGAGCCTCGACCCCGCCACCCTCCCCACCTACAACGGCACCAAGATCGTCGGCTGGGACACCAACGGCGACGGGCTGGCTGATCTTCCGCCGAGCGCGTCGCCCCCGGTGGCGAACGCGGTCGCGGTCCCCTTCCACGGGTACGGGCGCATCGATCTTCGGTTTGATCCCACCATGGCGCTCCCCGACGGCGTCCCGCTGCCCCTGCAGTTCTCACGCCGAAGCACCACCTATCGGGAGGGTCGCCCATGAACAACCGGCATCGCCGCACGGCACGGGGCTTCAGCCTGATCGAAATGCTCGTGGCGCTCACGATCACGTCGACGCTGCTGACGGCCGCCCTCGCCGCGCTCGACGCGTCCTTCAAGAGCTACAAGCACACGACCGACGGCGCCTCCACCCACGTCGTCTCCCGCATCACCATGCACCGCGTGCTGACGATGATCCGCACCGGCTCGGAGTTCGCGCCCTACCCCATCGACCCGCTCGACAACACCCAGAACCCCGTCACCTCGACCTACATCGAGTTCCACGGCTACGTCCCCCCCAGCGAGCCCGACCTCACCCGCATCATCCGCCTCGAACGCCGGGATTCGGGTCGGCAGGTCGGCGGCGCCCCGCTCTACGAACTCTGGTTCGTGCAGGAGGACTACGACGGCGAAAGCCTCACCGGTCGGCAGGAACGCCCGCTCATCCGCAACCTGCGGGAACTGACCTTCCTGCTCGAGTACGACGTGGGCCCACGCCTCCGCCGGGCGACGGTCGACATGACCGTCCGCCCCGACGACACCGACCAGGCGACGGTCTACACCACCCTCCAGAGCCCGACGATCCGCTTCGTGAGCAGCGTCTCGCCCCGCAGGCTCGAAGAGGCCGAGTAAGCCCGCGGCGGCACCGATCCCCGGCCCGCACGGGTCCCCTTGGGATTTTCTGTGGAGCCCGATCAGGCCCGTCCGATACCACTCCGCCCGGACGAGCCCGGGCGGGCGGTCTACATTCGGGCGTGAGCGACGCCCATCCGACGAACCCCTCCCCCACTACTTCACAGAACCCCGCCCACGGGCTCGGCGTCCCGGGTCTGTCGCACCCGCCCGCGGAGGTTCATGACACCATGCTCAGCGCCCGCAACGCCCTGCCCGTCACCCGCGAATCCGTCACCCACAAGTTCAGCGTGGGAAGCCACGAGGGCTACCTCACCATCGGGCTCTATCCCGACGGCCGCCCGGGCGAGATCTTCCTCAAAATGTCCAAGGAAGGCTCGACGATGAGCGGGATGTGCCAGGCCTTCTGCCGGGCCTTCTCCCTCGCCATTCAGCACGGGCTCTCGGTCGAGGAAGCCGTCAAACGCTTCAAGGGCATGCGCTTCGAGCCGATGGGAATGACCAGCAACCCCGAGATCCCCGACGCCAGTTCCATCGTCGACTATCTCGCGCGGTACCTCGAACTGCACTTCGCCTCCCACCGCCGCTAAGGACGCGAAGGGCCGCGAGCCAGCGCGGATCACCGCGCTCTCCCGGTCGGGAACGAGGGCGCCCGACGACATGCCGGTCAGCCGTGCAATCGCCGGTCTCACGGGCGACGCCTTCCGCGCCTTGCGGCGAGGGGTGCGCTTACTCCCCGTCCGCAAGGGCGTCAAAGAAGATCATGACGTCCTCCGCATCGACCGACCCATCCTGGTTCATGTCCGCCGAGTGCCAGTATTCGTCCCAGTCATTCACGAACTGCAACGCATCCATCACGTCGGAAAAGCCATCGTGGTTCATGTCGCTGAGCATCGCCGCCGCTCCCTCCATGCTTGCCGTCACCGCGCTTTCCCAATCGGGAACGACCTGCACCAGCGTATGGTGCGACTGGAACGGCCCCTGCTGACTCGTATGCACCAGCCTCAGCGTGGTACGCCAGCGACTGACGCTACTGTCCCACCACATGCTCGCACCGGGCCCCTCCTGCGGTAAAACATAACTCGACTCACGCCGGCTGCGATACAACTTCTGTTGCCCGGGATCGGCGTTCGTGTCCGGCAGCACATGAAACCCATAGTTCTCATCACCCGACGCAGCAAAGATCGTCGGCACCCAGCCGAACGAGTTGCCCGAGGGAACCCCGACGTGCACCTGCCCCACCACATCCTGCCGGGTCACCCCGCACTCCACGTAGACCTTCAGTTCTTTCATGTCGGGGTACGGCCGTTCCTCCGGAGTGTTGTACTTCGTCGGCCACAGAATGTCGACCCGCAACTCCGTCGAGTGCGACGTCGAACCAAAGATTGTGGGCGTTGAGTTGATTACAACCGCTTTGTCCGCTCCCAGACTGGCCGGAAGCGTGAACTCCAGCCGATCCGGATCGTGCACGTGCGGCAACTGGTACCCGCCGCGCAGCTTGATGTACCTCGACACATACGGATCGAACACCGCGTCGACCACGCGGGCCGACCGGTTCCATGCGTCGAGCACCGTGCCGTTGTAGATTCCGTACGCCCCGATGAACATGCACACCTCGCGCACGCCCTTCGCGCGGAGCATCATCAGCATCGCGCGCAACTCGGCGTTCTCGACATAATGCGACCCACTCTCCGTGATGTTGTTTCCCGCCATGTCGACCCATGGCACCAACTGATCTCCCCGCGTCGGGTCGGTCGATTCGATGATCGCCTCCGCCGTCTGCCGGTGCACCCGCATCGTCGTCTCCCACAGCGTCTCGCACGGCGCACCGAATGTGTTCGGGCTCCCCACGCCCGTGTGCTCGGCCGTGTTGCACGGAAGACCCGTCCCCGGCGGGAGATAGAGGTTCGTCTGCGCCGCCACCATGTACCCACTCCCGTTGGCGGAGCCGAACGTCAACTCGTACAGCGGGGGCATGTGCACGTTGCCACGAACGATGCGCCTTTCGCCGAGGAACCTCCCCCGCGTGCCGCTCTGCGTCGTGTACATCATCGACAGGCCCCAGTTCGTGTCGACCGCCAATCGATTGAACTGATCGGTCTTCGCCGGGGGAGTCGGAGACCCGACGAACGTGGACAGAAAGCGATCCCCCACCGAGTCGTCGTTGTGATCGGGATCCGTGCTGTCCCGATCCAGCATCCACCCCGTCCGCTTGGCGAAGGGGTTTCCGTCGGCGGTAAACTCGTTGTAGTTGCCGCACTTTACTTCGGACCATGTCCCGTGGATCACGTCGTACGCGCAGTGCTTCATCACGTACGACTCGACCTTGTGCATCAACTCCAGCCACCAGATCGCCACGCCCCGATTGGGCGTCTCGAGGCACCAGAACTGCGAATCGACCTGGCTCGCCACGTCGTTGGCCCAGCCGTTGTCGGTCTTCACCAAATCGTAGAGGAATTTGAGGGTCTGGTTGCCGAGCGCCGGAATCGGCGTGGTGTCCCAGAGCTGGGGATACTCCGTCGCCAGCTTTTCGATCATAAAGATCACGTTCCGCCCCGGCGCGAACGCGATCTTGGCCTCGGTGTCGAAGTAGAACCGCTCCGGGTTGGGCAGCTCGCGACCCGGGTACCCGGGCAGGTTCCGCTGTTCCTGGATCCGACGATATTCGTCCACAAATTTCTGCATCCACACCTTCAGCGGCGGGTTCGCCGACGACGCGTTCTCGATGAAGGGGTGCCGATAGGTCCGGGCGGATTCATCAGCAACAGGAAACAAACTCTCATCGAAATCAAGCGCGTCCTCCGCCCGGAAGAACACAAACCCGGCCCCGGCGAACGGGGGTGTCCCGCTCCATCCGGAGTCCATCCCGAAGTTCTTGAGCAGGATGCACACCCGCCCATTCTCCAGCGGATGCTCCCCGTTGGCACCGGCCAGCGCGTCGTAGATGCGCTTGGCCGTCACCCGAGCGACCCGCTTGGCGTGGTTGTCCGACAAAGGCGTCACAGGCTGGCCGTCCTCCGGATCGAGGATCGCTCCGTTCGCATTGCTCAACGGGCTCTGGGCCAGGTCGATGTGGATCATCCGCCCGAGCCGCTCGTGCGACACAAAGCCCACCGGCACCTCGTTCCACCCGAAGACCTTCGGCATCGTGTGGGCCGGCGGCACCAGCCGATCGGCGGGCTGCCTCGCCCACGATGCCCCGCTCATCCCCATCACGCCCGAGAACACCAACGCCAACGCCGAACGACAGTTCATGGTTCAACTCCTGAGTTTCTGTTCGAATCCCCCCCACCCCCCTTCCACACACACCTACCGCCGACGACGCACGCCCGCGAGACCGGCACCCAGCACGATGAGTGTCGCGGGCGTGGGAATCGAGATGACGATGCTAAAGAACCCAAGTGACGCAATACCCCCCCGCGCAACGAAGGTCGTGCCATCAGCCGAGATGCCGTTCACACGCGTGAACATGAGCCCCTCGGGCAGCACCATCCCCATCTGGCGGAGGTAGTCGCTGAACCGCACCAGCCCCGTCGCCTCCGTCCAGATCGCCGCGCCGTCAGCCCCGCCCGTGTACCCGCAGATCACGCGGCCGTCGGCGTTCACCGCGTTCGCCTGAGTTCTCCGTGCGTCGAGCTGGCCCAGATCCGTGATCTGTCCGTTCCGCCACATCACCATCTTGCGGTTTGAACTCCCGACCACCGTCGAGCCGTCGGCCGACACCGCGTACGCCACCGCGCCGTTGGTGTCGCCAGGCAGCCCCGGCAGCAGCGTGAGCTGGCCATTCAGCGTCGTCCACACCGCCGCCCTGGTGGTGCCGAAGTCGGAGACCTGGCCCACGGCGATCGAGCCGTCCGCGGTCACGCCCCGCGCGTCCCCGAAGACCCACCGCCCCAGGTCCATCTGGCGTCTCCCCCCTTCTTCCGACCACACGATCGGCTTCGACGCCTCCTGGATGTCGGCGTACACGTTGCCCACCGCGATGCTGCCGTCGTGGCTCACCGCCCGCAGCATCGCGTTGGGGTAAGACCCCGGAGAGTCCGGCTCGCCCGTCACGTCGGTGCGCTGCCCCGTCCGGTGGTTGTAGACGTACCCGCGCGTCAGACCCGGCGGCGTTAACGTCACTTTCCGAAAGCCAGTGATCGTCGAGCCGTCCCCCGAGATGCCGTACACCGACTGGTTCAGCGGGACCTGCTCGATATCGAGGTCGCGCCGCCCGCCCTGGGCATCCCAGATGAACGGGATGTATTGCTCATCGATCAGCACCTGCCCCGCGACCGTCCGCCCGTCGGCCGAGATCCCTGCGGCGATCGTGCCCGGCCCCAGCAACTCAAACCGCGGCTCGGCGACCGCGGCCCCGCCGGCGAGCATGGCCACACCCGTCGCCAACGCCGCCGCTCCCAGAGCCCCCGCCACCCGCCGGCACCATCGCCCGACCGCCCGAGCGGCACCGCGGAAGGATCGAGCAGCCAGACCGGAGCATCGGGGCATCATACCCGGAGTATGCCACACAACCCCACCCCGTGCCACCCTAAATCGGAGAATTCGCCACACCATCGACCGGGGTGTCCGATGGTGGGGCTCCGGACCCGGCTCGGAGAGCCGGGCCACCGGGAGGGCCTAAAGTGACGAACCGCCGAACCGGGGTGCAGAGCCCCGGGCGACTCGGCCGAGAAATGGTTGGGATGCCCTCCTGCAGCGAACCAGCACCCGAGCGGACGACCAGGCCACTGAGCCTGGGGCTGTCGGCGTTGGTGGTGGCGGTGCTGGTGGTGCAGTGGTCGGCGAGCGTGGTGGACTGGGCGACGGCCCCCGTGCCGCACGCCGGCCCACGCGTGGCGACCCACCTTCTGAGCGAGGCGATCCAGCGTGCGGTGCGCGTGGCGACCCGGCGCGACACCGAGACCCCGACCGCCGAACCGAGCGCGACGGCGCGGTCGGTCCCGATGCCGGGGGGCGACGAAGCCCCGATGACGCCCGCGCCCGAGCGTGTGGCGCTTCGGCCCGAACTGATCGCGTTGCCCCCGCCGATCGCCTGAGCCGCCGGCCTTTCTGGGCCGCGGCACGCACGCACGATCCCGGCCGCGGGCCGCTCGCACGCCGAGCGCCCGACCCGGGCCACAGGCTCGATCCGCAGAACTTCCAACCACGAATCAAGGCCCGGCGGGCCGCAGTGTTTGTCTGATGCCCGCCGGCCGGCAAGTCCCGAGGCGTTGCGCACAGGGCGCACGCCCCCGGACGACAAGGACAGACCCCATGGCATTGCGCGGCGACATCCCGATCATCGGGACGATCATCACGAAACTCATCGGCACCCGGAACGAACGCGCGGAGAAGCGGTACCGCCAGCGCGTGGCCGAGATCACGGCGCTCGAACCCAAGATGCGGGTCCTGCGCGACGGCGAGCTCCGCGACAAGCTGCGCGAGTTCCGCGAGCGCGTCGACAAGGGAGCCAAAACCGAGGACATCCTGGTCGAGGCGCTGGCGGTCGCGCGCGAATCGATGGACCGCAGCGTCGGGATCCGCAACATCTTCAACCCCAAGGCCAACTTCGACCCCGCTCAGCTTCCGGCGGCGATGCAGACGCTCTACGCCGAACTGAAGGCGACCATGGAGGCGACCGCCCCGGTGGCGCCGGTGGGCGAGTGGGCGGGGTTCAAGGAGCCCGTGCCGGGGTGGCAGCAGGTCGAGATTCCGCCGGAGATGTACGAGGCGGTGCGGGCGATCTACCCCGAGAGCAAGCCCCCCTTCCGCGCCCGGCCCTTCGACGTGCAGCTCATCGGCTCGATGGTGCTGGGGCAGGGCAAGATCGCCGAGATGAAGACGGGCGAGGGCAAGACGATCGTGGCGCCCCTCGCGGCGTACGTGGCGGCGTGCGAGCGGATGCAGGTGCACGTGATCACGGTGAACGACTACCTCGTCCAGCGCGACCGCGACTGGACCGCGCCGTTCTTCCACGCCGTGGGCCTGACGGTCGGTGCGATCCACCCGCAGCACATGCAGAACGAGGGCGAGAAGCGGGTGATGTACCGCTGCGACGTGGTGTACGGCACGACGAGCGAGTTCGGGTTCGACTATCTGCGTGACAACATGAAGCGTCGCGTGGAGGAGCAGGTGCAGCGCCGCCGCCAGTTCGCGATCGTGGACGAAGTGGACAGCGTGCTGATCGACGAGGCCCGCACACCGCTGATCATCTCGGGACCCGCGCACGAGGATCAGCCGCGGTACGAGCTGGCGGATCGGCTGGCGCGGCACCTGGTCGAGAAGCAAAGGCCGTTCCAGGAAGCCGACGATCGGATGAACCAGTGCCTCCTTCGGATCAAGTCCATCGAGGGCGACATCCGGCAGTTGCGGGACAAGGCTCGCCTGAGCGAACTCCAGCAGGCGCTGGCGGCGGCGAAGACGGAGTTGCCCGGGCTTCAGGCGGAGCGTGCACGGCACGTGCAGTACTACGAGGTCAAGCCCGAGCGCAAGCAGGCGTTGGTCACACACGACGGGATCGCCGAGGCGCAGCGTGCAGCGGGCGTCGGCAGCTTCTACGTGGATCAGAACATCGACCTGCCGCACCTGCTCGAGCAGGCCGTGCGGGCCCACACCGTCTTCCAGCTCGACCGCGACTACATCGTGCGTGAATCCGAGAATCCGCGGACGGGGATGGTTCAGCCCAGCATCGTGATCGTGGACGTCAACACGGGGCGCGCGATGGTCGGGCGGCAGTGGTCGGACGGGCTGCACCAGGCGATCGAGTGCAAGGAAAAGGTGCCGATCAACGAAGAAACGCAGACGGTCGCGACCATCACCATCCAGAACTACTTCAAGATGTACAAGCGGCTCGCGGGCATGACGGGCACCGCCGACACCGAGGCCCAGGAGTTCCACGACATCTACAAGCTGGACGTGGTCTCGATCCCGACGAACAAGCCCGGCCGCCGCGTGGATCACGAGCACGTCATCTACCTGTCGCAGCGTGACAAGTGGAATTCGATCGTGGAGGAGATCAAGGCGTTCCACGACATCGGCCGCCCGATGCTCATCGGAACGACGAACGTGGAGAAGAGCGAGAAGCTCAGCGAGATGCTGAGCACGCGATACGGGATCAAGCACGAGGTGCTCAACGCCAAGCCCGACAAGGCGGCCCGCGAGGCCGAGATCGTCGAGCAGGCCGGGCAGCTCGGCTCGGTCATGATCTCGACGAACATGGCCGGCCGCGGAACCGACATCAAGCTCGGGGCCTTCACCCGCGAACAGCTGCTCGAGCACTGGCTGCGTCGCGGGCTGGCCCCGCGGACGCTCACGATCGACGCGAACGAGGAGCAGCTCCGCGAACAGGTCTACCGGAAGATCGCCCCGACCGAGCTCGAGATCAACAAGCGTGAGATCGAAGGTCTCTCCTTCGCCGACCTGGAGCTTCGCCTCCTCCGCCACTGGGCTGTCAAGCACACGATCATGTCCGAGCGGCAGATCAACGGGATGAGCGCCGAAGCCCTGCGTGAGGCGCTTGACCAGTCGGGCCGCGTAATCCTGCACAGGCTCCGCTGGTACTCCGACGTCGAGGACATGGGCGGCTTGCACGTGATCGGGACGGAACGGCACGAGAGCCGCCGAATCGACAACCAGCTGCGCGGCCGATCCGGCCGACAGGGCGACCGCGGTTCGTCCAGGTTCTTCGTCAGTCTCGAGGACGACATGACGAAGCACTTCGCGGGCGAAACGATGCAGAACTTCCTCGCCCGCTTCGGCGGGATGAAGGAAGGATCCTCGATCGAGCACCCGTGGATCTCCAAGTCCATCGAGCGCGTGCAGCGCAAGGTCGAGGAGCACTACTTCCAGCAGCGAAAGAACCTTCTGGAGTACGACGAGGTTCGCGAGCACCAGCGCCAGTCGTTCTACGGCATGCGTCAGCGCGTGCTGGAAGGACGCGACGTCAAGGGGCTCCTCATGGAGTGGATCGAGGACACCGTCGATCAGAACGTCTCGAAGTTCCTGTCGAAGGACTACCCGGCCGAGTGCGCCGCGGAGCACGCGACCAACCTTCTGGGCAACCCCATCAGCGCCGACCGACTGCGCGGGCGTGATCTCAACGAGATGTTCGAGGTCATCCGTAGAGACGCCATCGACGACGAGCGGGCCGAGATCGACCGCTCGATGGGCGAGTACATGGCGGGCGTCGACAGCGAGGTCGCCGTCGATTTTGACGCGCCGGGGCTGGTGGCGTGGGCCAAGTCCCGCTTCAATGTCGCGCTCGACGAGGAGCGTCTGGTCAGGGAAGGCCCCTCCTGCCGGGCTCGCGTGCTTTCGATCCTCGCCGATGCCGCACTCCGCAAGATCGAGTCGACGGATCTTTCGGGGATCTCGGCGTACCTGACGCCGGACTACGGGCGCGAGCAGCTCGTGCGCTGGGTCAAAGACAAGTTCAACATCGACCTCACCGTGGCCGAGATCCGTCTCGCCGAGGAGAGCGAAGAAACCAGCCCGACCAAGGTAATCCTCGACAAGGCCCGCGATCTCTACACCAAGAAGGAGGCCCGCTACCCCGTGCGATTCGCGGTGGAGATGACGAAGATCTACATGCAGCGGAGCCCGGCCGAGGCGTTCGAGCAGCTCTGCCGCTGGGCCAACCAGCGTTACCAGATGAACTGGACTCCGGAGTTCCTTCGCACGAAGACCCCGCAGGCGATCATGCTCGAGCTCGAGGCCCGCAGCGAGCAGTTCGTCGGTTCGGGCAAGCTCGAGGAGGAAGTTCTGGCCGCCCAATCCTGCAAGAGCGATGACGAACTCGAAGCGCACCTTCGGACGCGGTTCGGCGTCGGGCTGCCGGAGTCGTCCCGCCACCTCGACGCGACGGACCGTCCGCCGGCGATCCGAGCGCTGGTCGAGAACATTCTCCGCACCGAGATGCTCGAGTTCGAACGGCGGATCCTGCTCGACACGATGGACGACTCGTGGCGGAATCACCTGTACGCGATGGACCAGTTGCACGCCACGATCGGGTTCCGCGCGTTCAGCCAGAACGACCCTCGCATCGAGTTCAAGCGTGAAGGCTCGCACATGTTCAACGCGATGATGCAGGCCGTGCGGGATCGCGTGACCGACTACGTCTTCAAGGTCGAACTGATCCCGCAGGCGCCCGCGCCGGCGGCCCGCCCCGTGGCGGCGCCGATCCCGCCCAGGCCGCTGCAGGCCCAGGCGCCCGCCCAGCCGGCTTCGCCGGCGCAAGCAGGCGCACCGGCGACCGCGCCCCCGGCGGCACCCCCCGCTCGGGCCACGGGCCCGGCGTCGGTGGCGACCTCGGTCCGTGGCTCCTTCGGCAGTTCCATCATGGGCCCGGGCTTTGCCGTCGGGTTTGGGAGGCCCAAGCCCCCGACATCGCCCGCCGCCGCGCCGCAGCCGCCGGCTTCGGATCAGGCTCAGCCCCCGGCCCAGACCGAAGAGACCGGCGGGTCCGGCGAGCCGCCTCGCCACGCCTGACCCCCATTCCGCTCACCATGCCGCGGGCCGCCCATCCTCACCGATGGGCGGCCCGCTTTCTTGGGTCTGCGTCTACACTGCCCCGTGACCGTTGTGACGCCACGCATCCGACCGCTTCCCCCGCTCGTCGCCAGCCAGATCGCGGCCGGCGAGGTGGTCGAGCGCCCCGCCAGCGTCGTGAAGGAACTGGTCGAGAACTCCCTCGACGCGGGCGCCACCGCAATCACCGTCGAACTCGAGCAGGGCGGCGTCGAACTCATCCGGGTGACGGACAACGGCGGCGGCATCTCGCCCGATGATCTTCCCCTTGCCCTCGCGCCGCACGCGACGAGCAAGATCAGCCAGACCTCCGATCTGGATCACATCGCCACGCTGGGGTTCCGGGGCGAGGCGCTCGCGTCGATCGCCAGTGTTTCGCGGCTGTCGATCCGCTCTCGCGTGCGCGATGCCGATGCCGCCTGCATCCTCGAAACCGAGGGCATGGTGGACAATCTTCCTCGCGACGCCGTCCGACCCGCGGCCGGACCTGTCGGAACGAGCGTCACGATCCGCAATCTCTTCTTCAACACGCCCGCACGCCGGAAATTCCTGCGAACGCCCTCGACCGAACAATCCCGCTGCGTGGACGTGCTGACCGAACTGGCGATGGCCCACCCGGCCGTCGCGTTCGCCGCCCGTTCCGACGGGCGTCTCGTGCTCGATGTTCCGCCGGGACAGGATCCGGTTGAACGTGCGCTCGACCTTCTGGGTCGGGAACTCAAGGACCAGCTGCTGATCGTCTCCGCCGACGAACAATCCGACGCACGCGGGGTGGCGTTGTGGGGCCTCGTCGGGCTGCCCGCCGTCGCCCGCGCGACCCGCGCCGCGCAGCACGTCTTCATCAATGGACGCGCGGTCCGCGATCGCACGATCCAGCACGCGTTGGCCGAGGCGTACCGGGGGATACTCGAGCCCGGCCGCCACGCCACTGCGCTGCTCATGCTCGACATGAGCCCCGAGGCGGTCGACGTCAACGTCCACCCACAGAAGGCGGAGGTTCGCTTCCGCGACAGCGGGCTGGTGCACTCGGTGGTCTACCACGCTGTCAAGCGTGCCCTGACCGCCGCGGACCTGACGCCCACGATCTCCATGCTCCGCCCGGCGGCGGGAGCCCGCGAGATCCTCCCCAGCGGCACGTCGGGGCCGTCCGCCCCCGCATCTTTCGACGCGGACGCTCACCGCCGCGCGTTCGTGGACTACTTCAAGCGTGCCGCTCCGAGCGTGTCACAATCGCCGATCGGCTACGGGGAGATCCGCGACGCGATCAACGCCGTCGGCCCAGCGCCCACTCCACCGCCGTTCTCCCCCCCCACCGCCGCAGCCCCGGCGGAGGTCTCGATCCCGGCCGCGGTGCCCGCGTCGCCCGTGCTGCAGGTTCACAACAGCTTCCTCGTCACGCAGGACGAACAGGGCGTGCTGGTCGACGATCACCACGCCCTGCACGAGCGCGTCATGTTCGAAGCGCTCCTCGCC
>ERZ1066130.254-NODE-254-length-23910-cov-16.761392_pt1 | contig 23910 bp, 19 predicted proteins | sample MGYA00382777_ERZ1066130 | MGnify/ENA primary metagenome ERZ1066130 (study PRJEB33369, sample SAMEA5778360) | biofilm metagenome | biome: Industrial cooling water; feature: Water cooling tower basin; material: Biofilm | place: United Arab Emirates | collected...
CTGACGCACTGTTACCCATGTCCCCGGTCTGTACAGGGAAACGGGGGAGGAGCTTTCGGATTTGGTGCTTTGCCCCTTTGCCCTTTGCCCGTTTGGTCCCCCCGCCCCCTCCGCCTCGGGGACTCGGCACCTCCCCCGCTGAGCGGGGGAGGATCTGTCTGATTTGACCATTTGACCATTTGACCATTTGACCACTTGACCATTTGCCCCTTCGGGCCCCCCCCTCGTCGCCGTTCTACACTCGGCCCCATGACTTCTTCTTCACATCACTGGTTCACCGTCGTCAATGCCCTCAAGGCCCCCGAGGGCACCGCGGTCACCGTCAAGGGCTGGCTCCGCACGCGGCGGGACAGCAAGGCCGATGGTGGGCTCTCGTTCCTGGCGGTGCACGATGGCACGTGCTTCGACGCCATTCAGGCCGTCGCCAAGAGCTCGCTGGCCAACTACGCGCAGGAGATCGCCACGCTCACCACGCACTGCGCGGTCGAGGTCGACGGCGTGATTGCCAGGACGCCCAAGGGGGGCAACGAGATCCAGGCCACCGCCGTGCGCATCGTCGGCCGCGTGGAGGATCCGGATCATTACCCGATCCAGCCCAAGCCCCACAGCTTCGAGTTCCTCCGGGAGCAGGCGCACCTGCGGGCGCGGACGAACACGTTCGGCGCGGTCGCCCGCGTGCGGCACTGTCTGAGCATGGCCATCCACCGCTTCTTCCACGAGCGGATGTTCTACTACGTGCACACGCCGATCATCACCGCCAGCGATTGCGAGGGCGCGGGGCAGATGTTCCGCGTCAGCACGCTGGACATGATGAACCCGCCGCGGGTTGACGGGAAGGCCGGCGGCCCGGTGGACTACGCGCACGACTTCTTCGGCAAGGAGTCGCACCTGACCGTCAGCGGCCAGTTGAACGTCGAGACCTATTGCATGGCCCTCTCGCGCGTGTACACCTTCGGGCCGACCTTCCGCGCCGAGAACAGCAACACCAGCCGCCACCTGGCCGAGTTCTGGATGATCGAGCCGGAAATCGCCTTCGCGAACCTCAAGGACGATGCGGCGCTGGCCGAAGACTTCATCAAGTTCATGATCCGCACCGTGCTCGGCGAGCGGGCCGATGACATGAAGTTCTTCGATGAACGGATCGAGAAGGGGATCATCGCGCGGCTCAACGCGGTGCTCGAGAAGCCCTTCCTGCACCTGCCGTACACCGAGGCGATCGGGATCCTGCAGAAGGCGATCGCGGGCGGCCGCAAGTTCGAGTACCCGGTCAAGTGGGGCACGGACCTGCAGAGCGAGCACGAGCGGTTCCTGACCGAGGAGCACTTCAAGCAGCCCGTCGTGCTGATGAACTATCCCAAGGAGATCAAGGCCTTCTACATGCGCCTCAACGATGAGGGCACCGACAACGCGCCGGGCCGGACCGTCGCGGCGATGGATGTGCTCGTGCCGGGGATCGGCGAGATCATCGGCGGCAGCCAGCGCGAGGAGCGGCTGGATGTGCTGGATCAGCGCATCAACGAGATGGGCCTGCCGATCAAGGAATACTGGTGGTACCGCGACCTGCGCCGCTACGGCACCGTGCCGCACGCGGGCTTCGGCCTGGGCTTCGAGCGGGCGATGATGTACCTGACGGGGATGCAGAACATCCGCGATGTCATCCCGTTCCCGCGTGCGCCCAAGCAGGCGGAGTTCTGAGCGTGACGCTCGCCCCGGGGAGCGTGGAGAAGTCAGGCCGCGCGTGCCCGCTGTGCCAAGCGGTGGCCCGCTCTCGCGCGGGCGAGCATCCCCTGTTCATCGCCGAGCTCGATGCGGCGGTGCTGCTGCTGCACGAGCATCAGCCGCTGGCCGGCTGGAGCGTGCTGCTGCTCAAGGACCACGCCGAGCACGCGGACCTGCTGGCCGATGAGGTGCTCGCCCGCGTGCACCGCGACATGATCCGCGCAGCGCGGGCGGTGCGTGCCGCGACCGGGTGCGCGCGGGTGAACTACGCCTGCCTGGGCAATGTCGAGCCGCACGTGCACTGGCACATCATCCCGCGGTTTGCCCCGCCGATCGACCCCGAGCCGCGGGCGACGGTCTGGACTCGACCGCCCGAGTGGCTCAACCGCGGCGTGATGCCCGAGCAGGCGGCCGAGACGATCGCGAAGGTGCGCTCGGCGCTGGACGTCAGCTCGCGCGGGACGTGAGCTTGCGCGGGGCGTGAGCATCACTTGATGCGCGGGTCGCTGATGCGTCCGGCAAAGAGCACCGCGCCCGTCGGCTCGTGCACGATGTACAGCAGGTACGGCCGGTCGAATCGCATCTCGATCGGCTTGCGGGGCTCCACCGGGGCGCTGGTCACCTCGACGACCACCGCCGTCGCCGCGGCGGCCTCGGTCTTGGTTTCATCCATCTTGATCGCCGCGGCGTGGATCACATCGGCGATGAAGGTCGGCCCGGCCGGCGTGATGCCCGTGAAGTCCGCATCCGGCCGCATCGCCGGCGACATGCCCATGGCCGCAAGCGTTTCGGCAATGCTGGAGCGCGTCTGCAAGTCCAGCTTGGGCAGCCAGAGCTGCACATCGGCCTGCCAGAGCGATGCGTTGACCTTGGCCAGGTCGAAGGTCTTGGTCACCTTCTCGAGCTTGCCCTCATCGGGCAGGACCAGGACCGCGCTGGCGGGCCCGGTGTAGCGGAGCTTGACGGCGCGGCCGCCGGGGAACTGCGCGTACTGAAAGTCATCGTGGCGGAACATCGTCGGCACCTCCACGCGCGTGCCATCGGCGAGCGTGAAAGGCTGCGGGCGCGTGACTTCCTTGTTGAACGGCGTGTCCCAGGTGCCCAGGAAGTACACGGCGTTGGTGAGGATCAGGCCCTGATCGGGGATGGCGTCGGAGGTCACGAGCGTCGGGATCATGCCGCGGGTGTTCGTGTTCACCCAGGCGTTGATCGTGTCCGCGGCCTCGGCCTTGTTCGCAAAGTCGATCGCCGCCGAGTCCGCGGCGAAGCGGTCGCGCAGCGTGGCCGCGTACTCGCCGCGGATGGTCAGGCCCTTGCTCGGCCACATGCGGTTGGCCTGCGTGAAGATGAAGCCGGCATCCGCCCCGGTGGCGCTGGCCAGAACCGTCGAACGCATCGCATCCAGTTGCGACTCCATCGACCCGACGCCAGCGGGGTACGAGAGCGTCTCCCGCAGCGCGGCCAGCGCCTCCCGCCGCGACCCGGCGCGGGCCATGTCCAGCGCCGTCGCGATCGACCACGGCGAGAAGAAGATGTTCTGCTTCGCATCGGCCTTCTCGCTCATGGCCGCGAGCGCACGCCGCGTGAAGGCGTGCTGAGCGGCCAGCGCCTGGTCCATCACCTGCGGCGGCTTGGGCACGGGCTTTGCCGGCGGCGAAATGCGCCGATCCATCGCCAACCCGAACCCCCGTCCGAGCGCCGCCGACCCCGCGGCCGCGGCCAGCACGCCCGCGAACGCCGCCAGGGCGATCAGCCGCGCTGCGGTTCGGCGGCGGTTGGGGTGCTGGGGGGTGCGGGGGCGGTGGGGGGTGTGGGGGGTGAGAAGGGTGCCAGGTGGCAGCGGGGGCATGGAGCGGGAATCGGTGCCGAAGGTGGGGGTGTCCATGCCCGTGCATGCCGCTGGCGGCCCCGCGGGTTCATCAAAATCGCTTTCTACCATCCGCTCATGAGCACGATCGTCGAACGCTGCGCCGCCGCCCGCATCGCCTCGCGGCAGATCGCCACCCTGAGCACCGAGGTCAAGAACGCCGTGCTCCGCGACCTGGCCGCCGATCTGCTCCGCAGCGCCCCCGCGGTGCTCGCGGCCAACGCGGCGGACATGGACGCCGCCCGCAGCGCGGGCCTGGCCGATGCCAAGCTCGCGCGGCTGGCCCTCACGGACCGGTCGATCGCGCAATTGGCCGAGGGCCTCTCGCAGGTCGCGGCGCTGCCCGACCCGGTCGGCCAGGTCGTCCGCGAGAGCGTCGCGGCCTCCGGGCTGCGCGTGCGGCGGGTGCGCACGCCCCTGGGCGTGATTTGCATGATCTACGAGGCCCGGCCCGGCGTGACCATCGACGCGTTCGCCCTGTGCTTCAAGGCCGGCAACGCCTGCATCCTCAAAGGCGGCAAGGAGGCCGAACGCTCCAACGCCGCGCTGGCCGAGATCGTCGGCCGCACGCTCCGCGCGCACGGCATCGGCGAGCACGCGCTGGTCAGCCTCTCGGTCCTGGCGCGCGAGGAACTGTCCACGCTGCTGCAGCAGGATTCATCCATCGACCTGGTCATCCCCCGCGGCGGGGCGGACCTGATCCGCTTTGTCGCACAGAACAGCCGCATCCCCACGATCCAGCACTACCACGGCGTCAACCACATCTTCGTCGATGCGCAGGCGGACCTCGATCTGGCGGCGAAGGTCTGCGTTTCGGCCAAGGTCAGCGCGCCCGCGACGTGCAACGCCGTCGAGTGCATCCTGGTCGACTCGGCCGTCGCGCACCGATTCATCCCCGAGCTCGTGCGCGCGTACGCGGATGCGGGCGTTGAGGTCCGCGGCGACGAGGAGGTCGTGCTGCTCTCGGGCTCGCTGGCACGCCGCGCATCGCCGGCCGACTTCGGCACCGAGTTCCTCGAGAAGATCGTGGCGATGCGCATCGTCTCGGGGCTGGATGAGGCCATCGCCCACATCCACCGCCACGGCTCGCTCCACACCGAGGCCATCATCACGCGCGATCAGCCGACCGCGCGGGCCTTCTGCTCGCGCGTCGCGGCCTCGTGCGTCCTGGTCAACGCCAGCACGCGAATGAACGACGGCTTTGCGCTGGGCCTGGGCGCGGAGATCGGCATCTCGACGAGCAGGATTCACGCCTTCGGCCCCATGGGCCTCGAGGAACTGACCGTCACGCGGTTCATCTGCGAGGGCGACGGTCAGATCCGCTGACGCCGCGGCGGCGGGCTCCGCTCAGGCCTGCGGCCCCTTCTCGCTCACGCGACGCTCGGGCGTGGAGTCGACCATCTGCCTCATGTACGCGTGGAACTCGTCGTGCATGATCTTCATGCTCTGGGAGTTGAACATCGTGCGGAAGCTCGGCTCGCTGGCGATCGCCCGCATCCGCGAGTCCCACGAGCGGAAGTACGACTCGGGCACCTGCTCGGCCTGATAGCCGAACCAGACGACCTCGAAGACCGAGAGCTGCATGAGATTGAAGAAGTACTGCCGCACCTCCTCGTCGTTGCGCGCGGTCTCGACATCGTGGCGGTAGACCTGCGCCAGCGACGGGTCGTTGACGCGCATCTCGCGAAGGTGCATCTGCAGCTCGACGAGCTTGCCGAAGTTCGCAAAGTGCTGCGCGCGACGGTAGTTGCGGAACTGGATGGCGGTGTAGATCAGGCCGCCGGCGATACCGAGCGCGCCGAGGGCTTGGAAAACAACCTGAACGAGCTGGAGTGTCGGGTTCATGGTGGCGGCGTGATGCTGCTTGGGTTCGCGGCGCGGTGAGCCAGAACAATTCGGATGATGTCGAACGGCACCTCGCCGTTGAGTGCATCAAAAATCGGGCGCAGACGCGAGCCGCCGACGCGGTCGTGCGCCTCGCATACGCGCTCGTACTCGCGCGCGGGCACCCACGGCGCGATGCTCGCGGGGCGATCGGTGCGCACAAAGTCCTCGAGATAGCCGAGCGCCGTGCCCTGGCGCACGCCGAACTGGGCGCACACATCCTCGATCGTCGACCCGCGCCGGAAGAACGGGAACGCCGCCGACGAGTTGGCCGAGAGCCGGGGCGAAGTTCCGCCGGCGTCGGCCGCGGGCACTTTCCGTGAGCCCGCGCGGGCATCGAGCGCCAGGCCCAGCCGCCCGGCGTGCTCGGCCACGGCCCGCAGGACATCCGGCCCGAGCGTCTGCGTCTTGACCACGCCGAAGCCCTTGACCGACGCGAGCATCTCGACGCTCGACGGGCGCACGCGCACGAGCTCATCGAGCGTGACATCGTTGAAGATCGTAAACGGCGGCACGCTTTCCCGGGCCGCGAGTTCCTGGCGGTACAGCCGGATCGCCTCGCGCAGTTGCTCCTCGACGGTCGTCAGCGGCGGCAGATCGGCCATCGCCGTTTCGCGCTTGCGCTCGCTGTCGGCACCGATGAACCGCGCGCGCCGGAAGAGCACATCGCCGGTGCCGCGCATCAGTTCGATTCCGCGAGCGGTGAGCCGCACGCTCGGATACTCGCCGATCGTGCGCTCGAGCATGCCCGCATCCACGAGCTGGTACACGAACGAGCCGACATCGGGCTGCGTCAGGTGCGAGAGCAGGCCCCAGGTGCTCAGGCGTTCGTGCGCGTGCAGGAGCACGTTCTTGCCGCGTCCGCCCGTGAGCACCTGCGCGATGTGCGACACGCCGAAACTCTTGCCGGGGCTTGCGTTCTCGCAGCGAGCCACGCACGCGAGGATCTTGCGCGCGATATCCGTCGAGCCGGGAACCTCATCGGTCTCGCCGAGGCAGATGTCGCACGCCCCGCACCCCGGCGCGTCGTAGGCCTGGCCGAAGTACTCGCTGATGGCGCGGTGCCGGCACCGCGCGGCGACCGCGAGCGTGCGCATCTGCTCGAGCAGCTCCTTCTGCGCCTCGAGCACCTGCGGGTCCGGAGCGCCCTCATCGCGCGGCGAGGACATGAGCTCGGCCCAGCGCACCGGGTCGCTGCCGCTGTAGAGCATGAGGCACTCGCTCGGCAGACCGTCTCGCCCCGCTCGCCCTGTTTCCTGCTGATAACTCTCGATGCTCTTGGGCATGCACGCGTGCACAACGGCCCGCACGTCGGGCCGGTCGATGCCCATGCCGAAGGCGACGGTCGCGACCACCACGTCCACGCGCTCATCGCGGAAGTCGGCGCTGATCCGCGTGCGATCCTCCGGGCTCATGCCCGCGTGATACGCGCTGGCGTTGAAGCCCATCGCGCGCAGGCTCTGCGCCAGCCGCTCGGTCTCCTTGCGGCTCAGGCAGTACACGATCGCCGCCTGCGTCGCGCCGGGCGCGCGTGCGCCACTGCGAACGTGCCGCGAGAGGCACTGGGCCACCTGCGTCGTCGTGTCCGTCCGCGGCTGCACGCGATAGGTCAGGTTGGGCCTGTCGAACGTGCCCACGAGCACGACCGGGTCGCGAAGGCCCAGTTGCTCGATGATGTCCTGCCGCACGCGGGGCGTCGCGGTGGCGGTGTACGCGCCGATCGGCACGCCCGGCAGGAGCGATCGCAGCTCGCGCAGCCGCCTGTACTCGGGCCGGAAGTCGTGGCCCCACTGGCTGATGCAGTGCGCCTCATCGATCGCGATGCCCGTGATGTTCGCCCGTCGGAGGAACGAGACGAACCGATCCTGCAGCAGCCGCTCCGGCGCGACGTACAGCAGCCGCAACTGGCCCGATGCGAGCAGCTCGCGCGTCTGGGCCGCCTCGTCGGGCGTCGTGTGTCCGTGAACCGCGCCCGCCGCCACGCCCGCCACGCGCAGCCCCGCCACCTGATCACGCATCAGCGCGATCAGCGGCGAGACCACGATCGTCAGCGAGTCGCCCACCAGCGGCGGAACCTGGAAGCACAGCGACTTGCCCCCGCCCGTCGGCATCACCGTCAGCACATCGCGCCCGGACAGCGTCGCCTCGATCGACTCGCCCTGCATCGCGCGCAGCGTGTCGAAGCCCCAGTGCCGGCGCAGAACATCCGCAACGCGCGCCGACGGCGCACGCACCTCCACAGGCGTCGAGCGCATCAGCGCCGACGCCACCGAAACTCCCGGCGATTCCCGCATCACGCTCGCAGTTTAGTCGGCGAACTCCGCATCGTCCGGCGGCTCATCATCTCGCCGAGCGCCGCCCGCGAGTCCCGCCTGGGATGCGCCGTCGATCACCCGCCCGGGCTCGCCCGCCGTCAGCCGCCAGCAGCGATGAATCCGCCGGTTGCGATACTCCGGCGGCACCGTCTGCTTGCTGATCTCGCGCATCATCCACCCGGCCCGTGCGATCCCCGCGTCGTCGGGCTTGAAGCGTCGGAAGTTGTTGCTGAAGAACACCACGGCATCCGCTGAACACAGCGGCCGCAGCAGTTCCAGCATCTCCACGTGCCGACGGTCGACCATCCAGTCCTCTTCGGTCATGCTGCTGTTGCTGAACGTCGGCGGGTCCACCACCACCAAGTCGTACGACCCGCCTTCGATCACCGGGTGCGACCGAAGGAACTCCATCACATCGCCCCTGATGAACTCGTGCGCCCGCGAAGCAAGGCCGTTCAGGTGCATGTTCCGCCTGGCCCACTCCAGGTACGTGTTGGAAAGATCCACGCTCACGCTCGATGCGCACGCTCCCGCCGCGGCGTGAACCGTGAAGCTGCCCGTGTAGCAGAACAGGTTCAGCACGCGCCGCCCCCGGGCCATCGTTCGCACCATCTGCCGCGTGATGCGGTGATCCAGGAACAGGCCCGTATCGACATAGTCCGTCAGGTTCACCTCGAACAGCAACGCCGGGTCGCCCTCGCGCACGGTCATCGTGCGGCGTTCATCGCTGATGCGCTCGTGCTGGCTCAGCCCACGCTGGCGGTGCTTGGGCTTGAGGATCACGCGCTCGATCGGCACCTCGCCCGCCCGCGCGATCGCGCCGCGCATCAGGTCGTACCAATCCGCCTGCTGCGCCGCCGTGCGGTCGTGCGGACGCTCGTACTCCACCGCGTGGAACGCATCGGCGTACCGATCGACGATCAGCGGCACATCCGGCACATCACGCTCGTACACGCGATAGCAGTGAATCCCGCGGCTCGGATACTTGCGCAGGTGCCGAAGGTTCTTGCTCAGACAGCGCTCAAAGTCCGCCGCGTCCTTGCGGTCTCGCTCGCGTACGCCGCCGAACGCCGCCATCGGCGCGGCAAACGCCGAGTCGAAGGCACCCCGCGCCGCCGGCTCACGTGTGCCGGGCGTGGCCTTTCCGGTCGCCGCGGCCGCGCCGCCGTCTTCAACGCGCTCACCGTCTTCACCGCCCTGGCCGCCCTCCAAGGTCGATGCTTCATCGCCGCTCAGGTCGGCCACACTCGCGATCGCCGATGACTCCGCCGCGTCAGGAGCGGACCCGCTCTGCGCCGGTGCCAGGCTCGCCCCGTCCCGCGGCGGCCTCGGCCCCAGGAACGTGAAGTAGCAGCACTCCAGCGACGCGTTGTACAACTTCCGCCGCCGCACCGCTTCCTGTCCGAACAGCCGCTCAAGGTCCGTTCGCCCCGTGAAGATGTGAAAACTCCACGTCGGCAGCGCCCGCAGCACCAGCGGCAAACGCTGATACAACTCCTCAACCTCCGCCTCCTGCCCCAGCCGGACGCCATACGGCGGATTCGTGATCACAACGCCGTACTCGCCCGCCTCGATCAGATTCGTCGGCGGCTCTTCCAGCGCATCGACCTGCGCAAAGCGGATGTCCTGCTCCACCCCCGCCGCCCGCGCGTTTCGCCGAGCAAGGTCCAGCGCCTCAGGGTTGATGTCCGATGCGCGAATCGCCGGCACGATCGGCGTGTGCACCACCGCCGCCCTCGCCGCCTGCCGAAGACGCTCGAACACCGCCGGAGAGATCCGCCGCCGGTCCGACCCCGCCGGAGCATCCGGATCGGCCCAGAGTTCGCAGTCAAACGACCGCCGCATCCCCGGCGCGACATTCCGCCCCAGCAGCGCCGCCTCGATCGCGATCGTGCCCGATCCGCAGAACGGGTCCGCCAGCGGCCGCCCCACGCGCCACACGCTGAGCATGACCAGCGCCGCGGCGAGTGTCTCCTTGATCGCCGCGTCGCCGTACGTGCCGCGCCGGTACCCGCGCTTGTGCAGGCCCGGCCCGGACGTGTCGATCGTTAGCGTCGCCTGATCCTTGAGGATGGAGATCTCGATCCCGACTCGGGGCCCGGACTCATCGAGCATCGCCCCCGGCGCAAGCCGCCAGGCGCTCCGCAGCCGCTCGACGATCGCCCGCTTGGTCGCACGCTGAATCGCCGGCACGCTGCTCAGCGCGCTTTTGACGCTCCGGCCATCAACCGGAAACGCGCACCCGCGGCCGATGTGACGCTCCCACGGAATCGCGCGCACGCCCTCGAACAGCGCATCGAACCCCGGGTCGCCCGCGCCGGTCGGGAACGTCGCCAGCAGGATCAGCACGCGGTCCGCGCAGCGCAGGTGGATGTTCGTGCGCACGATCGCCTCAAGGTCGCCGCGGAACGCGACGCGCCCGACGCCGACGCCCTTGGCCTGATATCCAAGGTCCGCCAGTTCGCGCGTCACCACGCTCTCGAGCCCGAACGCGCACGTTGCCAGGAGGTCGAAAGTCACCGGCCATCATTGGCCGCCCGCGCCGGGCACCGGCCGGGAAACCGGCGCGAGCGACCGCTCGGCGGTACCCTGCGGTATGCATCCGCTCTTCAAGTCCCTGCCGCGGGCCGCGGTCATCGCGATGATCCACGTCCCCGCGCTGCCCGGCACACCGACATCGCGCCGCAGCGTCCGTCAGATCGCCGATCAGGCCGCCGGCGAGGCCCGGCTGCTCGCCGCGGCGGGCGTCGATGCGCTCATGATCGAAAACATGCACGATGCGCCGTACGTCAACGCCCCGCACGGCCCGGAGATCACCGCCGCGATGACCCGCGCCGCCCTGGCGGTGCGTGCCGCGGCACCGAAACTGCCGCTGGGCGTTCAGGTGCTCTCGCTCGGCACGCGCGAGGCGCTTTCGATCGCGCTGGCCAGCGATGCGAGTTTCATCCGCGCCGAGAACTTCGTGTTCTCGCATGTCGCCGATGAGGGCCTCATGCCCGAGGCTCAGGCCGGCCCGCTGCTTCGCTACCGCCGCCAGATCGGCGCCGACCACATCGCGATCCTCGCGGACATCCAGAAGAAGCACGCTTCGCACGCGCTGACCGCCGACCTTCCGATCAGCGAGCTCGCCCACGCCGCGGAGTTCTTCCGCGCCGATGGGCTCATCGTCACCGGCCTCGCCACCGGCCGCCCCGCGAGCCTGAGCGACCTCCGCTCCGTCGCCGAGGCCACTCCGCTGCCCGTGCTCGTCGGCTCGGGCGTCACGCCCGCAAGCGTCGCCGAACTCGCCGGCATCGCCAGAGCCTTCATCGTCGGTTCCGCGATCAAGCGCGGCGGACACTGGGCCCGCGACCCCGACCCCGCCCGCGTCCGTGAACTCACCCGCGCTGTCGCCCGCGCTCGCCGATAAACCCCTCCGGCGATACCCTCATCCGGCGAGATCATCGCTTCGACAGACCACGTCGCTCACGCTGCCCTCGGTGCCGTCATGAACAACCAGTGCCCCGCCACGGTCCTCGAACGTTGCCCAGCCTGCGGCGATCAGCCGATGAGGCTGGTTTTTGTTCACGGCCACTCCCAGTGCATGCGTTGCGGCATGAATGTCGAGCCTTGCTGCCAGCCTCAGGACCCGGTCCTCAGCACGCCGACACCGACGCAAATTGCGAAACAATGATGCGCGGGACTGATGACGAGCGCGGACCGTATTCCGCGATCTTGCGCGCTCGCTGGGCATACCCGCACGAAATCACCCGCATGTGCGTCGATCCATCGCGCACCCGCACGGGAAGGGGATTCTCCCTTTTTGCATCGGGTTTCTGACAATGTTGAACCAACTCATCCGTGACCCGGTAGCATGTATACGGCGGTATGCACTGGGCACGATCCGCGAACAGTCCACCGAAAGATAGAGGAGTCGGCGATGATCTCCGTTGATCCGTCCGGTTTGGTTCGGTTCCGCATCTATCTGCCGCACGCCCAGCGCGTGGAGGTTGTCGGGTCGTTCACCGACTGGTCGCGTCAGCCCGTGCTCATGAAGCGTGTTCCGCCCGGATGGTGGGAGGTCGAGTTCCCGCTGCCCGTCGGCAATCACCAGTTCTGCTACATGGTCGATGAGTCCATCTTCGTCGCCGACTACGGTGCCCACGGCGTGTCCATGGATCGCTCGGGTCGATGGCTCAGCGCCGTAAAGGTCACGACCAGCACCGAGCCGCCCATTGAAGTCAAGACCCTCGGCCGCACCCGTGCCGCAAGCAGCGACGACGTTCCGGGCGAGACGCGCACCTCGGTTCCCGGCCGCGCCATGGCCGGCTGACGCGAACACAACTGGTCCATGCTCTTGAGGTTTCACCCGCAGGCCCGGCGCGCAGCAGCGTGCCGGGCCTGTTTCTTTCGCCGCCGCTGCGGTGCTGCTAGCGGGAATGTGCTCAATACCGCAGCACGGTGTGGATCGGCCCGAACCCGTCGAGCTTCCGTCGACCATTGAGGAAGCCCAGCTCGATGAGCATGGTGATTCCGACGATCTGACCCTTCAGTCCCGCGACGAGTTTGCAGCAGGCCTCCATCGTGCCGCCGGTGGCCAGCAGGTCATCGACGAGCACGACGCGCTGCCCTGGGGAGATCGAATCGACGTGGATCTCCACGTGGTCCGAGCCATACTCAAGGTCGTAGGCCAGTTTCACCGTCTTGGCGGGGAGTTTGCCCGGCTTGCGAACGGGGACAAAGCCGCACGCCAACGCCTGCGCCAGCGCGGTGCCGAAGATGAACCCGCGCGACTCGGCGCCGACGACCAGGTCGACCGACTTGCCGCGGAACGGGTTGGCCATGAGTTCCACCGCCAGGGCCAGGCCGGACGGATCGCGCAGCAGGGGCGTGAAGTCCTTGAAGGTGATGCCGGGCTTGGGGAAGTCGGGCACATCGCGGATGAGCGACTTGAGACTCTCGGCCTGATCCATGATCGTTCCTTCGTGAATGGTCGCGACCGTCCGGAACACCGCTCCCGAGCACCGGTGCGCGTCGGTTCCGCACGATCCCGACCGACCCGGAGCGTATCGCCATGTCCGGCCCGGCGTCGGGCCGCTGCCACGCGGGCGGTGCGGCGCGAGCCCCCTCGACTCCATGGGGGCAACCGCAGTCGAGCCGCGAGAACATCCTCATCGCATCGAGGGTCGCACGCGACTCAACGCGCACGAATCGACATCGACGCCCATCGATGGGTAAACACCTCGGCGATGGTCGGTCCGGGGTCTGCCCCTGAATCTCAGCCTGTCAAGGGGTATCCGCGCGATGCGGGAGAGATCGGGGCATTTGCCCCACTGCAACAACATCTCCACATGTGATTATTGATCATGTACGCGAACGCCACGGACGGCGTGACATCGACGCTCCTCGATTCGATCGAGCGTCACGCGTGCGACGTTTTCTCCTCAGGCTCGTCGGGGGTCACCGCGCTTCGACGAGTCTTCTCTCGACCGTTCGCGCCGACCACACACACGGACGACTCGCAGGGCATGGATGCCCCTCGTGACACGCCCGGTCGGCACGCGCGTTTGCAGAACAGCCGGATCGTTCGGGAGCGGACGATCCGGCTTTCTTCCCTCCGCGGCCACTCCGCTCGGCCCGATCGGCCCGAGCGGCATCACGACGCGGATGGAGCACGCCGCCGGAGTGCGGCACGGAGCAGCCATGAATCGCTGGTGGAACCAGCCAAACCCGATAGGACTCTTCCCGCGCTCGCGCAAGGGCGGGCATCTGTCCGTGCGCGCCGATCATGCCGGCGAGGCCGGTGATCGTTGCGACGAGCTCGACCTTTCCACGCAGATCCGCGTGTGGTCCGCACGCGATGCATCGCGCCGCCCCGAGCATTATGCCGGCGATCTCTTCGCTCGCGCCCGCTCGCTCGAGCCGGCGATCGCGCTGCTGCACCCGGCGAACGCCGACGATCAGACACTCCGCACCAGCGCGGCCCGCACGCTGCAGGTGCTGCTCGATCACGCTCAAGCCTTGGGGCTTGAACTGGGCGAAATCATCATGCTCTACGACGACGCCTGGGCCCTTGCGAGCCGCGCTGTCGCGTCGCTCTGCCGCGATACCCCGCACCTTCCGGAGTGTCCGGCGTCGGCAAGCCCTGCGCTGACGACGAAGATCCCGTCAGCATGTGCAGCGGCCAGCCGAGGCCCCGCCGATACCACAACTTCCTCCACGCCGTCGGCAGCCCGCGCCGCGGCGTCACTTCGACCCACCGCCGGACCCCAGGGGCCCGACGCCGCACCCGGGAGCGAGCAATGAGCACGCAGGATCGTCACACTGTCGGCACCATCTTCAACGAGCATCGCGAGTCGCTCGTGCGCTACGCGCGAACGCTCGTCGATCACGCGACCGCCGACGATGTCGTCAGCGAAGCGTTCCTTCGCCTCCTTCGCTACGAGACCGCACGCCACCGCGAGCTGACGCGACAGTACCTCTTCCGCGTCGTCCGCAACCTTGTCAATCGCGAGCGCCGCAGGCTCGGCACCGCGCCGCAGCGCAACGGCGCAGAGAGCGATGACTCACTCTCGGCGCTCGGAACACGCTCCGCCGCGGATGCCCTCGAGCCGCTCGATGATGCCGACTCCCCGCAGTCCCGCGCGCTCATGGCGTCGCTGGCTCGCGTGCGTGACGATGACTTTCACACCCTCGTGCTGACCAGCGTCCGAGGCCTGAGCTCTCAGCAGGCAGGTTCCGCACTCGAACTCAAGCCCCAGGTCGTCTGCCGCCGACGCAGCAGTGTTCTCAAGCACCTGCGTTCACTTCTCGCCTCTGCCTGAGCAGAACACGTCTTTCCCCGGCAGTGCTATTGATTTTCCCTGACATTTCAGGCAAGGATTGCGTGTTGCCGATTCGCAACAGCGAAACTCGGTCGCAGCCAGCACGCGGAAATCGAGCCTCAGCCGCAGAACACACATCCCCCGCTGCCCTCAGGAGGTCAGCGCAATGCCCGCGCGTTCCTGAAATCGGGCCATCTCCAGCAGTGATTCCAAGGGGTATCGACGACAATCGATATTGGCAAGCCCTGAATTTCTGGTAGGATTTGTTTCCCCGAGATCACCTATGCGTGCGTTCCGTCTCGAAAACTCGCAGAGTCTTCCGGAGTTCGTCGCGGCCGAGAGGCCCGCGACCGCCGCTTCGACCCCGAGACGCAGCCGCAAGCGTGCCGTCGCACCGCTGCCGATGATCGTCGCGCCGCGCCTGGTACACGAACTGCACAACGTGATGATGGAGGTCTCCGCTCGCGCCGCGATCTGCGTCGCGCTGAGCACGCGTCCGGAGCTCCGCTCGCATCTTGTCGGCATCGATGCGGCCGTCGAGCGCGGTCGTGCCCTGGTCCGGCTCTACGCGGGTCTGGTCGAGTCCGGCGGCCGCACGCCGACGCACGCGGCGTCCGGCCCCACCGATCCGCTCGCCATCCTGGGCGACGCGGTCGCGATCATCGGGGCCCTCAGCGGCCGTCGCGTCGCCATCGTCGCGACCGCCCACGCCCGCAAGGCCCGCGTCCGCTGCTCGGCCGCACGCCTGCGTTCCCGCATCGTCGCGATGATGACCCGCGCCATGGACCGGGTCAACGCCGGCCGCGAGCTGCACTGGTCCGTTTCGATCGAGACTGGTTCCCGCCGCGCTGTGCTGCTCGAACTGCTCGCACCAGAGAGCGATGCACCCCGCGCCCGCCACATCGTCATGGGCCGCCTGGCGCTCGCCCCGGCGAGCAACGCGAACACATCGACCGCTGCCTCGCCGGCGGCGCGCCCCGCGCCAACCTCCGGGGCTCACTCCGTCACCCCCGCGTCGCGCCCGCGCGTGGGGCTCCGTCCTCCCGCCGCCGGGCGGCACGCCTCCTGAATCACGCGTCTCATCCGCTCAACCCGACCGAGCCAATCACCGGGAAGTCCAATGAACGTGCAACAGGTCCGCGTCATCCTCGCAGACGATCACGTCATGATTCGCGACGCCCTGGCCCGCTTGCTGGGGATGGACTCGCAGTTCCGCGTCGCGGGCGTCGCCAGCAACGGCGGCGACGCCCTGGCGCTGATCATGGAACAGAAGCCCGACGTCGCGGTGCTCGACATCGACATGCCGGGCCGCACCTGCTTCGACATCGCCGATGTCCTCCGCAGCGCCGAGAGCCGCACCCGCGTCGTGGTCCTTTCCGGCCACGCCCGGGACTTCCAGATCCAGACGGCGCTCCAGTCCGGAGTCAGCGCGTACGTCACAAAGGATGAGCCGCTCGAGGCCATCGTCGGCGCGATCCGTATGGTCGCCACCGGCAAGGGCTACTTCTCGCCCGGTGTCCGCGCACGATTCAGCGGCGACGCCCCGCTCTTCGGCAAGCCCGCCGGTATCAACGGCCCGCAGGTCATGACCGGCCTCTCCGCCCTCTCACTGCGCGAGCGCGAGGTTCTCATGCACCTGGCCCGCGGCCGCAGCGTTAAGGAAGTCGCCGCGGACCTCATGCTCAGCCGCAAGACCGTTGACAACCACACCCAGCGGCTCATGGCCAAGCTCGACATCCACACGCGCTCGGACCTGGTCCGCTACGCCATCCGCGAAGCCGTCGTCACGCCCTGAGCAAACGCCTCAGCCCGCGTCCATCGCGTCGCCCCGCGTTGCCCCGCGTCACTTCGCCTCCGGCTGATCCGTCGGCACGACATACACGAAGAACGGCAGCGAACTGGTCCCCACGATCATCGCGCGCACGCTCACCGTTTGCTTCCCCCCGGCCGGCACAACCAAACGTCCCGGCGCGGCGACATCCGCCGATGTGCCCTTGGCAGGCACGAGCAGCGATCGCGTGTTGTCGCTCAGATCGTCCTTCCGCCATCCGCCGGCCCACTGCACGTTCACATCCAGCGTCCGCAGATCCTCGCGCGTCAGCGGCGACTGGCCCGAGTGCACCTGCCACGCAAGCCCGACGTCCGCATCCTGCTTGCCGAAACGGATATCCACGCTCCGCTCGATCGCGCTCGGATTGATCAGCGTGAACGTGAGCAGATACTCAACCTGATAGTTGCCCACCGTGTCGGCGTGCACATAACCGGGGTGCAGCAGCATGTCCGCCGTCTGCCGGGCCTGCGAGCACGACACGGTCTGCACCGCCGGCGCGGCCATCAGGAACGCAACGCCGCTCACCGCGCCGACCGCACGCTTGCGGGCCTCGCTCGCCGCGGTAATCGGGTCGCGCTCCCCGCGATGAAAGTCGGGATCGCGATGCGCTGGCACGTCGCCAGCGTTCTGCTCCGCCGGGAGCCCCGCCGAGCCGCGCAGATCCGCCGCATTGAGCACGACCTCGTCGCCGCGCCACAGAAAGCTCCGCGACACACCGACGACGCGTCGCACGTGGCATGTCGGCGGCGGAATCTGCAGGTCCATGCCCCCTTCGCCCGACCATGCTCCGCGTGATGACGCCGCGAGCGCCGCCGAGTCAAAGTCGTCGCGCGCCGTCGCCGCGTCGATCGCAATCACCGAGACTTCCAACTCCGCTCGCGTGCTCTCGCCGCCCACGGACTCAACCGCCGCACGCACCATGCCGGTGAAGAAGTCGCTCGGCGAGGAGTCGGCCCCGGCGCCCGTCTCCGAGCCGTTCGGGCCGGCCTCATCGGGCGTGCTCAGTCGCGGTGACCACGCGATGACACGCGCCGCGCCCGGCTCGATCGTCAGCGATTCGATGACCGATCGCCAATCATCGCGGAGCATCCGCGCCGTCAGCCGCGACTCAGGACCATCGGCCGCGGCCATCTTGCCCCGAGATTCCATGATCTGCCTCGGTCGGATCGTCAGCGCGGATGCCCCCGTGTTCCGCACCATCACCACCACGCGTCGCCGCCGCGGCTCGGTCGTTGCCGCGCCCTGCGCTTCGGGCGTGGGGTTGCTCATGTGATACAGAAACACTTCGAACCCGCCATCGATCGTCGCAAAGCCGTTGCTCCGCTGACGACGCTGAGCCTCGTTCACCGGCGTGCCGTCCTTGGCCCGGAACTCCGGCAGCGTCGCGCTCGTGCTGTAGAGCACACCGGTTGAGAGGAAAATCTCCGGCAGGTCCGAGTCCACGCGCAGCGGCACATCGCCCACGCCGCCGCTGGCGTTCGCCGCCGCGCCGGCGATCGCCGCGAAGAACTCCAGCCGACCCGGCAGCAGCACGCCCGCGCACCGCGAGCACTTGTCATCGCCCGAGAGCGCCACCAGCGGTGTCGGCGCGGGCAGCGAACCCGCCATCGCGCTCGACATCAGAGCGTGACCGAATACCAGCGACAAAGCGGCGAACGGACGTTGGAAGCGAGTGCGAGCGATCTTCATGCACGATCATTGCCCGTCACGGGTGATGCCGGCCAGCGTGCTCCGGGTGGATTCGAGCACCTTCAGCGCATCGGCCACCTTCTTGCGGAACGTCGGGTCATCGGCATCGCGGAACGCGTCATCGAAGTTCCGCAGCGCCGTCGCAGCATCGGTCAGAGACTTGAGCACCTCCTGGGCCCGGGTGAATCGCGCTTCGCGAGCGTGCTTGATCGTCGTCTCCGCCGCGGCCTCGGCGGTCTTGCGCAGCGCTTTGAACTCCGCCGTCCGCTCATTGATTCGGGCCAGCGACTCATCCATCACCGCCGCAGCGAGGCTGCTGGCCGCGTCCAGCGCGATCTTGTCCAGCGACGATGTCCCCTCGAGCGTCGCGGGAGATTCGCTCGCGAACGCCCGCAGTCTCGCCCCGAGCTTCAGTCGCCCGGCATCGTCGCGGCTCCGCGTGGCGGTCTCCGCCTCGGCGAGCAGTTCATCGAGTTTCGCGGCCCAGTCTTCCAGCGTGATGAGTTTGGTGAACTCGCTCATTGGTCCTCGATCCTCCTGATGATGTCCCGGATGCGGACCGCCGCGTCCGCCAGCGCATCGGTGCTGATGGCCCGGCGATCACGCATCGCCCGGACAAGGTCCGCGTGAGCCATCGCCCACGCATCGGTCGCCTGCGCCGTCGCGATCAGCAGCCGACGCGCCGCGCGCACCCGCGCCAGTTCCTCGTCGATCGGCGCCGCCGCGGCGTCTGCCTCGCGCTGCGCCGCATCGATGATCTGCGCCAGTTGCAGAGCCCGGGCCGTCGCCTCGTCGTTGCCCTGCGCAAGCCCCGAGACCGTCCGCTCGCGCGCGGCACGCGCCGCGGCGATCGTGTCCATCGCGCTGCTCGTCTCGCGCACGCGCTCTGTCAGAAAGTGCTCCTCGGCGCCGTTCAGAAACATCGCCAGATCCGCCGCGTCCGGACCCGGGCCAGACCCCGCGCCGGGCCCCGCTCCGCCCGCCGCCGCGTCAGCGCTGATGCTCCGGCCCAGCCTCGCGGCGACCAGTTGCACCACCGGATCGACCCGCTCGAGCGCTTCGCGAAGGTCGCGTGCAGCGCGGGCCTGCTGCAGTTGCGTGACCACCAGCGTCGCGATATCCATCGCGATCCCCACCGCCGCCGACGATCCCATCGGCAGCAGGCCGGACTCGCCTGCCAGCCGCTCGACGCTCGCCGCGAGAGCCTCGGCATCCCGCTTCGCGTTGCCGAAGTTCGCCGTGATCTCCGCCAGCGCATCGGCGTAGCGTGCCATCGCGTTCATCGTCGCGACGCGCTCGCCCCAGTTCTTCGCGAAGGTGCTCGCCGCCTCATCGCCGCGAGCACCGCGAATGATCGGCACCGTTGCCTCGCCCACGCCGCGGGTCGCCAGCGCCAGTTCGCCCGATGCCGATGCGAAGCCCGACACATCCGGCAGCGGCGCACACCCCGCGAGCAGCACCAGCCATGTGCCGACCGCCAATCCCGCCGAGCGCACCGCACGCGACCGCATACGCAGAGAAGTGAACGAACGGGTCATCGACCGTGCCTCTCGTGCGTGGCGTGTCATCGCGTGGTCTCCTCATCGGCATCGCGAGCCGAGCATGCCTCCGGCCAACACGCGCGATCGCGCGCGCAAGGTCGGCATCGCCCGCGTGCATCGTCGCGGCGAGCCGTCGCAGTGTACCGCGCACACGCCCTCACGCTCGGCAGCGCGTCGATCCACGACCCCGCTCCACAAACACGCTCACGCCGCGGAAATCTCGGCCGCGGCCCCGATCACTTGGACCGGGCCACCGGCACCAATTGCGAAGATCCGAACTTCTTCACCGCCGCCTGCAGGTCGCTCCGCGTCGGCGTGCTCGCCAGCGACATCGGCGCATCGTTGGCCGCGAGCCACCCTTCCACCAGCGTCGCGAACTGATCGTCGCTGAGCTCCGCGAACTTCGGCACGGGGTTGGCCTCGCGATCGGCCACGCGGAGCCGCACGAGTTTGTCCAGCCCCTCCTGCGCGCTGCGCGTCAGCAGGTCCGACAACGTCTTGAAGTCCTCCGGGTCCGCGCCGCTGTGCCGCGCCTCGAGGTACGACTTGAGCCGCGGCCGAAAGTCGCGCATCGCCCGCTCGCGCCGCGTGCGGACATCCATCTCCTTGACATACATGATCACGACCATCCCCGCCGTCGGGTACACCAGTTCGCCCGCGCGCTCCGCCAGACCCTCCATCCGCGTGACCTTGCCCGACGCCACATCTTTCTCAAGGTCGATCATCGCGTTCTCGAGCGTCCGCATCAGGCTCGCGACGATCCGCCACTCGTTGATCGTCTCGGGCAGGTACCGGTCCACGCCCGGAATGTTCAGCGGCAGCACAAGGTACCACTTGCCGTTGTCCAGCTTCATCGTCACCGGCACCGGCAGCGGCTTGCCGTCGAGCAGCACCGCGCTGGTCTCGTCATCGATGCTCTCGGCCGTCAGTCGCGCGGCGTTCTTGTCCAGCCAACCGAAGGGATCGGCGAAGATGAACTGAAAGTTCTCCTCGAATGCCTCCTGCTGGCGACGGCGGTCTTCCGGGCTGGCCGCCGGTCCGCCCGTCGGCGGTGCCGCGACGCCCCGTGATGCCAGGTCGCGCATCGCCTGCTGGTTGGCCTCATCCCCCGCCGCGGCCTCGACGCTCGCTCGGATCTTGGCCACCTCCTCGGGGAACTTGGCCGCGACGGTCGTTGCGAGTTTCTGCATCGAGTCGAGCAGCTTGCCGAGGCGATTGAGCACCGCCCGCATCTCACGCGAGTCGGCGTAGATGAGCGTGGTGATCTTGCCCGGCTCGCCGTTGCGGACCATCAGGGCCGCGGTGCGGAGCAGCTCATCGGGCTTGGCCTGGCTGTACCCCTTGTCGTTGTCGCTGTCCGAGCAGCCCGGCACGCTCAGCACCGACACCGCCAGCACCGCGAGCATCACCGCGTGCATCGCCGAGCGCTTCACCGCGGCCAAGATCCCGCAAGCGACATCCACGCGGCGGCCAACCAGAGCATCAACGGTGCGTGCGTTCATGTTCCTTCTTACCGGGTCCCCCGTTCCGGGCTGCGGAATGAAAACGCCCCCGCCACGGGGCGGGGGCGCTGGGGGGCTGGGGGTGCTGCGGGGGGGGCCGGGGTGCGCTGGCATGCTCGTGGATGCCCGACTCCGGACCGGTGCGATCACTTGACGAACAGCAGGTCGCGGTACGTCGGCATGGGCCAGAGTTCATCGGCGATCAGCGACTCGAGCTCATCGCCCGCGGCTCGCACATCCGCCATCAGCGGCTTGACCTTGTTCCGCAGGTACTGGGCGTGCTTGAGCGGATCGGCGTCGTGGTGGCCCAGGGCCTCCTCCAGCGAGTTGACGCTGCGCCCAAACCGCGTGACCAGCGCGACAAAGTCCTCCAGGTGCTCGCGCTGCTCCTCGCAGTCGACATCCGCGGCCTGCACCGCGGCGATGCTCTCGGCCAGGCGGCGCTGGTGCTGCTGGGCCGCCGGAAGGATCAGCGTGCGCGACATCGCGACCATCGTGTCGGCCTCGATGGCGACCTGCTTGCAGTACTTCTCGAGATAGATCACGCAGCGGGCCTCGGTCTCCACGCGGCTGAGGATCTTGTACTTGCTCAGCAGGTCCAGGCACTTCTTGCTCCGCAGCACGGGCAGGGCCTCGACGCTGTCGCGCAGGTGCGGCAGGCCGCGGCTCTCGGCCTCGTTGTGCCAGGCCTCGCTGTAGCCGTCGCCGTTGAAGATCACGCGCTTGTGCTGCTTGATGATCTTCCGCAGCAGGTCGCGCACCGCCGCCTCGAGCTTCTGCGGCGTGGGGGTCTTGCCGATGGCCTTCTCCAGCTGCGTCGCGACGTAGTCCAGGCTCTCGGCGACCGCCGCGTTGAGGATCGTGTTGGGCCACGCGCTGGACTGGCTGCTGCCGACGGCGCGGAACTCGAACTTGTTGCCCGTGAACGCGAACGGGCTCGTGCGGTTGCGGTCGCCCGAGTCCCGCGGCAGCTGCGGCAGCGTGCGGGAGCCAAGGTCCAGCTTGCCGCCCTTGAGCGTGCGGCTGGTCTTGCCCGTCTCGATCTGCTCCATGATGTCCGTGAGCATCGTGCCCAGGAAGATCGAGATGATCGCCGGCGGGGCCTCGTTGGCCCCCAGTCGGTGGTCGTTGCTGGCGCTGGCGATCGACGCACGCAGGATGTCGGCGTTGAGGTCCACCGCGCGGATCACCGCGCAGCAGAAGGTCAGGAACTGCATGTTCGTGTGCGTCTCATCGCGCGGGTCGAGCAGGTTCGTGCCCGTGTCGGTGCTCATCGACCAGTTGTTGTGCTTGCCCGAACCGTTGATGCCCGCGAAGGGCTTCTCGTGCAGCACGCACTGGAGGCCGAAGCTCGGCGCGACGCGCTTGAGCGTCTCCATGACGACCATCTGGTGGTCGCAGGCGACGTTGGTGGTCTCGAAGACCGGGGCGATCTCGTACTGCCCGGGCGCGACCTCGTTGTGGCGGGTCTTGACGGGCACGCCGACGCGGTAGAGCTCGCGCTCGACCTCGGACATGTACGCCAGCACGCGGGGGGGGATGGAGCCGAAGTAGTGATCCTCGAGCTGCTGGCCCTTGGGCGGGCGGGCGCCGAAGAGGGTGCGGTCGCAGGTGAGCAGGTCGGGGCGGGCGAAGTACAGCGAGCGGTCGACCAGGAAGTACTCCTGCTCGGGGCCGAGGGTCGAGATGATCCGGGTCACGCCCTGATCGGTCCCGAAGATCCGCAGGATGCGCATGGCCTGAGCGCTCAGGGCGTCCATCGAGCGGAGCAGCGGCGTCTTGACGTCCAGCGCCTCGCCGGTCCAGGAGACGAAGGCGGTGGGGATGCACAGCGTGACGGTGTTGCCCGCGCGGGTCAGGAACACGGGGCTGGTGCAGTCCCAGGCGGTGTAGCCGCGGGCCTCGAAGGTCGCGCGGATGCCGCCGGAGGGGAAGCTCGATGCATCGGGCTCGCCCTGGGTCAGGGCCGAGCCGGAGAACTGCATGAGGAACACGCCGGAGGAGTCGGGCGTGACGAACGAGTCGTGCTTCTCGGCGGTCAGGCCGGTGAGCGGCTGGAACCAGTGGGTGTAGTGGGTGGCCCCGCGCTCGATGGCCCAGTCCTTCATCGCCGCGGCGACGATGTCGGCGATCTCCGGCTGGAGCCGCTCGCCCTTCTTGATGGTGAGCATGAGGCTCTTGAAGACATCCTTGGGCAGCCGCTCGCGCATGACGCGCTCGCTGAAGACATCCTCGCAGAAGATCTGATCGATGCTCTCGCCGGCGGGCTGCTGCCGCAACTGCTCGACACTCCAGGCGGTGGCGGCGGCAACGGCATCGTGACGGGGCGACTTGGGCAGACTCATGGGGGCTCCAGAAAAGTGGCCAAAGGGTCAGAGGGGCGGAGGGCAAAGGGCAAAGGGCAAAGCGGCAAAGCGGCAAAGCGGCGACCGCGGTCAGGCGACCCGCGACCACCGGCCACCCGCACCGCCCGGCGTTCGGCGGGGCAAGCGTACCCGCCCCCCACGCCGGATGGCAAAGGGTGCCTCTGGATGGATCGGGAGCGACACAAAGCCCCAAGCCCAAAGTCCAAAGCCCACAACAAACAGCTCCTCCCCCGCTCAGCGGGGGAGGTGCCGAGTCCTCGAGGCGGAGGGGGCGGCGGGGGGGTGGGGGGGCGGGGCGAAAGCTCAAAGCAGCAAATGCTCAAAGCAGCAAAGAAGATAGCTCCTCCCCCGTTTCCCAACGGGGGAGGTGCCGCGTCTTCGCGGCGGAGGGGG
>ERZ1066130.255-NODE-255-length-23860-cov-11.090527_pt1 | contig 23860 bp, 16 predicted proteins | sample MGYA00382777_ERZ1066130 | MGnify/ENA primary metagenome ERZ1066130 (study PRJEB33369, sample SAMEA5778360) | biofilm metagenome | biome: Industrial cooling water; feature: Water cooling tower basin; material: Biofilm | place: United Arab Emirates | collected...
GCGTCGCCCTGCTGGGCGTGGCGGGTCTGGCGATCGGCCGCCGTCGCCGCTGATCGTTCTAACCCCTGAATCACACGCACGGGTCGCGCTTGACGCGGCCCGTGCTTTCGTTTTGGGCCTTGCCGACTGTGCCGACCGGCGAACGTCCCATCACGCCAATCAGAGCATCAAACCTCGACCGGTCAACAACGGCGTGGCATGGTTCACTCGGACACAGGCTCTGGATGTCCATGGAGAAACCACAGATGCGTAATGCCCTGGCCGCTCTTTCCCTCGCAGCTCTTCCGGTGGCTGCCCACGCCTCGCCGGTCTTCTACGGCGTGCAGGCCTCGAAGACCTCGTCCGTGCTGCACGGGGGGGACCGCGAACTCAAGACCATCGGTTTTTCGGGCTCGTCGACGCTTTGGAACGGGTCGAACTTCCTGAACTGGCGTGACGGCAGCCTGACGAACAACGCCGGGTTCCACTCCTGGAACACGGCCATCCGCCGCGACATGAACACGAGCGGGCACGCGTACGCGGCGAACCCCGACCGCGCCGACAACGCCACGCACTTCGCCGGCGAAGGGGCGGGCACGGGAACGCTCGCCGAAGTGTTCGGCTCGTTCAACGGGTACAAGAACATGTCTTGGATCATCGACGGCGAGGACGCCGGCGCGTACACGCTCGACCTGCGGTTCGCGGCGGGCCAGTTCCTCAATGCCGACGCCAGCGCCGACACCGTGGAACTGGCGATTCTGGAGCGAGGCGGGAACAGCGACCTGCGGATCTTCGGGATCTTCGCCGACGGCTCGCTCACCGGCCCGATCGTGATGAACCGTTCGGCGACGGGCGCGACCGGCTGGACGCTCGACACCCTCGAAATCTCGGGCGCCCAGTCCGTCAAGGGTGTCGGCATCAGCCTTGATGCCTCGTGGACCAACCTGGTCGGCTTCCGCTTCCAGAACATCTCGTCGTTCAACGGGCCCGACATCGTCGCGGTCGGCACCTCCACCCTCGTCCCCACCCCCGGGTCTCTCGCGCTGATGACCCTGGGCGGGCTGATCGGCCTGCGTCGCCGCCGCTGAAGGCTGGTTTTCTACCTTCCTCCCGAACACCCCCGCCCTCCATGGGCGGGGGTTGTGCTTTGCGGAGCCTCCGTACAATCGGCCGATGGGAACACGCAAGCATCTGGCGATCTATCCCGGGTCGTTCGACCCGATCACCTTCGGCCATATGGACGTCATCCAGCGAGGCCGACGTTTGTTCGACGAACTGATCGTGGCGGTCGGCCGCAACCCTGCGAAGGACCAGTTGTTTTCCGCTGAGGAACGTGTCCGCATGGTTCGCGTGCTGATCGATGATCTGCTCGCCCGCGAGCCCGAGGGGGCGAAGGTCTCGGTCCGCGGCTTCACCGGCCTGACGGTCGATTTCGCCCGCTCGCTCGGCGCCGCCGCCCTGCTCCGCGGCGTACGCAACCTGTCCGATCTCCAGTACGAGATCCAGCAGGCGGTCACCAACCGCGAGGTCGCCGGGCTCGAGACCGCCTTCGTCGTCGCGGGGCAGAGCTTCGCCTACACCAGCAGCAGTCTGATCAAGCAGATCACGGCGATGGGCGACGATCTGGACGCGCTGAAGCACATGGTTCCCGCGAACGTCATCGAAGCGCTGAAGGCCAAAAAGGCCGAGCGACACCCCGCCCTCGAACGCCTGCGCGCCGACCGTGATCACGCCGTCGCGGGGGAGTGAACAATCCGCCATGATCGACTACCGCATCATCAGCATCGGGTGCTTAGGCGCCAACCCCCTCTGGGGCGAGCGGGCGCCTGTCCGAACGGGGCACGCCACGACCATCCTCATCAGGTCCGGCGACCGCCGAATCCTCGTGGATCCCGGGCTGCCGTCCCAGGCCCTCGAAGCGCGCCTGCACGAACGCACCGGGCTTCGCCCCGGCGCGATCACCGACGTCTTCCTCACTTCGTTTCATCCCGATGCCCGCCGGGGCATCCGCCTTTTCGATCATGCCTCGTGGTGGATCGGTGAGACAGAGCGCGAGGCGGTAGGTGTGCCCCTTGCGTCGCAGTTGGCCCGCCTGGCGGAAGAGCCCGGCACGGACCCCGCGGTCCGCGGCATGCTCGAGCAGGACGTCGCGGTGCTGCAGAAGTGCATGTCGGCGCCCGACACCCTGGCCGAGCGTGTGAGCCTCTTTCCGCTGCCGGGCGCATCCCCCGGCCTGTGCGGTCTTTTGCTCGAGCACGCGCGGTACACGGTGCTCGCGACGGGTGACGCTGTGCCGACCATCGAACACCTTGAGCGGGGCATGGTGATCGACCATGCCTTCGACATCGCCAAGGCCAAAGAGAGCTTCGCCGAGGTGATGGAGATCGCCGATCTGATCATCCCCGGCCGCGACAACATCGCGCCGAACCCCACCCGCCGGGCGTTTTAAGGTCCGAGAACGAAGTTCGCACGGGGTCAGTTCGCTGGTTTCTGCTGAAAACAGCGCGCCCGACGCCATGATGTGCGGCTTTCTCGCCTTGCAGGTGCGGATTTTCTAGCCCTCAAAGGTCGATTCCACGCCTGTTTGGATAGCGGCGAAGTGCCGCGCGCCGGGCTTTGCATGCCCCCCGTGTTCGTCGTGTTTGGTTCATATTAGGGAGATCGCCATGACTTCTCGCACGAATCGTCGTCTGTCCACCCTCGCTGTTGGCGCGGCCTGCCTCGCTGCGGCCACGCTTGTGAACCTTGCTGGTGCGGCCCCGGTCGGGAACGCCTTCACCTATCAGGGTCAACTCAAGAGTGGCGGGTCCGTGGTCAACGGCACGGCGGACATGCAGTTCCGCCTGTTCGACGCGGCTGCGGGCGGGGCCCAGGTCGGCGCGACGCTGACGGCGACGAACGTGCAGGTGGTGGACGGGAATTTCGTGGTGCAGTTGGATTTCGGTGCCGCGCCGTTCTCGACGGGTGAGGGTCGGTTCTTGGAGATTGCGGTCCGCCAACCCGCCGGTGGTGGCGCCTACACGACGCTGGCCGGCCGCCAGTCTCTGCGTCCGGCCCCGTACGCCCTGTACGCCCTGAGCGGGCTTCAGGGCCCCCCTGGGCCCCAGGGCCCGACCGGGCCTCAGGGTCCTCAAGGTCCCCAGGGCCCACAGGGGCCGACCGGGCCTCAGGGTCCGCAAGGCGCCACGGGCCCAGCCGGCCCGACGGGCGCGACCGGTCCGCAGGGGCCTCAGGGGCCTCAGGGGCCCGCGGGTCCGACCGGACCTCAGGGGCCGCAGGGTCCCGCCGGCGCGTCGCCCTGGGGTCTGACGGGTTCGAACACCTGGTACACGCAGGGCAACGTGGGCGTGGGCACCTCGCTCCCCGTCTATCCGCTCCACGTCGTCGATAACGGCGGCATCGGCGTCTACTCGCTCAACGACACCGCCGCGGGCACGGCCTACTCCTTCTACGCGAGCACCACGGGCGCGACGGGCACCGCCTACGGCATGTGGGTCAGCAACTCGAACCCGAACGGGCGCGGCATCTACGTCGACATGAGCTCGACCACCGGCACCAACTACGCCCTGCGCGGGTTCGTGGACAGCCCCGACGGTTACGGCGTGTTCGCGGTCAAGAGCGCCACCACCGGAACCAACCCCACGGTCTATGCGTCCAACGCGAGCACCGCGGGCAGCGCGCACGCGGTCGAAGCGATTCTCACCAACTCGGGCACGGGCGGCGGCGGGGCGGCCGCGGTTCTGGGCGAGAACCGCGCGACGACCAACGGCTACGGCGTCCACGGCACCCACGCCGGCGCGGGCTGGGGCGTGTACGGCGAGGCCCCCTCGGGCCGCGGCGTGTTCGGCCAGTCCGAATCGGGTCAGGGCGTCCGGGGTCTTTCGAACACCGGCGCGGGCATCTACGGCGTCTCCACCACGAACTACGGCGCCTATGGCGCCAGCACCGACAACTACGGCGTCTATGGGTTCTCCACAAACGACATCGGCGTCCGCGGGCTTTCCATCAACTCCCACGGCGTGTGGGGCTCCTGCACCGGCAGCGGCCGCGGCGTGTACGGGTACTCGGCGTCGGGCTTCGGCGGGTACTTCGACGCGGGCTCCGCGGGAACCGCGCTGTACGTGGTTGGAACCGCGTCGGTGGGCGTTCTGCAGATCCGCGGCGGCGCGGACCTGGCCGAGAAGTTCGAGACCTCGGGCGACGTCGCCCCGGGCATGGTCGTGATGATCGATGAGAACAACCCCGGCGGGATGACCATCGCCAGCGGGCGCTACAACAAGCGCGTCGCGGGCGTCATCTCGGGCGCCAACGACCTCAGCGCCGGCATGATCCTCGGGCACTTCGATCACGCCAAGGACGCTCAGCCGATCGCCCTGACAGGGCGCGTCTGGACGTTCGTGGACGCGACGGACGCCGCAGTCGAGCCGGGCGACCTGCTCACCACCTCCGACACGCCGGGGTACGCGATGCCCGTGATCGATCACGACCAGGCCCACGGGGCCACGATCGGCAAGGCGATGTCTCGCCTGGCCAAGGGCGAGAAGGGCATGGTCCTGGTCCTCATCAACCTCCAGTAATCGGTCCGTCGAACAAGGAGGTGTGTCATGAGGAACTTTCTCGCAACAGTCGCGGCCCTCTCGGGGCTTGCGCTGGGTGCTTCGGAAGTCTGGGCGCAGGGCCGGGACGTCTTCAGGGTCGAGCCGCTGCCGGAGGGGTTCGTCCCGAGGCAGGGAACGTCGCTCGCGATGGGCGTTCGGCCGGACGTGCAGCGGATCGAATCGCTGGCGGTCGGTGACGAGTTCATGGTTCCGGCCGAACCGGGCGCGACGTACACCGCGCGGGTGACTCGCGTGTCGCGGATCGGGCAAGGCCGGGTCACGGTCGAGGCGGACATCCTCGAGGCGGAAGAATCGACCCTGCTGATGTGTCTGGAGCTGGACGCGGTGGCGATGAACATTCACCTGCCGCGGCTGGGCGGGGTGTACCGCCTGCAATACGTGTCGAACGGGCTGCACGCCTCGTGCAGGCTCGATCAGAGGATGCTCCCGGAGTGTTCTGGGGCCGTGACGCCGCCGATCCAACTTCCGGAGATTCTCGATCCGGACGACGACGACCGGTTCAGCGTGAACGAGGGCCGCATTGATGCTCCCGATGGTGGCGACGGCGCCGCCGGCGGGCGAACGGCCGGCTGCTCGCAGTCCGTGCCTGTGATCGACGTCATGGTGGTCTACACCGACGTGGCCCGCAACGCGGCGGGCGGTACGAACGCGATCCGGGCCGAGTCTCGACTGGCGATCGAGTCGACCAACCAGGGCTACGCGCGCAGCGGGATCTCGGCGCGTCAGCGTCTGGTGTGGAACGGCGAGGTGGCGTACAACGAGTCCGGCAGCTTCAACGACCACCTTGACCGGATCACCGCATCCAACGACGGGTTCTTCGACTGGATCAACACGACCAAGGACACCGTCAACGCCGACCTGTGCGCGATGTTCGTCGATGACACCTCGTCCGGCGGGCTGGCGTGGTGCGTGGTTTCGACAAACCAGTACGCCTACAGCATCACGCGCTGGGACATCGCCGCGGCGGCCTTCGTGCATGCTCACGAGACCGGGCACAACCTCGGGTGCGCCCACGACCCCGACAACGTCGACTGCAGCCCCGCGTCTTCGTACGGGCTCGGGCACCGGTTCAACGGCAGCGACGGCGTGCAGTACCGCACGATCATGTCCTACGCGCCGGGCACGCGCATCAACAACTTCTCGAACCCCAACGTTAACTTCCTGGGCACCCCGACCGGGCTTTCCACCCGCCACAACAGCCGCATCATCAACGATCGCGACACGATCATCGAAGACCTTCAGTTCTCGCGCTGGGACATCTACGTGAATTTCGCGTTCGGCGGGTTGGAGATCGGAACGTTCGCCAACCCGTACAACACGATCTCCGAAGGTATCAACGCGATCGCCGTCGGGACGAACGCCGGCGAACTCCCGAGCCTCTACGTCCGCACGGGGACAAGCACGTTCACCGGCACCATCACGAAGGCGATGGAGATCAACGCCTGCAGCGGCGTGGTCAACATCGGGGGAACGCCCTGACGCATTCCCATGGAGCACCTTATGAGAAACCACCTCACCCGTTCATTCGCCGTGGCGCTGACTCTCGCCGCGGTCGCCGGGCTCGCGCAGGCGAAGCCCGACGGACAGCCGCCCATCGAAGAACTTCAGCCTGCGTTTATCCCCGTCGCCGTGCCCCCGGGCGCCACGCCGACGCGTCAGACTGTTGAATTCTCCGCGGCACGCGTCGATCTTGGGCTTCTGTCCGGGCTCACGCCCGGCGACTGGTTCGCGCTCAACGTCACGCCGACGCGCACCCTCGCCGCCAAGGTCGAGAAGGTCGAAAGGCGACTGGATGGTTGTTACTCGATCATCGGCAGCGTCGAGGGCGACGAGGGTTCGATCCTCGTGCTGGCCGTCGAGTATGACGCGGTTGCGGCGATGATCCAATCGCCGACGACGCGGGAGACGTACCGCCTCAAGTACGTCGCGGACGGCGTGCACCTCGTGTGCGCGATCGATCCGTCGCAGTTCAAGCCCTGCGGGGGCAGCGACCAGGCGCCGCCGCCCAACGCGATCGACGATTTCGTGCCCGATCCCGACGACGGCCTGGTGATCCCGCCGAATCCCGACGGGGAGGGGGGAACCCGCGGCGCGTGCAACGCCCCGCAGACGGTCTTTGACGGAATGATTGCCTATTCCGACGACGCGCGGGCGGCGGCGGGCGGCACCAACGCCATCAACGCCGAGTGTCAGGTCACCGTTGACGTCACCAATCTCGCGTACTCGCGCTCGGGCGTGGCGGCACGCTACCGGCTCGTGTGGCGTGGTGAAGTCGCCTACGCCGAATCAGGAAACTCTTCGACCGACCTCGGTCGCCTTCAGAACACCAGCGACGGGTTTATCGACGGGTTGCACACCACGCGAGACACCTTCAACGCCGACTTCCTCACGCTCTGGGTCGACTCTCTCGACGCCTGCGGACGGGCGTACTGCACCTCCGATCGCGGATCGGCGATGTCCGTCGTGCAGTGGGAATGTGCCGCGGGCAACTTCAGCCACCCCCACGAGATCGGGCACAACCAGGGCTGCGACCACAACCCCGAAGACGGCGGCAACTGCTCCAACTACTCCTATGGGTATGGGCACCGCTTCTTCGTCTCGGGAACCGGCTACCGCACCATCATGTCCTACAACAACGACGCCAACCAGTACACCCGCATCGGCTACTTCTCGAACCCCAACGTCAACTTCAATGGGGTCGCGACCGGCACCTCGACTCGCGACAACGCCCGCGTCATCAACAACACCCGCGCCACCTGCGAGGGCTTCGAGCTCACCCGGATGGATATCTGGGTGCAGATCGGGTGGGCTGGCGTCCAGATCGGCACGTACGCGCTCCCCTACAACGCTGTCAGCACCGCCATCGGACAGATCCAAGTTCCGGGACCGGGCGCCAGCGAGGACCCAAACCTCTACATCAAGTCCGGCACCAGCACCTACACCGGAACAATCACCAAGCGCATGACCATCCGTGCGTGCGGCGGCATCGTGAACATCGGCGGGAACCCCTGAACCCATCCACTCGCATCTTGTGCCGGGGTTCCCCCCCCGGTACACTCCCTCCTTGGAGGACCTGATCATGAGACTCACCCACGCCCTGGCCTTCCTTGGTGCAGCCACCATCGCTTCGATGGCCGCCGCCCAGCCCTTCGAGATCCCGTGGTACACCATTGACGGCGGTGGAGGAACCTCCGCCGGCGGCACGTTCTCGGTCTCTGGCACCATCGGGCAGCCCGATGCTGGCACCGCCCTCTCCGGCGGGACCTTCACCATTACCGGTGGTTTCTGGGTCGGGGGCGCGGTGCCGCCCGCCTGCCCCGCCGACTTCAACGGTGACGGCTTCCTCGACTTCTTCGACTTCATCGATTTCAGCGACTGCTTCGAAGGGGTCGTCTGCCCGCCCGGGAAGACTGCCGACTTCGACGGCGACGGGTTCGTTGACTTCTTTGACTACTCCGCCTTCATCGACGCGTTCGAAACGGGCTGCTGATCGGAAAGAGAAACACATACCAAACAGGCCGCTCCAGAAGGGGCGGCCTGTTTCTTTCTGTGGGGAACGGGTCTGGACGCAACTTCCACCCTTGAATCGACGAACAACCATCCACTTCCCGGTTTGTCACCCCTTTTTGGAGTTTCCACCCCATGCGTTCGCCCACTTTCGTTGCGCTTCTCGCTGGTGCTGTTCTGGGCTCGGGAGCATGGGGACAGGCGACTTCGGTGCAGCTGGCCTCCGGGCTGACGTTGCCGAACACGGTGGTGGCTCCGGCGGGCGACTTTGAGCGGCTGTTCATCATCGAGCAGCGCTCGAGCACGACGGGCCGGATCCGGATCTTCAAGAACGGCGCGGTGCTCCCGACGCCGTTCCTTTCCGTGTCCCCGGTCACGACGGGGTCGGAGCAGGGCTTGCTCGGGCTGGCGTTCCATCCGAACTACGCGAGCAACGGCAAGTTCTATGTGAACTTCACCAACAGCACGGGCGCGACGGTGGTGCGTGAGTACACGCGGAGCGCGGGCAACCCCGACGTTGCGGACCCCGCGAGCGCTCGTGACATCCTGACCATCCTCCAGCCTCAGGAGAACCACAACGGCGGGTGGATGGACTTCGGCCCGGATGGGTTCCTGTACATTGCGACGGGCGACGGCGGTGGCGCCAACGACACGGGAACGGGGCACACCTCCGGCACGGGCAACGCCCAGGACATCACCAGCAACCTGCTGGGCAAGATCCTCCGCATCGACATTAACCGCGACGACTTCCCCGCGGACGCCACGCGGAACTACGGCATTCCCGCGAGCAACCCGTACGTGGGTGTCACGGGGGACGACGAGATCTTCGCGTACGGGCTGCGGAATCCGTGGCGGAACAGCTTCGACCGCGCGACGGGCGACATCTGGATCGCCGACGTGGGGCAGGACGCCGAGGAAGAAGTCAACGCAATCGCCGCCGGGACGCTCGGCGGGCGGAACTTCGGCTGGCGCTGCATGGAAGGCTTCCGCTGCACCGGGCTCACCGGGTGCACCTGCAACGCGGGTGCCCTGACGATGCCCGTGCACACCTACCTGCACGGCAGCAACAACCGCTGCAGCGTGACGGGCGGTTACGTGTACCGCGGGTGTGCGATCCCCGCCCTGCAGGGGTTCTACATCTTCGGCGATTACTGCACCGGGGAGATCTTCGCCCGCAACCCGCAGACCGGGGCAGTGTCGACGCTGTTTACGATCAGCTTCGGCGTCACCTCGTTCGGCGAGGACGCGTACGGCGAGCTGTACTTTGTTCGGCAGAACGGACGGTTCTACAAGATCGTCCCCTCGGGCACGCCGAACTTTCTGGACTGCAACACCAACGGGCGCCCGGACTGCTGGGATATCGCCGACGGCACAAGCAGCGACAACAACCAGAACGGCATTCCCGATTCCTGCGACCCTCCCTGCCCGGCCGACTTCAACGGTGATGGGTTCGCCGACTTCTTCGACTTCGACGCGTATGTGGACTGCTTCGAGAACGGGGTCTGCCCGCCCGGCAAGTCCGCTGACTTCGATGGCGACGGGTTCGTCGACTTCTTCGATTTCAACGCGTTCGTTGGCGCGTTCGAGACGGGGTGCTGAACGTCCGAGAAGGCAGCCCCAGGACGCAATCTGGGGCTTTTGCCTCACTTTGACGCTGCGCCGACCTTCGTTTCGGGTAACATGTTGTGGAGGAGAGAGGGCGGTATTCGCCCGCGCGTGGAGCGCGCTGTGAGAGAGACAAGACACGCTCCATGATGCCTGTTTCACTCGCGCCGCGGATGGTCCGCGGGCGTGTGGCTCAATGTCCGGGCTTTGCCCGGCAGGTATCGCGCGCTCTCCTTGAGGAGAGATGGCCATGGTTCGCTTTGGATTGGTTCTTGGGATGGTGGCGGCGGCGGGTGCGGCCCGTGCTGACGTGATCTGCGCGACGTTCAACGGCGTGGGGCCCGGCAGCAACGGCCAGTACAGCTTCAACGGCGGCGCGGACTGGAGCAGCACCGGGGCGGCCGGTCACTTCAACTGGACCCGCACGGGCGGCGACTACGCCGGCGCCCAGGGCAACTTCATGAGCTTCTGCACCGAGCTGACGGAGCACATCTCCAACGGCGGGAACTACTGCTACACGGTCGCGGCGCTCGAATTCGCCCCGTCTTCGGGCGGCGGCATGGGTTCGGCAAAGGCCGACCTCATCCGTGAGCTGTTCGGTCGCTACTACACCCCCGCGTTCGGCGCGCCCCTCACCGGGACGCAGGCGACAGCGATGCAGTTGGCGATCTGGGAGATTGTGTACGAGGACGACAGCTTCTCCCTCGGGCTGGGCACGGGTCTGGTCCGCCTGACCAACGACAACGCCGCCGCGATGACGGTCGCCGATGCGTACCTCGCCTCCCTCGACGGGACGGGCCCCCTCAACAACACGATCGTGGTGATGTCGGGCGCGGGCATCCAGGATCAGATCATTCCGGCGCCGGGTTCCTTTGCCGTGCTCGGGCTGGGTGGGCTGGTCGCTACCCGCCGCCGCCGCTGAGCTGATCGGTCGATGATTCGTTCAAGCACCACACCCGTTCGCGCGGGTGTGGTGTCATTGTGTTCCTTCGTGGGTGATCTCCCGCCGGCGGATCGGCTTGGCGGGGTTGCCGACATAGATCGTGTCCGGATCCATGTTCTTGAAGACGCTCGAGCGGGCGCCGAGCACGGAGCGATCTCCGACAACGACGCCCGGCCCGACGTACGCGTCGGTGGCGATCCAGCAGTCGGCGCCGATGGTGATGGGCGGGCGTTGGAGGGTGAAGCGGCGCGACGTGTGGTCGTGGGTGCCGGCGCAGAGGTGTGCGTACTGGCTGATAACGGTGCGGGGGCCGATGGTGATCGGGCCCAGCGCGTAGAGGATCGCGAAGTCGCCCACGACGACGTCGTCACCGATGTAGAGATTCCAGGGGATGTCGACGCGTGCGGTCGGGCGGACCTTGACCCCCTTGCCGAGGGTGGCTCCGAAGAACCGGAGGATCGTCGAGCGCACGCCGTACCAGTTGTGGAACGTCATGCGGAAGAGGGGTCGTCCGGCGAGCATCCAGACGGCGCGCACCATGTTCTGGCGAAGGCTCCACGTGGTGCGTCCGGGCGTGGTCGCGACGAGGGGTTCCTGTGCTGGCGGCTCGACCGCATCTCCCGCGGGCGCGGGCGGCGGTGGGCTGACCTGCACCGTGCTGACGGGCGGGTCGGGTTCGCGCTCGTGCACCGGCGCCTCGACCTTGGGAAGCGTCTGCCCGGCGAGCCTGGGCGTGGGCGGCGCCGGCGCGGGGACGACCTGCCGCACCAACGCGGCCGCCGCACCTTCCATCCGCAGCGAGCGGAGCTTGATCTGGATCATCCGTTCATAGACGGCGAGCAGATCGGCGAAGAGCAGGCCCGCCCGTCCGTCCAGCAGCCCGCCCTGGAGGATCAGGGTGTACAGCCATCGCAGTTGAGGGCGCAGCGGGAGTCCCGAGCCGATCCGCTTGAGTGCCCGTCGGCGTTCGACATGGTCGGGCGAGAACAGCCGCGCCAGCATCGAACGCCCGTCCCGCTGACCAGAGAGGATCTCCATGGCCTCGCGCGTGCTGTAGGCGTTATGGCGGTAGAACCAGTCGTCAAGCCCCTTGCTGAAGCTGTGGTGCACATAAGGCCAGCGGAGTCGCCCCACCCGCGTCCCGGGCTGCTCGCGCTGCCCGTGCCCGTGGTCCACGAAGCGCATGCGGTGCTTGTGGAACAGCCTCATCTGGTACGTCGGGTAGCTGCTCGCCCACTTGATCCAACTGCCCATGAAGATCGTCTGGTTGGCGACGTAGTACCCGGCCTCCTCGGGGTCCCTCGCCAGTTCGTCGTCGAACTCGCGGACCAGTTCGGGCGTGAATCGCTCGTCGGCGTCGAGATGGAAGATCCAGTCGTGCTTGCACGGGATGTTCTCGATCGCCCAGTTCCGCTGCTTGCCGAAACTCTCAAAAGGGTTGTAGTAGACCTTGGCGCCCATCGCGCGGGCGATCTCGACCGTCCGATCTCGCGAGCCCGAGTCCAGGACGTGCACGTCATCACTCCACGAGCACGTCCGAAGGCAGTCGGCGATGTTGATCTCTTCGTCCAAGGTCAAGATAACCACCGAGACCTTGGGCTTTGGTCCGTTCCAATCTTCGCGAACGATGTCGAGCGGCTTGGCCATGCGCGCGGATCCGGCGACCCTCTATCGGCTGTTCCTCCCCGCACCTCCGCCCCGCCCATGGCGACCAACGGCGGTCCCCGGCTGACGGCGGGCCGTATGCTAGCCGATACTCGGTGGAGCACCCCACGGAACCCCCCATGGCGACCGACCAACAGACGAACGAGCGGCTTCGCGTCGTGATCCTCAACCAGTACTACGCCCCGGACGTCGCCTCGACCGGGCAGTTGCTCCATGAACTCGCCCACGAACTCGCCCGGCAGAACCTCGACGTGAAGGTCATCACCTGCCGTCCGAGTTATGGCCCGCCCGAGACCTGGAAGCCCTGCCCCCGGCATGAGATCTCAGGGGGGGTTGAGGTTCGGCGGATGCTCTCCACGCGCTTCTCGAAGGACAACCTGATCGGGCGGCTGACGAACATCGCGACGTTCCTCGGGAACCTCTCGGTGCGGATGCTGTTCTCTCGCGGTCGGAGGAACGTGTTCCTGTACACGAGCAACCCGCCCTTTCTCGCGATCATCGGGGCGCTGGTCTCGCTCGTCCGGCACCACAAGTACGTCGTGCTGCTGCACGATGCGTATCCCGACGTGGCGGTTTGGGTAGGCAAGATCAAGAGCGGGTCTCTGATCGAGCGGATGTGGCATCGCGTCAATCGGTTCTTCTATCGCCGTGCCGAGCAGACGATCGTGCTCTGTGAGGCCGCGAAGAAACTCGTCTGCGATCACTACGGCGTCGATCCGGCGCGGGTGCACGTCGTGCACAACTGGGCCAACGCCGACCTGCTCAAGCCCAAACCCAAGCATGAGTCCGAGTTCGCGAAGGAGCACGGCCTGGTCGAGCCCTTCACCGTGCTGTACTCGGGCAATATCGGGCTTTACTACGACTTTGAGACGGCCCTTGGCGCGGCGGAGATCCTGAAAAACGAGAATTTCCGGCTCGTGATCATCGGGGGCGGCGGACGCAAGCAATGGGTGGCGGACGAGATCAAGCGTCGCAACCTGACCAACACGCTGCTGCTGCCGTACCAGCCTTACGAGAAGCTCCCGGAGTCCCTGACGGCGTGCGACGCTTCGCTCGTCACCATCGCCAAGGGCATCGAAGGGATCAGCTTCCCCAGCAAGTTGTATTCGACGCTTTCGGTCGGGCGGGCGGTGCTGGCGTTGGCGGAGCCGGACAGCGAGATGCGCCGAATGATCGAAGACAACGACGCCGGACGGTTCTCGGCGGTCGGGGACCCCGAGGCGCTGGCGAAGGTGATCCGAGAAATGATGGCGGACCCCGCTCGCTGCGAGCGACAGGGTCGCAACGCGCGGGCGTTCTTCGAGCGGGAGTTCACGATCGCGGCGGCGGGCGCCAAGTACGCCCGGGTGCTTCGCGACGCGTACCCGGGCGAACGCGGGTCGACCGAATCGCCGGCGCAGAAGCCCGCGACGCAGGCCGACGCGGCTTAGTCTCCACCCCCACCGCCGCCACCACGCCGGCCCGACCAACGGTTCTCGGCGGTTTTTTCGACGGCTACTCCGCCGACAACACGGACCATCCCCGGGCCGACCAGGCTCGTGATCTGATCGATGAGCGGGATATCAAGCGGCTGGCGCAGGGCCGGTGGCAGCGCGAGCAGCGCAACATGATGCGCGGTCGCGATGGCCAGCTCGATCGGGAACCAGGTGGAAGGGTCGGCCCGCTCGATCGGTTCGAGGGTGGCGACGCCACCGCCGGCGCGAGCGGCTGCCGAGCCGTTCGATCGGCCGGATGCTGGAGCGGAATCCGCGAGTGCGGCGGCGATGGCGGCCGGGCTGTTCACCTTGCCCGGAGCCGCCTGCGGCTGAAGTCGTGAGGCGAGCAACTCACCCAGGCGACCGATCGCCGACTCGGACGAACCGTTGAGCTTCGTCTCGTCGATGATCACCTGCAGCCTGCCGGGCAGGAGGGGAACGCAATCCACGGGCGTGATCTTCTCGATGAGGATCTGGGGCTCGCCTCGCTTGTGATCAACCCTGCCGAGCACGAACACCGCGCGATCGATCTCGCACAAGTGCCCGTACTTGGCGAACTGATCCGTGAACATGAACCCCTCGGCGACACCCGAGGCGTCCTCGATCGTCACGGCAGCCATCTTCTGCCCGGCGGATCGGCCCGACTTGGCGACAAGCACCCGGACCGCGTTGATCGCGCCCGCCAGCACGATGCGTTGGTCCTGCGCCGCCGCCTTCACGCTCGCTGTCGTGCCCGTGGCGAAGATCTGGACCCACCGCTTCCACTGATCGAGCGGATGGCTGCTGACGTAGAACCCCAGCACGTCCTTCTCGAACTTGAGCGCCTCGCCTTCGGTCCAGGGAATGGTCTTGGCGAGCCCCGTCGCACCGCCGGCCGCGGGCTTGACTTCGACCACCGCCCCCCCGAAGAGCGCGCCCTGCCCCGAAGCCTTGTCGGCGGCGGCTTTCTGCCCCGCGCTGACGGCCTGGTCGATCGAGGCGATCATGGCGGCCCGGTTCAACTTCCCGTGCAGGCTGTCTATCGCTCCGCACTTGATCAGCGCTTCGATCGTCGCCTTGTTGATCACGCCCTGCCCGTGCGCCATGACCCTTTCACAGAAGTCGAACAGAGAGACGTAAGGCTTGCGGCCCAACGGCTGCTCGCGGTCCCTGATGATCGCTTCGATCGCCTTGTCGCCCGCGCCCTTGATCGCGCGGAGCCCGAACCGCACATGCCCGTGATGCGCGAGCCTTGGTTCGTCGGCCTCGAAGACGACGCTGAACTCCGCGTCAGAGAGGTTCACGTCCGGTGCCCGCACCTCGACCCCCGTCCGCAGGACCTTTCGTGTCGCGGGATCGATGAACAGGCACTTGCGGGCGTCTTCGAGGTAAGGAATCCACTCGCTGACCTTGTTCGCCTGCGATTCGTAGGTCAGAAACGCAGACATGTACTGATTCGGGAAGTAGGTCTTGAGGTACGCGGTCTGGTACGCGACGATGGCGTATCCCGTCGAGTGGCTCTTGTTGAAGCCGTATCCGGCGAACTTGAGGATGAGTTCGAAGAGATCCTCGGCCTGCTGCTTGCTCAGGCCCTGCTTCTGCGACCCATCGACGAACTTCGGACGTTCCTTCTCGATCTTGTCGTGCTTCTTCTTGCTGATGTTCTTGATGAGCGTGTACGCGTCGCGGAGCTTGATCCCGCCCAGGCCGTGCACGATCTGCATGACCTGCTCCTGGTACACCATGACGCCGTACGTCTCGGCGGTGAAGCGGTCGACGATCTCGTGCACGCGGGGCACGTCCTGCCGCCCGTGCTTGCGGGCGTTGTAGTCGGGGATCAGGTCCATCGGGCCCGGGCGGAACAGGGCGTTGGCGGCGATCAGGTCCTCGAGGCGGTCGGGCTTCATCTCGCGAAGCAGCCGCCGCATGCCGTCGGATTCGAACTGGAACACTCCGGTCGTGTCGCCGCGGCGGAAGAGCTCGAAGACGTTCTGGTCGTCGTAAGCGAGGCGGTCAAGATCGAGGGGGTGCGGGCCCCCGTCGCCCGGGGTTCGACCGACGGCCGCGTACATCCCCTTTTCCCCGAGCCCCTCCACGATGAGCCGCTTGGCCCGCTCGATGATCGACAGCGTGCGGAGCCCGAGGAAGTCCATCTTCAGCAGGCCCATCTTCTCGCACGTGGGCCCGTCCCACTGGGTCACGATCTCGTTCTCGTCGCTGCCCGTCTGCCGATAGAGCGGGACGATCTCCGAGAGCGGCCTTGTGGCGACGATGACGCCCGCCGCGTGCACTCCGGCGTGGCGCACCTGCCCTTCGAGCGTCATCGCCTGATCGATCAACTCTCGCGCCCTTTCGGGCGAGATCTGCTGTTCGGGCGAAAGCCCTTGGTTGACTCGATCAAGACTGGCCCGCGACCCCTCGAGCACGCCCTTGAGTTCGGGTTCCTGCTCGATCGCCTCCTCGAGCGTGATGTTCAGCGTCTCGGGAATGAGCTTGGCGATGCGGTCGGCGACAGGAAGGGAAACTTCGAGCACGCGGGCCACATCGCGGATCGCCGCGCGGGCCTTCATCGTGCCGAACGTGATGATCTGGGCCACGTGCCCGTACTTGCTTCGGACGTGGTTGATGACCTCGCCCCGCCCGTCCTGACAGAGGTCGATATCGATATCGGGGTACTCGGAACGATCGGGGTCGGTAAACCGCTCGAAGAGCAGGCCGTACTTCACCGGGCAAGCGTTCGACAGACCGAGCACGTACCCCACCATCGTGCCCACGCCCGAACCACGCGCGTTGGCGGGGATTCCCCGCTGCCGGCCCCAGTTCACGAAATCCCAGACGATCAGGAAGTACGCGGAGATGTTCTTGTCCGCGAGGATCTTCAGTTCTCGCTCAAGCCTCGCCCGCCGCTCGCCGTGCTCGGGCGATCCTTCGCCGCCCGGGCCGTATCGCCAGACGTATCCCGCCTCGGCCAGCATCCGCAGCGCGGTGTCGCACTGGGCCTTGGAATCGGCGAGCTGCTCAGGGGTCGGGGTCGTGGGGAAGGGCTCGACATTGAACGCGGCGCAGTACGCCTTGTACCACGCCGTCAGATCACCGCCAAACTTCGCGTCATCGTGCCGGGGCAGGGCTTTCTTCGCGGGGATGCTGATGCGGACCATCGGGGCGTTGTTTCGCCCCATGGGCAACTCGACGTTGCACCTCTCGGCGATCGCGACGGTGTTGTCGCACGCGGCTCGCCCGACGTCGCCGTACGTCTCCTCGAAGAGTTCCCGCATCTCTTGCGGGCTCTTCACGTAGAGCTCGACGGGGTACTTCATGCGGGCGTCGTCGAACTTGCTCTTGCCCGTGGAAATGCACACGAGCGTGTCGTGCGCGTCGTGGTCCTCCCGCCGCAGGAAGTGAGAGTCGTTGTCGCAGACGAGCGGGAGCTTCATCTCGCCCGCGAGGCGGATCAGGTGCTTGTTGATCGAGTTCTGCTCGCGGATGTGGTGCTGCAGCTCGATGTAGAAGCGCCCGGGGAAGTTCGATGCGTGCCACTCCGCGCTTTCCCGTGCGAGCTTCCAGAATTTGTCGTCCCCGGTGCGTTCGAAGTCGAGCAGGTGCTCGCCGATCTCGCTGCCGAGGTGTCCGTTGATCGCGATGAGCCCCGCCCCGTGCCTGGCGAGCAACTCGCGGTCCACGCGGGGTTTGTAGTAGAACCCCGTGAGGTACGCCTCGCTCGCCAGAACAAGGAGGTTCTGCCAGCCCTCGTTGTTCTCGCAGAGCAGCACGAGGTGGTACCCCCCCTCGCCCCCGCCGCTGTACGTCCGATCGGTCCGCGGCTTGCCCGGGGGCGTGACGTACGCCTCGCACCCCAGGATCGGCTTGATCCCCTTGTCCTTGCAGGCCTGATAGACCGCCACCGCACCGAAGATGTTGCCGTGGTCCGTGACGGCCACCGCGTTCATGCCCAGCTCGGCAACCCTGGCCACCAGCCGATCGACGCGATTGCCCCCGTCGAGCAGCGAGTACTCCGTGTGCAGGTGCAGATGGACGAACTGCTTCTCCCGCGGGAGTGCGGCCGCCTCGCCTGCTGTCGGTTTCGCCTCGCCCATGCTCGCCGCCCTTTCGATCTCGAAACGCACTTTATCACCCCCGTGCGACAGGCGGGCCGCCTGTCAATTGCGCCGCCCGCCCGAGAACCCCCCGCCACCCCCGGTTGGTGCGGGCCGTACCGGTACACACCCTCCCGCGAGCCCTTCCCGGGCACGGAGGATTGACTCCGGGTCGCCGCCGGCTCTGGCGTGTGGCATGGTGAAGGTGTCTCGGTCGCCCCGAAAGACTCCGGGCACCAACTCGCGACGGACGCCTGTTGACCGAGTATCCAAGGAAGGAAGAGAAATGAAGACCATCACCGCCGTTGTCGCCGCCGCCGCCTTCTCCGCCGTGGCCCACGCCGATTTCGTGGATGTTCAGTACACGGGCACCGCGAAGGGCATCAGCGTCCGCGTGCAGGACCCCGTGGGAGCCCGCAACCTGTTCGCCGGGCAGCTCAAGCACCAGTTGAGCAACGGGACCGGCGTTGCCAGCACGCTCTCGGGAGAGCACCGCACCTTCTGCTCGGATCTGTACCAGACCGTCACGAGCACGACCAAGACGTACAGCCTCGTGACGATCGACCAGGTCCCCGGCGCGGCCCCCATGGGCAACGTCAAGGCCGGCGCGATTCAGGCGATCTACAACGCGTTCGGCGTCGCTGCGTCTGACGTCAATGCCGACTCCAAGCTCGCCGGCGCCTTCCAGCTCGCGGTGTGGGAAATCGTGACGGACTTCAACGGGACGCTCGGCAGCCTGAGCATGACCAGCGGCGGCTTCAAGGCCACCAAGACCGATGGGTCGGCCCTCGACGCCACCGTCTCTTCGCACCTGAACGCGATGTTCTCCACGGCCGTGAACCTCGCGACGACGGGTGTCTCCCTCACCGGCCTGGCCGAGGGGAAGGCGCAGGACCAGATTCTGATGGGCTTCGCCGTGCCCGCCCCGGGCACCGCGGTGCTCGCGACGCTCGGCACGATCATGATCGCCCGCCGCCGCCGCCAGGCCTAACCCCTCAAGACGCGAACCCGAACTCCACCCCTCGACACGCCCCGGGCCACCCCCGGGGTGTGTTCGTTACAGCGACGCATCGGCAGAGAGCACCTCGCCCCAGGCCGAGATCGCCCGCCGGGTGATCTCCCCCACCGCTCCGCCCGCGATCATCTCCCGTTCGACCTGCACCACGGGCAGCACGCCCCACGAGGAGTTGGTCAGCAACAGTTCGTCCGCGCTCAGCACATCCTCGATCGTCACCATCCGCCGGCGAACCTCGATCCCCGATGCCGACGCCCAATCAAGCAGCCACCGCCTCACCGTCCCGGGCAGCACGGGCGAGGGGAGCGCACCGCCGGGCTTTGTGCCGGCCGCGCGGGATGGATCGAACTCGGACCCCGAGACGACATCCTCCTCTTCCCCGCGGGCGATGGGCGTCACCATCACGCCGTCGCGCACCAGCACCGCGTTGCTGACGCAGCCGCCCGCGAGGTGGTTGGTCACCTGGAAGACCATCGCCTCGCCGGCGCCCGACGTGGCGGCCCGCTGCAACTCTCTCAGCCTCGCCCAGTAGTTCAGTGTTTTGTGCCCGGCCGTCGGATCCAGCGGATTGACGCGCAAATCCGCGATCACCGCGCGCACGCCCCGATCGAACATCTCCTCCGGATACGCCGTCGCCGGCTGCACATGCACCACCAGCGTCGGCTCGTGCGCCCCCCCACCACCACCCCCTCCGCCCCCACCACCGCCGCCGCCCACGGGCACGACGCCGGGGCGCGCCAGCAGGTTCAGATCGCCGCCCGAGATCGTCAGCCGCACGCGGAAGCGTTCCGTATCGCGAGACGCCTCGGCTTCCTTCGCCGCCGTCCGAACCACCGCCTCTCCCAGCGCGTCGGTGTGCAAGGTCGACACCAGCCCCAGCGACAACGCCGACTGCTTGAGCCGCTCCAGATGCTCCCACAGCATGACGACGCGCGGACGACCGCCCTGGGGCGACGCGATCGCCGTCATCGTCTCGAACAGCCCGACGCCGTGCTGAAAGCCCGCATCGAAGGCCGAGACCTTCGCCTCGCCCGCCGGCACAAACGCCCCGTTGAGAAAGACCGTCGCCATACGCGACAAGCCTAACGCCCTCACGGCAGCTGCGGCGGATTGTCGTCGGCACCCGTCCCGCTGAACAGCGCGTTGGTCGGGCCGTCCGCCCCGCCCCCGAAGGTCACGAAGCTCAGGTCCGCGTTCTGCCGGTACCCCAGGTCCCGCAGCGACTTCACGTCGGCGTGCCCGTCGCCGAACATCACCGCCACGCGCCCCCCGCCCATTCCGCGCCCGCCGTGGCGATCATGCACCCCGTTGCGCTTGGGTCGGCTGGCGATGTCCCCCTCGGGGATCAACCTCGGCGGATCGATGGAAAAGCCCTCGTTCCCGTACGCCGTTTCGGTCCGACCGTCGTTCTCGTAAAGGGTTCGGTCGGCGAGGGCGAACGCCGCGGCCGTTCCCATGCTATCGCCCGCGACCACGGTGCCCGAGGGCACCGTGACCTTGCTCATCCGCACAGGCCAGTTGTGATACGCGCCGTTGGTCATCCGGCTGTTGCCCAGGAACTGGTAGTTGTACCCGTACGAGGAATTCCGCTCGTCCGTCCACTCCGGCGTTTCCGGGCAGACATAGACCTTGCTGTCATAATCCTGCCGGCCGTTGTCCGTCCGAGGATCCTCGAACGCGTACAGCCCGACAAACCCCCCGATCCGCGCGATCCAGGTCGGCCTGAACTTGATCCCGTTGCCCACCTCGTGCCAGTTCGCCGGATTGCCCACGCCCCCGCCCAGATCCGGAGCCCGGTGCGCCACCAGCACGTCCCGGTTCGCGTCGGCATACATCTGCCACCCCGCCGCCAGGTTCCGCAAGTTCGACTGGCACACCAGCGCCCGGGCATTCCGCCTCGCCGACCCCAACGCCGGCAGCAAAAGCCCGACCAGCACCGCGATGATCGCGATCACGACCAATAACTCGATCAACGTAAAGCCACGTTTCGACATGACTGGGTCTCTCGGCTCCCGCCATCCAAGGCCATCAATGTACGGCGAAAGACCCAGAGAGTTTCGGCTTGTCTGGACACAAGACATCACTTCCGGAACGTGTACCCCCCGCCGTCGAAATCCACGAGGATCCGGTCCCCCTCGCCGAACTCGCCCCGCAGCACGCGGCTCGCCAGGGGGTTCTCCACCCGGTCCTGGATCGTCCGCTTGAGCGGCCTGGCGCCGAACGCCGGGTCGTAGCCCTCGCTCGCCAGTTCGGCCCGGGCGGCGTCGGTCACGGTCAGGGTCATGCCCCGCTCGGCCAGACGCTTCACCACGCGGCCCAACTGGATCTCGGCGATCCGCCCCATGTCGGCCTTGCGCAACTGGTGGAACACGATCGTCTCGTCGATCCGGTTCAGAATCTCGGGACGCAGGAACCCGCCTCCCTGGAAATTCTGCATCACCTCCAACACCTTGGGCGACAGCCCCGCGGCCTTGCCCAACTGCTCCATCGCCACCGCCGCCGGGCCACGCCGCAGCAGTTCTCGCACGCACGCCTCGATCTCCCAGTCCTCCGCACCCTTCGCGGTCAACTCCTGAATCTGCTGGCTGCCGAAGTTACTCGTCATCACGATGATCGTGTTCTTGAAGTCGACCGTCCGCCCCTGCCCGTCGGTCAGTCGCCCGTCGTCGAGCACCTGCAGCAGCACATTGAACACCTCGGGGTGCGCCTTCTCGATCTCGTCGAGCAGAATCACGCTGTACGGGCGACGGCGGACCGCCTCGGTCAGTTGCCCGCCCTCCTCAAAGCCGACATACCCCGGCGGAGCGCCGATGAGCCGTGCGACCGCGTGCTTCTCGCCGTATTCGCTCATGTCGATGCGCACAACCGCGTCCTCGGTATCGAAAAGGAACTCGGCGAGCGCCTTGCACGTCTCGGTCTTGCCCACGCCCGTGGGCCCGAGGAACAGGAACGAGCCGATCGGACGTTTCGGATCGCCGAGCCCCGCACGCGAGCGTCGCACCGCGTTGGCGACCGCACCCAGCGCGTGATCCTGCCCCACCACTCTCGCGCGGAGCCCATCCTCCATCCGGAGCAGCTTCTCTCGCTCGCCCTCCACGAGCTTCGACACGGGAATGCCCGTCCACCGCGAGACGACCTCGGCGATCTCTTCCGCGTCCACTTCCTGCTTGAGCAGCCGCTTGCCCTTGGCCGCACGCTTCTGCGCGCCGGATCCCTCGGAGGCTTCAAGCCGCGACTTCATCGCCTTGAGCGCGGTGTCTTCCTCGGCCATGGCGAGGAACTCGCTCTCGGGCACGCGCTCGCCCCGACGCGCACGGTCCTGGATCGATGCCATTTTCTGCTCGAAGGCGACGCGACGGGTGTCGTACTCCTTGCGGATCTTCCCTTCGTCGCCCAGGCCGGCCTTTTCCAGTTCCCACTGCGCACGAAGGTCCTGGAGTTCCTTCTCAACCTCGGAAAGTTCTCCCTGCGCCTCGCCCGCCTGCTTCGACGCGTCGGCGCCGCTTTCCATCTTGAGCTGGTTGATCGTGAGTTCAAGCTGAGTCTTGCGCCGGATGAGCCGGTCGATCTCCTCGGGCACGCTGCTGATCTCGATCGCCAGCCGGCTCGCCGCCTCGTCCACAAGGTCGATCGCCTTGTCGGGGAGAAACCGGTCGGCGATGTAGCGATGGCTGAGGTTGGCCGCCGCGAGGATCGCCGCGTCCTGGATCTTCACGCCGTGGTGCGACTCATACCTGGGCTTGAGACCTCGCAGGATCGCCACCGTCGCCTCGACGCTGGGCTGATCGACATAGATGGGCTGGAATCGGCGTTCGAACGCCGCGTCCTTCTCGACGTGCTTGCGATACTCGTCCAGCGTGGTCGCTCCGATGCACCGCAGTTCCCCACGGGCGAGCGCGGGCTTGAGCAGGTTGCCCGCCGACACCGCGCCCTCGGCCGCACCCGCGCCGATGATCGTGTGCAGCTCGTCGATGAAGAGGATGATCCTCCCCGCCGCCGCCTGCACCTCGCGGAGCACCGCCTTCAGTCGCTCCTCAAACTCCCCGCGGAACTTGGCGCCCGCGAGCAACCTCCCGACGTCCAGCGCCATGATCTTGACGCCCCGCATGTGGTCCGGGCAGTCGCCCGCGATGATCCGTTGAGCGAGCCCCTCGGCGATCGCCGTCTTGCCCACGCCGGGCTCGCCGATCAGCACGGGGTTGTTCTTCGTCCGTCGGCCCAGCACCTGCAGGCACCGGCGGATCTCATCGTCTCGACCGATCACCGGGTCCAACTTGCCCGACTGCGCACGCTCCGTCAGGTCGATCGCGTACTTCTTGAGCGACTCGTAGTTCCCCTCGGCGTTCTGGTCCGTCACGTTGGTCACGCCCGACTCCTTCCGTACCTGCCGGATGATCTCGAGCAACTTTCCGCGTCCGAGCGAGCCGCCCCCCGCCGACGACAGCACCGTCCGGGCAGGTCCGTCAACGTCCGCAACCGCCAGCAACAAGTGCTCGGTGCTGACGTACTGGTCCTCCAGCCGCTTGGCCTCGGCCTCGGCTTTCCCCAGGATCTCGATCAGCTGCCGCCCACCCTGTCCCGCCCCACCGCTCACCGTCGGCAGCTTGCCAAGCTCACGCTCGACCGCGGCGAGCACAGCCGCCGGCGGCACCCCGGCCCGACCGAGCACCAGCGACGCCACGCCCCCCTCCTCCTCAAGCAAGGACGAAAGCACATGCAGCCCCCCCACTTCCGCGTGCGAACGCCCCGCGGCCGCGGTCTGCGCCGAAGCCAAAGCCTGCTGTGCCGCCGTCGTCAATCGCTCTATTCGCATGAGACCTCCCGCCTTTCAGGGTGCCGACCTGAGGATCTCCTTGCAACAGCCGTGCCCATGCGAAGCCCTCTTCCACCCCCACGGAGCCGCTTCGGCCGACACGTCGCTCAGCCCCAGGCCGCCGACAACGGCCGCTGGCTGTCAGTCTGGCACTCCGAGCGATTCA
>ERZ1066130.256-NODE-256-length-23776-cov-11.923190_pt1 | contig 23776 bp, 17 predicted proteins | sample MGYA00382777_ERZ1066130 | MGnify/ENA primary metagenome ERZ1066130 (study PRJEB33369, sample SAMEA5778360) | biofilm metagenome | biome: Industrial cooling water; feature: Water cooling tower basin; material: Biofilm | place: United Arab Emirates | collected...
GACGGCAAAGTCTTCGACTCGGCCTTCGACCGTGGCGAGGCCGTTCCCTTCTCGCTCTCGGGCGTGATCGAGGGCTGGCAGAAGGGCGTGCCCGGGATGAAGGTGGGAGGCGTCCGCAGACTGACCATCCCCGCCAAGATGGCCTACGGCGAGATGAGCCCGAGCCCCGACATTCCGGCGAACTCGGATCTCGTGTTTGTGATCCAGGTCGTTGATGCCCTTCAGGTGGAGGACGTGAAGGTGGGCGAGGGCGAGGCCGTCGGCCCCAACTGCGTCTGCGTGACCACGCACACCATCCTCGACAAGGACGGGAAGCAGATCGAGAAGACCGAGGACGGCAAGCCTTACGTCTGGCTGCCGGGCGAGTTCGCCGCGATGCAGTTCGGGCTCGACGGGATGAAGGTCGGCGGGAAGCGCAAGCTCGTGGTGCCGGCGCAGATGAACGAGACCGCGCCCGGCGTTCCGACGACCCGCCCCGCGAACGTGCCGCTGACGATCGAGGTCGAACTGGTCGCCCTGCGGAACCTGCCGTCGCGTCGCCGCTGAATCAGGTCGCCAACCGGGCCCGGAGCCGTTCGCGGACGAGGGGCCATTCGTCGGGGAGAATGCTGAAGTACACCGTGTCACGGACGAAGCCGTCCGGCTGGATGCGGTGCTTTCGGAGCACGCCCTCGCGGGTCGCGCCGAGTTTGGCGATCGCGCGCTGGCTGCGCTCGTTGCGCCCGTCGCACTTGAGGGTCACGCGCACGCACCCGAGCGACTCGAAGGCATGGGTCAGCAGGAGCAGCTTGCTCTCGGGGTTGACGGCCGTGCCCCGCGCCTCGGCGGCGTACCAGGTAGACCCGATCTCGACGTGCTTGTGGGCGGGCTGAATGTCCATGTAGCTGCTCGAACCCACGATCGCACCGTCGGTGTTGCGGACAACGACAAACGCCCGCTGATCCGGCCCGATCAGCCGGGCGGCCACCCACGCGCGGAAGTCGGCGAGCGTCGGCCCCATGGGCCAATGCAGGAAGTGACGGAAGGTCTCGGGAGGCGAAATCGGAAAGAGCAAATCGGCGTCGGCCTCGACCAAGGGGCGCAGGGTGACATGCATGCCGACAAGGGTGGGTGCGATCGGGAGCATCCTGGACGATAGTCATCCCACGTGGCGACTACCTTGGTCCGAAAGCAACAGGGGACCACGTCGTGGGACACGGAACCGCACGAGCGTCGCTCGATGATGTACCCTACCCCATATGTCTCGACCACACGAAAGCGACCTTGAATGTCTGGAGCGATTTGTCGCGGAGAACGACGAATTGCTCGAGCTTGAAGAGCGAATCGGACGGTTCAACGTGTTCGACGCATTGGGTGTTGCGAGGGCGGAGATCCGGCACAGCAACTTCCTCGCTTGGCTTCTGGACCCCAACGAAAGCCATGGGCAGGGCGATCTGTTCTTGAAGGCTGTGCTGATGGACATCATGAGACAGGCGCGCAAGCGAGATCTCAACGTGCCAATCTCGGCGGTTGCAATTGACGGCGCAGAGTTTCGGGAAGTGGAGATCCTTCGCGAATGGAGGGGTATCGATCTCCTTATCCGCTGCAGCGATCCCCAGCTGATCATCACGATCGAGAACAAGGTTGACAGCGGTGAACACTCTGGTCAGCTCGGCCGCTACGAGGCTGTGATCGAGGAGGATTTTCGGGGTATCCCCTCCCTGTTTGTCTTCTTGACGCCCGACGGTCGGCAAGCCAGCGATAGCGACTGGACTCCTTATTCATACGCCGATGCCTTTAGGGTGCTGACCCGAGTACGCAGGCAGGCAGGTGGATCTCTGGGTTCCGATGTTGCCGTCTTTCTTGACCACTATCTCAACCTGATTGGAAGTCGCTTCATGGAAGATCCAACCATTCACGATCTATGCCGGAGAATTTACGCGAATCACAGGCGTGCCATTGAGTTGTTGATCGAGCACACGGGAGCACCCAAGCACGAGATACTCAAGCCAGTCCGAGACTGGCTATCCACAAGGCATGAGTACGTTCTTCGGTCAAGTCCCCGCAATCTGCTGTATGCGGTACCAAGGTCCTGGGTAGGATCGATCAGCGAAGCGAACGGCCAACCGAGCTCCCGTTCACCCTGCGACGTCTTTATCGAGATCGAATCTTGGGGCGGAGAGGACAGCAACGCTTCCATCCGCGTCGTGGTTGGGAAGGGTGCCGATCCAGAGCGACGATTGGAAGTGATCAATCGGCTGATGGCAGCCTCGCCGATCCTGAAGATGCAGCGAAAGACCCCAAGCGCGAGCTGGACTCGACTGGGATCGAAGACTCTTCTGAAGTGGAAGAAAGACCAGCCGGTCGACTCCGATCGAATTGTGCCGGAAGTAGAGAAGTACCTCAGCTCGATCCGCGAGGTGATGGAGCGATTGCCCAGCATTCTGAATGATCTGTTGTGAGGTTCGCGAACTTCGATAGGCCGAAGGACGAGCCATCGTTTCAAAAAAGAAACAGCCCCACGATTGGCGTGGGGCTGAGCGTCAATCAGGTAGTTTGGACAAGCGGCGGCAGATTCATGACCCGACGTAGATACCGGGACACTCAAAAGACGGTTTCAGCCGCGCATCTTCTCGGCCTTGGCCTTGGCGTCGTCGAGCGTGCCGACGTACATGAAGGCGCCTTCGGGGAGGCTGTCGCCTTCGCCGTTGCACAGGCGCTCGAAGGAGTCCAGGGTGGCCTCGAGGGGGCTGTCGACGCCCTTGAAGCCGGTGAACTGCTCGGCGACGTGGAAGGGCTGCGACAGGAATCGCTCGATCTTGCGGGCGCGGGCGACGGTGAGCTTGTCCTCTTCGGAGAGCTCGTCGACGCCGAGAATCGCGATGATGTCCTGCAGGTCCTTGTACCGCTGCAGAATGCCCTGCACGCGGCGGGCGACACGGTAGTGACGCTCGCCGAGGATCTGCGGGTCGAGGATTCGGCTCGTCGAGGCGAGCGGATCGACGGCGGGGTAGATGCCCTTCTCGGCGATGCCACGGGCCAAGACGATGAAGGCGTCCAGGTGGGCGAAGGTCGTCGAGGGAGCCGGGTCCGTCAGGTCGTCGGCGGGGACGTAAATCGCCTGCACCGACGTGATGGCGCCCTTGCTGGTCGAGGTAATGCGCTCCTGCAGCTCGCCCATCTCGGTGGAGAGGGTGGGCTGGTAACCCACGGCGCTGGGCATGCGGCCCAGCAGAGCCGACACTTCCGAACCCGCCTGGGTGAAGCGGAAGACGTTGTCCACGAACATCAGGGTTTCCTTGCCCGACGCGTCGCGGAACTCCTCGGCCATGGTCAGCGCCGACAGTGCGACGCGGAGACGCGAGCCCGGCGGCTCGTTCATCTGACCGAACACCATCGCCACCTTGTCCAGAACGTGAGCGGTCTTGCCGTTCTCGTCGGTGTAGGCGGCTTCCTTCATTTCACGCCAGAGGTCGTTGCCCTCGCGGGTGCGCTCGCCGACGCCGGCGAACACCGAGTACCCGCCGAAGTTCTTGGCGACGCGGGCGATCATCTCCTGGATGACGACGGTCTTGCCGACGCCTGCACCGCCGAACAGACCGATCTTGCCGCCTCGGACGAAGGGGCAGAGCAGGTCGATGACCTTGATGCCCGTGACAAGCATCTCGGTCTTGGGGTTGAGGGCGGCGAACTCGGGGGGAGCCTTGTGGATCGGCGACCGCTTGGTGGACTTGACCTCGCCCGCCTTGTCGATGGGCTGCCCGAGAAGGTTGAAGACTCGGCCGAGCACGCACTCGCCGACGGGCACGGAGACGGGCCCGCCCGTGTCGGTGCAGGTCATGCCGCGGGTCAGGCCGTCGGTCGAGCCGAGGGCGACCGCGCGAACGCGCCCGCCGCCGAGGTGCTGCTGCACTTCGCCGACGAGGAAGAGATCGCCCGCCTTGGTCGAACCCTTGACTTCGATCGCGTTGTAAATGTCCGGGAGATGGCTCTCGGGGAACTGCGCGTCGAAGGTGGAACCGATGACTTGCGTGACCGTGCCGGTGTTGGACATGTGTACCTCGCCCGTGGGGCCAGTGCGGGACCTATCAAATTCCAAACGCGACGCCTCGCGCTCAGGGAGGCAAGGATAGGCCCGGACCTCCGCCATCGCCAACGCGGAGCGCGGTCCGCCGCCGCCGGATGATGCCCGGGTCGACCCTCACCACCGCCTCTTTGGGCGATCTCTGGCGGGGTACTTCCGCGATGTGGTAGCGTGGGGCATGCACTACACACCGAGCAGACGGTCGTCGCGCTCCGCACTTTCGCGAGGATTGGCGTTGGGCGTTCTCGCCGGGCTGGCGTGGATGGGCGGCTGCGTCGCTGCGGACAAGAAGGGGGCAAGCCCGACCTCGGAGGAGGCCCAGCGGGAAGCCCGGATGCAGTGGTGGCGAGACGCCCGCTTCGGGATGTTCATTCACTGGGGGCTGTACGCAATCCCGGCCGGCAAGTGGGGCGACAAGGACACCTATGGCGAGTGGATCCGCGACTCGGCGCAGATCCCCCTGGCGCAGTACGGCACGTTCGCCGCGCAGTTCAACCCCGTCAAGTTCGACGCGGACGAATGGGCCCGACTCGCCAAGGACGCCGGCATGGGGTACATGGTCATCACGACCAAGCACCACGATGGATTCGCGCTCTTCCATTCCGACGTCAGCGACTTTGACACAGCGGCGACGCCCTTCGGCCGCGACGTGATGAAGGAGCTTTCGCGGGCGTGCGCACGCCAGGGGCTGGGCATGGGGTGGTACTACTCGATCATGGACTGGCACCACCCCGACTACGTGCCGCGGCGTCCATGGGAGAAGGCCGATCGACCGACCGACGGCGCGGACTTCGATCGGTATGTCGCGTACATGAAATCGCAGTTGAACGAGTTGCTGACGCGGTACGGGCCGATCGGGGTGCTCTGGTTCGACGGGCAATGGGAGGGCACCTGGACCAACGATCGCGGACGCGATCTCGAGCGATTCGTGCGCTCCAAGCAGCCCGACGTGATCATCAACTCTCGCGTCGGCCGCGCGGGAGGGACCTACGGCATCGATCTGGGCGCCGGCCGCATCGGAGACTACGGCACGCCCGAGCAGTTCATCCCCGACACCCCGCCCGGCATCGACTGGGAAACGTGCATGACGATGAACGGGCACTGGGGGTACAACGCCGCCGACAAGAACTTCAAGTCGACGTCCGACCTCGTGCGCAAACTGTGCGACATCGCGAGCAAGGACGGCAACTTCCTCCTCAACGTCGGACCGACGGCCGAGGGGCTCATCCCCTAGGAATCGGTCGTGCGGCTGCGCGAGATCGGCCGGTGGATGCGCGTCAACGGCGAGGCGATTCGCGGGACTCGGGGCACGAATCTCCAGGCCCCGTCGTGGGGTCGCGTGACGCACAAGGTCAATGCAGACGGCTCGAGCCGTCTCTACCTCCACGTTTTCGATTGGCCCGCGAACGGGCGGCTGGTGCTGTCCGGTCTGACCAACGCTCCGAAGGGTCGACCGCGGGTGCTGGGCTCGCCGAGCACGGAGGCGGTTGCCGTGCGCACGCGTGAGGGGATCGTGCTGGAAGCGTTGGGCACGCTGCCGGCGGATTCCTCGGCTGGCGGGGTCGGTGTTGTCGCGGTTGATCTTGACGGGCCTCTCGATCCATCCACACCCCCCACCATCGAGCACGACGGCGACATCTTCCTCAAGAGCACGACCATCGGCATTCGCACGGATCGGATCGGGGTGGAAGTTCGGTACACGCTGGACGGCACGGAGCCAACACATCAGTCGCCGATCGCCTCGGGGCCGGTGCAAATCTCGGGCTCCACCACGGTCAAGGCGGCGTGCTTCCGAGGGGGCGAACGCGTGGGCCCGATCGCGACGCGTCGGCTCGAATCGGCGACCATTCGCGCAGCGGATCGGGCCGATTCCGACGGACTCAAGGCGGGGCTGGCCTCGGCGTACATGACCGGCGACTTCAAGGTCGTGCCGGTCTTCGATGGCCCGCGTGTGGTTCTGCGCGGGGAAGCGGCTCGAGTAGGACTGGGCAAGCCCCCCACCGACGACCGGTACGCGCTCGAGCTTCGCGGGTATCTCCGCGTGCCCAAGGACGGGGTCTACACCCTTCGCCTGGCTTCCGACGACGGGAGCCGAATGTGGCTCGGAGATCGGGATCTGATCGACAACGACGGGCTGCACAGCCTCCAGGAGAAGGCGGCGCAGGTCGCGCTGGCCGCGGGGCTGCATCAGATCCGAGTCGCGATGTTCGAAGCCACCGGCGGAGCTGAGTTCCGCCTGTCGTGGTCGGGCCCTGGCGTAGCGACCGGTGAGATCCCGAGCGAGGCCTTTTTCCATGTCCCGATCCCACGCTAGAACGGAGCGAGCATGACGGTCACGATCTTTGCCGGCGTCCCGACTCGCAACATGACGCTGTACCACGCGACACGCTTCCTCGTTGGGGATCCGTGCGCCCTGATCGACGTTGACGGAAAGAGGACGCTGATCATTCGCGATATCGAGATGGACCGAGCCCGCCGGCACGCCCGCGCGGCGTTGGTGACTTGTCCCGCGGATTGGACACCCGAAGGCGGTCTTTCGAACGACCGCGAGACGGCGATGGCCCAGGCGCTGGCCGAGCATCTTCGGCGGGCCGGGATCCGCGAGGTCCGGGCGGACCGGACCTTGTCCCTGTCGTACGTCGATCAACTCTCCCGAGGTGGAGTGCGCGTCTTGTACGACCCGGACCTTGGAGTCGCCGAGAGACGCTGCAAGGACGAGAAGGAGATCGAGCAGATCCGCGAGGCCCAGCTCGCCACGGAGCGGGCGGTGCGTCTTGCGTGCGAGACGATCGCGCACGCGACGGCGGACGCGAAAGGTGTACTCCACACGGATGGTGCGCCTCTCACGAGCGAACGCGTTCGCACGCTCATCGACCGCACGCTGCTCGACCAAGGGTATGACGGGCCGCCGGCGATCGTGGCGTGCGGCAGCCAGGGGGGCGATTGCCACGACCACGGGCACGGGCCGCTGGTCACCGGGCAACCCGTGATCGTCGACGTCTTCCCGAAGAACAAGGCCTCTCTGTACAACGGAGACTGCACACGAACGGTGGTTCACGGGGAGATCTCCCCCGAGTTGCTCCACATGCACGCCTGCGTGGTGCGGGCCAAGGCCGCCGCCGCCCACGCCCTGCGCGGTGGCACGACAGCCCATGAGGTTCACGCGGCGACGATGAGGCTGGTTCGAGCGCACGGCTTTGATCGGGCTCTTCCACCGCCCGACGCACCACCGACCTTCACGAGCCTTCAGCACGGCACAGGTCATGGCCTTGGGCTCGAAGGGCACGAGCCCCCGCTGATCGATGAGGGCGGGCCGCCGCTGATCCCCGGAGACGTGGTGACCATCGAACCCGGGCTTTACTCCCGCGCGTACGGCGGTGTTCGGGTCGAGGATGTGTACGCACTGACCAAGGGCGGGCATGTAAACCTCGGAGGCTCGCTGCACGAAGGGCTGACCTGGCGCTGACCGCGGGCCGCGGGCATCGCGATAGGATCCGCGGCATGTTGAAGGTGATCGGACTCTTCGGGCAAGCGATCACGGGCGAACAGGCCGCATGGTTGGCGGCGATCGCGGGCGGACTGATGGGCCTGGCGGGGCTTTGGGCCGCCGCGGCAGCCCGACGTGCCGCGGGTCACAAGCAGACTCCGGCCTCGCTGGGGATGATCGACCCTGACGAACTCGTCAGGGTCATGGGCGGCAGCCCGGACGTCGGCGTGGCGGTCACGAACGTGCAAGGTCGGTACGTGGCGGCAAATGAGGCGTTCGCGGCGATGACCGGGCGCTCGAGGGAGCAGATTCTCACGCTGTCTCCGCGGGACATCGTCGACCCTGCCGAGCACGCCCGCATCCCGGAAGATGCCGAATCGCTCCGACGCAACGGGTTCATTTCGAGAGAGTACTCCCTGCTGCACGCGAACGGCGGCCGCGTGAGGCTGCTGATCAATGGCGCGACTCTTTCGACGGGCGGTTTCATCGCGTTCTTCCGCGACGTGACCGACGAAAAGCGTCGGCAGGAGTCGATGCAGCACGATCTGCTGGTGGTGTCGGGAGCGCTGGACACGCTTCCCCTGCAGATCGCGGTGCTCGATGAATCCGGGATGATGCTCACTCGCAACCTCGCCTGGGTCGAGGCGGCACAGAACCTCGACGTCTGTCCGGACCGATCGTGCGAGCCGGGCGTCTCTTATCTCCTCGCGTGCGAGAGGGCGTCCACGGCTCTTGGGTCGCGTGGGGTGCTCGCGGCGACACTCAAGCGTGTCATCGATCGCGCCAGCACGATGGAGGAGGTCGAGTATTCCTGCGGGCAAAGCCCGAGCGCACGCTCGTTCCGCGCGATCATCGCCCGCGACGCGACCCAAGGGCACATCGTGGTCGCTCACGAGGACCGAACGTGCCGGCGTCGGGCCGAGGAAGAGCGCGACCGTGAGCGGGCCTTTGTCGAATCGCTGCTCGACTCGGCGGACGCGCTGGTCGTGGTGCTCTCGCCGGAGGGATTGATTCTGCGGGCCAACAAGGCGGCCGAGAAGCTCGCGGGGCTGCCGCTCGCGGGGCTGACCGCGTGGGAAACGCCGCTGTTCTCGGCCGATCGCGATGCCCTGCAGCGGGCCTTCACGTCGCTTCTGGCGGGCCAGCCCGAGCGCCCCGACGACCACACGATCCGCTCGCCCGACGGACGTGAGCACGTAGTCACCTGGTCGATGAGCGCTGTGCGCGGCGGAGCGAGGCAGCCCGACGTCGTGGTTGCCACAGGACTCGACGTGACCGAACGCCGCCGAATTCAACAGGAGTTGCTCCAGGCACAACGAATGGACGCGGTCGGACAGTTGGCGGGGGGCATCGCCCACGATTTCAACAATCTCCTGACGGCGATCTTCGGGCACGTGGCGTTGGCGAAGCGGTCGCTGCCCGAGACGCACCAGGCGATCGCCTCGCTCGAGCGCGTCGAATCCGCTGCGGAACAGGTCGGTAGAGTCATCCGGTCACTTCTGACCTTCAGCCGAAAGGCGGTGTGCGAGTCCTCGCCCGTGCGCGTCAACGCGATTCTGGATGACACCTTGAGGCTGATGCGCGGGAGCATGCCTCATTCGATCACCGTGCAGTGCCAGCCCGGCCCGGATGATCTGTGGGTGAATGCTGATCGGCTGCAGATCCAACAGGTTCTTGTCAACCTGGCGATCAACGCCCGCGACGCGATGCCCACGGGCGGCACGCTGACGATGCGGGCGTCTCGCGTGCAGAACCCGGCCGAGCCTCCCGCGGCGCTCATCGAACTTACGGACACGGGACGCGGCATGACCCCGGAGGTTCTGGCTCGCGCGTTCGAGCCTTTTTTCACCACCAAGCCGCGAGAGAACGGAACCGGGCTCGGGCTGACGGTCGCCCGCCGAATCGCCTCGGAACACGGGGGCCGCGTCGAACTTCACTCGGCGCCCGGCGAGGGCACCCGCGCGGCATTGTGGCTTCCGACGATTCCTGCTCCCGCGGGCGTCGATACCTCGACCCGCCGCGTCGCCGGCGAGGTGCTGCTCGCGTCGGCCCGCCCCTACGCGCGTCAGATCATCACGACGGCGCTGCGTTCCGCCGGTTGGAGTGTCCGCGAAGTGGCGGATCTGAGCGGGCTTGTCGCCGCCGCGGGCGAATCCCCGCGCCCCAGCGCTGCGGTCATCGAGCGAGCGATCCTCGGGCCAGAACCCGATCGCTCGGTGCGGTCGCTGCTCGAACGGAACATCAGGACCGTGGTGATCTGTCCAGCGGGCGAACCCGCGCTGGCGTCGACCTCAGCGACCTGCCTCGTCGAGCCCCTCTCGATGGGGCAACTCACCGCGGTCGTCGCGGGCAGCCTCGAGGACGACCCGCAGGACAGACCCTGAGCTCCAAAAAGCAAAGCCCCCCGGGGCAGAAACCCCGGGGGGCGTGATGAACGTCATCGAATTGCGGAACGGACCCGCGGCTTAGCAGCCGGCCTCGAAGGCGGCGACGAAGGCGTCGAAGTCGAAGAAGTCGATGAAGCCGTCGCCATCGAAGTCAGCGGTCTTGCCGCTGGGGCAGTTGTTCGAGTCCTCGAAGCAGCCCGTGAAGGCGTCGAAGTCGAAGAAGTCGACGAAGCCGTCGCCATCGAAGTCGGCGCGGCATTCATCGAGGCTGACGAACTGATCGCCGGGGATGTTGATGAAGTTGACGTTGGCGGGGTCACCGAGGTTGCCGGAGCCCGCGGGGAGGCCGCCGATGACCTGGTTGGACAGGAAGTCGTGCCCGCCCGCGTTGACGAAGCCCGCGATCTTGATCGGGGAGGAACCGTCCCAACCGGCCTCGGCCAGATCGATCGAGAGTTCGATCCCGGTGCGGACCGCCGCCGCGGCGATCGGGTCGGCCGTGTCGGACGTCACGCCGGCCAGGTTGCTGTTGTTGATCGAAACGAGCAGCAGGCCCGGGGTGCCGACGGGGATCTCGTTGTTGGCCATCTGATCACCGACCAGCCGCGGGGCGTACTCGGTGAAGAGGTTGGGCGTGAACCCGTCCTGGATGTCGATGCGCGGGCCGGCGAAGCCGACCGGGTTGTTGGTGGCCTTCGGGCCGCCGCTGTACGCGCCGTAGTCGAGCTTGTTGCCGTTGAAGTCGCCGCGGGGCCCGTCGGTGCGGAGCACAGCGACGTTGGAGTACATCTCCACGGGGTTGTTGCCGTTGGTGATGCCAATCCAGTAGTCCGCGGCGAACGACGCATCGAACGTCATCCCGGACATGCGGTTGAGCCCGTTGAAGTCGATGTCGACGTTGTCGTTGCGGAGGGTGTTCTGCCCGCCGTCCTGCACGTCGAGGAAGAGGTCGATCTTGTTAAAGGAGGTCTGCAGGTTGCCGCCCAGGAAGATGTGCAGCCGGCCGCCGTTGACGTAGGCGAACAGGTTGTCGATCTCGGACCCGTCGGAGAGGTCGGGGTCCCCGTTGATGGGCGGGCAGGTCGCACCGACGCCGCCGGTGTTGGCGTTGTTGACCGCGATTTCGATCGCGGTGCTCCCGCCGCAGCCGGCGAGGATGCCCGAGCCGTTGCCCGCGTCGTTGCACCCGAGGAACTGGCCCACGCCCGTCGTCAGGTCGGCGAGGTTGGGGTAGTACTGCACCGGGTTGTTGCCCGCGCCGAAGGTGATGTAGTGCGTCGCGTTGAACCCGGCATCAAAGGTGAGGCCCGGATCCACGCCGTTGCCCCGCATGTTCTGGAGAGCGCCAAAGTCAACGTCCGGCAGCGACTGGCCGTCGGCGAAGTTGTTGAACCCCTGCCCGGACCCATTGTCGATGAACAGTTCGAGCTTGCTGCCGAAGTCGGTCTTCAGGTTGCCCGTCAACATGACGTAGAGCGAATCCCCGCGAATGACCGCGTAGATCGCGTTGAGTTCGGAGCCCGTCGCCGTGGCGGACGAGTTGTCGGTGTCATCACCCACGCTCGTGCGCGTGCTCTGCACCGCGATGGCCGACCCGTACGCGGCATCGAGCGTGCCGTCGACGAGCGGCGCGTCACCGGCCGATGCCGAGACCGTGGCGAACTGGTCGCCCGGGATCGACGCGAAGTTCACCGCGCGGGAGTTGCCCAGCGCCGCCGCGCCCGGACCCGGGATCGGAGGAAGAACCTGGTTCGTGAACGCGTTATGGCCCTGGTTCGCCAGAACAGCGAGGACCTTGATGGAGTTGCCGGGGGTCCCGAGGTTCGCCAGGGGAATCCGGTACTCGATACCCGTCGTCACGCCCGCCCGATCGCCCAGATCAGCCTCGTTGCAGCTGCCCTGGGGGGGAGCGTTGTCGCCAAAGCCCGTCGGCACGTTCTGAACCCAACGAACCAGCCCATAGAGACCCGCTTCGTCATTGCTGAGGCGGCCGTCAACAGCCACCTGGCCCATCGCGTGACCGGCCAGACCCATCAGCACCACCGCAGACACCATCGAACACTTGCGCATGAATAACCTCCAAAAATCCACCTGGTGAATCAACGCGCCGCCGATCTCTCTCCGGCGGCACCCCTTGTCGTCCTTCGGGCAGACCAAGGCGACGAACGGTCGCGAACGCAACCGCCGCCCCGGTCTACTCGAAGGTTCCCACAGTCTAAACGCAGCACCCATTCGTGTCACGCAAATTTCGTAATGCACCAGATTTATGACGTCTTCGTCCGCCATTACCGCACGCACGAAGCGACGACCCGCCAAGGTCGGGGAGTCAATCCGAGGTTTCATATCCCCGTTTGCGGTACTGGATGCTCTTGACGTCCCTCGCGTGCTTTCGTTACCGTACCCTCGCACTCACCCTGTGAGTGTTCACAGACTTTGCCCACTCAGGGGCATCACAAGGACCTGCAGCACATGAAGAATCGATGCTCTCGAGCGCGGGCGTTCACGCTCATTGAACTTCTGGTGGTCATCGCGATCATCGCTGTCCTGATCGGGCTGCTGCTGCCGGCTTTGGGCAAGGCGCGAAAGGCCGCCCACCAGACCCGCAACCTCGCCAACCTGCACTCGGCCGGGCTCATCATGAGCCTCTATGCCAAGGACTACCGGTCTTGGTACCCCGTGATCCCTCTGAGCGCGGGCAACCGCCAGAGCCTCCGCACCCGTCTCGACTACCAGTACACCTGCGGCGGCCTCGCGGGGCTCTTCTCCCTCTGGCAACTCGGCGACGGCACTGACTTTGGGTTCCGCTCTCCGGCCCCCCCCGGCAGCGGGCGCCCGCAAGGGCCCGACAACACCACCTACCCCGACCTGCAGACGTTCCAGCCGCTGCTGCGTCCGTACATGGACGCGTGGGCGTGGCTTGTCAACCCCGCGGACAAGGAAGACAAGTACTACGGCATGCCCTATGCCCCGCCTCTGGCCCGAAACTACTCGACCGCCACCACAAAGATCCCCAAGCCGCCCGCGGGCGAGGAAGAGGTCGTCTCCTACAACATCTCGTACCTCTACTTCGCCGGCCTGAAGGAAGACGAGCCGATCGTGATCAGCCCGCCGATCTTCGGCGACGAAACCAACGGTCCTGATATCTCCACCTACGCCTTCTACGGCGGCGGCGGTGCCGGCCAGGAGAACGCGACGCAAGCCAACACCCGCCCGGGCTACTACGCCAAGGCCGACAACTGGGGGACCGACGGCGGAGCGTTCGTGTTTACGGACGGCAGCGCCCGATTCCTGAGCACCTCGCTGCTCAACGGGAGCGTTCAGGACGTCTTCTTCGGCACGGACACGATCCGCTTCCCCAACAGCATCAACGCGTTCCGCCGAAACCGCAGCAACTTCATCCAGACCATCGACTAATCCACGCCCACACCCGGCGCCAGCCTTCCTAGGTTTCATCGTGGGCACCACTCCAGACTCGTCGTCATCCCCGCGTGATCGTTCACCGGCCGCCAGACCCCTATGGCGCAGAGTCCTCGCCGCGCCCGAGGCGGGGCTCGTCCTTGTCATCTTGCTCCTCGGCGCCGCCCTCACCGCCTTCGGCGGCACGCGTCCGAGCAAGGACACCTGGGACATCACACTTCCAATCTCGGCGACCGCTCGCGTCCAGTCCGGCGAGATTGTCGTGCGGTCGGATGATCCCGCGCTGGTGGCGACGATCGCCGCCCGACTGCCGGAGCGTGAGGGCGGCAACCTCCGCATCGAGCAGGGTGGGCAGACACGCGCCTTCGACGCGGGCCAACGCCCGCGACTCGTCGAAGCCGAGGGAGCCCCCGCGGTCCTGAAGGTCCGCGTCCCCGTCAACAAGTTCCTGAACATCGAGAATCTGACGCTCGTGGCCAACAGCGCCAGTTACATCGCCATCATGGCTGTCGGCATGACCATGATCATCGCGATGGGCGGGATCGATCTCTCGGTCGGGATGATCTGGGCCCTCGCCGCGTACATCGGGGCTTTCGTCCTGAAGTACCCGTGGAACCAGGGCCTGCCGCCGCTCGGGCTCGGAGGCTCATCGGCCGCGTTCTGGCTTGCCGCGGTTCTCGGTGTGGGCGGGCTCTGCGCCGGCCTCGCGGGGCGGGCCAGATCGCTGGGACATACTCCCATCGCCCGCGTCTCGCTCCCCATGCTCGCCGTCGGGGGGTTGGGGTCGCTCGCCGCGCTTGCGGGCGTGGTGCTCGCGCTGCGCACCGTGGCCTTCGAGAATCCCACGCTCGACCCCCTCCCGATGCCCTGGTACGTCTCGATCCCCCTGGGCGTGGGAGTCTGCGCCGCGGTCGGCGCGATCTGCGGGCTTGTGAACGGGTCGCTCACCGTGGGGCTTCGCGTCCATCCCTTCATCATCACGCTCGGGATGATGGCCGTGCTCGAGGGCGCGATCTTCGTCCTCTCTCGCGGTCAGTCCCTCGCGGGCGTTCCGGACTCCTACGGCTCGCACTTCTTCAAGAATGAAATCGCGGGAGTGACTCCGGTCCCCGTCTTCGTCATGGTCGGCATCGCCTCGTTGGGTGTTCTGCTCCTGACGCGGTCGGTGCTCGGCAGGCGCACGCTGGCGATCGGCGACAACGAGAAGGCCGCCACCTACGCCGGAATCCCCGTCGGACGCGTCAAGATCACCGTCTTCACGCTCATGGGGGCCCTCGCCGGGCTTTCCGCCGCCGTCAACCTCGGATACTGGCAGGGCGCCAGCCCCGGGTCCGGGCAGGGGTACGAACTGCAGGTGATCGCGGCGACGGTGATCGGCGGCGCCTCGCTCGCCGGCGGTCGCGGGTCGGCCTTGGGTGCTGTGCTGGGCGCCCTGCTGATCCAGTTGATCACCAACGGGATGATCATCCTGGACATCGACCAGTCATACAACAAGATCGTCATGGGCACCGCGATCGTGGTGGCTGTCGTGGTCGATCAAGCCAAACGCCAGCTCCAGCCCAAGAAGTGATCGAGTGCGGGCCCGATTCTGCCCGAATCGACCCGATTTCGCCCGAGCCCGTTCGGGACCTTTCACCCATACACGCACGCGCTGAGGGGTGTCGCCCACTGGCACTCAACCGGGATCAGAGCGTCCAATCGAGGGCAGACTCCGTGGTGTCACGCGGAGTATGCTGATGAGTCTCGTGGCCACCGGCGGGCGTTTCCGCCGCACACGCCGCGCCCTGGGAGATCGATGAACATGATGATTCCGCGCCTTTCGCGTCGTGCCCTGCTCGCCCTGAGCGCGGGCCTCGCCCTCGCCTCTTCGGCTGTGGCCTCGGGCGTCGCCCGGCCCGCCGCCAAGTCCTACGAGTTCGGCGTCATCGCCAAGAGCCAGTCCAACCCCGTCTTCCAAGCCGCCCGCACCGGCGCCATCGACGCCGCCCGCGACCTCTCGAAGAAGCACGGGATTGAAATCAAGATCAATTGGCGCACCCCGACCAACGAGGACGCCCAGCTCCAGGCCCAGTACATCGAGCAGCTCGCCACCGAAGTCGGTGACGGCCGCCCCATCCCCTCCGCCGATGCCCCCCCGGTCACGAAGGCGATCGACTCCGCCGTGGACAGCGGCGTCCCCATCGTCACCTTCGACAGCGACGCCCCCAAGAGCAAGCGCTTCGCGTACTACGGCATCGACGACGTCGAGTGTGGCCGCAAACTGATGCGCGAACTCGCCGCCGCCATGGGCGACAAGGGCGGCAAGGTCGCGGTGCTCGCGGGCAACCAGAACGCCCCGAACCTTCAGGCCCGCGTTCGCGGCGTGCGTGAAGAGCTCGCCAAGCTCAAGGGCTTCGAACTCAAGGAGGTCTACTACCACAAGGAGACCGCCAACGACGCCGCCGCCAAGGTCCAGGAAGTTCAGACCGCCAACCCCGACATCGCCGGGTGGGCGATGGTCGGCGGGTGGCCGCTCTTCACCAAGAACGCCCTCGACGGCGTCTATGACAAGGCCAAGGTCGCCGCCGTCGACGCGCTGCCCGAGCAGATCGAGTACGTCAAGGCCGGGCAGGTCCAGGCGCTGGTCGTTCAGGACTGTTACGGCTGGGGTTACCAGTCCGTCGTCATGCTCTTCGAGAAGGTGCACAACAACAAGGCCCCGGAGAAGGTCGTCAACACCTTCGAACTCAAGACCGTGACGAAAGACAACGCCGAGCAGTACCAGGACCTCTGGAAGAAGTGGCTCGGCGCCAAGGAAGAGAAGAAGGAAGAGCCGGCCGGACGCAAGTAATTTCCTCGGCCTCTGCCCATCTCACAGCTCACCAACCGACGGTGCATGGCCGAGCGAATCGGCGATGCACCGTTTCTTCGCGCCGACCCCACAGAAAGTCCGCCGAGCCGGAGTCTGGAGCGGACCGAATGACCTCCCGCGGGCTGAGATCGCGACACGGTTCCGCCGGCCCAAGCGCGGAGCATGAACCTCGCGAAGCCGTTGTAGACGCGTGCGGGCGGCATATTCTCGGACCTCTCAACGCGGAGGGGGTCTCAATCGTCAAGAAACCGGCCTTTGGCTGCAGTTAAATGTTTTGAAAAGGGACAATCTCGCGTATATTCACGGCATCGCGTCCAAACAAACGCGAGAGCCGCCCGACCGGGCGGTCTCATGGAGTCAGGCGGGCCTCTCTGCGTGGGGCGGCCCGGTGAGGTTCAGAGGGATACGCGGCAATGGCCGCGGCCGATGCACGAATCGGTCAGGTTTGAAGGAGCATGCAATGAAGTTCACGATGTCCAAGGCGTTGGTGGCCGCGATGGCTGCCGGCTTCGCGTGCAGCGCGATGGCCCAAGAGTCCGTCACGTACACCAGCGTTAACTCCAATGAAGCGGTGGGCAACGCCGCCAACGAAATCCGCACGCCCACGCTCGTCGGTGGCTACCCCGTCGGGCAGATCCGCGTGAGCGGTTCGCTCACCGAGATCCTCACCGCGACGTTCGCCTCCGAGGCCGACATCCGCGTGACGGCCCCGAACGGCACGGTCTACACGCTCAACCCCTTCACGACCACGGGCTTCACGGGCACGGTGACCGTGACCAACTACACCTTCAACCTGCCGACCGCCTACGCCGACGCCGCCGGCACATGGACCCTCGAGTTCTTCGAGTCCTTCAACGACGGCCCGGGCGCCGACGCCGTCTGGGACACGATCACGATCGACTTCGTGCCCCCGGCCCCGCCCCCGGCCAACGACAACTGCAACGACGCCATCCCGGTCGGCCTCGGCACCGTGTCCGGCAACAACAGCGCCGCCACGACCGACGGCACCGCGAGCTGCGCGTCCTCGGGCAAGGACGTCTGGTACACCTTCACCGCCCCGTACGCCGGCGATTTCAAGTTCGACACTTGCGCCACCCCCGGCTTTGACTCCGTCCTGAGCCTCTACGACGTCTGCGGCGGCACCGAACTCGCCTGCAACGACGACGCGACCTGCTCCTTCTCCGGCCTCCGCTCCAACCTCCAGCGCACCTTCGCCGACGGCGAGACGGTCGTGATCCGTCTGGCGACGTTCGGCTCGGCCCCCGGCGGCGGCGATTTCAGCCTCAACGTCACCGCGGTCACGCCCCCGCCCCCGCCCCCCGCCAACGACACCTGCGAGGGCGCCCTGCCGATCTCTGACGGCGACGCTCAGGCGTACGACACGGAGAGCGCGACCAGCGCCGGGCTCACCCTGGCTTCGTGCGGGCTGCCCACGACCATGTACAACGACATCTTCTACACCTACACCGCCTCCTGCACCGGCACCGTCACCATCTCCACGTGCGGCACGAACTACGACACCGTCCTGGCCGTCTTTGACGCCTGCGGCGGCACGCAGCTCGCCTGCGACGACGACACCTGCGACGGCACGACGCCCCCGGGCAGCACGCTCGCTTCGCAGCTCTCCTTCGCCGCCACCGCCGGAACGACCTACGTCATCGCGGTCGGCTCCTTCACGACCACCGCGTCCGGCGCCGGCGTCCTCAACATCTCCTGCACCCCCGACACCCCCACCTGCGAGGCCGACTTCGACGGTGACGGCTTCGTCGACTTCTTCGACTTCGACGCGTACGTCGCCTGCTTCGAAGACGCGAACGCCTGCCCGCCCGGCAAGACCGCCGACTTCGACGGTGACGGCTTCGTCGACTTCTTCGACTTCGACGCGTACGTCGCCGCCTTCGAGCTGGGCTGCTAAGCCTCAGCGTTTCACCTGATCCTTTCCCATGCGGGGCGCCCTCTCGGCGCCCCGCTTTCTTTTTTCGCCTGTCCTTCGGGTACACTTCCCCCACCCATGTCGACCGACCTGCCCATCCTCCTCGCCGCTGAGAACATCTCCAAACGCTTCGGCGTCACCCAGGCCCTCGACAACGTCTCGGTCTCGTTCCGCAGGGGCGAGGTGCACGCTCTGATGGGCGAGAACGGCGCCGGCAAGAGCACCCTCGGCAAGGTCATCGCCGGCCTGCACCGCCAGGACTCGGGCTCCGTCACGATCCACACACCGACCGGCCCGCGGGTGCTGCCCCCCGGCTCCATCGACGACGCCTTCGCCGCCGGCGTTCGCATCGTCCACCAGGAACTGGCGCAGTGCCCGCAGCTCTCCGTCGCCGAGAATCTCTGCCTCCACGATCTGCCCACGCGTGCGGGACTGCTCGACCGCCGCACGATGAACGAACGGGCCGCCAGGCTCGTGCACCAACTCGACCCCTCGATCGACGTTCGCGCCCCGCTCGGTTCGCTCGCCCCGGGCCGCCGGCAGATCTGCCAGATCGCCGCAAGCCTCGACGACCGTTCCTCGCACGGGGGCTCCGCGCCCAGCCTCATCGTCTTCGACGAACCCACCAGTTCGTTGTCCGTCGCCGAGGCGGACCGCCTGCTGCAGATCGCGCGGGACTTGGCAGCCCGCGGGCTGACCATCGTGTACGTCTCCCACCGCATGGCCGAGATCTTCGCCGTGTGCGACCGGGTGACCGTTCTCCGCGACGGGAAGTACGTCGCGACCTCCGACGTCAAGGGACTCTCCGAGGCGGACCTCGTCGAGCAGATGATCGGGCGAAGGCTGACGACCCCCGCCGGCCGAATCCGGGGCTCATCGTCAAGCCCCGTCAACGCCGACGACCCCGCCGCCGCCGCGCTCAAAGCCGAGGGAGGCGACCATCACCACGGCGCCTTCGCGTCGCCGGGCGGCGTCATCCTCGACGTCAAGGGAGTGTCCTCCCCCGGGAAGCTGCGCGATGTCTCTCTCTCGGTCCGTGCAGGCGAGGTTGTCGGGCTCGGCGGGCTTGTCGGCGCGGGCCGCTCCGAACTCCTCGACGCCATCTTCGGGCTCGATCCCCGCTCCGACGGCAAGGTCAGCATCGATGGCATCGTGACCAACCGCACCGGCCCGCGCGATTCCATCGCCCGGGGCATGGGCTATGTCCCCGAGGATCGACGCCTGCAGGGGCTTTTCTTCCAACTCTCGGTCGGCGAGAACATCGTGATGCCCTTCATGCAGCGGCTCGCCGCCCTGCTCGGCATCCGCAATGTCGCCGCCGAACGCTCCCTCGTCGCCGAGAAGTTCACCGAGTTCCGCGTGAAGGCCGCGGGGCAGGGCTCGCTCCCGGGCGAACTCTCGGGCGGCAACCAGCAGAAATTGCTCATCGCCCGCTGGATGGGCAAGGACACCAAGGTGCTGTTGCTCGATGAACCCACCCGGGGCATCGACGTGGGCACCAAGGCCGAGGTCTACAAGCTCATCCACGCCGCCGCAGACCGCGGCATGGCCGTCCTGCTCGTGTCGTCCGAGATGCCCGAGCTGCTCGCCCTCTCCGACCGGATTCTGGTCATGTGCGGCGGGCGCATTACGGGTGAACTCGCCGGCGACCAGATGACCCAGACGAACATCCTCAAGCTCGCCACCGCCGACTCGCGCGCGAGCGCGTGACGCAACCCATTACTTCGCCCGCACTCGGCTCAATCCGCCGTCCACGCCGATCGTCTGCCCAGTCACCCAGCCGCTGTCGGAGGAGAGAAGCCACGCGATCGCGGAGGCAACGTCCGCGGGTTCGCCGATCCGGCCGAGCGGGTGCATCGCCGTGGAAACCTTCAGGCTTGCCTCGTTCGCGGTGATGCGCTCGGTCATGGGTGTCCGTGTAAGCCCCGGCGCGACGCAGTTCACGCGGATCCCGCGGGCGGCGTAGCTCGCCGCCGCTGAACGCGCGAGCCCCTCGACCGCGGCCTTGGTCGCCGCGACCGCCTCGTGACTCGCCAGGCCCATCGTCGCCGCGACGCTCGACACCAGCACGATCGAGCCGCCGCCGTTCATCATCGCCCTGCTCGCCGAGCGCACGACATTGAACGCCGTCGTGAGATTCTGTGCGATTTGCTCGGCGAGTTCACTCTCGCTCGTGAGGTGGGCCGGCTTGAGCAGAAACGCCCCCGCGAGATTCGCCACGCCGCTGAGGGGGCCTTGTGACGAAAGCCCCTCGAACAGCTCCCCCACCGCCGCCGCGTCGCGTGCGTCCAGCAGGCGGACCTCCACCGCGGGGGAGAGTTCGGCCCGAATCTGCTCAAGGGGTTCGGCACGCCGCCCGCAGGCCACGACCGTTCCGCCCGACGCGACAACCCGCCTGCAGACATCGCGTCCGATACCACCGCCCGCGCCGATGACGACCACTCGTTGCATACCCCGCTCTTCGCCCCCAGGCGTGCCGCGGATGCTGCGGATCGATCCCCGCTACAGCCTCGCGAGCTCTCGCCCCCGATCGCGGGCCGCGGCGATCGCGCGGACGAAACTCTCCATCACGCCGGAGCTTTCAAGCACCGCGGTCGCGGCGGCGGTCGTCCCACCCTTGCTCGTGACGGCGGCCCGCATCTCCGCCGGCGTTCGAGCATCCACGCGCACCATCATGCCGGACCCGAACACCGTCGCGCGCACGAGTCGGTCGGCGGTCACGGGATCGAAGCCCAGCTCGACCGCCGCCCGTGTCATCGCCTCGGCGAGATAGAACACATACGCGGGACCCGAGCCGACCACTCCAGTGAAGGCGTCCATCAGGTCTTCGCGGATACGAACGACTGTGGGTCCGATCCCGCGGAAGAGCTCGAGCGCGAAGTCGTCGTCACCCGCGTGCGCGCCGGCCGACAGACAGATCGCCGTGCACCCCTGCCGCACCGACGCGGGCAGGTTGGGCATCGCCCGGACCACGCGCGCCCCGGGGCCCAGCAGCGACCGCACCTTCTCGCCAGGCGTCCCCGCCAGAACACTGATCACCACGCGCGAGCGATCGTCGAAAGTCCTGCGGATTTCTCTCGCGACGCCCTCCAGCGACTGCGGCTTGACCGCCAGCACCAACGGAGCCGGGTCGCGAGCGTCTTCATTCGCCTCAAGCCACTCGATCACCTCCGCGGCGGACCCCACCGTGTCGCCCTCGAGCTTCGCCCGCGCGACCGGATCCGAGTCGGCAACAACGAAGCGATCCAAGTCTCCCTGCGCCATCGCCCCGGACGCGATCGCCCGGCCCATGTTGCCAGCACCGATCATTCCCCAGACTTGGATGGACTTACCGGACGACATCATGCCAACGCTAGGCGGCGGGCGGGGCCGCCGGGGAATATCCTTCCTGACCAAGAGGATCCTCATGGCGACGTACTACACCCTGGATTTTGAGAAGCCCCTCGCCTCGATCGATCAGCAGATCCAAGAGGCCGAGGCTGCTCTGCAGGAGGCCGGGGTTGCGGCGGATACCTCGCCCGACTCGCTCACGCCCGACGCGGCCGCGAAGCTCGCCCAGGTGCGCACGCTGCGTGCCAAGCACGAGGAGACCCTCCGCGGTCTGTACTCGGATCTTTCAGCCTGGAACACGGTGCGCGTGGCGAGGCATCCCCTCCGCCCCCAGACACGGGACCTCATCCGCCTGATGTGCCGGGATTTCTGCGAGTTGCACGGCGATCGTCGCTTCGGCGACGACCCGGCGATCGTGACCGGCTTTGCCCGCGTTGGGCACACCAAGTGCATGCTGATCGGGCACCAGAAGGGCAAGGAAACCAGCGAGAAGATCGCCTGTCACTTCGGCTGTGCGCACCCGGAGGGTTATCGCAAGGCGCTGCTCAAGATGAAGCTCGCCGAGAAACTCGGGTTGCCGATCGTGACGCTGGTCGATACGCCCGGGGCATACCCGGGATTGGGAGCCGAGCAGCGCGGTCAGGCGCTGGCGATCGCCGAGAACATGTTCGAGATGAGCCGCATCAGGGTCCCGATCGTCAGCATCGTGATCGGAGAGGGCGGCTCGGGCGGCGCCTTGGGGATCGCGGTCGCCGATCGCGTCGCCATGATGCAGTACGCCTGGTACAGCGTGATCAGCCCCGAAGGCTGCGCGGCCATCCTGTGGAAGGAAGCCAACGAACAAACCAACACGGCGGCGGCCAAGTCGCTCAAGCTGACCGCCAAGGACAACCTCGAACTCGGGATCGTCGACGATATCGTCCCCGAACCACTCGGCGGTGCACACCGCGATCCGGCGGGCGCGGCGGAATCCCTGCAACGGTGGATCCTCGCCCAATTCCAGACACTCAAGGCCGTCCCCACCGACGAATTGCTCGCCAAGCGGTACGAGCGATTCCGGAAGATGGGGTCGTTCCTTGAGTCGGACGCCTCCGCGACGGATCGATAGGTTTTTGGTAGGTTGACCTTCCCCCAGTTATCGACTACTGTTCGCATCCTTGCGGGTTCGCAAGGTGTTTGTTTGGTATAGTCGGCTGTGTGTCGGAGCCATGCCTCCACGGTCCGGGGAGACCAGGGGCCGTCCGGAACAGGTCGGCGGCGGATTCCGCGAGGGGGAACCGTGGCAAAGAAGTCAGCGACAACCAAGGCAAAGAAGCCCGAGGCGAAAAAGCCCGTGGCGAAGAAGCCGGCGAAGCCGACGGCTCGGCCGTCCGCGGTCGCAAAGTCCGCCAAGACGGCGAAGCCCCCGGCCAAGCCGGTGGCGAAGAAGCCCGTCGTGAAGAAGCCGACCGCGAAGGAAACGGCCTCGAAGGACGCCGCGACGAAGAAGACGCCCGCCAAGGCACCGGCGAAGCCGGCGGCAAAGGCTGCGGCGCCCGCGAAGGCGGCGACCCCGGCGGCGACCAAGGCCGCGGGGAAGGGAGCGACCGAACCCAAGACGGATTCGAAGTCCCAGGCGGCGGGTTCGGCCGCGGCCTCGGGCGGCGGAACGGGCGGGGCGGCGGCAGGCGGGGGCACGGACGACAAGAAGGGCGGGCGGAAGGGCATCACGATCGTCTCGCCGAAGCCTGTGAAGAAGGTCAAGCCCAAGACGGGCTCGACGGACATCGCGGCCTTGGCGGGGACGCTGATGGGCTCTGGGCAGACGAGGCGGCCGCTGATCTCATCGGGCCCGAGCGCCCCGGCGTTGCGTCCATTGGGCGCTCAGGGCGTGGAGGAAGCGTTACCGAAGATCGAGGGGAAAACCCCCTTCGGGAAGAAGGAACTGGAGCACTTCCGCCAGATCCTGATCCGCAAGCGTGCGGAACTCTTCGGCGACATCACGAACTTGGAGACGGAAGCGCTGCGAGCGGAAAGCGGGTCGCTTTCGAACACGCCGCAGCACCCCGCCGAACAGGGCAGCGAGACCTACGAGCAGTCTCTGAACCTCGATCTGGCGGCGGCGGATCGCAAGCTGCTGAAGGAGATCGACGAGGCGATCTCGCGTATTGACGCGGGGACGTACGGGATCTGCGAGTTGACGGGCAAGCCGATCAAGGTCGAGCGTCTCGAGGAGCTGCCCTGGGCACGGTATTCGATCGAGGCGGCCCGCGAGCTCGAACGCCGGTCGATGCGCGTGTGAGCGACGAGTCACCGACCAGCACCGGCG
>ERZ1066130.260-NODE-260-length-23601-cov-12.496135_pt1 | contig 23601 bp, 18 predicted proteins | sample MGYA00382777_ERZ1066130 | MGnify/ENA primary metagenome ERZ1066130 (study PRJEB33369, sample SAMEA5778360) | biofilm metagenome | biome: Industrial cooling water; feature: Water cooling tower basin; material: Biofilm | place: United Arab Emirates | collected...
CGGCCACGGTGGGCATCCAGACTACGTTTACCAATGCACAAGGCAGCTTTAGTGTAAATGCTGGTGGCGACCTCACGTTCACGCCTGCGCTTAACTTCACCGGCCTTGCCACTATATCTTATACTGTAACGGACAATGATGGCGAACCATCAAACGTAGCAACAATCGAAATCACCGTTCTCGAAGTCAACGACTCTCCTATACTAATTAATCTAACGGCAAGTGTAGCCACCAATACTCCATTTAGTGGAACTGTATTTGATAGCGGGGATGTTGATCCTGATGGTACAACATTGGTAGTAAATACTACCCCTGTAAGCGGGCCTACAAATGGAACCATTGTTATAAATTCTGATGGTACTTATACTTACACGCCCAATACGGGCTTCAACGGAACGGACGTTGTAACGATTGAAATTTGCGATAGCGGCTTACCATTGCCTGCGACCTGTTCAACAAAGGCAATTACATTTACAGTTGGAGGCAATAACCCTCCGGTTGTAACGGGAGCAACATTAACGCTTGCTGAAAATACTCCTGTGAACACAAGCGTTCATCAGGTAATAGCCAGTGATCCTGACTCTGGCGATGTACTTACATATTTTATTATGGCGGGGAATGTGAGCAATGCCTTCACTATTAATCCTGCCACAGGTCTGATTAGGGTGAGCACTTCAGCGCCAATTGATTTCGAGGTAAATCCCGTATTCACACTCACCATTCAGGTAGTAGATTCCCAAGGTAACGTTTCAACTGCGGTTGTAATTATTAACATTATAAACACAGACAATGAAGATACCGATGGTGACGGAATGCTTGACAGTTTGGAAAAGGGTAATGATCCGCTTAATCCAATTGATTCAGATAATGATGGTACTCCCGATTTCAGAGATGTGGATTCTGACGATGATGGTCTCCTGGATACGTTTGAAAAGGGCTCCGATGCTACCAATCCGGTAGACACGGATAACGATGGCACACCTGACTATCGTGATACAGACTCGGATAATGACGGAATTAATGATTCAATAGAAAGTGGCGGAAGTCAACCTTCAGGAAATGATACTGATAGTGATGGCTTGGATGACGCTTTCGATTCGGATCAGGGCGGAAACCCCGTGAATGATCCACGAGACTTAGATAATGATGGTATTGATGACTTCCGTGATGTGGATGATGATAACGATGGCATACCAACCCGAGATGAAGACATTAACACCGATGGAGATCCGGTTAATGACGACTCCGATGGGGATGGTGATCCTGACTATTTAGACGAGGATGACGACAATGATGGCACTCCTACAAAAGAAGAGGATAATAATGAAGACGGAGATTACAGTAACGATGACTGCGATGGCGATGCTACACCGGACTACCTTGATGTTGATGAGTGTAAGTTAAAGCCTGAACTCGGGTTTTCGCCAAACGATGATGGCAACAATGATGTTTGGATTATACGAGATATAGAACGCTATCCAAACAATACAGTGAAAGTATTTAATCGTTGGGGTAATCAGGTTTATGAAACGAAAGGTTATAATAATACAAGCAATGCTTGGGGTGGTCAATCAAATGGTAAGTTGTTATTGGGAGGTACTTCAGTGCCAGATGGAACGTACTTCTACGTTATTGATCTGGGGGATGGCAGCAAGGCTATCGGAGGATTCGTGATAATTAAACGCTAAAACATGAGTACTATCAAATGAAATATCTAATAAAAATTTCCTTTTTCGCTTTAGTGGTGTGCGCGAATGCGAACGTGTATGGTCAGCAGCAAATTATGTTTACCCAATACATGTTTAATGGGTTAGCACTGAACCCGGCATATGCGGGCAGTCATGAAACTATAAGTGCTACTGCATTAGCAAGAAAGCAATGGACGGGATTAGATGGGGCCCCGACAACCCAAACCTTTAGCGTTCATTCCCCAATCAGAGCCCAGCGGATGTCGCTCGGTTTATTGGCATTGCATGATAATATTGGTGTTACTGATCAAACAGGAATCTATGGGTCTTATGCCTACCGGATTCCCGTGAGCAAGAAAGGTAAACTGGCCTTTGGACTTCAAGGCGGTATATCTTTTTATAATGCGCAATTCAGCAAAGTTTCATCCACCGACCCTGTTTTTGCGAATGGTGATGTTCGTGAGATTCACCCATCTTTTGGTTTTGGAATGTACTATAATACCGAACGCTTTTATGCAGGAGTCTCAATTCCGCAATTGAATCAATCAAGTTTTGATCGTGGAAATCCAGATTCTGATTCACGGATTGTAAGACATTATTTCGTCACCGCAGGGTATGTATTTGATCTGAATCACTCGTTAAAATTGAAGCCTAATTTATTAGTGAAAGCCGTAAGCGGTGCACCGGTAGAGTTTGATGTGAATGCAAATCTTTTAATTAAGGATGTAGTATGGGTAGGGCTGTCATGGCGTTCGTTCGATTCAATCGATGCTATTTTACAACTTCAGGTCACCGATCAATTGCAAATCGGGTATGCTTATGATTTTGCCACTACAACAGACCTAAGTCGGGTTAATGGCGGTTCACATGAACTTATGCTCAACTACAGATTTACATTCACAAGAACCAGAATAATAACTCCTCGCTATTTCTAGTATGCCAATCCGAATTTTCTTAATTATCGCAATTCTATTTGCCTGGCAACAAGTGCCGGGGCAACAGAACGTTCTTACCCACCTTACCAATCACGAGAAACGGGGCGACAGGATGTTTTATTATTTCTCGTATAAGGCCGCGCTTGATGATTATACAATGGCACTTAGAATTGATCCTGATAAAGATCACCTCAAACTCAAAATAGCGGAGTGTTATCGCTTATTAAATGAACCTGGGCAATCAGAAAAGTGGTATTCAGAAGTTATCAGTAATAAAACTATTATACAACCGGAACATTTTCTTCACTATGCCCAGGCATTAAGTAGCAATAGCAAATATTCAGAGGCTAAAAAATGGTATGAGATATATCAACAAGCTGTTCAGACTGATTCTCGTTCACTGAGGAAAATTGAAGGGATTAACCAGCTTAACGACTTTCTAAAAGACTCCCTCACTTTTTTTGTCGAACCACTAAATATAAATTCTGAAGCTTCAGATTTCAGCCCCGCATTTTACCCTCAAGGTATTGTATTTATCTCAGCACGAGGCCAACAGGTGGGAGTTAAACACGTATTCTCATGGAACAAGACTTCATTTCTTGATATGTATTTTAGTCGAGAAAGTGAAAATGGCATGAATCAAAAACCCGAACTGTTTCATCAGAATGTAAATACACGGCTACACGAAGGCCCAACTGTTTTTTATGACGAGGGTAGGAAAATGATTTTTACGCGTAACAATCTTCTTAACGGAAAGAAAGGCGAGAGTAAAGATAACATAGTAAAATTGAAACTTTATTATAGCGAACGGGAGGGCGATATATGGAGTAAACCAATTTCCCTTCCGTTTAATAATGATGACTATTCGGTGGGGCACCCTGCCATCTCTGCTGATGGTAAAACACTCTACTTTGTGTCTGATATGCCAGGTGGTAAAGGTGGTACCGATATATATGTTAGCAACTGGCAGAATGGAAATTGGAGCGAGCCCGTAAATATTGGAGGAGATGTTAACACCGAAGGAAATGAAATGTTCCCCTCTTTAACTAATCGAGGGCAATTATATTTTGCCAGCAATGGCCACGGTGGTTTAGGTGGTTTGGATATCTATGCCTACAACCTTACAACACACCATCTATTTAATCTTGGTGCTCCTTTAAATACGAATTTCGATGACTTTGGGTTGATTGCTTATGATGATGGACTCTCAGGTTATTTTGCTTCAAACCGCAAAGGCGGTAAAGGCGATGATGATTTGTATCACTTTAGGTCAAGACGGGAATTAATAGATGTTATTGTTTACGATAAGATAACCGGATTGGAGATAGAAAATGCCAATGCTAATTTAATAGAGAGTGAAACTATTGTTCAGGGCTATTTAACTGATAAGGAAGGCGAAGCAAGTTTTGCTGTAAATCCACGAAAGAATTACGTAGTAAGAATTGAGAAGGAAGGTTATTTGCCCAGTGAAGCTATGGTGCAAAGTCTTGACCTGCAAAAGGACGACTTGTTACGATTGCGCATCCCTCTGGAAAAACTCAATACACCAAGGACGATGGATTCGAATACTGATACGATCAAACGTGTGGTTGATTTCACCAACACCATTGCTAACAAGATTTCCAGATTAGAAAATCCGAACGAAAAAGCTGAAAAGTTCATAATTGTATTTCAATTGCAAAATGTGTCTGGCATAGTGCAAGAACTTACCCGAATAGCTGATACTACCTATCTAATCGATAATTCGGGTAAGTCCTTAAAAAGTGACAGTGATATAACGTTGATTTCATGGGATACTCCGCTTTCTGGAGAAGCAGAATGGCGACAGCAGGAATTGAAGAAGTATTTATCCGCAAAGGGTTATGATGTGGAATTCATCCAGATTAATAACATTTACTACGACTATGATAAACATACTATTCGCAATGATGCAAGCACTGATTTAGACAAAGTTGTAGCCTTGCTTGAAAAGCATCCTGACCTCAAATTAGAATTGGGCTCACATACTGATAGCAGGGGGTCAGATAACTATAACAGTTCGCTCGCCAAAAAACGGGCATTAGCTGCACGGAATTATTTACTGAATGAAGGAATTTCAAATGCACGAATTTCCTACTCAAGTTTTGGTGAAAAGAAGTTGGTGAATGATTGTGGTGACGAAAAGAAATGTGATGAAGTGGCGCATCAATCAAACAGACGCACAGAATTTAAAGTAATTTTTAAATGAGAGTAACGGTATTGGCAGTTGAACTATTTTTTTTAATTGCCTTAACGCAAAGGGCGGTTGCTCAGATTGCTTGCGAGGCAGCTCGTGAATTTGAGGGAGTAACGTGTAGTGCTGCCGCAGGCAAGTGCATAACGTTGACTATCCAAACCGACCCGGCAGGAAAGAAATTTTCATACGAATGGATAATGGGCGATGGAACTACTAGAAGGGGTGTTTCTATTGAGCATTGTTATAAAGAATACGGTTTATACAAAGTCCGTTTACAGTTGATTGCTGCTGATGGTCTGATTAAAGTGGAGGAAGAGCTCAGTAAAGATGTGGTAATTGCACCCATGCCGGGTTGGTCAATAACAGAAGAAATGAATGTGGGTAGCCCTGTGAAGTTTACGGCAGTTAACAATTGGCAGGAATTTTCGGTTCAAAGTTTCTATTGGCGATTTGATAACAAAGAATATGAATGCGGTCCAAAGGCTGAGTATATATTGAACGACTCAAGCAAATCAGTTGAATTGTTGGCCTCAGGATGGTTTAAGGGCAAGGAAGCAAAAGTTTGCTTGCGCTCGGAGCTGGATGTACTGTCTGATAATTTAGATCCTCTTTCTATCCAAGCAAGATTTTACGAGTATGAACAGCGCACGCCAAATAGAGGCCGCTTTCTGGATGATAAGATTCATGTTGCGATCATTAATTCACGTAATCAACACAAGTCTAAGTACTTAACGTTGGATAGCGTAGGAATGCATGTATCGTTGGATGAAAAAAGTCAGTATGTGCTGTACGCCTGGAAAGGAAACCTGCTTGTACTACCCCTAACCTTTCAAACCGGAGCTCGAGATCAAACGGAGTTAGATTGGGAGTCAGCATGGAAGCAACTTTTGCTGAATGAAGTTATGCAGTTTGAAGCTATTGCATTTGATCTTGATAGCGAGATTGCAAGTAACCAGTCTCTTAATCAAAACATAGAGTTGTTGAAGAAATTCCCAAGTATTCATATTGGTATTGGCGTTTATACCCATACTGCTGGAAGGATGACTAAGAATTTGGAATTATCAAACGCACGGATACAATACTTAATTAATCGTTTAAAACAGGCTGGTGTAGCGACAAGTCGCATCCAGGGCTATACGGCCCAACAGGATCATAGATTACTAAATACCTGTGCAGGAATTGAAAATTGCGACTTGGAGAATTCACAGTTTAACAGAAGAGCCGAATTTAAAATTATGGCTCCAATTGACTAAATTATAAACATCACATTATGCCACGTTTCACCTGGTTACTTATTTTCATACTGCTCACTCAAATCGCTATTGCACAACGTGTACCCAACGAATCGGAGGTGATCGACTATCTCATAACTTTTGGTAAAGATGCACCCAGTTCAAAAGGAGATGATGACCATGTACAAATTTTCTTCTTTACCATCCCTATGAATTTTGATCAGCCGTTTTACATACGGGTGTTTGACCCGGATACGGGTGGTGAGCATGATGAGGCATTGGGCAGTTACAACACTAAGAATCGCTTCTCTATCTGTGGAGGATTGGGAAATTTTACCAATGAAGATGCGAGAAAGACAAATCCAACAGGCAATTATAAAAGCGGAAACATTGTTGCTTCAAAGATATTTGGCAATGAAGTGACGTATGATTCTAAATGGTATTCTTTTGGGCCTTTCAATCCTGTTGAGGGTGAGATTTCTTCAGAAGTAAAGGGTAAGGTTTTTAAAGTCGTTATCGAAGGACTAACGGGTGATGACGGGAATGCCTATCGGTTGTTTCTTAGCACAAGCGCAACCAAGAATACTCCCGTTGAAGGCGCTAACGCTTTTACATATGAGTACACCTTCAGACTACCGTTAAGTAAAACCACAGCTCACTTATATCCATTCATTGATCGATCAGTCGTTTCCATTACACAGTACAATTTTGACTTTGATGAGAACGGTCAGATATTGATTTATTCCCTCGCTAAGAACAGGCACGAAAGCGGAGTTTCGGGCGATAACTCCTGGGCTTCAACCAAGCATGAAATAACGGATGCCGAAAAGAATACCACGATTGATATACAGGTATTTAAAGCTGATGCTACCAACAATACCATGAGTGTTTATGTTGTAAATCAGTTTGAAAAGGCAGTAGCATTTTTCTCGGTACCAATTGGCGGGCCGCCCAAATTCAAGTATAATGCAGCGATCGAATTCAAAAAACAAGAAGGAAAGTAAACATTTGACTGTGAATCGCTTTGATATTATACGTCAATTGTATCCCGATTTTTTTTACAAAAAAAAAGGCAAACACTTTAAACGTTGTTATTTTTTCTTGATGGTTCTTCTTTGCTTGGTTGAATTAAAGGCACAAGATAATTATAGCGTACGTACCTTCACCAATCAAGATAGCCTCGCACAGAATTATGTCTATACTGTAATTCAAGACAGTAAAAAATTTCTATGGATTGGTACTGGGCAGGGGCTTTCGGTTTATGATGGAAAATCAATCGTAAACTATCGAGTGCTAAACGGTCTGGCCGAGAATTTTGTGACGGCCTCAGCTCTGCATGCCAATGGCTCAGTTTACTTTGGCCATTTCGAGGGTGGTATCACACTTTACGATGGCATAAGTTTCTCCGTTATTCCAGTATCTGTTAAAGGAAAAGTAGTTGATCTTAGTTACGATTCAGATCGCGAATTTGTTTGGGGGCTCTCTCAAAATGGTAGCTTAGTAAAAATTAAGAATAGAGTCTCAGAAGTGTTGCAGGTAGGAGTTTTATCGGGCAAACTATGCAATGCTATAGAGATTGAGGGCAGTGAAATGTATATAGCTACCAATGAAGGATTGATTGTGCTTTCATTAAGTTCAAACGGGGATGTAACAGATAGCTATTCAATAGAAGACCTTAGTTACATCAATATTACTTCTTTACATAAATCACATTCAAAAATTTGGATTGGTACGGAGGAGCAAGGTATTTACAATCTTATACCAGGTAATAAATTTTCCTTAACTAAGCAATTTGAGAGCAGATTCAAAGACCTGCACATATCGGGTATGTTGCAAGATAGTGACGGTAATCTTTGGTTAGCTACACGTTTAACAGGCTTGTTTAAAATAGCATTGGACTCTACTCAACAAAAGATAGTGGACGTAACCAACTTTAGAAACGAAGGGTACCTACAATCTCCGGCAGTTTTGTTTGAAGACGCAGAACGAAACTTATGGTCTGGTTCGCTTGGTGAAGGTTTGAAGCAGTATGTACCAAACGAGTTCACATTCTACTACCTGACAACTAAACTTGGTGAAGTGAAGGAAATCTATTCCGGAGTTCAACTTAGCGAGAACGAATTTTGGATTGCTACGGATAAGGGAATAGCACAAATGCTATACAATTCAGCCCTAAAGGAGTACTCCTTTCATTGGCATCCCCGGCCCTCTATTCGTTCTATCGTAGCCAAGCGAATTTTTTATGATCAGCAAGATAGTTTAATGTGGATTGGAACGAAGGGCTCGGGCGTTTACTCATTCAATAAGTTTACAAACCAGCTAGACCTTGTACCCGGGTTAGATAAAAGTTCTTTAAACTATGCAACTCGCTGCGTTTTAGGAAATACGTGGCTTTCGCTCGAAGCCGAAGGTGTGGTGATGCTTGATAGGAAAAAAAGAATAGTAAAACGTTACAATACTAGCAACGGATTACTGCATAATGACATTAGTTCCATAAGTATTGATAGCCACCTGAATGTTTGGTTTGGATCGCTCGCTACAGGTTTGTTTAAGCTAAATAACAAGGGCACATTTGAGTACCTGACAAAAGAAGATCGGTTTCCCAGCTATCGTATAAATGATATAAAGGAGGGCACTGGTGGTGGTATCTGGGTTGCTACTGATGGCGATGGCCTGGTGCATGTCAGTACCAATCAAATCAAAACTTATACAGAGAAGGAAGGTATTCTCTCTTCGCATATAAGGCAAGTGGTGCCGAGTCAGCGAAAAAAGATTTGGACGGTTCATCGCAAAGGATTAACTCTTCTTGACCCTCAGGATCCAATCAAGATTAAGGTATTTGGCAGAAACAACGGTTTCAACGAAAGTTCAGTTGAGAACAATCTGTATTTTGAAGACACACGTGGTAGTTTGTGGGTGGCGCAGGGAAGTACGCTTATTAAATACAACAATGAACTGGAAGCTGTTCTCCAATTAAAGCAAAAACCGTTGATCACGGGTATTCGTTTATTCTATAAGAAAGAAGATATCTCATCCTTCATTGTTCAAGATAGCGAAACTGCGACTGGCGACTACTTAAAATTACCATTCAATAAGAACCATCTTACTTTTGATTTTGTGGCAATTAGTTTACGCAATAGAAATACTGTGTATTACCGCCATCGCTTGAAGGGATATGAAAGTGAATGGTCCCCTCCCTCGTTAGATAATAAGGCTACCTATACTAATCTCGAACCGGGGACTTATGAATTGATGATAGGCGCATCAGACAACCTGAATATCTGGACGGACAATTCTGTAAGCCAAAAAATAATAATCTCGAAACCTTATTGGGAGCAATGGTGGTTCTACTGCCTTCAGTTGATTGTAGTAGGAGGTCTATTTCTACTTACCTACAACTTTAGCCGCACCCACATCAGTAGTCAACAAAAGCAGTGGGGACTAAGGGTCTTAGTTTATATTTTGATCTTTCTTGTTTTTGAATACTTGCATGTATTTGTTGACCAGTACACGGATCATTTAAAAGGAGGCGCTCCTGTTGTATCAATAGTTATCAATTTATTGATTGCGATACTTCTACTTCCGCTGGAGGCTATTTCACATAAATTCTTTTTTCGCTCAAAAACTGACAATCTTAGTGAAGATATGCGATAGTGTAATTTCAATCGAAACGTTGAGGTAATATTATTGCTTAACACTTGTATCCATTCCTTTTTGTGGCGCATGATTGGGTTATGTTCACCATCACAGTTTATAACTATTTCCTGTCGAAAGTATTATACTGATGCTAAGTATTTTTACTTAGGATTATAAAAATTTAAATCTTCACTTTTGAGTTCATTTATTTTCTATGAAAACAATTGATAGAAAAGAATTAATCTACACTTTGATGAACGAACATCAAGTATTTGTTAAGCAAATAGCCAGCCTTACTTTGCACCAACTCAATAGGGCAGCTTTTATACACTCGCATTCAGCGTCACAGTTCATGGCACATACAATCTGCCTATATAAGTACTCATGTAATCAATTACAAAAAAAATTTAAGTGGAGGCGCTGGATATTGTCAATTTTAGGATTTGGTAAAATGCCTGCACGCCCAACCTGCTATACCATTGACCAATGGACATCTATGCAATGCAAGCCTACTAGCAATTATTTTGATGAGAGCATATTTATTGCATTTGAAGATGAGTTCAGGTTGTTAGCAGAGGCGCTTTGGAAACAAGACGAAGGCGTATGGAATTCTCAGACTATTGCACATCCTGTTTTTGGCCCACTCACCATACACGATTACATTAAGGGATTAATTGCCTATTTAAAGGATGCTAACAGAGTGCTGAAAGTTAATTCAATATTTGCTCTATGATCGGTGATCAAATACTTGCACTGATTGTGGAAGATGACGAATCTCTCGCGTTTGTCTTAGGAGATCATCTTAAGTCTTTGGGAATAGATGCACATTTTGCCCGGAACGGAAGTGAAGCATTAGCAAAGATTGAACAAAATGAATTTCGTTTTATACTAATGGATATTCACATGCCAGTTGTGAATGGGTATGAGGCTACGCAAGCAATTCTTAAGAAGAAGCCAGAATCGATCATTCTCGGTATTACATCCTCTATTGATAAGTTGGAAAGTGCTCGTTTACTTAAGTTTGGAGCGAAGGGTTGCATTGTAAAACCAATTATGTTGCCTGCGTTGCGCAAAGCGCTTGAAACCCTCAACATACATACCTGACTACTGCAAAGGCCATCGTTACTCAGTAGAGCTTTAGTTGTTCATAGACGGTTAGCAGATCACGTTTAACGGCAATAATGGCTTGGTGTGTTTTTAATGTAAACCCTTGTTCAAGCCTTATTGCGCTAAAATGTAATTTAAAATTTTCCAATTTCAGATTACTGCAGACAAACTCAATACGGTGTATTTGCTGGCGCAGTTCCCGGTAGTTTTTAGTCTGCCACGAAGTAAAAATGCTTCTTTCGAATGAAAGAAAGTCATTTAAGATTGCTTCTTTAATTTTTTCAAGCTGAAGAGGCTCTTTCGCAAACTGGGCATAGTACGACAGATCGATTTTTATGTCCTTCTTCGTTAGATAAATGTCGAAGCGGTTAGTCAAATCCTCATTGCGAAAAGGCTTGATTATATAATCTGTGAATCCACTCCGAATAATACGATTGCGCGTTGCCACAGTTACGTCTGCAGTAAAGGCAATAACAGGAACAAACCTGTTGTGTCCGCTTTGATTCCTAACGTAGGTAATCAGTTGAAAACCATCGCCATCAGGCAGTAGTATGTCTAAAAGAATAAGGTCATACTGCTTGGATGCAACTTTTGCCAGGCCGTCCGCAAGCTTATTCGCAGTTTCCAACTTCACGCCATATCCTTCCAGTATTAGTTCGACTACGAAAAGGTTCGATTCGGCATCGTCAACATAAAGTATATTCGGCATTTGATAATTTTATCGGTTGCTAAAAAAAACGAGAGATAGGTCAAACGCTTGACCTAAAGACCCTGTTCTGTGAATCGCTTCACCAACTCCGGTGTGCTTTTTAATCCGAGCTTATTTAAAATATTGTATCTGTGTGTTTCTATTGTGCGAGCACTTAAACCCAACTCACTTGCTATCTCCTTGCTGGTAAGGCCCTCTAGTATGTAATGAATTATTTCGCGCTCTTTTTTAGTTAGAAAGGGCTGACTGCTTGTTGCGGGATTATTGATAATACTATCGCGAAGTACTTTGTTCACAGCTATTGAGTAATATTTTTCACCAGCGGCCAACTTGAGCAAGCCGGTTACTACCTCAGCGGGTGTATCATCTTTATACAGGTAGCCATCTGCTCCGCTCTCAAGAGCATGCGTAATGTGAAACTCGTCTTTATGCATGCTCATAACCAAAACTGCAACATGAGCATAGGTCTGTTTGATCTTATTTACCAGAGCAATACCGCTCTCCTTCCCCAAGGTTAGATCGCAAATAACTATATCAGGTAAGATAGTTGGTATTTCATTTAGGATTTGTGAATCGGCAAACTCACCGACTAACTTAAACCGGGGGTCGTTGCCTATGATGCCCTGAACACCCAATCGGAATATGCGGTGATCATCTACAATGGCAACTTTTATTACCGGCATTTGAAGTAAAATTTGTAAATACAAAAGTAGCTAATGTTCACGCATTTAAGACTGCAATTCATAGTTTATTGCTGTCAATGGTAGAACAAATTGAAATTCAGATCCTCTTCCAAGCTGGCTGATTACAGTTAGTTTGCCGCCCATTAATTCTACTAGTTTTAATGAAATAGCCAGGCCTAATCCTGTACCTCCATATTTCCGTGAAGTGTCGCTATTGGCTTGGGCGAAACTATCAAAGATTACTTGCAATTTATCTTGCGCGATACCAATGCCAGAGTCCTTAACAGAAAAGGTGATATGCTGAGTATTATTGTTGGCACTCACGCGGTTAACAGAAACTGTTACATGGCCAGTGTCCGTAAATTTTATCGCGTTGCCGATTAAATTCGTAAGCACTTGCCTAACCTTTACCTGATCGCCATTTACATGAGAGCGTATTTGATCGTCATAGATTAAATTTAGATCAAGCGACTTCGATTGTGCCTTAGCCTCTAAAAGCTTGACGGTATCTACAATTGTTTCATTCAAATTGAAGTCTATTGTTTCAGATTCCATACGCCCGGCTTCAATTTTGCTAAAGTCTAACACATTATTAACGATGTCCAACAGGTTATCGCTGGCATTTTTAAGCATGGTGTAGATTTTTAATTGATCTGTAGTAGGGTTCCTTCTCAGGAGGATATCCGAAAGTCCTACAATAGCATTCAATGGCGTACGTATTTCGTGGCTCATAGACGATAAAAATTCAGACTTATACCGTGAGGCTGTCTCCGCCTTCAACTTAGCTTCCTTAAGCCCGTTTTCAAGGTCAACCCGCAAAGAAATGTCCCGTGATGAAGTTTGAAATGAAATGACTTCTCCATTCTCTACAATGGGGTTCGTGTGCATATCCATCCAGATATAAGAGCCATCTTTCTTTTGAATTCGATATTGAATGTTACGGGCGGACTTCCCGGAAAGTGTTTGTGCTTGTGGTTGATTGCGGAGACGCTCGCGATCTTCAGGATGAATAATATCATAAGGATTGGTACCAATAAGTTGATCTGGCTCAAAGCCCAGAAGCTCTCGCACAGATGACGAGACGAAGCGAAAGTTACCATCTGGGCTATGTAAACAAATAAGGTCGTGGGTATTTTCTGATAGTAAACGATACAAGTTTTCACTTACCTCTAAGTCGGTAAGGGCTTTTTTTCTGAGCGAAATATCCCGAAAAGAGGCTTGAACGGTACGGAGTTTATGATTTGCATCCAAAAGAGGGGCGTAGGCAGCTTCTACCCAAACGTAGTGTCCCTGCTTGTGCTTCAGCCTAAACTGTATGCCTTCTACAATTTGTCCCAAATCAAAACGCTGCTTTAGGCCCATTTGAACTTCCATATCATCGGGGTGTATAGTTTCAAATGCAGGGATGCTTGTCCATTCTAAGACCGAGTATCCCAAGATTTTCTGCACAGAGGCTGATACAAACTCATGATTGCCGGTTGCATCAAATAGAGCAATGATGTCTTGCGAGTTTTCAGAGAGTAATCGGTACTTCTCTTCATTTTCGCTAAGTTTATTCTCTATCAATTTTCGATCAGTAATATTACTAATAGATGCTACCGTGCCTATTACAATACTGTCATTTATCAAAGGACTGAATTTTGCGTTGTACCAAATTCCGTCAAGAGTATATTCGTAGTGCGCATCTGATTTACTCTGGATCGCTTGTAGGTGTGTGGTTTCTACAGCCTTAACAAAGCCTGGCATGTTACCGAATACTTCTTGTACGGTCTTTCCTATAAAATCTTCTTTTTTAAAGAAAAGTTTAGAATCATCCTTTATCCAGACATTTTTATAGCAAAGGTTAAGATCAAACTCGAAGATTATGTCGTCAAGAGACATTACCAACCGTTCTAACTCATCGCGTAAACGCTTTTCGTTTGCAAGCTGCTGATCGTGACGCTTTTTATTGTGTTTTTTTTGATGCGCTATGTAGGATAGACTAAAAATAGCGATGCAAGCAAGCCCAATCATAGAGTAGGTTATCAATTGATTGCGGTAGCGCTCATACAGTAGTTGCCGGTTGGCTGCTTCAATTCGCTCGCGTTCTATTTTAAAATTTAATTTTTCTATAATAAGTAAAGCCTTAGCTTTTTCAAGATTTTGCTCAGCAGCATCTTTTAACATATCGTATCGATCGGCATGTAAGTTGTTTCCATCTTTACGAGCTTGATCACTCAAGAACTGATAAGCTTCTTGATGGGCTTCAGTATCAGGACTTGAGGCAGTATCGCTGGCTACTTGCTTAAAGTAGAATAAGGCTTCTGACTTTTTATTTTTTGCCAAATAATATTTGGCCATTGCCATCCGGTATCTAATGTTGACGTCTCTGCTCGTGTAGCGATCCAATAAGCCTTCTAATACCGAGAGTTCATTTTGAAGTGCTTCAAGCTCTCCGGTTTCTAACAATACTTCTATCAGATTTATTCTAGTATCCATCAACCGAAACATATCATTTAGACCAATAACAATGTTATCGGCTTGAGCCAGATATGTCTTAGCCATGTCAAATTCACCGTTCTTCCGGTAAAGTTGACTTATATCATTAAGGGCAGTTACAAGTAGTTCTTTTCGAGGTAATTTTTCGCGTATAAGCAGCACTCTTCTTGCATAAAAAATAGCACTGTCGTATTGACCCGTTTGATCATAATAAAGCATAAGACTTCGATATGCATGCGCAAGGTCAGGTTGCTGGTTAACTTTCTTGAATATTGTAAGACCTTTATAAAAAAAATTAAACGCCTCGTCCGTATCTGACAACTCTAAGAAAAGTCGGCCAAAGTTATTGTATGAGTGTGCAATCTGGAGGTCATCCTTGTTTTCAAGTGATACTTTCAATGAGGCTTGAAAGTTTTCGTTGGCCTTAGTGTAGTTGCTCATTTTCATGTAAGCAAGACCAATGAAACTATACGGTCTTGCTAATTGTCCTTTCGCATTGATTCGTTTGCCTGCAATCAATGCCTTACTTCCATAAGCTATGGCCGTATCAGGTCTTGTCTGCCAAAATTCGAAGGCGAGGTGCGAAAGTGTTTGGAATGTTGCAGTTTGATCTTGATTTATTTTGAGGCTTAACAATAAACTATCAATTCTCGCAGAATTTTGGGCCAATACCGATAAGGGTAAAAGGAGTAGCGCACTAACAAAAGAAAAAAAAGCTACCCTACTGAAATGTAATATTTTGACTATCAATGATATATAGAATTTTTTATAAATTGATAACCTTAACAAATTCAAGGACTTAAACTATAAAATTAGCTGATTTTCGCGTCTCTTTACACTTGTCAGGGTACAAATACGCAGTTGAATTATTAGGCTATCTTCTTCAATTCTGAGTTAAGCAAATGATTTTCTTATCTTTAAGCTTTTACAATTTGGTTTCGATATTGATACCTTATGGTGTCCATTAAATTTCAGCAATCCAAAACTAAGTATGGTGACAAAACAAAGAAGAATGCCGCTAGCAACTTCCAATGAGAACTTACCCGCAAGCTTAATGGACATTTCTCTTGGTGTGCAAAAAAAAAACCTTGATAAACAGGGATAAGGCAAGCGCTAGAAAAATGACTCTCGGGACATTGAAAGAAATAAAGGAGCGATGATCCAGTGAAAGATGCTGGTGGATATGCAGATAACCAGAAAAGCAATGATAATCCGGAATTTTATTTTCTCAAAGTCATCCTGGGTATCGTTGCTCTTAAACCAGTGCCGGTAAAGTAGTTTCATAGTTTGAGAATAAAAAATGTTTTGGTTACCTCAATTTAACATTTTGGTTTTAAACCCTCAACCCAAAGCCACATACTCAAATGACAATGATCTACAGACTGATGTCAAAAAGTACCTTTGCCAATTGTTTCTGATAGGCCTCATCAATGACAAGCATGGTTTGTTTGCTACCCTCTAATTCCATATTGATAATTAGCCGCTTAATTCTTGGCACAAGGGAATTTTCAATGAAGTCTTTATGCTCATATCCTTTCGGAAGATACTCGTAGTCGGAGCTTTTCATAAATTCTGTCATCCTGCCAAGAAAAGACTTTATCTCGCGCAGACGCACACCGCGTTTAAAAACTCCCAGCGTCCTGATCCAAATGGCAAGCTGCCTGTTTGTGTTTGTTACTTTGTCTTTTTCATAGTACGTCCACGAGTGTTTGGCCTTCTGATGCGACTTTGATCTTTCGGCTTCATACTCTTCTTCCGATGTGTAAAACTCACCCGTCTTTAAGTCGTCTTTATCCAACATTTCATAAGTGGATTTCATCGTAGTGAGCTTCTTACCGTTAATAACCACCTCAATCATCCGGTGCGGATCGTCATCCTCACGTTTATCCGTAAAATTAGACCGGGCATCCGTAAATGTTTTCGGCTGATCCGTGATATTTACCCGTAAAACATCCGTCATTTCACGGCTATCCGTCACTGATTTATCCGTCATTTTACGGCTAACGCCATCCGTCAATTGACGGTTATCAGTCACTTGTTCATCGATGGAACTGTTATCGGAATAGTAGTCACTATCCGTGGTTTGACGGTTGTTGTTCCATCGTTGGTTTTGCATGTCTTCCACTTCGGCTTGTTTCCTTGACAGGTAAGCCCGTTGCTTGCAGCTTTCGCCACAAAACTTTGCATCCGATCTTTTGGGTGTAAACTCCTGACCACAAAAGGCGCACTCCTTATTTTCGTTCATAACCATTTACGCTTGGTGGTTCCTGTTAATACTCATCTTCATCATTGTCCTCTTCGTCCTCTTCCTCGGTGCAATTCTCGATAATGTCTTCCAGATCGGAAACGATCTGACGGTCTTCATGCTCATACTTGATTTCTACAATAATCTCTTCATCTTCAGTTGTACCGGTTATCGTGTTGCTGATTTGTGCAACCTCCAGCATTTTGGCTACCTCTACGATAGCATCTACCGGAACGATCAGTTCTTTCGTTTTCATATTGTTGTTTGATTTTTGATTGTGATTTGAATTGGCAATCGTTAGCGATTCTGCTTATTCATCGTGAAGGTAGATGCCTCGCCTTGCAGTTCGCGTTGGGTTTTTACGCGGCCTTCATGCAGCCACTCTTCCAGGTCTTTACGCAGGAAGTATAATCGATTGCCCCTTTTGAAGTGGGGGATCAACCGTGTGGCCGTCTTCTCATACAGGGTAGATATTTGCAGCTTCAGGAAAGCTGCCGCTTCTGATACATTGAGGATGTCAGGCAAATTCGCATCGGCTTTGGTTTTCACCTCCCTCAAAATCTCTGTCAAGGCTTCCCGTAGGAATGCTTTGAACTCCGCCTCATTCAGGCTCAACAAAAACGAATGTGTCATAAAATGAAAAATCTTTATAGTGATTTGAACTACTATAAAGATCGTACATCTGTTATTCGATTGTCGGGTTCCTGAACTGTCAAGTAACCTGAAATGAAGATGGGATTACTATTTTATCAGTGTATCAATCTGGTGTGTAACCTGGGAGAGTACTTGATGAAGCCTTTTGAGGTTCTCCCTATTTTGAAATTGATAGAACTTGCCCAGATCCTGGCGCAAAGTATTCTGACTAAATCCGGTAAGCAATTCAAAAGCTTTACCTGCATCTAAATCTGTCAGGTATTCATCGCGCAGAAACACTCCGGCTTGTTTTAAGTATTGGATCAGCAAAATGGTTTGTTCCCGGTTCAGGCTCGTGATGTTATCCTCCGCTCTCCGGTTTATTCTGCCACGTTTCTTTCCGCTTGGGGAATCATCCGACTCACCTTCTTCCTTCTTCTGTTGCTCTGCTTTTACATCCATCCATTCCTGAATGGTGATCATGGTTTTTTCTGGAATAACAACACCCTCAAATTTCCTGAGCATCAGTAACAATAATCGCGAGAAGGCCGTAAAGTCATTGGCGTGATACTTCTCTAATTGGTAAGCCAGGCATTCATCGATCATTAACAAGTCGGTGTGTTTAAGCAGGTGAGCGAAGAAGAAAGGATAGTACTGATTATCGGGAGTGATGGTCAGCGACATCCAGGTATCGTAATATGTAGGACATAGCTTTCCTTGCCTGGCGGGATTGAGCCTATTGTGACCTTGAACAAAGTTCTCGTTTTGTTCGAGTATCTCTGAAAATAGGAGATTGTTAAAGCGATTGACAATATCTTCTTCGAATAGAAAATGCCCCTCCCGACTTAGCATCGATGTGACAACGTTTACATACTCCAATTGATAGTCGTAATCTGACGTTTTGCTCATCTGCTCGCGGCTGCTGATAAAATTCAGATCTACTTCGAAGTTTTGATTCGTTTCCATGCTTTTAAGGTATTTGCCTCGGATGGTTTAAAATATAGATTAACAGGTGAATACGGGTTTCAACAGTGAACATTTTAAGTTGTAAAGATAGGGGCCAGTGGCTTGAAATTCTGACCCCTTCTATTGTTTCTAAAATAACTCTATTTGCCGGAATATATTATTTGTGAATGGTCGTTAGATTTAACCTCGGCAATGACCTAACCGCAGCTTCCTTCATCTTGTCCCGCACCTGGGCATAGATTTGTGTGGTCTGAATACTCTTATGCCCGAGCAGTTTGGATACCGTGTACAAGTCGCCATTGGTTAGCTCCAGCAGGTTAGTGGCATAGGTATGTCGTCCGGTATGAAACCTCATTTTCGTATGATCCAGCCCGGCTGCTTTGGCCCACTTCTTCAAGGCATAATCAACATTACCATGAACTTTGTAATTCTTCGGATCAGTCTCTTTTACCAAGGGGAAAACGTACGGGCTTTCTTCTTGCTGATCCGATTGGCGTTGTTTAACAATGTCAACAGCTTGATCCGATAACGGGAAGTACTCAACGGTTTCTGTTTTCTGCTGTTCAAAGTGAATGAACCATTGCTCTACACCATGAATTTTTTTGCGGATAATGTTCGACCATTTCAAGCCGTTGATGTCACTCCATCGTAAGCCTGTAAAACATGCAAAGAAATAAGCTTGTCTGAACTGTGGTTCGATGTCGCAAGGTGTATTGGCCAGAAGTTGCAGTTGTTCCAAAGTCCAGGCCGTGCGCATCACATCTTTCTTCTTCAGCCGGTCGTGCTTAGGTACTGCATGCCAGGGGTTTCGGGGGATAACCTGTTTGCGTACCAGTTCATTCAAAGCTCCGTTGATATTCTTCAGGTAGCTCAAGGCCGTGTTGCTGCTAACTCTTTTCAACAGGTACCGCTCGAAGTCTTTCATCCATTCGGTAGTTAGCCTTGTAATGGGAAAGGACTTATTGCCGATAAACTCCCTGAGTTGAAAGAGCGTTGCCGAGTATTGACAATTCCGGGGCTTTGTGCTAACATAGCTTTCGAAGAAGCTAACGAAGTCGGCCAGCTTTCTTCGCTTGTCTATAAGGCCATTGTCCTCAACGATCAACTCATGTTCACGCTTAGCACGGATCTCACCAGCTAATCGTTTTTTCTCTTTGTCTTCATCGGTTGGCTTTCTACGGTTGACGTAGATGTTGAGGAACTCATACCATCTTTTCCTGTTGTGATAAATATCCAGGTAAAAAGATACCTGTCCATTTGACAAGGTTTTTTCTCTTAATTTTACTGCCATGTTACTTTTGTTTTGAGGTTTAACATCCCCGACCTTCCGAAAGCAAGTTTATAGCATTGCTTTTGGAACAGTCAGGTTCATGAACTTTCAAGTAACCTCGATGAGAATTTTGCAGTAACAAGGGAGTAACAGAAACACCCTAAAAAGGCAGTAAAACGCCTAAACAGACCTGGACTGGAAACCTATAAAAAGTGGAGAATTTTAGAGATGTAAATGTTTTGTTAGATTGGGTGGGATTTTCCCGATTGCCTAATACCTAATATGTACGAACCACCTTTTTCCTTCGGTAAATTTATTTGAATCATGATCCCATCTTCTTTCTTAACACCTCAGCAAATCGTTGACGAACTGGATAAATACATTATCGGTCAGCATGAGGCCAAACGAAATGTCGCTATCGCTTTGCGCAACCGCTGGAGAAGAATGCATGCGCCTGCGGAGATGCAGGCGGAAATTGTACCCAACAACATCTTGATGATTGGAGCTACGGGAGTGGGAAAAACGGAGATTGCCCGAAGACTTGCCCGAATAGCGGAAGCTCCTTTTGTTAAAGTGGAAGCCTCTAAGTTTACCGAAGTAGGGTATGTGGGACGAGATGTGGAAAGCATGGTTCGAGATTTGGTTGAGCAATCGGTGAACATGGTGAAGTCTCGGAAAAAAGAAGAAGTAAAAGAAAAGGCAGCGGCCAGTGTGGAGGAGATAATTTTAGATGCACTGATCCCACCTTTAAAGGCGAGCTCTAGTAGACCGATCGGTTTTCCGACCACGGATGATCATGAAACCCCTGCGTCAGACGAAGAACTCAATGAGCGAACCCGCAATCACTTTCGGGAGAAAATAAGGAAAGGTGAACTGGAAGATCGAAAAATTGAAATCCAGATCAAGCAAGGAGGAAACCCTGGTGTGGGGATGATTGGAGCCGGTATGATGGACGAGGCCTCCATGATCAATCTTCAGGAAATGCTCAGCGGGATGATGCCTAAAAAACCCCGCAAACGGAAAGTCAGCGTGGCGGAAGCCCGAAGACTGCTTCTGGAAGAAGAGGCGGCACGATTGATCGATATGGATGAAGTAAAAGAGGAAGCCATTCGAAGGGCAGAGGACGCAGGCATTATTTTTATTGATGAGATTGATAAGATTGCCTCTGGTTCACGAAAAAATGGCGGAGGACCAGATGTCAGTAGAGAGGGTGTGCAGCGCGACTTGTTACCCATTGTGGAGGGGAGCACCGTGAATACCAAATACGGGATCATCAAAACAGATCATATTCTCTTTGTTGCGGCTGGCGCTTTTCATATTTCCAAGCCTTCCGATCTGATACCCGAACTTCAGGGCCGCTTTCCCATTCGAGTGGAATTAGATAATCTTACCCGGCAGGACTTTATACAGATTTTAAAGGAGCCCAAAAACGCACTCACCAAACAATATGACGCATTGTTTCAATCGGAAGGAGTAACGATCGAATTTTCGGAAGATGCCATTGAAGAAATTGCGGAAACTGCTTTTATCATTAATACCGAAGTGGAGAATATCGGTGCCCGCAGGTTGCATACCGTGATGAGTAAACTGCTTAATCAGTTTTTGTATGATGCACCTGATCGGATGGATGGGAAAGCTCATCTGGTTATTACCCGAACTCTGGTACGAGAAAAACTGCAAAGCCTGGTGAAGAGTAAAGATCTGAGCGAATACATTCTTTGATGTACAAAATTCTCTCCTTTCTGTTTCTTGTTTTTTTTTCAACCGGTGGGTGGTCGCAATCAGACTCCCTCCGGAAGGAAACCAATAGTCACGATTCCCTGAGATCGCTGTATATTAAAAGATACCCCGATCATTTTAGTTTGTGGGCGGTGATCAAAAGTCGTAGCCTGGGTTTCGATGCCCGAAACATCAAAACCAATGATGCCATCCGGTACAGACCTAATTCCCGTACAAGTTTGGGTGTGGGTTTATATCTTTTTGAGGTTCTTGCGGAAATCACGTTTTCCGTTCCGGAAGAGCCCTCCAGTGTGGAAAAATTTGGCTCCACACGTGTGCGGGATGTACAGCTAAATGCGATTGGAAAGTTCTGGGGTGCAGATGCCTATTGGCAGCGATACAATGGTTTTTATCTGGACAATTCTGCTGCGGCTGTCAATGGAATTTTTCCTCAACGAGCCGATATCAAAGCTACTAATTTTGGAATGTCTGGATTTTATGTCTTTAATCGTCAGAAATTCTCATTGCGATCAGCTTATAATTTCTCCGAACATCAACTCAAGCGAGGCGGCTCGTGGATGGTGATTGGAACGGTTAATTCGTTTCGCATCTCTGGTGACTCTTCCTTTTTTGAATCCACTGACCCATCCTCAGAATTGGTGAGTATGCGCTACACAACTTTAGGTTTGGCCCCCGGATACTCCTACAGCTATGTTTATCAGAATTTTTTCTTCAATGGAACCGTGGGCTTTGGCCCGGCACATAACTGGATGTTCATTCGTCACCCGGATGGAAAGGAAGTAAATAGTGTATCGATCAATAGCTATTCACTCGTGCGATTAGGCATTGGATACAACAGTGATCGTTTTTTTGGTGGGCTGGGATTTAGTGTTCAATCCCGTAACCTGCGCATCGAAGATGTGCGGTACTCCAATTCAACTTCGGTTTTTAAAGTTTTGTTCGGCTACCGTTTCCGGGAATTTGGCTTTTTGAAAAAACGCGCGGTGGATCTCCTGCGGTAGATCATTCTCTTTTGCTTTTAGGAAAGTCAAAAATTTCCCATTTCCCATCACCCATCTCTGTTTCGGCCCAGCTATTCACCAGTACTTGACCCGCCACAAAACCGCACGTGGGGATGTTGTCGATCGTTTGTGTAAAAAGACTATTGGCAAAATCGGTCAAACCCGGATTGTGACCAAACAGTAATACCACTTCCTCACTGTCTTTGAAGTCTCTTATATTTCGGACAACCTGTAATATCTGGTTTTCATCGGCATGGTAGAGGCGCTGGTCCGTGAGGATCTTTTGGATATCATATCCCAAAATCGTGGCTATGATCCGACATGTCTCGAGCGTTCGGACGGCAGGGCTGGTGATCATCAGATCCGGAAAGATACTTCTCTCTTTCAGGCGCTTGCCCATCCGGGGAGCATCACGGATTCCCCGGCTGTTTAACGGGCGATCAAAATCACGAAGGGTAGGATCGTCCCAACTGGACTTCGCATGACGGATCAGGAATAATTGTTTCATCACTCTAAAATTAATCAATCCCTTATCTTTGCCCGAATGGCCGATGAAAAACCTTTAAAAAAACGAGTCAAGTATAGCGCAGTATATTACCTGGTGCGCTCCCTCATTTTTATATCTAACCTGATGCCGCGCGCCTGGTGGCTGACTTTTTGTGGTTGGTTGGGGAAGATCGCTTATGCCTTTGCCCACCAATCGCGCGAGCGGGCACAACTTCACCTGGGTCTGGCTTTTGGTAATGAGAAGTCTCCAAGTGAAATTCTGGCTTTAAGTAAACGCATGTTTATTATGCTGGGCAAAAATGCCGGGGATATCCTTCGATCCATCCAAGTGAAGAACCTTTCGGATCTTGAAAAGTTCCTGATCACCGAGGGGATGGAAAATTATGATAAAGCCTTCGCCAAAGGAAAGGGAGTTATTTTTCTGACGTGTCATTTAGGGGCATTTGATTTACAGGTAACCAACATGGCACTCCGGGGGCTCAAACCCAACATCATCGGCACCGGCTTAAAGGATGAACGCCTCAACGAATTACTTTGGGAATACCGGAATGCATAC
>ERZ1066130.261-NODE-261-length-23537-cov-17.251980_pt1 | contig 23537 bp, 16 predicted proteins | sample MGYA00382777_ERZ1066130 | MGnify/ENA primary metagenome ERZ1066130 (study PRJEB33369, sample SAMEA5778360) | biofilm metagenome | biome: Industrial cooling water; feature: Water cooling tower basin; material: Biofilm | place: United Arab Emirates | collected...
GAGTCATCTGCACGGCCGCGGACGTCATCTGCACGGGTGCAGAGGTCGTCTGCACGGGTGCTGAGGTCGTCTGCACCGGTGCAAATGTCCTCTGCACCGGTGCAAATGTCTTCTGCACGGGTGCAAATGTCTTCTGCACCGGTGCAAATGTCTTCTGCACCGGTGCAGACGGCGCCGTACGCGGCTCCCGAAAATGCCGATGTTCCGCGAACGCGGCGGGAAGTGGCGGCGAATTGCGGGGAACGCGCGGCGATACGCCGCGAAAATACAAAGATCACATGGGGAGAAGTTCAAAGCGGAGGGGGCGACGGGGGGTTGGGATTTTGATTGGTCTATGGAGCGGACGGGCGGGGGCGCCCCCTCCGGCTCGCGGACTCGCCACCTCCCCCGCTGAGCGGGGGAGGATCTGGAGGCGGGGGAGGAGCTGTTGGACTGCGCCACTGTGCCACTGTGCCACTGCCGCCCCGCCGCCCCCTCCGCCGCGAAGACGCGGCACCTCCCCCGCCGAGCGGGGGAGGATCTCTCTGATTTGGTCATTTGACCATTTGCCGATTTGAACATTTGAGCCGCTTCGGCTCACGCATCCGTGCGGTCGATGATGCGGTAGTTTTCGCGTTCGTTGCGGCCGCGGAGCGGGTAGTCCTTGCGGAGCGGGTGGGCCGGGTAGTCCTCCCACGTCAGGATTCGTCGCAGGTCCGGGTGGCCCGTGAAGCGGATGCCGAACATGTCGAAGACCTCGCGCTCCATCCACTCGGCGCCGGACCACAGGCTGCACACGCTGGGCAGGACCAGCGAAGGGTCCGCCGCGATGCCGTCGGTCGGCAGTGAGGGGTTCAGGTAGGTCTTGACGAAGAACCGCCGGTCGCCGGAGAGCGAGACCAGGTTGTACACCACGCCGAATCGCCCCGGCTGCGCGGCGGGGTAGTTCAGGTAGTCAACGCCGGCGATGTCGCTGAGCATCTCGTACGCGCACGACGCATCGGTCTTCAGGAACGTGAGCACCTCCAGCAGGTCCGCGGGTTCGACGATCAGCGTCGAGCAGCCGCGGTACTCGGTGGCGCGGAACTTCTTGCCCGCGAAGCGCGCCTTGAGCACGGCGAAGGTCGGGTGCGAAACGGCCGATGACGGAACGGATGGTGCGCTGCTCATGGCCGAGTTTATCCCGCCCGCGGCGCATCGGTCACACGGACCGCCGCGCCCGGGGACAGGCCGCGCGGGCGGTCGATCACGCCGGGGACCTCCGGCAGGCCCTCGAGCACCTCGCGGCGGCCCTGCACCGTTGGGCCGAGCTTCACGCGGTGCTCGATGACCTTGCCGCCCTGGACGCTCAGCACCCGCTGCACGCCCGCGAAGCTCAGCACCGCCGACTCGGGCACGAAGCGCCCCTGCGCCCGGCCCGCCATCGCCTCGGCCGTGCGCACCTGCGCCAGCGCGAAGCCGCCCGGCTTGAGCACGCCCCCGGGGTTGGCCGCCTCGATCTCCACCTCGAACGAACGCGTCTGCACATCCACCGCCGGCGAGACCCGCGTGACCTTCGCGGCGAAAGGCTCATCGAACCCCGTCACGCGCAGCCGCGCCTCGGCGCCCGCGATCACCTCACGCGCGAAGCGCTCGGGCACCTGGCCGCGGAACTTGACCCGGTCGCTGGCCACCAGCCGGAACATCGCGCGTCCATCGGCGACGACCTCCCCCACCGAGACGTTCCGCTGGGCAACGCGATAGGTCACCGCGGCCTCCACCGGGGCCGAGACGCGCGTCTGGCCGAGCCGGCGCTCGGCCTGCCGCAGCGCCGCGGCACGCACCCGCACATCGGCCACCAGCGAGCGTGCCGCCAGGCGTTCGACCCCCACGCCGGTCGACGCGACCTCCGCCTGTGCGCGGATGTCGGCGAACTCCTGCTCGCTGATCAGCGGCGGCGTGCGCTCAAAGAGCAGCCGCGCCCGGGCCAGCCGGGCCGCGGCGTTGTCCGCCTGCGCCCGCGCCCGGGCGACGACCGGCAACGCATCGATATCGACCGCCGCGCCATCGTCCGGCATCGCGTCGAGCCCGAGCCGCGCAAGGGCCGTCTGCAGCTCGGCGCGGCGCTGGTCCACGGCGATCTGGTCGTCGGTCGGGTCGATCCGCGCCAGGAGCTCGCCCGGCGAGAGTTCATCGCCAAGGTCGGCCAGCACCTCGATCACGCGGCCGGGGACCTGCGCCGCGATGGTCGCCTCTTCCTGGCCAAAGAGTGTGCCGGTGATCTCGATGACGCGATCGACCGGGCGGAGCTCGACGGGCACGAGCGTGACATCCACCGGCGCGGCGGCGCTTGCCGAAGCACCGCCACCGCCGCCACTACCACCCCCACTACCGCCACCCCCACCGCCCGCGCCCGGGCCGCGCTGGCACCCGGGAAGAACACCCAAGGTGATCGCGAGCACACACGCCGACAGGAACATCGTTGCGAAACCGGCGACGACGCGTGCGTGTAAAGTCATCACGTTCACAGACCCTTTTGCGAAGGATATCACGCTGAGCCACGATCGATGCGTCAGCCCGTTCGAGCCCGCCCGCGCGGGCTCGGCAAGGAGCCTCTACCGATCAGCGGGCTCGGCGATGCATCGGGCGATCACCGGCCTCGGCTCGCGGGCGGTTGCTCGCACGTGCACGGGCCGCGCTCCGCTGCCGCTCGCGGGCTCGCTGTGTGTGTGCGTGCTGGCGGCCATGCTCGTGCCCGGCTGCGCGACCGATCAGCGCCGGGACATCGGTCTGTACCGCGCGATCGCCGACCCGCCCGGCGCTGAGACCGCCCCGGCGACCGCCCCCGGGAGCGGCCCGGAGAACGCCAAAGCCGCCGCGTCGAGCATGAGCCTCATCGATGCGTTGCGGCACACGGCGATGCTCAACGAGCGTCTGGCCATCCGCGGCGAGGAGTATGTTCAGGCCCTCGCCGAGCGTCAGCGCGCCGCCGCGGCCCTGCTGCCGACGATCGACCTGTTTAGCACCGCCGCGGTGCGCGAGAACACCGCCAGCGCCGGCGTCGTGCAATCGTCCTTCGGCGGCACGGGCCAGTACCGACTGCTCACCGGCCTGTCTGACCTGCGGACCGTTGATGCGGGCGATGCGACCAGCGAGGCCCGCCGCTGGCTGATCCTGGACCTGCGCGAGTCGCTCCTGCTGGAAACGGCCGCCGCGTACTACGAGTCTCTGCGGGCCGAGCGGCTGGTGCGGGTGCTCGAGTCGTCCGCGGCGGTGCAGGAGGAGCGGCTGCGCGATGCGCGCGTGCGAAACGAGGTGGGCTTCGCACGCCCGCTGGATGTTGCTCAGAACGAGGCCCAGGTCTCGCGCACGCGCACGCAACTCATCGCCGCCCAGAGACAGGTCCGCGAGGCCAGAGCCACGCTCTCGCTGCTGACCGGCGTGCCCGCGGCGGGCGTGATGCTCAGCGACGGCTACGAGATTCCCGCGGAGGAGCGCGACCTGCCCGCGCTGGTCGCGCTGGCCGAACTGCACCGCCAGGACCTGCTCGCGGCGCGCTCCGATGCGCACGCGGCGCGGAGCCTCGTGGATGCGGCGATCGGACGGTTCGCGCCGACGATCTCGCTGAACCTGGACTACTTCATCGCCCGCGGGCCGGACGATACGGCCGCGGCCGTCGCATCGCTGATCGAGCTCCGCGTTCCCGTGTTTTCCGCCGGCCGCATCGAGGCCGAGGTGCGCTCGGCGTGGTCGGTCTTCCGCCAGCGGGTGCTCGAGTACCGCCTGCGCGTGCGCGAGGCGAGCCGCGATGTGGAGATCGCGTTGATCCGGCTGCGATCGAGCGTTGAGAGAGCCCGGGAGTTGCGGACGCAGGTGCGGGCCGCCCGCGATGCGCTGACGCTGGCCGAGGCGTCGTATCGCGCGGGGCTCGGGACGAACCTTGAGCTCGTGACGGCGCAGGACCAGTTGCTGACGGCCGAGCTCGAGGCCGCAAGCGAGGAGTTCACGACCAAGGCCGCGATGCTCGCGCTCCGCCGGGCGTGCGGGCTTCTGAGCGTGGACATGCTGCAGTCACCTCTGCCGGAGGCGACGCCCGGCGCACCACCGGATTCCCCCCTGCTCGATCGCGTCGCGGGCCGGCCCGCCGCGGCGGCCAATTCACCGGAGCAGCCATGAGAGGACTCGCCGACGTCTGTATCCGACGGCCGGTTTTCGCGATCATGCTCATCGCGGCGATGGTCGTGGTGGGCGCGGTCGCGTTCATGAACCTGGGCGTGGATCGGCTGCCCTCGGTGGACCTGCCGACGATCAATGTCCGCACGACGCTCCCCGGCGCATCGCCCGAGGAAGTCGAGACGCAGGTTTCGCAGATCATCGAGGAGGTGGTCAACACCGTCGAGGGCATCGAGGAGCTTCGATCGATCTCGGGCCAGGGCCAGTCGATCATCCTCGCGACCTTCAGCCTCAACCGCGATATCGACGCCGCGGCCCAGGATGTTCGCGATCGGGTGGCGACGGTGCTGCGCCGGCTGCCCGACGACGCCGAGCCGCCCGTCGTTTCGAAGTTCGACAACGACTCGTCGCCCGTGATCACGGCGGCGCTCAGCGGCGACCTGAGCATCCGCGAACTGACGGAACTGGCCGACAAGGTCGTCCGTCCGCGGCTGGAAAGGGCACCGGGGGTAGGGCAGGTCTCGATCGTCGGCGGGCTCGAACGCACGATCAACGTAGATGTTGACGCCGAGCGGCTGGCGTCACTGGGGATCCCCATCACGGCCGTCCGCGATGCGCTGCAGCGCCAGAACGCCGACATTCCGGGTGGCAACGTCACGGGCGAGCAGGACGAGCGGGTCCTGCGGACGATGGGCCGGCTGGACAGCGCCGAGGGCTTCGGCGAGGTAATCGTCGCGATGGTCAACGGCACGCCCGTGCGCGTGCGCGACATCGGCACCGCGACCGACGGCACACGCGAGCAGCGCTCGGCCTCCCGCCTCAACGGAATACCCGCGGTGAGCCTTGAGATCCGCCGCCAGTCGGGTGCCAACACCGTCGCGGTCATCGAGGCCGTTCGCGCGGAGATCGAGCAGCTCAAGGCCAGCGTGCCGCAGGGCGCACGACTGGAGATCATCCGCGACCAGTCGCAGTACATCTACGCCGCGCTCCGCGAGATCGAGGTGCACCTGGTGCTCGGCGCGATCCTGGCGTCGCTGGTGGTGCTCGCGTTCATGCGGTCGTGGCGCTCGACGCTTATCGCGGGCATCGCGATCCCGGCATCGGTGATCGCGACCTTCGGCGTGATGTGGGCTCTGGACTTCACGCTCAACAGCGTGACGATGCTCGCCCTGGTGCTGATGGTCGGCATCGTCATCGACGACGCCATCGTCGTGCTCGAGAACATCTACAAACTTGTCGAGGAGAAGGGGCTGCACCCTTTGGAGGCCGCGCGCCAGGGCACCGCCGAAATCGCCTTGGCGGTGCTCGCGACAACGCTGTCGCTGGTGATCATCTTTGTGCCCGTGTCGTTCATGTCGTCGATCTCCGGTCGGTTTCTCTATCAGTTCGGCGTCACGTCCGCGGTGGCGGTTCTGGTCTCGCTGCTGATCTCCTTCACGCTCACGCCGATGATGGCCTCGCGGATGCTGCGGCCGGCGTCCGGCATCGGCAGCGCCCACGCCGCGTCGCGGACCGGCTTCTACGGCGTGCTTGACCGCCTCTACGAGCGTTCTCTCCGACTGTGCGTGCGATGGAAGCGCACGACGATGCTCGTCGCCATTCTCACGACGGCGTCCGCCGTTCCGCTCTACTCGCTCCTGCGGCAGGACTACCTGCCGAGCAACATCGACGAGGCGGAATTCAACGTGAACATCGTCGGCCCCGAGGGCGTGAGCTTCGCCGCGTTCGACGAGGCTGCCCGAGAGGTCGAGGACCGCATTCGCGCACACCCGGCCGTGACCACGACGCTCTCTTCGATCGGCGGGTTGTTCCTTGGCCAGGTCAACCGCGGCGAGATCTATGTCCGCATCAGGCCGCACGCCGAACGCACGCTGTCGATCAGCAGGATCATCCGCGAGACGCTCCGCGGCTCGCCCGGTGCGGCTTTCCGGGGCAACTACACGCAGTCCGACGTGATGCAGGCCCTGCGTCGCGAGTTCCGCTCGTTGCCCGATGTTCGCGTTTCCATCAGGCCGTTCGCCGCGTTCAATATCGGCGGCGGGAACTTCGATGTCGATATCGCCATCCGCGGGCCCGAGTTGGTCAAGCTCGCGGAGTACACCGAGCAGATCCGGCTGCGCACGCGCGAGCTCGGCGGACTTCCCGATGCCGACACCACGCTCAAGCTCAACACCCCCGAACTCCGCGTGAACATCGACCGCAACCGCGCGGCGGACCTGGGCGTTTCGCCCCGCGACATCGGCTCGGCCCTGCGGCTACTCGTCGGCGGCGAGGACGAGGTCACCCGCTTCCGCGACGAGTCCACGGGCGAGGACTACGACGTTCAGCTCCGGCTCCGCGAGCAGGACCGCACACGCCCCGATGAACTGCCGCGACTGCTGATCCCCGCGCCTTCCAGCCCTCGCGGCGTCGTTGAACTGCGGAGCCTGGCAACGGTCGAAGAGACCACCAGCGCCGCGCGTGTCGATCGCCTCGACCGTCAGCGTGCGGCGAATGTGCGGTCGAGCGTCGGGCCGGGCTTTGCGCTGGCCGATCGGCTCGAGGCGGTCCGCGCCGAGATCGACAAGCTGCAGATGCCCGCGGAGTACAGCGTTCGCACGCTCGGGCGCGGGCGCGAGCTCGAGCGCACCTTCGTCGAGTTTCTCGTGGCGTTCGCGCTGTCGATCGTGTTCATGTACATGATCCTGGCGGCGAACTACGAGAGCTTCGTGCATCCACTGACGATTCTTCTCTCGCTGCCGCTGTGCGTGCCGTTCGCGTTCGCGTCGCTCTGGGTCATGGGCGAGTCACTGAACCTGTACTCGGCTCTTGGCATCCTCGTGCTCTTTGGCGTGGTCAAGAAGAACTCGATCCTGCAGGTCGATCACATCAACCAGCTCCGGGCCGGCGGCATGCCCATCGATGAAGCCGTTGTTCAGGGCAGCCGCGACCGCCTCCGCCCCATCCTCATGACCACCCTCGCGCTTGTTGGCGGCATGCTCCCGCTGGCGCTGGGCACGGGTCCGGGCGCCGAGGAACGCCGGGCGATCGCCGTCGTGGTCATCGGCGGGCAGATGCTCTCGCTCGTGCTCACGCTGCTGGTCACGCCCGTTGCTCACCTGATGCTCGACCGTCTCACGGCTCGTTCGCGACGCGACCGGCAACCGGCCGCCGCCGAGCCGATCGCGTAGACCCCGCGCGCATTGAGCTGAGATCACTCCCCGCGGCTCTCGCGCGCAAGTCGCAGCACCGCCAGCGTCCCCTCGACCACCGCCCGCTCGGCGAGGTCCGCCGGATGGCCGCGGGCGAGTTCAACGGTCAGGGTCGGAATCTGCCGCTCCACCCCGGCCCAGGTCCCGAGCGAGCCGGGCGTCGGGTAGCCCATGCTGACCCGCACCGTCCACCTCGGGTCTGTCGCGCCGGCTGCTTGTGCAAAGGCCTGGGCATACTCACGGGCCGGGCCATCGAAGTTGACGAACGGCCCCGATCTGATCGAGTGCAGCACGATGATCACCTCCGGCGCAAAGGCCACGATCTCTGAGGCGAGCAGGGCGGTTTCGGGCTCGCTCTTGGGTTGCGCACCATGACGGACCGACGCGACAAAGTTGGCGGTTTGCCAGTTGCGGTTCAGGTCCACGCCCCGAGCGTTGCCGCGGGTGCCCATGGCGGTGCCATCGGGGTTGATGTCCTCGATCAGCAGGACGGTTCCGCGATCGGGCGACTCCTTCAACACGCGGGCGAGTTGCGCCACGCCCGGCGCGGGCTCGGGCTCGTTGCCGTGGATGCCCCCGACGATCAGCACACGGGGTCGACCCGAGCCGAACGTCGCCGCGCGAATCTCCCGCCCGTGAACACTGCGTCCGATCGCTCGCCACGCGCCATCTCCGACATTTTGCCGGCCGGTGACGCTCTCGCCGCGCGGCGGCCCGGCGCAGGCGGCCATGAGTGCGGCGACAACCAGCAACACGGCAATGCGCAGCGAACGAGAACGGCTCGACCACCCACACGACCCACACCACGCCGGCCACGCCGCCCATGTCGCGACTCGGTGCGCGCGAATCCGCGTGCCGAGACTCATCGCGACCCCGCCCGCAGTTCCGCCCCGCGATCACGAGCCGCACGCAGAGCCGCGGCGAATGCCTCAGGCACACCTTGAGCCGACAGAATCCGGAGCGCGGCCTCCGTCGTTCCGCCCTTGCTCGTCACCGCCGCTCGCAAGTCGCCGGGGGCTTCTGGCGATTTGGCGAGCATCGTCGCGCTCCCGAGGATGGTCTGCGCGACGATTCCGCGTGCAACGATGGGATCGAGCTCGAGTTCGCGTGCGCCGGCCTCCAGCCACTCGGCCACCGCGAAGACATACGCCGGGCCCGAGCCCGCGACGGCCGTGAAGGCATCCATCAGCGACTCATCGATCACCTCCACGCGCCCGGCGGAGGCGAGCAACGTCCGTGCTCGCTCAAGGTCCGAATCGTGCGTGCCCGGCCCGGAGCAGATCGCCGACATGCCCAGCCCGACACGCACGCACAGGTTCGGCATGCTGCGCACGATCCTCGCCGCCGGGCCGAGACGCTCCCGCATCGCCTGCACACTCACGCCGGCCATGATGCTCAGCGTTGTACAGGCGCCCGCATCCCAGCGTGCGGCGTGCAACTCCGCGGCGACATCGGCGAACGCCTGCGGCTTGGTCGCCAGCACCAGGAGCCCATCGAACGCGGCACCGCCGCGGCTCGCGATCGCCTCACCCACTGTCGCAACAGCGCGAATGCCCAGGGCCTCGGTCTTGGCCCTGCTCTGCGGGTCGCGCTCCGCGACGAGCACGCGGCCCGGCCCGAAGGCCGTCATCGCCGCACGCGCCAGGTCCCGCCCCATGTTGCCGCCGCCGATGAACATCACGTCAAAGCTCATGGTCGATCGTTGCCGCGGTCCGGGCCCGGTGCGCATGACCCGCATCCGGGAGCCCGGCACCGGCGGGCGGCGCGCCGGCGCGGGCGGGGAGGCGGGCAAGAAGCAGCCGATGGCCGTAGAATGATGGTTCACGGCGTTGGCGACGCTGGATCGTCGACTGCCGGGCCTCATCAGGATCAGGATCACCCATGTCGAGCTTCTATCAACTCGAATTCGAGAAGCCGCTTCTGGAACTCGATCGCCAGATCGAGGAAGCCGAGGCGGACCTCAAGCGTGCGGGCGGCGTCTCGCCCGAGTCATCGAGCCCCGATGCGCTGGCGATTGGATCTCGCGTCGATGCGCTCCGCGCTCGAAGGGCTCAGACCCTCATCGACGTGTACAGCAACCTGACGGCGTGGGAGGTCGTGCAGGTCGCCCGCCACCCCAAGCGGCCGCAGACCCGCGACTACATCGACCTGCTGTGCCGCGACTTCTGCGAACTTCACGGCGACCGCCGCTTCGGCGATGACCCCGCGATGGTGACGGGCTTTGCGCGGATCGGCCCTCACCGTGTGCTGATCGTCGGCCACCAGAAGGGCCGCACGACGCAGGAGAAAATCGCCTGCCACTTCGGCTGCGCTCACCCGGAGGGGTATCGCAAGGCGATGCTAAAGATGAAGCTCGCGGAGAAGTTCCGCCTGCCGATCATCACCTTCGTCGACACCCCGGGTGCGTATCCGGGCATCGGCGCCGAGGAGCGCGGTCAGGCCGAGGCCATCGCGTACAACCTGCGCGAGATGAGTGATCTGCGTACGCCGATCCTGTCGGTGGTCATCGGCGAGGGCGGCTCCGGCGGTGCGCTCGGCATCGCGGTGGCCGACCGTGTTGCGATGATGCAGTACGCCTGGTACAGCGTGATTTCGCCCGAAGGGTGCGCCGCGATCCTCTGGAAGCAGGCCAACAAGACCACGAACACCGCCGCCGCGGAGTCTCTGAAGCTCACCGCGGCGGACAACTTGCGGCTTGGCATCATCGATCGCGTGATCACCGAACCGGTCGGTGCCGCACACCGCGATCCCGCCGCGGCGGCCAAGGCGATCGAGCAGTGGATCCTGGTGAGCCTGCCGGAACTCGAGCGACTGAGCGCCGATGAACTCATCGCGCGTCGATACGACCGGTTCCGTGCGATGGGCGCGGTGACGGAAACCGCCAGCGCGTAAGCGTCCCGAGCCGGATCTCGTCGCCAGCGTGGCCCGAGAACCCGCCGGTGCACCCCCGCCGGGCCTACCCTTGGCGTTCGTTCGGTTCGTGAGAAACGCCTATCCGCGAGGGTTCCAAAGTGGCGAAAGCTACGAGCAAGGGTGGCATCAAGTCCAGCAAGCCGGCCGTGAAGCGCAAGCCCACCGTCGCCAAGCCCGCGCCCAAGCCGAAGATCGGCAAGGCGATGCCCAAGCCCAAGACTTCTGCGAAAGTCGCGGTGCGACCGGCGACCAAGCCCGCGACGCGTCCGCCGGCGAGCAAGCCTGCGGTCAAGGTGCCCGCCAAGCCCGCGCCGGCGGCAACTCCCGCCGCGAAAGCCAACGCGAAGTCCGCGCCAACGAAGGCACCCGCCGCGAAGGCTCCGGCCCCGGTCGCGGCGGCCGCACCGGCCGCCGCAGCGCCGGCCGTCGGCGGCGATCGTCCCAAGCCCAAGGGCATCACGATCGTTCAGCCCAAGCCGCAGAAGAAGCCCAAGCCGAAGAAGGTTGTCGAGATGCCGTCGCTTGGCGCGCCGCTTCTTGGCCCCGGTGGCGCCCGCAAGTGGAAGCCGCTGATCCCGTCGGGCCCGAATGCCAAGCAGCAGGACATCTTCGCCGGCCGCGGCGAGAACGCCCCCAAGCCCAAGAGCCCGTTCAACAAGCGTGAACTCGATCGTTTCCGGGACATTCTGCTGCGCAAGCGTGCCGAACTTGTCGGCGATGTGTCGAACATGGAGGCCGAGGCGCTCAACGCGTCCAGCGGCTCGCTGAGCCACCTGCCGCAGCACATGGCCGAGCAGGGGTCGGAGACCTTCGAACAGGCGCTGAACCTGAACATCGCCCAGGTTGATCGGAACCTGATCAAGGAGATCGACGCGGCGCTGAAGCGGATCGAAGAAGGCAGTTACGGCATGTGCGAACTGACGGGCAAGCCCATCAGCAAGGATCGCCTCGAGGAACTGCCGTGGACGCGCCACAGCATCGAGGCGGCGCGCGAGCTGGAGCGTCGGACGTTCCGTCCGCCGAACGCCCAGTGAGCCTGGTCCGCGCTGAGGCCCCCACTCCCGGAGGCGCGTTCACTCCGGCCTGGCGCAGCCCCCGTGCCTGGATCGTGCTGCTCGTGCTGACCATTGCCGCGATCGCGATCGACCTCGGCTCCAAGAGCGTGGCCTTTGCCCGGATCGCCGATGCCCCCGTGGTTGTCGACCGCCAGGATGTTCTGGCGCTCAAGGCGCAGGACCCGTCGCTGATCAATCAACTCATTCCGCGGCACGAGCCCGTGGTCGCCGTGCCCGGCTTGCTGAACTTCACGCTCGTGCTGAATCCCGGCGCGGTCTTCGGCACCGGCGCGGGCGGTCGATGGTTCTTCGTAGGTTTCACGATCATCGCGCTCCCGCTGGCCTTGAGCCTCTTTGCCTTCATGACGCGCCCCCGCGACCACCTGATTCACGGCGCGATCGCGATGCTCATCGGCGGAGGCGTCGGGAATCTGTACGACCGCCTCGTCTACGCCTGCGTTCGCGACTTCCTTCATCCGCTGCCGAATCTCCGCTGGCCGTTCGGTGACCGTGGGCCGGTTTGGCCCTACGTCTCGAACGTTGCCGATGCATTCCTGCTCGTGGGCATCGCCGTGCTGGCGCTGTACATCCTGCGAGCGCCGTCGTCGGGCGTGCCGGAGCCCGCGGCGGGCGCGACAACACCCACCACGCCGACCGGGCCTGCTGCATCATGATTCCGCACCCGATTATCGAACGCGGCGGGATCACCATCCGCGGGTTCACGCTCGGGCCGTGGCAGACCAACTGCTACGTCGTGTCCGCCGAGGCAGGCGCGGGCCAGCCGGCCGCGTGCTGGCTGATCGATGCGTCCTTCACCCCGGGGCGGATGATCGCCCAGATCCGCGATGCGGGCCTTCGACCGTCGCACCTGCTGCTCACGCACGCGCACCTGGATCACATCGCCGGGGTCGCCGAATGCTGCAACGCGTTCACGCCGCTGACCGTTGCGATTCACGCCGAGGAGGCCCGCTGGCTTGGCGATCCGGAACTGAACCTGAGCATGCTCACGGGCCTGCCCACGACCGCGCCAGGCCCAGACCGCGAACTGTCCGATGATGAAACGCTCGTTCTCGGCAAGCACGATTGCCGCGTGCTGCACGTTCCGGGACACTCGCCCGGGAGCGTCGCGTTCTACTTTCCTGGAGCGAACACGGTGATCGCCGGCGATGCGCTCTTCCGCGAGTCCGTCGGGCGAACGGACTTCCCGAACGCCAGCCCACAAGCGCTCGCTCGCTCGATTCGCACGCGTTTGTACACACTCCCAAGCGAAACGATGGTTCTGCCGGGGCACGGGCCGGCCACGACGATTGCGCACGAGATGAAGCACAACCCGTTCGTTCGGGGATGATCAGTTCGAGTGTTGATCCTGATTCGCTTGCGGAGATTCGCCCGGCCCGAATGGCGAGCCTTGATCGGCCCGGGACCCTGCTTAAGCCGCGTTCTTGTCGTTCGCGGTCTGGGGCTCGGAGGGTTTGGTCGACCCTGCCTGAGGAACGCGGATATTGGTCCCGCAGTTGCGGCACCTGACCGTCTTCCCTCGGGCCGCGGAAGGAACGGCCAGGATTCGCCGGCACGTCAGATTGGGGCACATGATTTTGACGTTCTCAGCGCTCATGCTCGTCTCTTTTCATCGGGAGTACCTTGGCAGGACTTGATGAACTTGGCTCATCCGCAGCGCAATCGACCTATTCTCGGACGATCTTCCGCCCATCCGGGGGGTCGTTTCCCCCACCCGGCAGACGACCTTCCCCAAACCACGATCGAACACACCGAACGGCCCACGACCCATGTCCACGCCCGCCACATCCCCATCGGCCAGCACAACGCCCAAGCCTTACGAGCCCGCCACGCCGGCGATGGCCGCCACCAGCACCGCCATCGTCGGCCTCCAGTGGGGCGATGAGGGCAAAGGCAAGATCGTAAATCTGCTCACCGATCGCCACGACGCCATCGTCCGCTACAACGGCGGGGCCAACGCCGGACACTCCGTCGTCGTCAAGGGCGAGCGCTTCGCACTTCACCTGATCCCATCGGGCATCATGCACGCCGACAAGCCCGCGGTCGTCGGGCCGGGCGTGGTGATCGACCCCGAATGGCTGCTCAAGGAGGTCGCCGGGCTTCGCAAACGAGGCGTGGGCTGCGAGAACCTGGTCATCTCCGACCACGCCCACGTCGTCATGCCGTGGCACAAGCTCGAGGACGAACTCCGTGAGGCGTTCCTCTCGGCCAACAGCGTGGAGCCGATCGGCACGACGCGCAGAGGGATCGGCCCGTGCTACGCCGACAAGGCCCAGCGGTCGACCGCCATCCGCATTGCTGACTTGCTGCGTCCCGAAGTGCTGAGCCAGAAGCTCGCGACGATCGTCCCGTTCAAGAACGCGGTGCTGGCCGCGATCGCCCGACCGGGCTCGACCTTTGTGCCCTATGACCATCGCACGCTGCTGGAACAGTTCGCCGCGCTGGGCGAACAGCTCCGCCCGTTCGTCACCGGTGCATCGAAACTGCTGCTGGACATGGCCCATAGCGGCAAGTCGATACTCTTTGAGGGCGCCAACGCCACGCTGTTGGATGTCGACCACGGAACCTATCCGTACGTCACCTCATCCACGTGTTCGGCGCTCGGTGCGCCCGCCGGGGCGGGCGTTCCGTTCACCTGCGTCCGCTCGATCCTCGGGGTGATGAAGGCCTACTCCACCCGCGTCGGCGGCGGCGTGATGCCGACGGAACTCATCAACTCTGACGCCGACCGCGCTATCGCCGACGGCATCCGCCAGCGCGGCCGTGAGTTCGGAACCACCACCGGCCGCCCGCGACGCGTCGGCTGGCTCGACCTTGTCGCGGTCCGATATTCCGCCCGCCTCAACGGCGTGCACGGCCTCTGCCTCATGCTCCTGGACGTTCTGGCCGGCGTCGACACGCTGATGGTCGCCGACCGCTACGAGGTCGACGGGAGCCCCACGAACACCTTTGTGCCCGATGCGCACTGGCTCGCCGGCGCACGACCGATCTACCGCTCGTTCCCCGGCTTCAGCGCGGACATCACCGCCGCACGCTCACTGCGCGAACTGCCGACCCAGGCGCGGACGTACATGGAGTTCATCGAACAAACCATCGGTGTGCCGATCCGCTTTGTCAGCGTCGGTCCGGACCGAGCCCAAACGATCGAGTGCTGACGCCGCGGCGTCTTGACGCTCGCGCCCATTGCAAGCCCCCGGGAATTCATGACCGCCCCAGCGACTCACACCACCGACACTCGCCCCGTCTCGCCGTTCGCCGATGATCCGGCGGCGCACGCGCACGTAGCACGCGTGCTCGCCCGCAACCCCAAGGCCTGTCCGCTCGAGGCCTTGCCGGACGTGCACCCCGCCCGAATCCCGCGTCACATCGCCTTCATTCTCGACGGCAACGGTCGCTGGGCCCGCCAGCAAGGCATGCCGCGGATCCTCGGCCATCGCCACGGAGCGCTGGCGGTGCGCGAGATCATCAAGGAATGCGGCAGGCTCGGCGTCGAGTACATCACGCTCTACTCCTTCAGCCTCGAAAACTGGAAGCGCCCGGCGGACGAGGTCGCGGCCCTGATGAGCCTTTATCAGCAGTACCTCGCCAGCGAGCGGACGTTGCTGATGGAGAACAACGTCCGCTTCCGCCAGATCGGTCGGCGCGGCCCCGGCTCGGGCATGCCCGATGTGGTCATGGAGCAGGTCGAGGCGCTCGAGCGCGAAACCGCCGGCAACACCGCCGCGACGCTCAACCTCGCGATCAACTACTCGGGCCGCGCTGAGATCACCGATGCCGCGCGCGAACTCGCGCGGCGCTGCCTCGAAGGCACGCTCCGGCCCGAGGACATCAGCGAGGAGCACTTTGCCGGCCACCTGACCACCGCCGGTGTACCGGACCCGGATCTGCTCGTCCGCACGGCTGGCGAAATGCGCGTCAGCAACTACCTGCTCTGGCAGATTTCCTACAGCGAGTTCTACGTCACGCAGACCCTGTGGCCCGACTTCTCCGTCGCCGAGCTGCACAAGGCCATCCGCGAGTACGCCCGTCGCGAGCGGCGCTTCGGCGGCGTCACGGCCTCGCCGACTCAGCCCTGAGTCTGATCACCCGATGTCGACGCGGCCGTCGAACCTCGCGGCAGGCTCGACAACGCGGCACGAACTTCCGCCGGCAGCAGCACGTCCTCGGCCTGCACCAGCAGCCTCGTGCCCGGCTTGACGCACGCCCACTTGACCATCGCCAGCGCGATCGGCTGCCGCGAGAGCATGGGCGCGAGCGTCGCGCTGGTCACCGCACCCACCGGCTCGCCAACGTCAGCCCCGGGCTCCGGCTCGGCGAAGACGAGCGATCCGGTTTCCGGACACCGGGCGAAGGTCGACTCGGCGTCTGTGGTCGCATCGCCAACGCTCGTGGTGCCGGGGCGATACGCCGGATCGGTCAGTTTCAGGCCCACGAGTTGCTGCTTGGGGTGGCCCAGCGCGTGCATCCGCGCGACGACCTCCTGGCCCAGGTAACACCCCTTCTTGAAGCTCACACGCGAATCGAGCACGCCCGTCTCCGCTGGCAGAGAATCCGGGCCGAAGTCGATGTTGTACATCGCGGTGCCCGCCTCGATCCGCGCCACGTTGAACGCGGCCCAGCCGATGGGCCGGAGCATCGGCCGCGGGTTGGGCCCCGCATGCCCGGGCACGCTCTCGTGCGCCGATCGCAGAAAAGCCAGGTAAACGTCGCGTACGTCCCCCGCGCGAACGCTCACCTCCAGGCCGATCACGCCGCACTGGTCGCATCGCTCCACGATCGCCTGACGCGAACGCCCATCCTCGCACGCGATCAGCACCGCGGCACACGAGCCATCGTTCAACACCCCGATCGCCGAGCCGTCCTCCCGCCGAGCATGCCGCGAGAGAACGTCGAGCGCCAATGGTCCGTGCAGCGCGAGCCGATGCCACTGCTCGCTCACGTCGCGGATCCGGACATCCTCCGTGATCACGTATGCGCTGAGCGTCTGAACCGCACGCCCCGCGGCGTGCACATCCACGTCCGCCAGGTACCGATCACCGACATTCATCAGCCGAAGGTCCGCATCCACACGTCCCTTGCGGTTCAGCCAGAACGATGGCCGGCTCTGACCGAGCGCAAAGCCCTTGATTTCCTGCGTAAGCATGCGGTTGAGGAAGGACTCGCGGTCCGCCCCCTCCACCTCGATCAGGCCCCGCGTGGGAAGGTCCAGAAGGCCGCAGGCCTTGCGGATGCTCGCGTACTCGAGTTCGAATTGGCCGTAGGTCATGACGACCTTCACGCCGCTTTCCGGCGGGCCGTACAGGTCCGCGAGCGCCTCGGCGTTGTCGTGAAGTTCCGCGAGCGGGCTTGTGTGCGCCATACGCGAAGATCGTACTCGCCGACACCCGCAGGACCCACAATTGCGACTCATTCTCGCGATGACCGGCGAGCGATTCCCCTCCACAATCCACACAAGTGGCGCGGTGTAAACCCCCCGATCCCCGGCCCCCACACCTAGACTGCACTGACCGATGCGTGCATCGGCCATCTCTCTTCGAATCGGAGCACCCATGCCCGCCAATAACGTGAACGTTGATCTGCTCAAGCGCCTGTGCGAGACCCCGGGCATTCCGGGCCGCGAGGAGCGGGTGCGCAAACTCATCTCCGCCGAGATCGCGGGGCTCTTCGATGAGATCACAACCGATCCGCTCGGCAACCTCATCTGCCGGCGGTTGCCGCGGGTGGGCAAGCGGAAGGCCGGCAAGGAGTCCAAAGTTTCCAAGGGCACACGGCCCAAGCGCGTGAGCATGCTCTGCCACATGGACCAGATCGGCTTCTATGTGCGGCATATCGACGACAAGGGCTTCATCCGCGTCGCGCCCGCGGGCGGCTTCGATACGCGGAACCTCTTCTCGCGACGCGTGCTCGTCGTCACCGACACGGGCGATCTTCCGGGTGTGATGAACCCTGGCGGCCGCCCCGTTCACATCGCCTCTGATGAGGACCGCAAGAAGATCCCCGATCCCAAGGAACTCATCGTCGACATCGGTCTCACACCGGAGCAGGTCCGCCGCCGCGTGAAGATCGGCGACTATGTCGTCTACTCCGAGCCCTTCCTTGAGATCGGCACCAAGCTCGTCAGCCAAGCCATGGACAATCGCGTCGCGTGCTGGCTGGGGATCGAGGCCGTCCGGGCGCTCGAAGACTCCAACAGCGGACACTCGTGCGAACTCATCGTCATCTTCACGACGCAGGAAGAAGTCGGCCTCCGCGGCGCTCGTACCGGCTCACACGCCGTGCAGGCGGACATCGGCATCGGCATCGACGTCACGCTCTCGTGCGACACGCCCGGCGTTCCCGGTGATGAGGCCGTCACCGAGCATGGCAAGGGCTTCGGCCTGCACGTGATGGACTCGTCCTTTATCTCCGATCATGGTCTTCTCGCCGACATCGAGGCGCTGGCGAAGAAGTCCCGCATCCCCTATCAGCGCACGATCCTTCTCCGCGGCGGGCAGGACGGCGCCGCCGCCCAGCAGGCCGCGAGCGGCGCTCGCGCCGTCGGCATCGTCGTCGGCACCCGCTACATCCACACCACAACGGAGATGATCGATCGCGGCGACCTCGCCGCCGCACGCGACATCCTCGCCGCGTGGATCCCGACGATCGCCTGATCCTCAGGACCGCCCCCGCCCCGCTTGATCAACGGTCCCACAACAAGCGCCTCCCCGCCCGCCCCGCCCGCATCGCCCCGCCCGCATCACCCCCGATGCGGGCGGCTTTGCATACGCACCGGGGCAACGACTCGAGCCGCGCAAGTTCCCCAGCCCCCCACCGCCAACCCAAATTCACCCGCTCCTATCCCAATTTTGGGATATTGACAAACAGAGCTATCGCGCCACACTTCTCGATTCTGCCGTTCGCTTAACCCTGGGGAGTCATCCATGCCGATCCGCTTCTGTTCGCTCATCGCCCGCACCGCCGCCCTCTCGGCCTCGCGGGCCATCGCCGCGCTCCTGGCCCTCACGATCGCGCCGGCGATCCTCGCCCCGACTGTCGCGTTGGCTCAAGGCACCCTGCCGACGGGCAATCTGGTCACCAACCCGTCGGCCAACAACGGCATTTCGGGATGGACGAACGTGCAGGGGCAGTTTTCGGTTCGAACATCTGCGCCGCCGACGTTTGTGTTCTGGGGCGGCACGGCGGCGTCGAGCGTCGGAAGGCAGGACATTGGAGTCTGGTCGTGGGCCGCTCAGATCGACAGTGGGTGTGTCACGGCGTCATTTGAAGCCAGACTTGGCGGGTTCGAGGCTCAGGCCGACAACGCCTACGTCGTCTTCGAATTCCTCAACGCGTCCGGTGCCGTCATCACCAACTCACAGCTCGGCCCGGTCACAGCGGCACAGCGCGGAAACGTCACCCAACTCCTTCAACGATCAAACTCCGGCGTCGGCTTGCCGCCGGGCACTCGCACCATTCGCGTCGGCGTTTACTGCCAACGCTCGAGCGGCACCAACAACGACGGATACGCGGACGATATCTCCGTTCGGCTCTTTGAGGTGCCGGGGTGCTGCACAGCCTCCGCACCAGTGTCGATATCGCCGAGCTTCCCGCTACAAAGTACGACACTCTTCGCTTCTCCGGGACAATTCGTCAGGCTCATCGCCAACATTGGCTCTAACTCACCAAGCTCCTATTCGCGCCTGCGGCTGCTTTGGAATGGCACGACTCTGTTCGATGGAGCACCTGTACTGCTCGACACATTTCCCCCAACTCTTGCGCAGCATTTTCAGGTAAGCCGAGCAACATCCTGCTCCCTGAATTCTCCGTGGCAGCCGACGGTATCCATCTCCAATGTCCAGCCCGAATCCGCCGGCATATACACGCTCGAGTTCACCGGTCGCTGCGGACGTGTCGAGCAGTTGAGTTGGACTCTGTACGTCGGCTGCGAACAACCGCCCTCTTCGTCGCCGGGTGATTCTTCGATCACTCAGGCGCTGATTTTTGCCCGCGATCAGAACCAAAGCAGCATCAGCATGCACGACGACGTCGCGGCCGTCCTCGCAGGTACTCCAAACGAAATCGGACGACGGATCGGCATTCTCCGAAAATCCGCCTCCGGATGGACACTCGATTCTATTTTGAACCCGCCAAGCGGCGAGTTCTTTCCGCAGCCAAACTACAACAGGCCCGTGGTATTTGTTACAGAGTCTGTTTTTGGTGTCCTTACAGCTGAAACACCAGCGGATCCATCAAATTCATGGGCCACATCGCACTTCTTCAACTTGCACAGAATGACAAACAATGGAATTGAGCCTGTCGCCTATCAAAGGATCTTTGTGAGCGATGCCCTTCCGCTCGCGTTGGAATTTGACGGCGTCACACTTGCTGTGACGACACAGAACTCCATCGATAACTCGCACCGATTCAACGTATATTCTGTCGACACCCAGGGCATGCTGTCGCTCACATACGATGAGCCATTCGGCGACACGATTCCCGCACACTACTCGATCGAACGCGATCGCATGGTCATCGTCCGATATAGCTTTGATCCAATGAACCGTCAGTTACAGGTGCGCGAGCGTCAGGGCACCCTTTGGCCAGTCATCGCTACTCTGGAGCAACCAGCCGAGGCAGAGTCTTTCTCCACCTCGCTCCGGGGAAATGAAATAGTGACTGCTGGATCTGACTTTCTCTCGGTCTTTCATTTTCGTGATTCGATCTGGCAAAGGGTGCAAACCATCGCGAAGCCATTTGGTGTAATTTCTACTGGCACACGATTGCACTTTGATGGCTCGGTACTAATCACACCTCTTCGTATGGGGCAAGCAACGACTCCATCCTTCAGCACTGGGCAATCGATGTCAGCGTACGCCATGCTTGATGGAACGCTTGTACCCCTTGATGGGATTGACGATCCGGTATCGCCATCGAGCGGTTCCTCAGCTACATTGCATCTCGGAAGCTACTTGCTTCCGCGAACTGCTGAGCTTTATGACGCCAGCGGTCTTTTCATTGGGAGTAGTTCACGATTGATTTCCGGGAAACTGCGGATTCCTTCGAGCATTGACACCGGCCCCATTCCGATGGTCCCACTCTCGCCCTCGTTCACCCCCGGTGGCACAGTCACCCTCACTGCGATGCCGGGTGTATGCGATCCTTCCTTCTCCTTCTGGCGATTCCGCGGCATCGTCATCGACCGGAGCGGCCCACTCCCTGCCCCCTATCAGAACATGGTCGCCACCGTGCAGACCGACATCAACGCCCAGGGCGTCACCACCCTCGACTCCGTCACCATCACCAACCTCGACCCCACCGCGACTCCCGACGACTTCACATACTTCCGCTCGATTGGCTGCTCGGTCGGCATTCACTATCCGCAACTCTCCGAAGGCCCGGACGCCGCCAACGACACCGCCCCCGGCCCGAGCATTCCTCTGCCCGGCACGTTCCGCAGCGTCGTCGGCACGTTCTCGAACCTCAGCCCGGATCACTTCCGACTCGTCATCCCGCCGCACGAGGGCCTGAAGGTTCACACGATCGACTTCTCCGAGTACTTCACGGCGAGCCAACCCGGCGCGCCCGCCATCCGCGTCGAACTGCTCGGTCTCTCTCAGGCCAACGGCGTGATCGACCCCAACGCCCCCGTCGCCGCGACGACGCAGATCCGGACGGGCATCACGTCCGCTCTTGAGGATCCCACGGTCTTCTACACCCATGGCCCGACCTCCCCGGTCTTTGTCGACGTTCGAGTCACGCCCGTCGCGCCCGAACTCGACGGCGCGGCATACACCCTCACCGTGTTCTCGTCAGCATCCCAGGACTTCTCGCTCCCGACGCCTCTGCGGGCCGGCCAGGTCACCATCTCCGCGCAGTCGCCCGCCCCCACCCAGGATGTGGATATGTGGCTCTATGACGAACAGTTCAACCCCGTTCCCTTCGCGGGCAACGACGATGTGGCCGTGCTCGATGATCGTGCCGAGTTCTCCATCTCCCTTCCCCGTGGCACTTACCACCTTGCCGTCGCCAGAGGCGACGTCATCAACAACCAGCCCGCCGCGCCCGGTGACCTCCAGCAGTTCGGCCCGGTCTTCGCCTCCCCGAACCTCACCGCGGGCAGCGATCATGGCAGCGAAGCACCGACTGCACAGATCGCGCTGACGTTCACCACGCCCGACGGAAACCAGACGCTCGACGTGCAGACGTCTCGGTACATCGCGTGGGTGAAGGTTCAGGTCAACCCTGTCCCGCCGTGCAACCCCGCGGACATCGCCGACACCGACGCCGGTCCGGGCTCCGATGGTGTCATCGACAACGGCGACTTCACGCTGTTCTTCGTGGCGTTCTTCTCGGATTCTTCGTCACCGCTGTTCAGCCTGGCCGACATCGCGAACACCGACGGTGTCCTGCCTGCCGATGGCGTTGTCGACAACGGCGACTTCACGCGCTTCTTCGTGTCGTTCTTCGAGGGCTGTCCGTGATGCGATGAGCGTCAGCACTGTCGATCGCAAGTCCCAGACCCAAGCCCCGGCTGTCGCCGGGGCTTCTTTGTTGGCCACCCGCGTGTCAGTGCACGATCGCCATGCACTTCTCGATCGCCTCGACCACCTGGCGAATGGAGAACGGCTTCTTCAGGCACTCGTCGAATCCCTGAGACCGCAGGCTCGCCAGTTGCGTGTCGGTGAGTTTGCCGCTCATCGCCACGACGCGCGTCAACTGCAGTTCATCCTCGCCGCGCAGACTCCGCGCCAGATCCCGCGCATCGCCCTCGGCCAGATGCACATCCAGCAGCAGCACATGCGGCTTGAACCGTTCACACTCGATACCCGCCTGGAACCCGTTGGCCGCGATGCGAACGTCGTAGTTCGCCGCGTCGGGCAGGTGCTTGCTCAGGAGCTCCGTCACATCCTTCTCGTCATCCACCACCAGCACACGGGGACGACCGGTCATCACGCCGTCCATCGGGATGCCGTGAGCCTTCATGAACTTGATCAGATGCGACATCGGGATTCGGCGGTCCTTGGACCCCGGAATGCGATAGCCCTTGAGCTGACCCGAATCGAACCACTTGCTGACGGTCCGAGGTGCGACGTTGCAGATCTTCGCCACTTCACCCGTCGTCAGTACATCTTTCTCGATGGGCATACGCGTGCGTCCTTGTCCAAAGAGCGGCCTCACATCCCTGCGGGCCGGCGCAGTTCATCTCCACGGCAATCGCCATGGCGTCGACCAACACAGCGTCGTCGCCTTTGGTCATCGGCGGAATCTGGGGCGCTCTTAACGGCGACACCCGCTTGTTTGTGCAAGTTCTGCGTTACCGGATCTTCGGCCGCGCAGTTCTCGCCATCTCGCCCGTCCGAACCCGGGCGAACCGTCAATACTCACCGCCGTCGGTCGCTCATCAGCGCCGCCACACACAACGTGCGGATGGCCGGCCGCTCGCCATCCACGACACCTCGTCAGGGTTCCGTCCGGTCGGCGAAAAATCAGGCTCGTTTGACAGCCCGTCGCCTGAACGGATACCTTCCCTCTCTCAGGGCGGCCTTCCGCCCATGATGCGCCGTTTCGGGCTCGCGTCGAGCCCCGATGTCGCACCACTTTCACGCCGACCACCCTCGCCAGCAAGGAGCCTCGCGTGCCGACCGGGATCCGCAGCCATTCAGCCCTCGCATCCGCCCTTCGACTGCTCTCCGTCGCCGCGTTGGCGGGCTCGATCGTCGCCAGCCCCGCGCTGGCCGCGGACGAGACCAAGCCCGACGATCTGCTTCGCGACTACATCCACTATGTTCGCATCGCTCGCTATGACCTGGCCCAGTCCAACGCGCAAGCATTGCTGGATCGGCTCGCTGCGCCCTTCGGCAAGGCCGACGCCGCCTCGGCCATGCCCCTCTCGGGCAAGGGTGGTCTGGTGGAGCTCATCGAGCGCTCCGGCGAACTGGCCCGCTTCGAGGAAGCCGCCAGCCGCGGCAGCCGCGTCGGCGAGATCGAGAACGTCTCCTCCCTGCTCCTCCGCGCGTACGAGCGCGGCAAGCTCGAGCAGGCCCGCAACGCCGACGAGATCGCCGGCAGCATTCAGATGCTCCTGGGCACGGCCCGCCAGCGTCTGGTCGCGCGCGAGCGCCTCGCCGAGGCCGGCGAGTACGCCACGCCGCAGTTGCTCAAGGCCCTGATCGACCGCCAGAACCCCGCCCTGCGGGCCGAGGCGTTCCAGATCCTCGTGGACATGGGCCGTCAGTCCCTGGCCCCGCTT
>ERZ1066130.262-NODE-262-length-23439-cov-9.906560_pt1 | contig 23439 bp, 21 predicted proteins | sample MGYA00382777_ERZ1066130 | MGnify/ENA primary metagenome ERZ1066130 (study PRJEB33369, sample SAMEA5778360) | biofilm metagenome | biome: Industrial cooling water; feature: Water cooling tower basin; material: Biofilm | place: United Arab Emirates | collected...
TCCCGCTGCTGGAGGTGGAGGGGCTGCAGGGGTGGTGGGTGGAGCGTCCGGTGGTGAAGGTGGGGGGCTCGGCGCAGCCGACGCGGGTGCGCCGGCTCGTGGCGAGGGACTGGGGCGTGCGGATGGGCCCGGGCGGGATGCTGATCGATCAGGAGGGGGTGATCGACGAGGTCGACCTTGCGAACGTCTCGGCGATGGGCGGTCTGGCGATGTTCAAGCGATCGGGTCTTCCCGACGGGGTGGTGCGAACGACGGACCTTCGGCTTGGTGGCGGGTGCGGTGGGTTCTCGATGATGTCTCCGGCGACGATCGAGCTGTGGAACGCGCGGGCGGGCGGTCTTTCGACGCGCGTGCTGAGCGCGGGTGCTCCCGTGCGCGTGGTGGGCGCGGGGATGGTGTACGGTCCGGGGATCCCGACGGACCCGGTGCAGGTGCAGGCGGGGGGTGCGGTCGGGGTGAGGCACCCGCAGTTCCAGATGCGTGGGCCCCTCTTCACGCTGGGACCGACGGAAGGTGACACGTTTTTCAACACGGAAGGTTCGGCCCCGCCTTGGGATGTCCTGGGCGTGGGGCGGGTGGAATATGTGGGCGGCGAGTGGGTGAGGCGGTAGGGCGGAGGTGTGGACGGCCGGGGGGAGGGGGACCTACGCTTGGCGGCTGACAAGTAGCGGCTGTGGCGGAATTGGCAGACGCGCAAGATTCAGGTTCTTGTGGTAGCAATACCGTGGAGGTTCGATTCCTCTCAGCCGCATTTCTCCCTTGTTCGGGCTGGCATAAGCCGGTCTGTGAAGGGGAGGTACGACGCCGGCGGCCCCTTGCGGGTCGCCGCGGTCGTTTTTAGACTTCGGCGGTTGGGGAGTGGCGGTGGGGAGTGGCGGTCGGGGCGAGATCGAAGGGGCGGCAGACGCGTGGGACTGATCCTGGCGGGCGTGGACGAGGCGGGGTACGGGCCTTTGTTGGGGCCGTTGTGCGTTGGGATGTCGGCGTGGCGCGTCGAGTCGTGGTCGGCGGGGGATCCAGCTCCGGACCTATGGGAGATGCTGGGCGGGGTGGTGGCGCGGGAGGTTCGCGGGGCGGGCGATCGGGTGGTCATCGCGGACAGCAAGGAGCTCAAGCGGCCGAACAGTTCGGCGCGGGTTCACCCGCTGACGCACTTGGAGCGGGGCGTGCTGGCGGTGTTGGGTGTGCTGGGGGAGAGGCCGGCGGATGACGGCGAGCTTGCGAGGCTGCTGGGGTCGGCGTGGCCCGGCGAGCCTTGGTACGAGGTGGGGACGACGTCGCTGCCGCTCGCGTGGGACGCGGGGTTATGCGGGATTGCAGCGTCGAGGCTGGCGGGGGCGTGCGAGCGGGCGGGCGTGAGACCTCTCTCGCTGGCGTGCGAGATCGTGGGTGAATCGAGGTTCAACGCGCTGGTGCGCGAGGGTGGAAGCAAGGGGGCGACCACGCTGGCCGGGCTTCGGCGGCATGCGGGGCGTGTGGTCGAACTGGCGGGGGCGTATCCCGACGACGATGTGCGGCTTGTGTGCGATCGGCTCGGGGGGCGCGAGCGGTACGCGGATGTGGTGGCGGAGGTGCTGGGCGTGCCGGTGGATGATGTGGGTGTGGTCGAGGAGAACGCCGAGCGGTCGCGGTATCGGGTGTCGCTGGGTGGAGGTGGTGGGAGTGGGCGGGGCATCGGCGTGGTGTTCCAGTGCGAGAGCGAGCGGGCGCACCTGCCGGTGGCGTTGGCGTCGATGGCGGCGAAACTGTGCCGGGAACTGGCGATGGCGCGGTTCAATCGGTACTGGGGAGGCCGGCTGGCGGACGTGAAGCCCACGGCGGGGTACTGGCAGGACGCGAAGCGGTGGCTCAAAGCGGCGGGGGACCGTGTGACGGCGTCGGAACGCAGGCGGCTCGTGCGGATCGCGTAGACTGGGGCATGAGCCCTTCGGCACAACCAGACGGCGCGGGGGCGGAGGATCGACGCCGGTCGCTCGCGATGCTCGATCTGGCGGCGAGGCACGCGTGGCGCGGGTTCGGGGAGGTGGAGCCCAACCCGATGGTGGGCGCGGTGGTCGCGGACGCGGCGGGCCGAGTGCTGGGGATCGGGCACCACCGGCGGTTTGGCGGGTGGCACGCGGAGCGGGAGGCGATCGAGTCGGCGTCGGCGTCAGGGCACGACGTTCGCGGGTGCACGATGTACGTGACCCTCGAGCCCTGCTCGCACCAGGGCAAGCAGCCGCCGTGCGCCGATCTGCTCATCGAACGCGGGATCGCGAGGGTGGTGATCGCGGAGGCGGATCCGAACCCTGCGGCGGCGGGCGGCGCGGATCGCCTTCGGGCCGCGGGGATTCGGGTCGAGTTCTGCGAGGGGAGCCGGCTGGCGGCGGCGGTGACGAGGCCTTTCCTGAAGCGCGTGAGGATCGGGCTTCCCTGGGTGATCGCCAAGTGGGCGCAGACGATCGACGGGCGGGTGGCGACGCGGACGGGAGAGAGCAAGTGGATCAGCGGGCCGCTGGCCAGGGCGCGCGTGCATCGCCTGCGATCGCGTGTTGACGCGGTGATCACGGGGATCGGCACGGTGCTGGCGGACGACCCGATGCTGACGGCCCGCGGGGTGGGTCGTGTGCGACGAGTGGCGAGGCGGGTGGTGTGCGATACGGATCTGGACGTGCCGGTGGACGCGGCCGTGGTGCGGACGGCGAGGGAGACGCCGACGACGATCGTGTGCGCGAGCGAACTGGCGAGCGCCGAGATCACCGCGGGCAAGCGAGAGGCGCTCGCGAAGGCCGGGGTGGACGTGCTCGGCGTGCGAGAGGGCTCGCTTGGAGTGGACCTCGAGGCGGTGCTGCGAGGTCTCGCGGAGCGGCACGCCGTGGCGACGGCGATGATCGAGGCCGGGCCCGGATTGCTCGGGTCGTTTCTCGACGCGGATCTGATCGACGAGGCGGTGGTGTATCTGTCGCCGCTGCTGCTGGGCGATGAACTGGCGAAGTCGGTGGCGGCTGGGCGCGTGGCGCCGACGCTGCACGCGGGTCGGCGGATGGAACTGCTGCGCGTGAAGCGGCTTGGCGACGACGTGGAGCTGGTATACCGGCGCAGCGCGGCACGCTAGGGGATTCCCGCGGGCCTCAGGCGGAACGTTCGAGGACGGCGTCGGCGAGCGAGACGAGCGCCTCGCGGGCCGGGCCGGCAGGCAGCACGCGGAGCTGGTCCTTCGCGAGGGCGATCAGCGAGGCAGCGGTCGAGCGGGCCGAGGCGACGGCCCCGGACGCGTTCACGTCGCGCACGAAGGAGGCGAGCTGGTCGGGGCTCGCGTTCGGGACGCAGAGCGGGGCCAGCCTCGCCCGGGCGGCTCGGCGCTGATCGGCCGGGAGCGAGGCGAGGTAGCGGAGGATCGGGAGGGTGAGTTTGCCCTTCTCGATGTCCTTGCCGAGGCTTTTGCCGACGACGGCCTGCTCGCCCAGGAGGTCGAGAATGTCGTCCTGGATCTGGAACGCCGAGCCGATCGCCCGGCCGAACTCGCTCATGGCGCGGCGTGTCGGTTCGTCGGCACCCGAGGCGGCGGCGCCCAGCTCGCAGGCGGTGGCGATCAGTTCGGCGGTCTTCCCGCGGATGATCTCGAAGTAGGTTTCCTCGGAGAGATCGAGGTTCCCGCGGTTGTGGAGCTGGAGGAGTTCGCCGGAGGCGGTGAGGACGGCGGCGCGGCCGATGGCCCGGCTCGGACCGACCTCGGGCAGCGTCGCGCACAGGTGGTACGCGGAGGCGATGAGGTAGTCGCCCAGAATGACGGCCGGCTCGTTGCCGTGGAGCTTGTTGACGGTCAGCCCTTTGCGACGAACGTCGGCCTCGTCGAGGACATCGTCGTGCACGAGGGTGGCCATGTGGACCATCTCGACGGTGGCGGCGACGACGAGGTGCTCCCTCGAGATGAGCGAGCGGAGGTCGTCGGGCGAGGCATGCCGCTGGGCGCAGGCCATTCCCGAGAGCAGAACGAGCATGGGTCGGAGCATCTTGCCGCGGTACCGCTCGACGTGTTCGACGAGGTTCTGCACCGGGGCGAGTGGGGACTTGAGCTGCTCGTCGAACACCCGGGCGACGTCGGCGAGCGACGTGTCGAGCGCGGCGAGGACGCCGGCGTGCGGGGCGAGATGGGAGGCAAGTGCCGACATAGCCGGGGTATTGTTGGCGGGCTCAGCGTGCGGAGAGGTACGCGATCCAACTGGCGCAGACTTCGCCCCGGGTGTTTGGGCGGAAGACCCCGTCACCGCCGCCCTTGCCGTCGTCGCCTTCCCAATAGACGGTGATATCGCGGAAGCCGGCCTCGGCGAGCAGTTCGCGGACTTCGGGGAGGGACCAGAGCCTCCAGCGGTAGGTAAAGGCCTTGCGGATCGAGCTGCCGTCGCGGAACTCGAAGTGGATGTGGCAGGTCATGTCGGCGGTGATGGGGTTGTAGTGGGCGTGCTCCCAGACGTAGGTGAAGCCCTTGCAGCGTTTGCGTTCGGTGAGGATCTTCTGGGCCTCCCACCCGCCGAAGAAATCGAGGAAGAAGACCCCGTCCTTGGCGAGGGACTTCTTGACGGTTCTGAAGTAGGCGACGAGCGACTCCCGGGTGGTGAAGCACCAGTAGGAGAAGTTCATCGCGAGGACGATGTCCACGCCGCGTTCCGCGGTGGTGGGTGTGCGGACGTCGGCCTTCTTGAGACGGATGCGGGCTTGCTGGTCGTCGGAAAGTTGGGCAAAGTGGTTGGCTTTCGACCAGGCGAGGGCGGAGGGGTCGAGGTCGATGCCGATGGCGCGGTTGGTCGGGCGTCGGCGGACCCACTCGCAGGCGGTGGCGGCGGTCCCGCAGAAATCCTCGCGGAGGAGCGACGCACGGCGGCCTGTGATCTTGCGAAACGTGGAGTCGACGAAGTCGATCTCGGCCTCGGGGCACTGGACGGCGGCCTCGTAGAGACGGCGCGGGTCGGCGGTGCGAGCGTTGAGTCGCTTCGGGCGTGTCGTGGGCATGGCGAGGACGGTAGCCGCATCGGGCCCGCGCGGCGTGGGGGCTCCCCCTATAGTCGGCTCTTCGCGGCCGAGTCGGCCGCCCCGAGGGCTCGCTATGCGTCTGACGATGGTCGGGACAGGGTACGTGGGACTGGTGACGGGTGTGTGCTTCGCGAACACGGGCAACCACGTGACGTGCCTGGACGTGGACGCGGGCAAGATCGAGAAGCTGCGCGCGGGCAAGTGCCCCATCTACGAGCCCGGGCTCGAAGAACTCCTGGAACGCAACATCGCGGCGGGGAGGCTTGCCTTCACGCTCGACAAGCGGGCGGCGTACCGGGACGCGGACGCGATCTTCATCTGCGTGGGCACCCCCAGCGACGACCGCGGGCATACGGACCTCAAGTACATCGACGCCGCCGCGGACGACATCGCCGCGGTGCTCCGTGAGATCGGCGCGGGCGGGAAGCCCAAGGCGATCATCGTCAAGTCCACCGTCCCCGTGGGCACGAGCTTCCGCGTGCGGGATCGGATCCGGGCGGGGGCGCCCGGCGTCGCGTTCACCATGGGCAACAACCCCGAATTCCTCAAGGAAGGCGACGCGGTCAACGACTTCATCAAGCCCGACCGCGTGGTGTGCGGCGTGGAGTCGGACGAGCAAGGCCGGCTCAACGAGCCGGCGAGCGAGCTGTTCCGCCAGTTGTACGACCCGTTCGTGCGGAACGGGCACCCGATCTTCATCATGGACATTCTGTCGAGCGAGATGGTGAAGTACGCCGCCAACAACTTCCTCGCGACGAAGATCTCGTTCATCAACGAGATGGCGAACCTGTGCGAGGCGTACGGGGCGGATATCGGGGCGGTGCGTCAGGGGATGTGCGCCGACAAGCGGATCGGCAACGCGTTCCTGTATCCCGGGCTTGGGTACGGCGGGTCGTGCTTCCCGAAGGACACGCTCGCGTGCGTGATGATGGGCGAGACGCGGGGCGTGCCGGTGGCGGTCTCGAAGGCGGTTCACGAGACGAATCAGAGGCAGCGCGAGCGCTTCTTCAAGAAGATCGAGGAGCATTTCAAGCCCCTGGGCGGGCTTGCCGGCCGGAAGCTCGCGTTCTGGGGACTGGCCTTCAAGCCGCGGACCGACGATGTCCGCGAGGCGCCGGCCTTGACTCTCATCCAGCGAGCCCGGGGCGTGGGTGCGGCGTGCGCGGGGTACGACCCTGTGGCGTACGAGACGGCGGCGAAGGAACTCGGGGCGCCGGGGGGCTCCGGCCCGGGGCTGGCGATCGTGCGCGACATGTACGCCGCCGCCGAAGGAGCCGACGCGCTCGTGATCTCGACGGACTGGGACGAGTTCAAGAGCCCGGACTTTGATCGTCTTGGGAAGGTGATGAAGTCGCGTGTGATCTTCGACGGGCGCAACCTCTACCGCCCCCAGCAGATGAAGGCGCTGGGGTTCACCTACGTGTCCGTGGGTCGGGCGTCGGTCTGAGGATGCGTTGGTCCTGTGTCGGCGCGGCGGCGGTGGCGAGGGCTACCATCGCCGATGCAGTGGCTCGCCCGCCTCTATGCCAGGCGGATCGTCAATGTGAACGTCAACATCGTGCTGGCGGGCCTGCTCGCGCTGCCGCCGGTCGTGCTGGTGGTGCACCTGGTCCAGTATCTCGGTGTGCAGCCGAGCGACCAGATGACGCTCGCGATCCCGCGGCTGGGCTGGTCGGTGTCGTTCCTCACGGTGTCGGCCCTCACGCTCATCGCCGACATCTTCTTTGATTTCTCGATCTACCTCGTGCTGCACTGGGTGGCGAACCACAGCCAGTGGCGTCAAAGGCTGGTCAAGCCCGCGGAGCAGTTGATCGACGCTGCCGACCGCGGGCTGTCGTTCGTGCACGACGCGGGGATCGTCCAGTTCCAGCGGGCGATCCTGAGCCCGATCCTCTACGGCGTGTGGCTTTGGCTGCAGTACGACCTCATCCACCGCGGGTGGTCGGCGGAATCGGCGACGGTGCTGGGCGCTGTCGCGGGGATCGCCACCGCACGCGTCCTCCACACCTTCTGGATGCTCCGCGAGGACAAGCGTCGAAGGCAGCGTGCGGCGGAGCGGGCGAAGACCGCCCCGGCCCCGCCGACGGCCGGCGGGCAGACCCCGGGGGCCTGAACCCTGCCGCTCCGCGACGGGGCAGCGGCGCCCGCTCAGAAGTTGAAGATCGCCTCGAAGAGCCCGGTGATCCAGCCCTTCTTCGACCCGTCGCGCAGTTCGCCCTCGGTCGTCTGGATGATCGTCAGGTCGGCCAACTGGCTCGAGAGCACGGTGTTCGCGTTGGTCACGTCGTCGCGGCGGCAGACGCCCGACAGCACGAGCACCTTGATCTCGTCGTTGGTCTGGATCGTCTTGCGGGCCTCGATCACCAGGGTGTTGTTGGGCTTGACATCGATCACCTTCGCGGTGATCTTCGCCGTGAACCTGTCGTTGCGGGAGTAGGTCCCTTCGCCCTTGTACTTCTGCTTGTCGGCGGCGCCGAACTCAACCACGGGGTTGCTGCCCCCGGTGAGCAGTTCGCCGTCGACGAAGGCCTTGAGGCTCGGGAACTTCTTCAGCGAGGCGTCCATCTGGACGTACTTGTTCGTCTCGAGGCTTTCCTTGCTCGACTGGGCGCTGTTCTCGTCGATCAGGATCGTGACCTGCTCGTGCAACTGGAAGACCCTTGGGCGGGGCGGGTCGATGTACATCATGCTCGTGGCACGCAGGTCCTCGTTGGGCGGGCGGAGGGCGGCGTCCTCGGCAGAGAGGCCCATCGTCGAGGCTGGCTGGGACTCCTGCGGACGCAGCAGGCTCTGCCCGAGGGCGGCCGGGGCGAGCAGGAGTGAGGCGAGTGCGAGGGCGCGGTTCATCGGAATGCTCCTTGAGCCGTGGCGGCCGGTTCGGTGCGGATCGGGGTGAGTTCGTCCGCCGCGGATTCCTCCGCGGGCGTGGCGTTCGGTGCGGCCTGTGGTGCGGGCTCGTCGGAGCCGGCGGCGACCGTGACCGCGCGGCCGGGGCCGGCGACGCGGGCGTTGAAGGGCTTCTTGCTTCCCTGCTTCTCCAGGCGGATCACCTCGCCGACCTTTCCGTCCTCGAGGGCGCGGCCCGTGGTCCGCACGACGATCGAGCCCGAGATGCACGAGACGCTGACGAGATCCCCCTTGCGGATCACGGTCGCGGGCTCGAGGTCCGCGGCCCGGATGACCTGCCCCTGCGTCACTCGCCCGCGGACGATGCTGCCCAAAGACTGCACGCTCGCGGGTTCGGCCGTCAATGGCATCCAACGTTCCTCCTCGGCGACGTCGGCGGCGCGGAGCACGTCCCCGCGCTTGAGCGGCGCACGGGCGATCAGGGCATGACGCTTCACTTCCACCTGCACGCGGATTGTCGCGCTGGCGACCAGCCGGTCGTGCTCGTAGATGCGCACAGCGACGGGGATCCGATCGGCGCTGCCCGTGGGGTTGATCTCGGCAGTCCGCCCGGCGAGGCTCGTCGCGAGCACGGCGGCGTCGCGGTCCTCGAAGGTCAGACGCAGGTTCGCGGGCTCGTCGCCCACGAACGCCGCCAGGCGGGTCAGGATGAGTGCGCGGAGGGTTCCGCGGGAGTCGCTGCCTGTCGTCGCGGGAGCGGCGGAGATGGAGGCGGGAGCGGCGGGAGCTGAGGAGGCGGCAGTATCGGCGGGCTGGTCGTTCCGACGCACCACGCACGAGGAGCCGCGGAGCACCAGACGTGCCCAGTTCGCCGACTCGTGCGTCTTGAGCGCCGACCGCACCGCGTCGATCGAGATGGTGGCCCAGCCGCCGGGCTCGGTGCCCTTGGCCCATGCTCCGTCGATCACGACGCTGCCGAGTTGTTCGGCGCTGGGCCCGTTCAGGTCGGCGAGGTCTCGCAGACGCAGGGGCTGGGCGGGGTCGGCCTGAGCGCTGGCGCGGAGGGTGATGGTGTCCTGCGCGTGGGCTCGGCCCGCGGCGACCCAGGTCATGACCAGGGCGGCGGCCAGGACGATGAGTCTTCGCAGGCTCGTACCGGCCTCTTCGTGCATGTTCGGCGTGTGCGTCGGCATGACGTTCGGATCCTCCGGGAGCGAGGGGTCCTCCATGACCCCGGTGCGAGACCACGCGCTCCGCGTGAGTGGTCTTCGCAATCGCCGTGCCTGATCGCGGCCGCCCCGGCAGGCGGGGACGCGAGCGTTCAGCCGCGATCGGGGCGTGGGTTATCGGCGGAGCTGGGCGACGTTGCGGAGCGTCTCGTCGGCGGCTCGGATGGTGTTGCTGTTCATCTCGAAGGCCCGCTGCGTGCGGATCAGGTCGATCAGTTCGCGCGTCGGGTCGACGTTGGAGCCCTCGACGAACCCTTGCAGGATCCGCCCGCGGTTATCCGTGCCCGGGGTGCCCTCGACGGGGTCCCCGCTCGCCGCCGTCGCCGAGTACAGCGACTCCCCGATCTGCTTGAGGCCCGGGGGGTTGGCGAAGACCACCAGCTGCAACTGGCCCGCTTCCTGGGGCTCGGTGTCCCCGGCCTGGGTGAAGAAGACGCGCCCGTCGCTGGTGACCTGAATGCTCGTGGCGTCGGCGGGGATGGAGATCGAGGGTTCGAGGCGACGGCCGTCTGAACTGGCCAGCACGAGGTCGCCGTCGCGGTTTCGGACGAAGTTGCCCGCGCGGGTGTAGGCGGTTCCGCCGAGGGAGTCTTCGACGCGGACGCGGAAGAAGCCCGGCCCCTGGATCATGAGGTCGAGCTCGTTGCCCTGGATCGGGCTTCCCTGGCTGAAGTTCATCTGCGTGCCCGAGACCTTCACGCCCAGACCGACGTACAAACCGATGGGGCGCTGGTCGCCGTTGGCGTTCTCGACGCCGGGCTGGGCGCGTTCGACATAGAGGAGATCCTGGAAGTTGACGCGGCTTCCCTTGAAGCCGGTCGTGTTGACGTTCGCGAGGTTGTTCGCCGTCACGTCGAGCGCGGTGTTGAGGGCGGAAAGGCCCGAGGCGGCGGACTGAAGGGCGAGAATGGCCATGAGGAACTCCTGAACGAATCAGCCGACGCGGCCGAGCCCGTTGATGGCGCGGTCCAGCATGCGGTCGGTGTACTGAAGAACGCTGACGCTGCTTTCGACCTCGCGGGCGGCGGAGGAGACCTCCATCATCGCGCGAAGCGGATCGACGACGGACTGTTCGATGGTGCCCTGGCGAACGAGCCCCGCGCCCTCGACCCTCGACGCCAGCGCGTTGGCCGGGGCGGACAGCATCCCGTTGCCCACCTTGGTGAGCTGGGCCGTGTCGGGGACGACGGCGACCTTGAGGCGGGCGACGGCCGAGCCGTTCTGGCTGATCACGCCTTCGGTGCTGACAGCGACCTGACGGCGCGGGTCGAGCGTGATGGTGTCCCCCGAGGCGGAGAGCACGGGCAGCCCGCTGTCGGCGGAGACCAGACGCCCACCGCCGTCGAGCGTGAATCGGCCGTTGCGCGTCAAGCGGACGCGTTCGCCGTTGGAGTCGCCGGACTCGCGGAGCACGAAGAACCCCTGCCCCTGGATGCCCAGGTCGAGCGGGGAATCCGAGGGCTGGAGAACGCCCTGGGAGAAGTTGACGCGGTTGCGGCCGTTCTGCACCCCGCCGCCGAGCCTTTCGAGCATCTCGTTGGAGGGGAGGTTGAGCCCGTCTTCACGGTTGACCACGTCGCGGGCCCGCAGAATCGGCACGTCGGGCTTGTACCCCGCCGTGTTCATGTTGGCGAGGTTGTTGGCCAGCACATCCATCCGGTAGGTCCCGGAGAGAATGCCCGACGCGGAAATCTGGAAGCCGTAGTCCATCGCACGGCTCTGACCACAAACGGCATGCCAATCGGGATAAGCGCGTGCGGACGTTCGGACCCGCCTCGATCCGGTCGATACCCCCTTCCAAGGAGTCTCTTCCATGGCAAAGCGAGCGTCCATGTTCTTCGCGGCGGCGGCGGGTGTTCTGACGGCGGTGGCTCTGGTGTCGACGGCCGGCCTTGCCCGCGGCCCCGAGAACAACCACGCGCCCGCCAAGCCCGCTGCCAAGCCCGCGGCGCAACCCGCCGCCAAGCCCGCCACGAACCACGGCGCGGAGCCCGCCAAGGGGCCAAAGTCGCCGGCGAAGGCGGAGGAGCCCCCGAAGGCGGGTGAGGGCAAGGTCGGCGCAAAGTCTGCGCCCGCGGCGGAGCGCAAGATCGACGCGGAGGGCGAGCCTGTCGCGGAGCGGCCATCGAAGCCGAAGATCGGCGCGGTCGACGGCGGGATCACCGCGGAGAAGGGGCTCGCGCTGTTGACCGAGGGCAACGCCCGCTGGGTGGCGAACCAGGCGGAGAATCCCGCGGGTGAACCTTCGCGACGGGCGAAGGTGGCCGAGGACGGTCAGAAGCCGTTTGTGACGGTGCTGACGTGCGCGGACTCGCGGTTGCCCGTGGAGCGGATCTTCGACCGCGGTGTGGGCGAGGTATTCGTGGTGCGCGTGGCGGGGAACATCGCAGGGGTGAGCGAGACGGGCACGGTCGAGTACGGGCTGGGGCACCTCAAGACGCCTTTGCTGGTGGTGATGGGGCACAGCAAGTGCGGCGCGGTCGCGGCGGCGGCATCCGGGGCGGAGGTGCACGGGGCGGTGGGGAAGATTCTGGAAACGATCCGGCCGGCGATCGAGCGGGCGAAGCGGAACAACCCCGGCGCCGACGAGAAGGCGCTGGTCGCGGCGGCGGTGAAGGAGAACGTGTGGCAGACGATCTTCGACCTGCTCAAGCAGAGCGATGAGGTCCGTGGGATGGTCGAGCGGGGCGAGGTCAAGGTGGTGGGCGCGGTGTGCGACGTGTCGACGGGCAAGGTCGACATCCTGGGCGAGCACCCCTGGCAGAGCGAACTGATGGACGTGCTGGCGAGCCGGAAGGCGGGGGGAGCCCACGACGCCGCGGTCGAGCCGACGGCCGCGGGGGCGAAGGCGGTTCAGGCGGACGAAGACCATCACGATCCCCACTGACCGGAGGCTTGGAGAGTGGGCTTCTCCGGTCGGGTATCCTTGCCCGCATGGACGATGCGCTGCGAGCACTGACAGATGCGGCCGACCTAGCGAGGGCTTTCGCCACGGCGGATCACGCGGCGCTGGTGCGCCGGCTGGCGTCGATGGTGTCGGGGTCGGTTCGGGGCGGCGGGAAGGTGCTGATCTGCGGGAACGGCGGGTCGCTCTGCGACGCGACGCACTTCGCCGAAGAACTGACGGGGCGTTTCCGGGCGGATCGCCCGGCGATTCCCGCGATTGCGATCGCCGAGCCCGGACACCTGACGTGCGTGGGGAACGATTACGGCTTTGATCGGGTGTTCGCCCGGGGCGTCGAGGCTCTCGGGCGGCGAGGCGACACGCTGATCGTGCTCTCGACGAGCGGGAACTCGGCGAACATCCTCGCGGGGGTGGAGGCGGGGCGGCGTCAGGGGATGTCGATCGCTGCGCTGCTGGGCAAGTCGGGCGGGGCGCTGCGCGGACGCTGTGACGTGGAGATCATCGCGCCGGGCGAAACCTCCGACAGGATCCAGGAGATCCACATGCTGGTGCTGCACACGGTGGTGCAACTGGTGGAGAAGGATCTCTACGGCGTCTGAGTCGGCGCGTCGGCGGGTGAGGCTGCTCGGGGCGGGGCGTGCGGTGCCTCTTCGACGCTGATCGCGGGGAGTGAGGATTCGCGCCAGCACGCGCCGCATTCCGGACAGAGCACGAGCGTTCGGTGATCAGATGCCTGCCCTTCGAGGGTGTAGAGGCACCATGGGCAGAGCCCGCACGCGAGGGCGGCGTCGGTGTACGCGGGGCGGTAGAGTCGTCGGAACAGTCGCAGCAGCACGAGGTCATAGACAAGGAAGAAGGCGAGCATCGCGGGGAGAATGGGGAGCAGGCGATGGGTGCCGCCGGTGAGAAGCCAGGGGAGCACGGTGAGGGAGGCGGCGATCGCGAGGGCGACGGTGACGATGGCGACGACGGAGCCGACGACGAACGTCCGTCGGAGGATGCCGAGCCTGATCTTCCAGAGCAGTCGCCTCGGGGGCGCTGTGGCGAACCCTCGGGGCGGGCCAAGCACGTCAAGGAAGGGCACGAGACGTCGGCGGCCTTCGTGGTCGGGGATCTCGACGCGCATGATGTCGAGGAAGAGCCGCTCGGGCATCGCGAGGGATCATTGGCGTCGCGAGAGGCGAGCGTCGCCGGGGCGTGGGGTGTTCTCGTCGAGCCAGCGTGCGATGAGTGGCGCTCGCTCGGGGAGGAAGTAGAAGAGCATCCCGTGTCCGCCTGGCATGAGAAGCCGCTGGGGCTCGCCGAGGCGTTGGGTGAGCAGTTCGCCGGCGGCGGCGGGGACCCAGGTGTCCCAGATCGCGTGGATCTGGAGGACGGGCAGGCCGTTGAGGGCGGAGGCGGTGTGGAACGGGTCGAGCCTGGAATGGGCGAGGTATCGGTCGAGGAAGAGCCGGCGCAGTTCGGGATCGGGCCGATGGATTCGCGCGGCGCGAGGCGTGGAGCGAGGGTCGATTCGGCCCTGGGCGTCGGTGAGTCGGATGCCGCCGTCAGTCAGTTCGGACTCGGTGGCGATCTGCATGAGGTTGGCGCCTCCCCCGATGAGCACGACGGAGGCGAGTCGGTCGCGGAGTCGAGCGGCTGCGGCGGGGGCGCTCAGGGCTCCGGCGGAGAAGGCGACGATGGTCAGCGGGAGGTCGCGGGTCGAGGGATGGACCTCGTGCAGGGCGAGCAGGGCGGCCTCCGCGGCGTAGGCGTTCTGGGCGAGAACCAGATCGATGGCTCCGGCGGCGATCGCTCCGGCGCGGTCGGCGTCCTCCGCGTTTCGAAGCGGAAGGGGAGGCCGGCGAAGGTCGGAGACGGCGTCCTCGAGCCGGGCGAGTTCGGTTCCTTCGGGCATGGACCTTCGCCGGGCGATAACTTCGTCGAAAGTCAGGCCGGGTTTCCAGGCGGGCAGGGACTCGTTCAGGGCTCGCGTTGCGGCGCGGATGCGGAGCAGGCGTTCGGGCGCGTCATGGTCGAGCGGGATCCGCGCGGAGGTGAGCGTGTCGATGTCGATGACAACCCATCCGGCCTGGCGCAGGTGTTCGACGACTTCGATCTCGTAGGGGTTGCTGGCGAGCGCCCAGAGATGAAGGATCACGCCGCGGGGAGACTCGGGAATGGCGGGTGGGAGGAGAATCCCGATGCCCTCGTCGAGCGGCGCCCGCTTGGAGGAGATCACCGTGGGTATGCAGCGGGGCGTGGACGGGTCTTCGAGCAGGTTGGGGCGATCGAGCGCCTCGACAGTCTCGAGGGTGCTGCCGAACGTCAGCCCGGACTGGACGTAGGCGTTGGGCTCAAACCCGCGGAAGAGGGAGAGCAGCGTGGGCGGTGGGACGATTGGTCGGCCTTGCGGGTCGACGACAACGCGCACGATCCCGACAGATGTGCGGAGGAGCGCGACGCGTCCTTGTGCCTCGGGGCTGAGCGAGCGGATCCGGAACGACCCGTCGGGATTGGGTTCGAGTTCGTCGCCCGTCGGTGGCGAGGAGGAAGCGAGCGTGGGCGGCGTGGGCGGCGTGGGCGAGTCGGAGGTGGGCTGGATCGGGGCGAGCGGGATCGTGTCGCGCGAGGCGGCGAGGGCTTCATCGATCAGCCGCCAGGGCGGGGTCGGCCATGCGTGCTCGGGTGGAAGCACGGGCGGCTTGGAGAGTCTGGCCTGATCGCCCGCGAGAGGGAAGTAGCACCCTCCCGCGCCGAGCACCAAGAACAGCGAGCAGAGGCCGGTGCGGATCGTCCGAGCGTGGGCGGGCATTCAGCACGAGGATACCGGCTCGGGGTCTGCGCGGAGGCGGACGCGGAGCGGGAAGGGGTGGGGTGTGGGTGGGGGAAGGGTGCGGAACGGGCGGGGGTGGGGCACGTACAATGCGGGAACGATCCGGAGGTTCGCATGCCTTTCTACACGAAGCTCGGCCTGATCCCGCAGAAGCGTCACGTGCAGTTCCGCCGCCCGGACGGGTGTCTGTACTCGGAAGAGGTCTTCGGGACGGAGGGGTTCGTCGGGCCGACGACGACGATGTACCACATTCACCCGCCGACGCAGGTGTACGGGTGGAAGCCGCTGTACTCGACGAAGGTCGAGTATGTCGAGCAGGACATCATGCGGATGCGTCACGTGATGACGGGCGGGCCGCGGATGAACGCCAAGGGCGACTTCGTGACGGGCCGGGTGGTGCTTTTCGGGAACAACGACTGCGAGATGGCGGTCTGCAACCCTGCGGAGCAGATGAAGTACCACTACAAGAACGGGCAGGGTGACGAGTGCCTGTTCATCCACTACGGCAGCGGGGTGTGCCACACGATGCTGGGCACGCTCAAGTTCGGTCCGAGGGATTACCTGGTGATCCCGAAGGGTGTGATCTACACGATCATCTGGGACGAGCGGAAGAACGGGCCGGACGGGAAGCCGACGGACGGCGGCCCGAGCATCGAGAACACGCCGTACGGCCGCGTGCTGCTGATCGAGACGACCAACGGCAGCCACATCGGCCCACCCCCGCGGTACGTAAGCAAGGCGAACGGGCAGTTCCTGGAGCACGCGCCGTTCTGCGAGCGTGATATCCGCCTGCCCGAGTTCCCGATGACGTGGGACGAGAAGGGCGACTTCCCGGTGCGGATCAAGGCGAGAGACCTTGTGCACGAGTACGTGTACCACTATCACCCGCTGGACATCGTGGGTTGGGACGGGTGCTACTACCCGTTCATCTTCAACGCGGATGACTTCAGCCCGATCACGGGGAAGCTGCACATGCCCCCGCCGATCCATCAGACCTTTGAGGCGCACAATTTCGTGATCTGCACGTTCGCGCCGCGCCTGCTGGATTACCACCCGCAGAGCATCAAGGTTCCGTACAACCACAGCAACTTGGACAGCGACGAGGTGCTGTACTACGTCGACGGGAATTTCGGCAGCCGCAAGGGGATCGAGATCGGGAGCCTGACGGCCCACCCGCAGGGGATCCCGCACGGGCCGCACCCGGGCACGATCGAGGCGAGCCTGACGGCGACGCACACGCAGGAACTGGCGGTGATGTGCGACACGTTCCGCCCGCTGTTGCCGACCAAGGCCGCCCTCGATCTGGACGACCCGAAGTACCCCGCGAGCTGGCAGGGCGAACACTTCCCCGGGCTCAGCAGCGGGAAGATGCACCTGAACGGCGTAACGGTGCCGCCTTCGCACGCGGCGGCCTTCCCTCGCGAGGTGAACCCGGTGTCGGTAATCAAGGCGGTTCCGGCGGATACCCGCCTCGACGCGCCGACCTCCAACGGCAAGGGCGGGCAGCCGTCCAGCGTGCCGACGCAGACCGCCAATGTGTGGGCTCCCTGAGGCCGCGCTCAGGGCAGAGCGTCGTTGACGAAGTACCGGACGTGGAAGCCGTACATTCTGATCGTGCCGCTCGTGGCGCTATTGCCGCCGTAGAACCCGATCGAGTAGGAGTAGTTGCGGTTGTCGACGACGGCGAGATTGGTCCCCGGTGCGATGATCGTTCGGTTGCCTGAGCCTGCGAACTGACCCGACGCGACTCCGATGAGTTCGGTGTTCGAGTTGAGGCGGTTGTGGCGGAGAATGCGGACGACAGGCCAGTACGCCGTGCTGTCGGTGCTGTAGGCGAACTCAACCGAGCCGATCGTCGCGCCGTGAGGCAGGTTGAGCGGGAAGGCCTTGATCGACGGGGACGATGTGGTGCCGCTGGGAATCGTCACAATGTACGTGGTCTGGTCGAGGCTGTTCGTGACGGAGATGTTGCCCGGGCCGGATTCTTCGAACGCCATCAACTCAGCAGGCGAAATGGAAAGCCAACGCTCCTGAGGCGTCGCGTATCGAAGTGTTCCTGAAACCTGCACGTTCCCGTCGAAACGTCCGGCGAGCGACCCGCCCGTGCCCGTCGCCCACAATGCCGCCCCGGAGACGCCCGAGGCCGACGCGAAGACGCCGACACCCGCCGAGCCGCTCGCGGTTCCGAACACCCCGCGGCCGGTCGAACCGGTCGATCGGCCCAGCACGCCGACGGGGTTGGTTCCTATGGCGGCCTCTCCCAGCACGCCGGTCCCGCCCGCGGCGGTCGAGAGCCCGAAGATTCCCGCGCGGTCCGCAGCGGAAGTGACCACGCCGACGATGCCGTTGCCCGTGCCGGTGTTCAGGGCGTAGATCGCCTGCGAGTCTGTCGCGCCCGACATCAGGATGGGGTACGCCAAGCGGAACTCGTTCCCGCTGAGGGCGAGGTTGGGGCCGGCGGTGTAGGTCGGGGCATTGTCCGTGCCCGGCGTCCACGCCGACCCGTTCCACTTGAGCACCTGCCCGACGCTCGCCGACGAGGTGTCGGCCCCGGTGCCTCCGCGGGCGGGGGCGAGCAGCCCCGTGGTGATCGCGGCGGCGTTGAGCGAGGTCAGCCCCGCGCCGCTCCCCGAGAACGACGGCGCGGTGATGGCGCCAAGGAACGTGTTGGGTTGGTTCACCCGCGGAAGGTTTGTCGAGAGGCGATCGTCGCTGATGGTGCCGCTGGAGAGATTGGCGGCGTTGGTGAAGTACGACGGGGGCAAGCCGCCAAGCGTGAGCGCGTCGCCCGCGAGGATCGCATAAGGGGTCGCGTTCAGGCGTTGCCGGGGCGCGAGGGTCACAAAGCCGTTGGGATCGTCGCACCCGGCGCCGGTGTCGGGTCTGACATCGATCTCAAGCAAGCGGAACGAGCCGTCGAAGACCTGCCCGAAGTTCAAGGCCGCGGTGAAGCGTCCGGCGACGACCTGGGCGTCGTTCAGGCACAGCGTCGGGCCGACCTGCACGCCCGCGCCGTCGTACAAGCGGAATCGAAGGTCCACCGGGCCATCGGTCGGGACGCCCGCGGCTTTCAGTTCGCCCTGAAAGGTGAACTGCGTGGAGAGCGGCTGCGCGTCGGCGCGGGTCAGCGGGAGCAGGGCGATCAGCGCCCCGATGCACGATACCGGAAGTCCTGAAACGATCGTTCGATTGAGCATGATGAGCACCCTCCCTCGGCGGAACCTTCGCCCAGTGTACCGGGGGCCGCCCGATTTCCAGCCTGTGTTGTGGTGGCCACCCGCCGGTCAGGGGGGAGCAGAGCCGACCGCCCTGCGGGTGTCAGGCGACGCCCTTGTTCTTGTCCGGAGCCTCTTCCTTTTTGGCCTGAGGGATCCGGATATTGGTGCCGCACCCCCTGCATCGCACGGTCTTGCCCCGCGCGGCGTGTGGGACGGCCAGAACCTTCCGGCAGGAAAGGTTCGGGCACATAATGCGGATTTGATCGCCCGGAGCGGCCATCGCGGAGACACCTCCGGGTCCACCATCGGCAGGAACACGGGACGACTTCACCCGCGTCGGCGGCGTGGCGTCGGAAACGTGCCTTTCTCGGACCGGGCCCCTAACCTCTCGGTTTGGGCCGACCGCCCAGGGAGTGCGTTCCATGTCCGCCAACGTGCCGTGCACCGCCGTCGTCGGGTTGCAGTGGGGGGATGAGGGCAAGGGGAAGATCGTGGACCTGCTCGCCAGGGACCATGACGCGGTCGTCCGCTACAACGGCGGCGCCAACGCCGGGCACTCCGTCGTGATCAAGGGTGAGCGGTACGCCCTCCACCTGATCCCCGCGGGGATTCTCTCCCCGGGCAAGCACGCCGTGATCGGCAACGGCGTGGTGCTGGACCCCGAATGGCTTCTCAAGGAACTCGACACCCTCGCCGCCAAGGGCGTGGACACCTCCGGGCTGCTGATCTCTTCCCGTGCGCACGTCGTCATGCCCTACCACAAGGACGAGGACGGCTTCCGCGAGGACATCCTCAAGCGGGCGGGAAGCCAGCGTCCCGTCGGCAGCGGGGAAGGCCAGGCCGAGATCGGGACCACCAAGAGAGGAATCGGCCCTGCATACGCCGACAAGGCCCAGCGGGCGACCGCGATTCGAGCGGGCGATCTGCTCCGGCCCGAGACTCTGCGAGCGAAGGTGCAGCTCGCGTGCGCGCTGAAGGCGGCGATGCTCCGTGATCTCTCGGGCGGCAGCCACGAACTCGACGCCGCCGCCATCACCGATCGCGCCCTGGCCGCCGGGCAGCGGCTCGCGCCGATGATCCGCGACACCACCTACTTCCTCCACGATCTGCTCGCCCAGGGGAAGCGGCTGCTGTTCGAATCCGCCAACGGCACTCTGCTGGACGTCGACCACGGGACCTACCCGTTCGTCACCGCCTCGTCGTGCGCGATCTCCGGAATCGGCCCGGGGACGGGCGTGCCCGTGCAGCGGGTAGGCCGGGTTCTGGGCGTGATGAAGGCATACTCCACGCGCGTGGGCTCAGGCCCCATGCCCACCGAACTCTTCGACGCGACCGCCGACGGCATCCGCCAGCGCGGGCGCGAGTTCGGGACCACCACGGGCAGGCCGAGGCGAGTGGGATGGCTCGATCTGGTCGCGGTCCGATACTCCGCGATGATCAACGGCACGACGGGGCTTTGCCTGACGCTGCTCGACGTGCTTTCAGGCGTTCCTGAACTTTCGATCTGCACGGGATACACCATCGACGGGGCGTCGACCGATCGATTCCCGCCCGACGCGGCCGATCTGGTCCGCGCGACCCCCAAGTTCACCACCATGCCGGGCTGGTCCGAGCCGCTCGGCGGGGCGAGGCGACTGAGCGACCTGCCGGCGAACGCGCGGCGGTACATCGACTTCATCCAGGAGTTTGTCGGGGTTCCGATGGCCGTGATTTCCGTGGGCCCGGACCGCGAACAGACGATGATGCTCTGACGTACGCCCGCTGCGACGCTCGATGCACACCACGCTGCGACCCATGCTCGATCCCAACGACCCCGCGGTGCGGGCGGCGGTGGATCGGATCCGCGCAAGGGTGCCCAAGGCCGACCCGCTTGGCTTTCTTCCCGACGTGCACCCGGGGAAGATCCCGCGGCACGTGGCGATCATCATGGACGGGAACGGCCGCTGGGCCCAGAGCCGCGGCTTTGACCGCACCTTCGGGCACCGCAACGGCGCCCGCGTGGTGCGGGAGACGCTCGAAGAGTGCGTTCACCTCGGCATCGAATACCTGACCCTCTACTCGTTCTCTCAGGAGAACTGGAAGCGACCGGCCGAGGAAGTCGCCGCCCTCATGGGGCTTTGCGAGAGCTACTTGCGGGGCGAGCAGGATCACATGGTCCGCGAGGGGATTCGGTTCCGCGTGATCGGCGACCGAGAGGGGCTTCCCAGGGCGGTTCGCGACGCGATCCGCGACGTGGAGGCCGCGACGGCCCGGCACGACGGGACCATGCTGGTGCTCGCGCTCAATTACGGCTCGAGGGACGAGATTCTGCGAGCGGCGCGGCGGCTGGCGGACAAGGCGGCTCGCGGCCTTGTCGACGCCGGGACGCTGTCTCTCGATGATCTGGCGGGTGAGCTGGACACCGCGGGGATTCCCGATCCCGATCTGCTCATCCGCACGGCGGGGGAGATGCGCGTGAGCAACTTCCTGCTGTGGCAGATCAGTTACGCCGAGTTTCATGTCACGCCCACGCTTTGGCCGGATTTCTCGCGGGAGGCGCTCCACGCCGCCGTCAGGGATTTCGCCTCGCGTCAGCGCAAGTTCGGCGGGCTCTGAGCCTTTCGGCGCTGCCGCCGTCAGGGCTCGTCCTTCATCCCCTTGAGCTCATCGCGGATCTTGGCCGCTCGCTCGTAGTTCTCTTCCGCCACGGCGATGTCGAGCTGTTCCTTGAGTTCCGCGCGGCGTCCCTTGGGCGCCTTGGGTTCGAGCGCGTCGCGCAGTTGCTGAAGGATCTGGCGCTCGTTGGAGGATTCGAAGGACGTGGGCTCGCCCCGGGCGGCGTAGATCGAACGGATCTGCTCGAGCCCGTGATCGATCGCAAAGACCGCAGCCGGCTGCTCGCCTTCCTTGACGGCCTGGCTCGCCGTGGCGCGCGTCCGGACCATCATGATGTAAGGCCGATACTGCTCGAGCGCTTCGCGGTCCTCGTCGGTCTCGGCGTGGTCTCGGCAGAGATCAAGGACGCGCAGGTTCCGGGTGGTGTCGCGGATGACGCCGTCGAAGTCCTCGAGCACGAGCATCGCCATGTAGCGGTGGTAGTACTGGAGCGCTTCGTCGCGCAGTGCGGAGCATTCATCGGGCGTGAGCTTGATCCGCTCGGCCTCGGGCTGGTCGGCGGAGTCTTCCAGGGCCTGCTCGTGATACTCCAGCAGGCTTTCAAACCCGTGGGGGCGATGCCCGTCGGGTCGGCCGTCGGCGAACATCTGGAGGATCCCCAAGTCCAGACGGATCTGAATGCGGGTCTCGCCGTCCTCGCCCACCAGGGTGCGGACGTTGGGCTGCCCGGCGCGGTAGGGCCAACGTTCGAGAATGGGGCTGAGGTCGTCCTGCATTGGTTCGGGTCCGTGTCATCCCATGACGGGCCTTTACGGTACGTTCGGTCGGCGGCGAGATCCGGATGAACGAGCGGGAAACTCCGAAAACGGGTACGGAGAGAGGCCTCGAGCGATGGGCCCCCTGATTCGAGTTCTCGGACACATATTTTTGACAATATGGCGACTTTGGGTTGGCATCCGCGGCGGGTTGTGTCATGTTTGAGGGTGGAGGAGTGCGCCATCGTCCGAGGCACTCATGGGACATTCTTGCGCGTCCGATGAATCCGAACGCGTTGTCCCGCGTAGAGTTGGATGGCTAGGTGTGGTGCCCGGCCAGTGTGTGTGTAGAACGGCGACCGCCCGCCGTGAAAGGTGGTAGGACGTGAGTGGAGCGAGAGGTCAGGCTGCGCAATCCGCGCGTGGCTTGCAATCAGACATCCAGCTGTATCTGCGGGAGATCAACAAGTACCCCCTGCTCACGGCCGAGCAGGAGCGGGAACTTGGTTGGGCGATTGTCAACGACAACTGCCCGATGGCCCGGGAGCGGTTCATCCGGTCAAATCTGCGCCTGGTCGTGGCGATCGCGAAAAACTACACGAATAGGGGGCTCCCTCTCACCGATCTGATCGAGGAGGGGAACATCGGCCTGATGCGTGCGGTGGAAGGGTTCGACCCTTCGCAGGGTGCGCGGTTCAGCACGTACGGGTCGTGGTGGATCAAGCAGGCGATCAAGCGGGCGCTCGCGAATGCGACGCAGCCCGTGCACGTGCCGGCCTACATGGTGGAGTTGATCTCCAAGTGGAAGATCGCGCACCGCAAGCTCGAGGCTGAGCTTGGCTACCCGCCGAGCATGCAGGATCTTGCCCGGGTGATGGACCTTCCGATTCGGAAGGTGAAGATGATCAAGCGTGCGATCAAGGCGTTCCGCCAGCCGGTGGCGGAGGCGACGCACGAGGGCGAGCGTCTGTCGGTGACGGACGTGCTGCTCGATACCAAGCAGACCAGCCCGGACGAGGCGGTGCTTCGGTCGGACGAGCTCAAGACTCTGCAGCGGCTTCTCGAGACGATCGACGAGCGCGAGGCGAGGATTCTGCGGCTGCGGTTCGGGCTGGACGGGTGCGAGCCGATGACGCTCAAGCAGGTCTCGGACGAGATCGGGATCAGCCGCGAGCGGGTTCGCCAGCTGGTGGACGAGGCGTTGACGAAGCTCAACGAGCGTCTGACCGAGTATCGCCGCGGGGTCGAGGCCGAGGATGCGGCGGAACATGAGACGGAAGCGACGGGCGCGGCGGCGATCATGCACGACGCCTCGCGGATCGTCGGCTGAGCGACCGAGTGCGGATCGGGTCGGGCTCCGCGCGGGCCCGCGAGGGTCCGGCGAGGTTGAACGAGCAAGTTTGCGGCCCGGGCCGGATGGTCCGGGCCGCTTTGTTTTTGGGCGTGTCGGCCGGGCTTTGGGCAGAACGCGGGCGGTGCTGCTACCATCGGCGGCTATGGACAACCGCCCTCTGATCGGTCATTTTCTCGGGATCTGCGTGGCGACGACGGCGCTGCTGGCGCCGGCGATGGCGCAGGATCAGTCGCTGGACGCGATCAACCGTCGGCCTCGCGAGGTTCGTGCGGACCGTCGGAGCGACACGATCCTGCTGCCGCTGCTGGCGAAGATGACCCCGCCGCCCGCGGTGGTGATCGCGGAGGACGGGTATCAGATGCTCGAGCCTTCGATGGAGGGATGGTCGAAGGCGGAGGAGTGGGTGAAGGCCGAGCCCCAGGCCGCGGCGATCGCCGCGATCAAGGAGGCGACCAAGCGGTTCTCGGGGAACGATCCCGGGATGGCTTTCGGTCTGACGTACGGCGTGACGAGCGAGTCTCGCGCGGCGGTGCAGATCAACATGCACGTTGAGCTGGGGAACCCGGCGACGATCTCGGCGGCGAAGGTGAACTACCTCGAGCGGCTCGACTGGCTCGTGAAGGCGACGAGCGTGGAGGCGACGCGGCTTGGCACTTCCGGCGAGCCGGGCAAGGCGCTCGATCTGCTGCTTGATCTGGCGTATCTCGGGCG
>ERZ1066130.264-NODE-264-length-23362-cov-12.124126_pt1 | contig 23362 bp, 16 predicted proteins | sample MGYA00382777_ERZ1066130 | MGnify/ENA primary metagenome ERZ1066130 (study PRJEB33369, sample SAMEA5778360) | biofilm metagenome | biome: Industrial cooling water; feature: Water cooling tower basin; material: Biofilm | place: United Arab Emirates | collected...
ACCTGGCTTCGATGGGTATCTACGTCTTTGACCGGGATTTGTTGATTGAACTCATGAACGATCCTAGTACCAATGATTTTGGAAAAGAAATCATCCCTCAATCGATTGGAAAGCACAGGACCTTTAGCTATCAATTTGAAGGGTATTGGACAGACATTGGAAATATCCGATCCTTTTTTGAAGCTAACTTAGGACTCACCGAAGGCATTCCACACTTTAACCTATTCGACAATAAAAAACGGATTTATACGCACGCCCGAATACTCCCCAGCTCAAAAGTATCCGGTACGCTCATTCATGACTCGGTCATTGCCGATGGCTCCATTATCCACGCTTCCAAAATTGAACGATCGGTGATCGGTATCCGCGCGCGCATCGGAAAAGGAAGTACGGTTATCAGCACCTATATGATGGGAAATGACTTCTATCAGACACTCAAGGAAATTGCTGAAAGACCGGGCGATATCCTGATGGGGATTGGTGAAAATTGTCATATTGAAAATGCGATCCTGGATAAAAATTGCAGAATCGGCAACAATGTAACCATCATCGGAGGGGTTCATCTCCCCAATCAGGAAACGGAATGGTATGTCGTTTCCAATGGAATTGTAGTCGTGAAAAAGGGGGTTGCCATTCCTCCTGGTTTTGAAATCCGGTAGTGGAATCTACCAGGTGGGAAAGTCATTTTTAAGCCTCGTCATCACCTGATCCTGGTAATTGGATCCGATGGGTATCGTCTTTCCGGGAAGTACGATCTCTCCTGGGCTAAACGCTTTTATATGCTTTAGTCCCACAATAAACGACCGATGAATCCGCAGAAAATGAGTCATTCCCAACGTCTCTTCAAACTTGGTCAGGGCGTATTTTGTGATGTGTGTGCCGGCAGTGGTCTGTATTTTGATATATTCTTTTTGACTCTCCACATACAGAATCTGATCGATGTCAATCAATACAGTCTTTCTGTCCGCATGAATGGTGATTACTCGTGGTGCGACTGATGGGGGTTGTTTAACTTTGTTAACGGCTTCTACGAACCGATTAAATTCAATGGGTTTCAATAAATAATCAACCACCCTCAGCTCATAACTTTCTACTGCGTATTGATGATAAGCAGTTGTTAAAATGATGGCCGGAGGATTTTTCAGTGCCTTCAAAAAATCCAGACCTTTCAAACCCGGCAGATGTATGTCAAGAAAAATGATGTCAATCCGGTTGTTCCGCAAAATTTCCAGTGCCGTGAGGGCATCCGGGCATTGGCCGATCAATGTCAAGAAAGGCACTTGCACAACATAATCCCGAATAACATCGGCAGCTAAAGGTTCGTCTTCCACAATTAAACACTTCAAGTGACTCATAACAAGGGTATGGTTAGGCTTACCTGAAAAGTATGTGATGCGCTCTTGATATCTAACCGATGTCTTGGGTATTGCAGCTCCAGTTGTCTTCGGATATTCTCCAAGCCGATCTTGGCACCATGGATCTTACCAGCAGCGGGTGATACGGAGTTGATGATATTTACACTTAGTATGTTATTACTCAGCTTAAGGTTAATGTGAATAAATGAACGATCGTGTGTTTCGCTGATGCCATGCTTGAAGGCATTTTCGATAAAGTGAATGAGTAGGAGCGGAGCGATTTCCTGAGCGGGGTTATCCAACTCGTAGGTGAAATCAACGCGCAAACGATCCGTATACCGAAGGCGTTCAAGTTCTATATAATCTTCCATTAAGCTTATTTCACTCTTCAGTAAGATGCGTGAATTTCCCGTTTCGAAGAGCATAAATCGCATAAGCTTCGAAAGCTTTAAAACCGAATCAGCTGTGGCGGCCGATCCTTTTCGCGCCAACGAATAAATATTGTTCAGTGTGTTGAAAAGAAAATGAGGATTAATTTGCCCTTTAAGATACTTCAATTCCGCAGCCGTGATTTCCTTTTGCAAATTTACCACCTCTAGCTGGGCATGATGTTGCCAGCGTATGAGTTTGATCGTGGCTGCCAGTCCTGTAACGAAAGCCAGGGCTAGTCCGTGATAAATTAAACTTCCGGTGGAAAATACGGAGTATTCATTTTCGTGTATATCGAAAAGATACGGCAAAATGAGGTTATGGTTGAGTAGGCTCATACCGACTGTCCCTAACCCAAGCAATGCTATCAATGTGACTACGATTGGAAACAAACGGTCCTTTTGACGGAGGTATCGGGTTAACATAGATAACGCTACATACACAAAGGGAACTTTTACGCCAAGTAAAATTAGTTGGCTGATACTATGTCGATAGAATTGAGATAACGCATTTTCAGGTAACCACTGAAAGCCGGTTACGTCAGACGTTACATTAAGATAGGTTAACGCCAGGACATAGGCCACCCAGAAAAGGAGATGAGATACAGTCCTGCGCATAAAAACTCAGGCAAGTTAGCTAATTAGCAGAATGTATGACAGTTCGTATTAGCGATTTGGTTGACGAAAACAAGGTTTCCGTTGATGTCAACTTTGATACGTGACCGACTGATCGTCTTTTTTCGAATCTTTACATAACCAGATATCAAACGAAGTTCCCCGTAGTTACCAGCGTATGCCAGAATTTAGTATGACCTACGAAATAGATAAATGAGTTCGTGATGAACTATTTGCAAAACATTCTTTGCGCAGGATTCAGTATCATGTCTGCTCTTTCTGCTTGTGTAGGGCAAGAGGAGACTATCAAAGGTTCGTCAACATCAACAGGCGGCACGCCAATCATCATTGATAAAGCGTGCGGTTCCAAACGCACGGATGATTCCGTGATTCGAATGTTATTTGTGGGAAACAGTTTAACGTATAGTAATGACTTGCCAGCCCTGGTCGCAAGCCTTGGAAATTCTAGTGGCAAGAGTATTTCGTACGAAACGTTGGCTTTTCCCAATTATGCGCTGGAAGATCATTGGAATGAAGGTAAGATGCAGAAGCTCATCTGCGAAGGAAATTTTGATTTTGTGGTCGTACAGCAGGGACCGTCATCGCAAAGCGATGGTCGTGTCATGCTATTGGAGTATGGCAGACGCATAAAAGACCTATGCACCAGCAGATGTACGGAACTCGCTTTTTTTATGGTTTGGCCCGCGAAGTCTAACTATCATACGTTTGCAGGTGTAATAAAAAATTATACTGATGCAGCACAAGAGACAAACTCATGGCTGTGTGCTGTTGGTACTGAATTTAAAAGGCTTGGGGATATGGGAGATTTTCGCTTTTACTCGGCAGATAACTTTCATCCTTCCGTGGAGGGAAGCCAACGGGCAGCAGAGATTATCTATTCCGCACTCATAAAATAAACGATCAAATGACTAAAGTTCTTTCATTCCTATTGTTGGTGGTTTCATCGATTGTGTTTGCCCAACAAAACAAACTTTCAATCAACAAAGCCCCGAGTCAACTTAGCCTTTTTGGAGATGGTTTTGTATCTACTCACATCAACGAGCGCGACTTTGCGATGTCACCAGATGGAAAGGAAATTTACTTCACGATTACATCGCCCAGAAGTGATTTTCAAACGATCGTGTTTTGCAACCAAACGAGCCCGGGCGAATGGTCCAAACCAGCCGTAGTTTCCTTTGCCGGAATGTACAGTGATTTAGAACCAGCCTTCAGCAGCGATGGCAAGACTCTTTATTTTGCTTCCAATCGTCCGCTGGAAGGCAATACTCCTAAAGACTTTGACATCTGGAAAGTGACACGTGATGGAAATGGTTGGAGCACGCCTATGAATCTTGGCGCTCCGGTAAACACCCATCAGGATGAGTTTTATCCCTCCGTTACCAAAACCGGACACTTGTATTTCACAGCCAGCTACAAAGGACAAGGCCTTGGTCGCGAGGATATCTATCGTGCGGAGTGGAAAGAAGATAAATTTCAAGTACCGCAAGCTCTTGACTCTTCCGTTAATTCTACCGTAGATGAGTTCAATGCGTTTGTTAGCCCCGATGAAGATTATATTTTGTTTACGTGTTTTGGCAGGAGAGACGATGCCGGTGGTGGCGATCTTTACATGAGCGTGAAAGACACTTCTGGCAAATGGCAACCGGCTCGTTGCCTTACAGAACTAAATTCCAAGTACCTGGACTACTGCCCGTATGTAAGTCCGGACGGTAAAAAGTTATTTCTCACCAGTACGCGCTACCATTCTGTTAAATCTTTCTCGAAACCAAAGGCGACTTATGCCACCGTGCAGCGCCTTTGGAGTCAATCCCTCAACAATCAAGGGAATATTTATTGGGTTGATTTTGAAGCTATGCGAATTCAGCTACAGATGAAATAGTTGTCATTTTATCGAATCTGATTGTTAAAATACGGAGCCAAGAACCAGAGACTTGGATCATCGACCATACCAGCACTACGATCATTCCGAGCGTAACGCATCCACCGGATTATCATTGGCCGCTTTCAGCGCCTGCACGCCTACGGTAACGATGGCAACCAGTGTGACGATGATCGAAGCGCTTATAATTACCATCACGGATATATTGATCCGGTACGCAAAATCAGATAACCAACGATGCATCGCCCAATAACCTAGTGGTGCCGCCACCACCACGGATACTGCCAACAGTTTTACAAACTGACTGGTCAGCAACGCGATCAGATTTTTGGTCGATGCACCCAGTATTTTTCGAATGCCGATTTCCTTGGTTCGTTGCTCCATCGTGAGCAGGGATATGCCGAAAAGACCCAGACAGGTAATGATGATTGAAATCATCGAAAACGTGATAAACAACTTACCAAAGCGCTCATCGGCTTCATAATGCTTCTGAATTTTTGCATCCAGAAATTCAAAATCAAATGGATACACTGGGTCAAGATTCTTCCATGTTTGCTTTAGATCATTTATCAGTCCTTGCAAATTATTGCCCGTCACTTTAAGTGAAACAGACGTGATGGCCAAAGAGGAACCACCACTATTATTTTCAGGATTCCGTAACCTGATCACGAGCGGCTCAATCTTCGAGCGAAATGATTGAAAATGAAAATCCCGCACTACCCCAATAACCCTGCTGTCGGCAAATGCGCGGACTGCCGGATCAAAATATTGTATTCGTTTGTCGAGGGAATTTTCTAAATCCCAGCCGTACTCGCGCAGGAACGATTCGTTTACCATGATGCCGTGCCGACTGTCAGAAATAGAATTTTCTGAAGTGAATCCCCTGCCTTTAATGATAGAAATATTCATGAGGCTGAGGTAGGCCTCGTCAACAAAAAGTGTGCTCGTACCAATACCCATATACTCACCGGTCGGGCTGCTGGTCGCTGGAAGTTGATATGGCCATCCGGGAAAATCCTGTCCCGGAACAGAACCCGATGCTGCAACTTGTAATATCCCTGGGTGCTGCCTGAATTGTTGCGTGATAACTGAATAATTGCGCTGTGATTCAGGATTATCGATGTGGAGGATAATCACTTGCTCCTTATTAAATCCCAGGTCTTTGGACTGAATGTAATTCAATTGTTGCCAGATGGTGAGCGTGGCCATGAGCAATGCGATGGCGATGGAGAATTGCGCCACCAGCAGCACACTGCGGAGTTTGGCACCTTGTAAAAATTTCAAATTGGATACGTCTTTCAACACAATGGCCGGCAGCACACCAGAAAGGAGAAGGGCAGGGTAGGCGCTGGCCAACAAGCCGGAGAACAAAATAGCGGCAGTCAGTAACGGCAGAAACTCAACGAAGTTGGGGTTCATGGTTTTCTGTGTAAATGCATTAAATGCAGGTAACATCAACTGGGTGACGGCCAGTGAAATGATGGCAGCTATCACCAGCATGGCCAGCGACTCCAGAAGAAATTGCGTGAAAACCTGTTTCCGCTGCGCACCCAACACTTTTCGAATACCCACTTCTTTACCCCGCTTGATGCTGCGCGCCAGCGAAATATTGATGAAGTTGATGAGGCCGACCGTCAAAATCAGGAAGGCTGTAAAACCCAATATATAAACGGTCTGTTTGTTTCCGTTCACTTCGATTTCTTCTCCATAATGAGACTCCAGATGAATAGACTTGATCGGTTGCAGGGTAATGCGTTGCGATATGTCAGTTCCCCACGCCTGGTGATGTTGGGCATTTAGTGTTACAAATTTTGACTCTACCGCATCCGATGTGGCTCCAGGCTTTAGTAAAAAATACGTGTACACACCCACATTGCTTTGATAAACCATATTCTCACGGTAGGGCAACAGAAAATCAAAATGAAAATGGATATTCGATGGCAGATCATCAAGCACGCCACTTACTTGGTAAGTTGTGCTACTGGTGTCCCTATCAAGCATAAACTCTATGGTCTTTCCGATGGGATCTTCAGAACCAAAATAACGGGTTGCGGTGCTTTGTGTAATCAATACGGAGTTTTCATGCTGAAAAGAATACCCGCCTTTTGCAATACTGAATTGAAAAAGTGAAAAGAATGAGGGGTCGGTGAAAAGTACCTTATCTTCTTCAAATATTTTTTGATCGGCCCGAACCAGCCCCTTCCCAAACAAGAGTCTTGAAAAGTTCTCTATCTCCGGTATTTCACTCGTCATTTGTACAGGCATCTGCGGCATGCCTTTTAACCACGGATCATTTTCCGGTGCCGTATGGACTACCCTGTAAATGCGATCGGCATTCGGTGACTTATCGTAGGTGAGTTCATCAGTAACAAAAAGCGAAATCAGAATGAAGCACGTGAAGCCTACCACCAATCCGAACACATTAATGAATGTGTGCACTTTGCTTTTCGCGAGAAATCGTAAAGCCAGCGTGTAGTAGTTTTTCAGCATGTAAAACCAGTTGCCAATCATTGTGCCATTCAGGGTATGCGAGTTTATACCTGAAATTTAATGGATTTTGAAAGAATTTATGTTCTAAATCGAACGACAGTGTTCGAATTCAGACACTTCAGTCTGCTAAATAATACCACCAGTTCGGATGGCCGGCAGGGTGGTTTTCGTAGTTGCCTTTAATGTCCGGTAACCCGGAATTGGAGTACACCACCACTTCAGTGGCATTCCAATGCCAAAGTCGTTCAAAGCGGAGTTGAAAGGAATGGTTTCCTTTCTGGTACTCATAGGTCAATTTGTTTTTACTATCCAGTGTTGGCAGCTCATCAAGGTATGTGCCCTTTAGTTCATTCAGGCTATTTGGATATTCACCATACTCCATTTTATAATTTTCGATAGCAGCAATAAGCGGTTCGGTTTTCGAAATAGCTGCTTTTCGGGTTATGGCCGCTGCACCTTCCACCGCCCATTGTGAAGTAGCCAGAGCGATCACGGGTATAACAAGAAGATATAATGGTACTGGGTTAAACTTGTACTCCGTTTTTTTCTTTAGCTTCTTAATCCGATACACCAGAAAGGCAACCATCAGTAGTATGATGGCAAAGGGCCAGAGGTTAAGAGGCTGATCGCGAACCAAAGTCAAAATGAGTTGAACGGGTACAAATATGAGTACTGGTATCAGCGCGAGCCATGAAAAATAGTATCCATTGGTCCATCGGTTAAGCGATTGCCCTTTCTTGTTTCGGAATTCGATGATGAGCCATACCAGGGCTATCGGTATAAAAATCAATCCTGTGTACCCCAGGGTTTGGGCAAATTGGGAGATAGCATACAATACATTGCTGGAAGATCCTGATAAGAATGGAGCTACTGATGCCATTGTAATTGCAAGTGCAATAAGTGCCAAGGTTAACCAGTTTTTGGGATTCATATACATGCGGTTGAGGTTGAAAATTAAAATTGGTTTTAACATGGAAAGCAGATGGGTGTACAATTGTCTTCGCGCAGTTTTCTGTCCAACTTTTTGCAAATCAGAATGGTACTTTTCCAGCAAGTCACCTTGAATTTCCTCATGAAATTCCGGGTGGACCATCAAGCGTAAAAGAGCCATGGCCCATGAAGGTGGTTTGTTTTCAAACGATCCCATAGTTCCATCCAAATTTTGGTATGGCATCCCAAAGATCGTTGCGCATGGCTCTGTTTTGGGCTAGTGTTTTTTGACCTTTAGCAGTGATCTGATAGTAGCGCTTGCGTCTTCCCCCACGTTCGTTGGTGGCTTCTCCAAATTCTGAGGTTACCAGGCCCTTGTCTTCCATTCGCTTGAGTACCGTCTGCACAGCCCCAATAGCGGCAGACCGGTCAGTACGTTTTTCGAGTTCTTCAATGATGCTGATGCCATACGCTTTGCCGTTCATGAGGGCCACAATCAACAGAACCAGTTCTTCAAATTCTCCCATCGCATATCATATTTACAACAAATGTAGTATTTGATTTTATATCTACAACATTTGTAGTAAAAATGTTTCAAACGAGGTGAATTGTCACCGCTTAGAGCTATAAAATGACAACTATATATATCTAAAAGTAAATTTTACTTTACTTTATGTAATACATACACTTACATTTGATCCATCAAATCAACAAACCATGGAAAAATCAAAAAAGCATTTGTCGGATCGTGTTCCGGTTTATGCGCTCATTTGGGCGGTTAGCTACATCGGTAGTTTGGGGGCAATGAAAGCATTGTCGTTGTCACAAGCAGTTGGCGTTATGCTCACTATCGTACCAGTGATCGCCTTTGCACTGTTTCTGTACAAGTTCTATCGAAGCGTGTACTTTATGGACGAGGTGCAGATTAAAATTCAAATGGAAGCGGCCGTAGTAGCCTTCGGGCTTGCACTGCTTACCATTATGACATTAGGCCTGCTTGATTTGGCCACAGTACTAAAGCAAGAAGACTGGGCGTATCGTTTTCTGGTACCTGTTCTTGTAGCCTATTATTTCATCGGGCTGTTTATTTCGAGACGCAAATACCATATCGATCATGAAGAACACGATTAAGGTCGAGCGCGCCAAAAAGAACTGGACGCAAGCCGAACTCGCGGAGAAAATCGGGGTATCGCGGCAAGCCATCCATGCTATCGAAGCCGGCAAGTTTGTTCCGTCAACCGTACTCGCGCTCCGCATGGCCAAAGAATTTGGTACTGCGGTGGAACTTATCTTTAAATTGGAAGAAACCGATCTGGTATGAACGGATTACGATTGTTTCCATAAATCAACACCATGAAATTTTGCATCTTTGTATGAGTCTTCTGGACAACCGGCAATCAACATGCTGCCCATGCAGTACTTGGAGCAAATTCCGACACCCCCTCTGAGGCGCTACATAGAGAAGTTCTGGTATTGCCAGACCGATCATTTCAATAACCGAACGCTCACACTTCCCTTACTTTATCACGAACTCGTTTTTAACTTATCCGATTACTATGTCAGTTCGCGAAATCAGGGTCGTGACCTATTGCTAGATCATACATCTGCCTGGATAAGCGGCATACAAACTATGCCCACGATCTCAGAAAGCCGGGGGAAACACGAAATGATGGGTGTGCTGTTTAAACCCCACGGTTTAAAGGCCTTCACGAAGTATCCCGCGGGTGAGTTCGAAAATACGTTTGTGGATGCCACGTTGGTCTTTGATGCTTCGTTCAAAAGTTTGTTGGAGCGTTTGCAACAACCGATACAACCCAAAGCTAAAATCCTTTTGATGCAGGATTATTTGATCCGCCATTTGAAATCAGAAAGCTTACCAAACTACGTGGATGAATCCATCCGGCTTTTTCAACAGCCCGGCACAGCCCGGGGTTCAGTGAAAGAAATATGCCAGTACCTGTCCGTTTCTAACAAAACGCTCATTCAGTCGTATCAAAAACATGTAGGTGTAACGCCCATGAAATACATGCAAATTCAGTCCGTCAATCAAGCGCTTGCCAGTTTGGCAAAGAATCCAACGCTTGTTTTAACAGAGTTAGCCCACCGGCTTCACTTTTTTGATCAATCACATTTTATTCATTCGTTCAAGGCGTTCACCGGGCTCACACCCAGTCAGTATGCCAACTATGTCGTGCGTAGCAGGGTTGACAACACCGCGCCCAATTTCATTTCATGGGAGGGTTAATTTTTTACAATTATCCAAGGGCTATGCGGTCCATCTTTGCTGAAAAACTATGCTATGCGACACGCTTATTTGCTCATGGCCTTTGCGATGGTATTCGGACTTGGCCTGGCGACAAACAACATTATTCAAAAACAACCTACCGACAGAACAATGAAAAAAGTAACAGGCATCGGTGGCATTTTCTTCAAGTGCAAAAACCCCGATAAGATGAAGGATTGGTACAAGTCCCATTTAGGATTGAATACCGATCAATGGGGCACCAATTTTGAATGGCGCCAGGCAGACGATTCCACCCAAAAAGGGTTCACCCAGTGGAGCCCTTTCAGTGAAAAGTCAACTCATTTTGATCAACCCTTCATGATCAATTACCGCGTGGAAAATCTGGAGTGGCTGGTAGGGGAGTTGACGAAAGCGGGAGTCACCGTGGTGGATAAGATTGAAACGGTGGAGTACGGTAAGTTCGTACACATCCTCGATCTGGAAGGAAATAAAATAGAACTGTGGGAGCCCAATGATCGTGAGTACGACAAGATTGTGGAAGGGCGAACCCACTAGCATCTATTGTTGCACACTCGCTGAAAAACAGAAGATGAAAGCCAAAAACTAAAACCGTGAAAACAATCGGTGTTCTTTTACTCGCTTCCGTCACCGCACTGGGCCAGCCCACCTCCATCGGGCAGGTGACTTTCCTGCCGGTGAACGAAGAAGGCAAACCCAAGGAAACGTTGGGCGGCCAGGTGCGCGTGTTTGAAGACAACCAGAAAAACCGGGGCCGCCAAATTTCCATCCACATCGAAGTGATGCCTGCCCGGCAGACCACGAACAAAGCGGAACCCATGTTTATCATCATGGGCGGCCCGGGACAAGCCGCCACGGATCTGGTTGGCTTCTTCGCAGATATTTTGCAACCCATCAATCAACGGAGCGATCTCGTGTTCATCGACCAGCGCGGAACGGGTAAATCCAATGCCTTGCGTTTGTCTGGCACCTACAACCGTCTGCAGGCTTATTTCGAGGATGACTTTACCAATCCCGTTACCCTCCAACAAAGTCGCAGTTCGCTGGCACAGGAAAACAACCTGAGCTGTTATGGCACGCGCAATGCCATTGCCGATCTGGAATACATTCGGAAGGCGATGGGCTATCCACAAATCAACCTCTACGGAACTTCGTATGGCACACGCGTGGCGCTGGCGTACATCAATGCTTATCCAAAGCAGGTGCGCACGGCCACGCTAAAAGGTTTGGTGCCGCCCGGTTTGGTGATCCCGCGCGATTTTGCTGCCGATGCCCAACGCAGTCTGGATCTTCTGCTGGCCGATTGCCAACAAAACGAAACATGCCATTCCACATACCCTAACCTGGCAGGAGAGTGGCAAACTTTTTTTGCCCGGTTTCCGGTGCAGGTCTCGCTCCTCAACCCGGAAACCAACCACCGCGATACCATCACCTTAACCAAAGACATTGTGGCGCTGAACCTGCGTGTGTTGCTGATGTCGCCTTCCACTACGCGGAATGTTCCGTTTTGGATTACACAGTTTAATCAGGGCAATCATGAGCCGCTCGCCAGCGCGATGTTGGCCATTAAGAAGTCGTATCGGAAAGGGGTGTATGATGGTATGACGTTATGTGTCTTGTGTTTTGAAGATTATCCAGCATTGGTGCAACTACCGGCAGCCGGGCAGGCTAACACCTTCCTGGGCGACTACTGGATCAATCGGATCAAAACATCCTGCGCCATCTGGAATCCGAAGCGCAGCCAGACGAAGCCGATGAAGGTTTCTCGGCAGAACACGCCCGTGCTCCTGATCTCCGGCAACCGCGATGCGGCCACACCACCAGTTTATGGAGAAGAGGTGTTGAAGTACTTTCCCAACGGCCGGCACGTGGTGGTGGATGCCGGAAGCCACTCGTTTGACGGCATGCGCAACTGCGTGGAAAACATCATCTGCGACTTTGTGCTCTCCGGCCAGACCCAAAACCTCAAAACTGACTGTGCGGGCACAATCGGGTTTGGGGAGTACAGGGTGAAGTAGGTTGTTGGTAGGGGTTTGTAAGCGATTTACAGGGTTGGCAGTTTGAACAGCACTTTTTGTTAGTGAATTGATGTGTGACCTGAGAATTAAAAGGATCAGTTTATTGAAATGATAAAAAGCCGATCGTGAAATATTGAAAATCGAATCGGTAACAAGAAAAAACAAGGTATGTTTACGGCCTACTCAAACTCAAAGACCATGCGCTCGACCATTTTATCTGTTGCTCTCGTGTTGCTGTTGAACTGCACTTCCATACTGGCACAGGAAACGTACCAATTTCAGAATCGATGGAAGCCCAATGAATATATTCATGTAGAGCAACCAAAGCCTACAGCCGGAACCATTGCGGCCGGCTGGTTAAGTGCCCAATGGGTAATGGTGCCGGTAACCGGAACGGGCTATTATCAAATTCGGAACGTGTGGCGGAACCAGTACCTGCACATACAAAACGGTATGCTGGACTGTGGCGACATTCAACCCGGCTGGTGGAGTGCACAATGGGCACTGGAACCGGTGGCGGGCACCACACATGTAAGAATACGCAATCGCTGGAAGCCCGATGTGGCTGTCCATAATCAATCCGGTGTATTAGAAGCTGGCCCAATTGACTTAGGTTGGTGGAGTGCACAATGGGCCATGATTAATATAAATGGTCAGCAGCCGATGGCAGCACCCGTTGTAGCCGAAAGAAATGGCGGTAACCCAAGCGCGTTTACTCCTGAACACAATGGAAAGATCATACAAGTTATTGTGCGCTATACCGACCAGATATCGATGTCCGATCCTGCCGTGGGAGCCCGTATTTATTTCTTCCCGCAAGAAGTTATCACCGATACCGAAGGCATTTCCTTTGATCCCAAAAATCCACCCATCGGAGGGCAGGTATTCACCATTGTAGAGATCACGCCCGATATAAAGTTTGATCGCCCCATGCCCATGATGAGAAATCGTTATAACGAAAGCTTTCAATTTGTGGCAGAGATTTTTTAATCTACTACGTTTGTCTGTATCGATCTTGTGGTATATTTCCAGGGCCACAAAACACCCGCATAGCAACTAATAGCCAGTCTTTGGGGAGGCTTTCATCTTAGCGCTGGCATGTGTGGCCTGCACAATGTGTGTTGTTGCTGCCTTGGCAAAAGCAATAGGGAAAGAAGTCTATATGTTTAATTGGAATAAACTCCAAGGACTTGTAACGGATAAGCCGGGTTGCTGACTTACGAACTAATCAAACCAAAAATTTATGTTATCAATATTTTAATATTTTATTACTTGTCCTTAATTGTGCGTAGCATTGCGCATAGAATACATAATAAAATAATTACCTGTTTGAGTAAATTAAATAAGCATCAATAAGTTACATGATGAGATGGGATTTTCCTCTAGTTAGAATTTCACTATCAGTAGTTTTAATATGTACAGCATTAAAACCACTAAGTGCGCAAACAACGATAAGCTTTGCCCGATTAAACGAAACAGTTGGACTAACAAATAACACAATCAATGATATTGCTCAAGACACTCTAGGATTTATTTGGATTGGTACTGAAGATGGATTATTTAGATATGATGGCAAAGAATTTGAATCATTCAGAAGAATCAAGGGCAATAGCAATACAATTCCTAATAACAATGTTCAATCTATATATGTGGATACCAAAAACAACGTCTGGGTTCTTACGGATTATGGTATAGCCATATATGATTATTCTAATGGATTATTTAACCGTATTCTTCCATCGACTTCTCCGGATGGGCTTAATTATAGAAGTGTAACCTCTATAGCCAGCGCTAAAAATAAGTTCCTTATTGGGACATTTGGTGCGGGTGCATCGCTTTATCAGGAAGGACGCTTTGAATTACTTACCAGTAAGAATGAGTTAAATTATCCGTTGGAGTCGCAACAGATAACGGCAGTTGAGTTTATGGATGACTCACTTTATTATTTTGGCACTTGGCAAGATGGACTTTATAGATTTAATCAATCGACACGATTCTGTTCCAGAATACCAATAGGGGAAAAAGATAATTACCGCGTGACTTCAATTTTTAAAGATGCACAATTGAACTTATGGGTAACCACTAATTATGGATTACTACTGATCGAACATAATAATAAAGCACCAAAGTTCTTTGGGCATGAACAAAATACAAATCTCCCAGATGATGAGTTTCTTTCCATTTTAGTTGATGAAGGTGTGATATGGTTAGGTACTAGAAACAGTGGATTGTTGAAAATTAGTCTACTGGAGTTGCTCACTAACTATACCTCGTTCAAGACAGAACAATTTATAAAGTCAAATTCTTCAAACGGGCTTTCCAGCAGAACTGTTAGTGTAATTTTTAAGGACAACGATCAAAATATCTGGCTAGGCACTCACAATGGTGGAATAGACGTATATAACCCTAATACGGAGAACGTAATATCCTTATCAGACAAACCCTCAGCAATTGGCAAATTGTCGATGACCAATGTATGGGGAATTTCTCAAGATAAGTCAGGATTAATATGGCTTGGCACAGATGGTGAGGGTATTGATATTCTTGATTTAGTGAGTAGAAAAATTACGACCTTTAAAAAAAACAATGAACTCACAGATAAGGCCATTCTAAGTTTGATCCATGACCGTAATAAAAATCTATGGATTGGCACCTACAAAGGTGGTGTGATGCGATATGATTCAAATGGAAACCTTCATGATTATCAAATTTCAGGACGCTCTAAAGATATCCGATACATTTTTGAACAAATGGACGGCACTATACTACTTGGCACAAATGGAACCGGAGTATATCAATACCGTAGTAGCGAGGATGTTTTTGAACAACTAGTTGGAACTGAGAGTTATGACGTTAGGTCTATTTGTGAGGGCGATGACATTAGCCTCTGGCTTGGAACTTTTGGTAATGGACTAATCAAGTATAGTAGAAGCACAAAAGAGGTCGTTCAGTTTAACTGGAGTCAAAAGGATGAGCCTTTTACACCCATCATCCATTGTTTATTTAAACAAGATAACACTCTGTGGCTTGGAACCAAGTATTCGGGCCTGGTTCAATTTAATATTACTAATAATGAATTTACTATTTATGACGAAGAGAGAGGATTAGTCAATAATACTGTTCACGCTATTGTTCCTGACGGCATTGGAAAATTATGGATAACAACAAATAATGGTGTTTCATCATTTGATATCGTCACTAAGACCTTTACTAATTTTCATTCGCAGTCTAATTTTATTTCAAATAAGTTTAACGATAACTCAGGAATTATTACCCAGAGTAGACACATTGTTTTAGGCGGCATCGCAGGCGTTAATATTTTTGATCCAAGCCAGTTTAAGTCACCACCAAGCATACCAATAGTGAAGGTAAAAGCATTTAAGATATTGCATGAAAACAAAGATATGACTGATTGGCCGGCCAGGAGTTTCGCGAATGAAGTTCACCTGGATCATGATGAGAATTTTTTTCAGATATCATTTTCGCCAATCAACTATCCCTTTAGCACGAAATGGCTTGTTCAATCCAAGTTAGAAAATTTTGATAAGGATTGGACCGATCCTTCGTCTAACAATAATATGATATATAGAGGTATCCCTGCTGGAAAATATATACTCAAGTTACGTGCAGTGGATGGTTCACAAGTGGGGATGGAAAGTAAGCTGATAATTATTATCTCTCCGCCCTGGTGGCGTACCTACTACGCCTATTTCAGTTATGTTATTGTTATCATTTTAATAATTGTGGGCCTGATTCGCCTTAATAATAAACAGATTGATCTGCGACAGCGACTAATCTACGAAAAGCAGTTAAGACTTCAAGAGCACCAAGCGATCCAACATAAATTGAGGTTCTTTACAAATTTTGCGCACGAATTAAGAACACCGCTTACGCTTATTGTGGGACCGATTACTGATCTGATTCGAAATTATTCTCACCAAGAGGCAGTGAACGAATTACTGATACTGGTGGATCGAAACGCCAAAGCATTAAAAAAAATGGTCAATCGACTGCTAGAATTTAGAAAAGTAGAAACAGAGAAAATAACATTAAACATTGGACTTCATGACATAAATATATTACTACAAGAAGAAGTTGAGTCCTTTCAGTACCACGCAAATAATAAACATGTGCAAATACACCTGACTTCCGTACAGGAGGCAATGGGATGGATTGATATTGAGCGACTTCAAATCGTCCTCAATAACATTTTATCAAACGCACTTAAATATACCAGAGAGTACGGGAATATCTGGGTTAGTCAGAATTATTCAAATGGAAGCTTGAATTTGGTAATTCAAGACGATGGGATAGGAATACATAAAGATGACATAAAGAGAATATTCTCACCCTTTTACCAAGGTAAAAATTCGGCCGGTATTGGCGGTACAGGTATTGGATTGTCATTATGCAAAAGTTTAGTAGAGAGTCACGCTGGCCGAATTACGGCCGAGAGTAGAGAAGGAGAAGGCGCTATTTTTAAAATTACGTTACCCATTGAGAAATCAAAATATGAAAATAGGGCGGATGTTAGATTTATACCTGACCAGAAAGAGAAAGACCATGAAGATTTTGAGGAACTACCATTGGATGCGGATGGAGGTATTATTAAGAATGTAAATGACCAAATAATTGTTGTCGCTGACGATAACCCGGATATCGTTAATTACCTGCAGAGTATACTAAAAAAAGAATACACCGTAATATCTGCATACGATGGGCATGAAGCATTAAGACTGATTAATAAATACATTCCTGATTTAATAATCTCTGATATTATGATGCCGAAATTGTCGGGGGTTGAACTTTGTAGAATATTAAAGCAGCACGATGAGACTAGTCACATTCCAATTATTTTGCTTACAGCGAAAGAGGGAACTGAGTCTATTATTGAGGGGTACTCAAAAGGTGCTGATGACTACATTACCAAACCCTTTTTATCGGAGCTACTCATTACTCGGGTAAATAATTTAATAGAAAGTCGCAAGAAATTAAAATTATTATTTAAAAATTTCAACGATCCTGAGATTAGTATTGAGCAAAAAGTAAGTATCGATCAGAATGACGAGTATAAGTTTTTGCTAAAGGTTGAGAGTTTTATCCTTGAAAACCTTGAAAATGAGGATCCAAGCGTTCCAGCCCTTGCGCATGCCCTGGGTTACAGCAGAACTTCTTTGTATCGAAAAATTAAGTCTTTAACCGGTATGTCCATCAACCAATTTGCACGGTCTGTTAGAATTAAAAAGGCAGCCGAACTGTTGAGTTCCAGTACGACTATGACCGTCTCTGAAATAGCCTTCTCCCTTGGATTTACCGACCTGAAATATTTCAGACAATGTTTTAAAGACCAGTTCCACATCCTGCCTTCTGACTACCAGAGAAAAAGTGGCATATAATTCAGTTTAATAGCATGATGCTCTACTTTTCGGGCCTTAAATCGTTTGAAATTACGATTTTGGACAATTTCCCCCACAAGATTGGACACTATAACCCCCAAATATGGGGTTGTTTAGCAAATACATTTGTAGCGTAAAACTAAAAGGTTTAACTATGAATTTCAAGATTACTAATTCTTGGCAAGCGATAGTCTTGCTACTATTAAGCGCTACTTTTTTCGGGGGTTGTAGTGAGGATGAGCCAACTGGCCCGCCACCAACCGCGACATTCACTACCTCCTTAGCTGGAACTCCTGGTGGAAAAATAACCTTTCAAGGAATGGCTACGGATGAAAACGGAATAGTCTCGATACACCTATCTAACGGTGATTTGTTACTCGATAAAACAATTGAACTACCTGATAAACCAAAGTCTTATGAACTTGACTATGAATTTGAAATCCCTTTGGAAACTGCCATTGGTGACTATCAAGTTACCATAACCGTTAAGAATAAGTTTAATAAGTCGGTAGAATCCATTGTTAAGGTGGAAGCAACTGCCCAACCACCCACTGCGACTTTCACTACCCCCTTAAATGGATCTATCGGTGGAAAAATAACCTTTAAAGGAACAGCTGCGGATAAAAACGGAATAGCCTCAATACGCCTGTCTAACATAGGTTTGTCACTTGATAAAACAATTTTACTATCTGACAATCCTAAGTCTTATATACTTGATTATGAGTTTGAAATCCCTTCGGTAACGGCCCTTGGTGAGTATCAAGTTGCCATAACGGTTAAGAATAAGTTTAATAAGTCGGTAGAATCCCTTGTTAAGGTGGTAGTTGCAAACACTACCAATTATGAGGCTCTTTGGGTCGGTGGGGGAGTGCTTTTGAAGGGATGGAATACCCCAGAAGGAAAGTTTTATGAAATGCGTAAGGATGCCGCTAATCCGGGTTGGTTCGAAATTTTACTCCCTTCAAGGGCTGGTTTTAATGAAATTAAATTTTTAGGCCAGAATAGCTGGAAAGGCGATAACTGGGGCGTGGTTGATAACGCGGTAGCAAACTCACCGATACTAAATTCTGAAAATAGTGAACCTATTAAATTGCCAGATTTAGGAAAGAAGCCCGCCTATTATAAAGTTCGATTTAATCCTAATAAAAGTACTTATACCTTCGAAGAAATTATTCCATCAGGAACCCCGCCAACACAAATGTTCATTGTTGGTAGTGGGTTTACAGGTTTCCCAAACCTTAATTGGAACCCTTCTGAGGCGATCCCAATGACCCCCAATCCTTCTCAATTAGGAGCGTGGCAATTTCTAGCTGAAGGGTTAGTATTTTCTGATAACGTAGCTTTAAAATTTATTGGGCAGAACACAGGATGGTCTCCAATTGATGTTGGATTTGATGAGAATTATCTAGTTGATAATGATTTAAATTCTGGTGGATGGCAAATACTAGCTCCTGTTAACTGGAAAGTCACTAAGTCTGGTGATGGAACAGCAGACTTAAAGTTCGTCAATCAAGGTGGCAGCTATACGGTGTATTTCGACTACTTCTTGAAGCGAGCCGTAATTTGGAAAGAATAAGAGTAAATGAATTACGGGTTCCATTCTTAATGTACAGAATATGAGTAAGAAAATTTTGATGGTATTGACATTCGTTTTTATAGCAACAAGTTCGTACGCCCAGCGGCTAGTCAAAGGGAAAGTCACAAGTAAAGACGATGGCGCAAGTATACCTGGGGTTAACATACTGGTGGAGGAAACAAAGGAAGGCGTAGTAACGGATGCTAATGGTAATTATTCCATTTCAGTAAAAGATACCGACATCCTGATTTTTTCTTTCATTGGTTATGAAACCATCAAAGAAGCTATTGGATCAAGAGATGTTATTAACATAGTACTGGTACCCGCTGTTTCTACTTTAGAAGAAATTGTGGTGGTTGGTTATGGAACCTCCATGAAAAAAGAAATAACAAGCGCCATATCTGTGGCAAAGTCAGAAGACTTCGCTACACGAACGGCTGGATCATTACAAGAAATGTTAGCTGGTATTGTGCCGGGAACACAAGTTACCTCCAACGGAGGTGCACCTGGTTCCGGTGCTACATTGCTGGTGCGTGGTATTTCAACCATTAGCACATCGACTGCGCCAATTTTTGTTGTTGATGGAAACCCTGTAGAGGACATTGAATTTTTAAATCCAAAAGATATTGAAAGCGTTCAGGTACTTAAAGATGCCTCTGCGGCATCCATATATGGTTCGCGTGGTTCCAATGGTGTCATTATCGTAACAACGAAACAAGCAAAGGAGGGTGTAACAAGAATTGAGTTTAATGCCAAGTATGGAGTTCAGACAGTTGCCAAAAAACCTCAGATGGCAAATGCAACGGAATACGCCAAAATCAGGAACGCAGTAGCACAAAATGAGAACTCAACACTTCCATATCCAGATCCTGAAACACTTGGATCAGGAACAGATTGGTGGAATGAGTTAACCCAAGTTGCGCCCATTCAGGATTATCTGATTAGTGTTAGCCGAGGTAATAAAGACATGCAAATTTCCAGTAGTTTAGGATATTTCAGTCAAGATGGTATTGTTAAAGGCGGAGGTTATAATCGACTAACCTATCGATTAAACTCAAATTTCAATCTTGCCCCTTGGTTTAAGCTGGGATCGTCCATTAGTTTTTCAAATTCAAAGTATAAAAATGGACCTAATTTGGTTGGCGATTTGCTCCGTCTCGAACCTGTTACACCAGTTTACTTGCCCGATTATGAGCAGGTAGGAAGGAATGAGTTCAGTATATTCTCACCCACAATAACCGATGTACCAAATGCAGCAGGTGTACTTGCCAGAAACTTTTCAACTACATCCCATAATCGGATTGTCGGAAATTTGAATGCGAATATCAAAATACTGCCCAACCTTTATGCCGACTTGCTTTTTGGTGTCTATAACAGCAATTGGGAAAATGATAATTTTTCACCTACCTATAATATAGAGCCTAGCGACATGTCAAATGTCAATTCGGTGAACCGTTCGCATAATAATCGTAATAAATATGTGTCTAATAATATCATCACTTACGATAAGAAAATTAATGACCATGAATTTAAGATAATGGGGGGTATTACGTTGGAAGCAGAGACTCATAGAACGCTAAGCGGTTCAGGCACCAATCTTCCGAGTAACAAAAGGGACTTGCGCTATTTGAATGCGGCTGTACAAGGTTTTCAGGCGGGAGGAACAGATGAGGATTGGAGTTTATTGTCGTACTTGGGTAGAATCAATTATGCCTACCGAGACAAGTACTTCCTACAGTCAAATTTTCGAGTTGATGGTTCCAGTAAATTTCCTGTAGAAAATCAATGGGCAATGTTTCCATCCGTTTCTGCTGGATGGGCCGTGTCTGAAGAAGGTTTCTTAAAGGATGTATCGTGGATTGAGTTCCTTAAAGTACGAGCTGCCTGGGGGCAGATTGGAAACCAGGATATTCCTATTGATGCAAGGCAGTCAAATTTGCAAAATGTATACTATGTCACAGGTCCAGGTCAAACGGTCCAAGTAGGAACAGCGCCTGCATCAATCGGTAATGATGGCCTGATCTGGGAAACGATCGAAGATGTTAATTTGGGTGTTGATTTTTCGATGTTAAGCGGGCAGCTCGAGTTTACATTTGATATCTACAAAAGAAGCATTAAGGATATGCTATTGACCAAGCAGCTTCCGTCATACGTAGGTTTAGGCTTTGGGCAGCAATGGGCCAATGTTGGTGAAATGGAAACGAAGGGATTCGAGTTTCAAATAAAATATGCAAAGGTTATCTCTAGCGATATTTCATTCAACCTTGGATTAACAGTTTCAAATTACAGAAGTAAAATGGTGGAACTCAATGGTCAAGATGATGTGTATTGGGCTGGTAATGATCAACGCCTCAACTTACTTGGATATACTACGGTAGGAGGAACTCCTGGCGCGTTTTATGGATGGGTCACAGATGGAATTTTCCAGACCCGAATCGAGGCTATTAATTATACAGATAATAATGGTAATAAAATACAACCATTAGCCCAACCGGGAGATTTTCGCTTTGTCGATCTTAACAATGATGGAACGATAAACGATCTGGATAGAAAAGTTATAGGAAATCCTGAAGCACTGTTTACTTACGGAGTAAACTTTGGATTGCAATATAAGCGATTCTCCTTGTCGGGCTTATTTACTGGAAAAGTTGGAGGTGATTTATTGAGCCCAGTTAAAGCTTACACACACAGCGGCTCCGGTACTTATAATTCATACGCAGGCCTGCTTCGTGATGCATGGAGTGGACCCGGAACTTCAAATTCTCAACCAAGAATTTTGAACAATGATCGAAATCAAAATTTCAGATATTCTGATTACTATATACAAGATGGAACTTACTTAAGGCTTAAGAACATTCAATTCTCTTATTCATTACCAGCTTCTGTAAGCCAAAAAATTGGAACTAGTAAAATGGTAGTATTTGCTAACGTTGAGAATCTATTCACAATCACAAATTATGATGGAATGGATCCCGACATCGGTGGGAGTGCCACACTACGAGGCGTTGATTGGGGCAATTACCCACTACCCAGAATACTTACAGGCGGTATAAATGTTTCGTTCTAAAGACTACTATTATGAAGATTAAAATACTTACAACACTTCTACTAATAATGAGCCTGGCTTCATGCGAAGATTTCCTTGATAAGCCGATTAAAGGTGTACAAACAGTTGATAATTATTATAGCGATGAAATTGAATCAGAATACGCAGTAATAGGAGCTTATGCTTCGCTAAGCCCTGAGGATTGGTGGCAAATGGATTTTTATTGGTTGATTGGAGATGTTTGTTCAGATGATGCTTTTAAAGGAAACAGTATCGCTGGAGATCAGGCTGATTTTGGTTTTTTGGCTAACTATAACATTAATCCAGGCAATGAGTGGTTGGATGTAAAGTGGCGTTATACTTACATCACAATTTCCCGTTGCAACCTTATCATTGAAAATGTTCCAAATGGAGCTACGCCACAAAACCTTAAAGATAAGTTTATAGCTGAAGCAAAATTTTTAAGAGCGTTTAGCTATTTTGAATTAGTTAGAAATTTTGGAGGAGTTCCTATGCCACTCAAAAATTTATCTCCAAATGAAGCCACTCTTCCTCGTTCAACCGAACAAGATGTTTGGCAACAAATAGTAACCGATCTTACAGAAGCAGCTGAAAAGTTACCTTCAAGAAATTCTCAAGAGGCAGATGAGCAAGGACGAGCAACGAAAGAAGCTGCTTGGGCCTACTTAGCTAAAGCTCATGCGTATCAGAAGAACTGGCCTGAGGCACAAGATTTTGCTCAGTTAGCGATTACCTCGGGTGCCTATAGCTTGGAATCAGACTTTAAAAATATATGGTCTGTTGACAATCCGAACGGTGTAGAGTCGATTTTTGAAATTCAACATAATTACAATGATGTTTTTCGTGTTGGAAATGCTCTTCCGGTTATAACACGAAGTCGAGCTGATGGCGGATGGGGATTTGCAAGCCCTTCAAGTAACCTTGAAAAGTTCATGGCAGGTGATCCGAGACTCGTTCACACTATAATTAAACAGGGTGATAATGTTGATAGTGATCATCCCTCATATGACACCAATCCTTCTGAGAATGAATCCGGAAGGACTACTCGGAAATTCTACCTACCGTTAAGTGATCGGGCACCCAATAATGAATATGTGACTTCACCTCTAAACCATATACTGTTTAGATATGCAGACTTACTTCTGCTTCATGCAGAAGCCGCTGCAGAAAATGGACAAACAAGCGTGGCACAGAACTCTCTCAATGAAGTAAGAAGAAGGGTTGGTCTTCCAAATGTAACCAGTGGTGATATCCTAAATGCCGTTCGAAGCGAGAGACGCAAGGAGTTAGCACTTGAAGGCTGTCTCTTATACACATCTGACGC
>ERZ1066130.266-NODE-266-length-23264-cov-9.634064_pt1 | contig 23264 bp, 18 predicted proteins | sample MGYA00382777_ERZ1066130 | MGnify/ENA primary metagenome ERZ1066130 (study PRJEB33369, sample SAMEA5778360) | biofilm metagenome | biome: Industrial cooling water; feature: Water cooling tower basin; material: Biofilm | place: United Arab Emirates | collected...
CATTCACTTCCCAAATCCGCTGCCACTCCTCGTCCCCCACCCCCCCCCCCCCCCCCCCCCCCCGCCCCCCCCCCCCCCCCCCCACCCCCCCCCCCACCCCCACACCCCCCACCCCACCCCCATCCCCACCTCCATCCCCCCACCCCTATCCCCGGGCTTTCCTTGCCACGGTGGTCCGGTCCGCCGAAGAGGGTTCGCGCCTGATCCGAGGGGCCGGGCGGAACGTCGTTTTCGTCCCCATCTCTGGGTGTTTTTGCGGAAAAAAGACACAACATATCCCAAACTTACGTTTCGGCGCGCTCCATGACCGGCCACTTTTGTTCCATGACCGGCCACTTTTGTTCCGCGACAGGCCGGTTGTGCTCCGTGACCGGCCACTTTTGTTCCGTGACAGGCCACTTTTGTTCCGCGACCGGCCGGTTGCGCTCCGTGACCGGCCACTTTTGTTCCGTGACCGGCCGGTTGTGCTCCATGACCGGGCACCTTTCTTCCGCGACCGGGCCGCGGTCTTCCATGGCGGCGCACGTGTGATCGGGGGGAGGGGGTGTGTGGGGGGTGGGGGTGGGGGTGGGGGTGGGGGTGGACGCAAACCCCGAATCTCGGTACACTGCGTCGGGAGGAGGAGGAGCGGTGACGGTCCGCTCGTCGGCGGGCCGCCGAACGACGGTGTGGCGACGACGCCAAAGGAGGTCGCCGATGGGGCTCGATTTCGCGATCGATGAGCTCTATGCCACCGGGTGGACAGCCCTCGACAGCTCGGGCTGCCTTCGTCACTCGGACGGGCGCTGGTTTCCGAGTTCGGCCCGAGCGGCCGAGGAATTCCGTGCCGCGGGATTCGTGCTTTCGGTCCGGCACATCCAGTTGTTTGATTGCTACCGGGCGGAATGGACGAACGGGGCGGGTCAGCCGGTCGGCGCGGTGGTCGGGCGGACGCAGGCGGAGGCGGCGGTGTACGCCCTGTCGCACCTGCGACGCCGGGCGGCATCGGTCGCCGCGGGGGTCTGAGGTCGGATGCCGGAAATCCCGTGTGCGGGGCGTGATGGGGCGCGGTGGTGCCTCGCGGTGGTCGAGTTGACGCCGGGCGGCGGCGGTCTATGCTCGGGGAGTCCGGACCAATCCACGATGGCCCCATCGTCTAGCCTGGTCTAGGACGTCAGGTTCTCATCCTGAAAACTGGGGTTCGAATCCCCATGGGGTCATTCACCCGCCCGGCTTGTACCGCCGGGCGGCGTTCATTTTGGGAGACGCGGCCTACCGGGGGGTGCCCGCAGGGGTCTGGCTCCGAGGACGAATCGCCGGGGTGCCCAGCCTCGGCCAGGGCCTCGACTCGACCTGGGCGGCCCAGGCGCGGAGTTGCTCGACGGACGCGGAGGGTGGCGGGTCGGGGGGCTGGGCGGCCGTGTCGGAGACGGCCGGCGAAGAGATGACCATGTTCGCGCCGCCGAGAATGTGCCGATCGAAGTACCCGAGATCGATCAGGGCGGCCAGGCCGTGCGAGCCGCCCATCGCGACGGTCTCGCCGTCACGAGAGAAGTCGGCGGTGATGGCTTCGGTGCCCTCGGCCTGGGGCATGGTGAGGAGCAGTCGACGCTCGCCGACATCCCAGAGCCGGATGGTCCCGTCGACACCCGAGGTCATGAGCAGTCGGGGGTCGACCGGCGAGAAATCGGCGGACGTGACGAGCCCGGAGTGACCTTCGAGCCGCCCGATGGGTTCGAGCGTGCGGGCGTCGCGCAGATCGACGTAGCCGCCCCAGCTCGTGACGGCAAGGACGGTTCCGTCGGAGGAAAAGGCGGGCGCCCAGGGCATGAACCGCACTTGCGGCTGGGCGACGGCCTTGCTCTGCCAGGTCGTCGTATCCCAGAGGGTGATCGCGAGGGATCGGTTGGTGGTCACGAGGGTTGCGCCGTCGGGGGAGAAGCGCAGGGCGGCGTACTCGTACCCGTCCTGTGGAAGGCGGGCGACGGAGGCCCAGTCGCTGGTCCGCCAGATCGTCAGGAACGGGGCGGGCCCGGACATCGCGAGCAGAGAGCCGTCGGGAGAGAGATCGACGCCGGCGTTGGAGACGACGACGGGCGAGCGGATCTCATGGACCAGGGCGCCGGAGGTGAGATTCCAGACGCGGAGCATGCCGTCCTCGCCCGCGGTGACGAGCAGGGGGCGATCGGGGAAGAACCGGAGGCAGGTGATCCGGGCGGAGTGGGCTTTCCAGGAGGCGATCGCCTCGCCGCTGCCGGCGTCCCAGAGACGGAGCGTGCCGGCGACGTCCGCGGTGGCGAGCATGGTTCCGTCGGGGCTTTGCCTCGCGGCGACACGGCCTTGGTGGCGCGGCAGATCGAGCCGTTCGCGCGAGTGAAGGTCCCAGACGCGGACGTGCCCTCCGGCGTGCGTGGCCACGAGGAGCGAGTCGTTGGCGGTGAAGAAGACACCCATGGCGGTCGACGAGACGTTGAAGTGGTGCTTTCGCGTGAGCGTCTGGGGGTCGAGCAGTTCGACGCGGTACCAGCCGCCGGTGGCGAGAAGATCGCCCTTGGCATTGATCGAGATGCACTGGAGCGCGCCGTTGGGGGCGTCGTATCGCGCCAATTCACGCCGATCGAGCAGGGACCAGCGGCGAATGGTCCGGTCCCACCCGCCGGTAATCACGGATCCGCCGGGAATGACCTTTGCCGTGCGCACGCCGCCGCGGGCGTGGCCCACGAACGTCCCAACGAGCATGCCCGAGGCGTCGTGCTGGCGGGCGATGGAGTCCCCGCTGAGGGAGAGGATCCCGCCGTCGGGCATGACGGCAAGGTCGATCACGCCGACGGCCCCGGACCTGAACTCATGGAGCAAGCGTCCGTCGCCGAGATCGAAGAGGCGGACCATGCCTGTCTCGTCGGCTGTGGCGATCCGAGTGCCCTCTTGCATCGTCCGCATGATGCGGACTTCGCCCTTCTGCCTGGCTCGCCAGAGAACCTCGCCGGTGGCGGCGCGGTGGGCGACGATCACCCCGTCCTTGTCGCCCGAAACCACGATCTCCGACCCGGGATCGATCGTGAGCGCCAGGACTTCGTTGGCGTGCTCGGACCACTCGGCCTTGAGGTGCAGCAGGGGAAGCTGCCAGAGACGGACCTTCCGGTCCCGTCCGCAGGTGGCGAGGAACGACCCGTCCTCCGCGACCTGGCTGCTCGTGAGCGATGTGTGAGCGAGAACCGAGGCGAGAACGCGGTGCTGCGCGTACAGCTCCCAGAGCGCCCAGCGCGTGTGTCTGGACGAGGGATTCTGGAGATGGTGCCTCCACAGAGAGGCCTCGGCGATGGCGAAGTTCCCGACCTTTCCGGAGAGCCGGGCGTTCTCGATCTGGCTGACGTTGAGCTCGTCGCGGAGGCGTTCGCTGGCACGCTGGGCGATCTCGCTCAGGTGCTGGGCCTGCTCGCGGGCGTTGCGTTCGTTCTCGGCGAGCACGCGGTTCTGCGACGCGGAGTAGGCGGCGTAGGACGCGAACAGGATGATGCCGATGAGAAAGGCCGCCCCCGCGAGGAACGCCGCCCTGTGCCGCCTGACCTGAGTCCGCAGGACGTACAGCAGGGAGTCCTGCTTGGCGAGGATTGCCCGCCCCGTCGCGAAGCGTCGCAGGTCCTCACCCAGCGAGGCGGCGTTCTGGTATCTCCTGCGCGGATCCTTGTCGATCGCCTTGAGCACGATCGTCTCCAGATCGCCCCGCAACGATCGATCGATCACCCCGATCCGCTCGGGAGGATCATCGCGGATGATCCTCGCCGCCTCGGGCAGGCTCTTGCCCCGGACGTCGTAGGGCAGCCTTCCTGTCAGCAGTTCGTGCAGCAGTACGCCCAGGGCGTAGACGTCCGAGCGCACGTCAACCTCGCCCGCGTCGGACGCGACCTGCTCCGGGCTCATGTACGGGATCGTGCCCACGAACTGCCCGACGCCCGTGAGGATGGTGGTCATCTGCAGATCGGCGTCGACCGGCCTGGCGACGCCGAAATCCAGCACCTTGGGTTCGCCCTCGCCGGTCACGAGGATGTTGGCGGGCTTGAGATCGCGATGGATGACGCCGGCGTTGTGGGCGTGCTGCATCGCGTCGCAGACCTTCGCCACCAGCTCGACCTTTTCTCGCACGTTCAGGCGACGGTCCTGGGCGTGCCTGGTGATGGTCGATCCGGCGACCAGTTCCATCGCCATGTAGGGGCGGGTGATCCCTTCGTGCGTCCAGACGCCCGCCTCGAAGACCTGCGCGATCCCCGGGTGATGAAGGCGACCCAGGATCTCGGCCTCGTACTCGAAGCGGCGGATGAGCCTCGGCGAGACCGCGCCGGCGCGGAGGAGCTTGAGCGCGACCGTCCGTTTCGGGCGATCCTGCTCCGCGACGTACACGATCCCCATGCCCCCTGCGCCCAGGCGGCCCATGACGCGGTACCGCCCGATCATGCGGTCCGGCGGGAGCATCGCCTCGTCCGTGCTCAGGGCCGACGCGCCCAACTCCGTCAGCATGCCCTTGCCCGGGGCGTCCTTGGAATCGAGGAACGTGTCGTCATGGCACGCGAGCAACCCCTCGACCTCGCGGCGGAGCGACTCATCGCCCGAGGTCTCTCGGGCGAGCAGTTCGGGCCATCGGTCCTTGGGCAGGTCGATCGCGGCGAGGAAGATCCGCTCGACCTCCGCCGAACGCTCCGGGCTCACGCGTCAACCTCCCCACGCGATGTGGCTTCCCGCTTGAGCCACGCCCGGGCGAAGGCCCAGTCGTTCGTGATGGTCGAGGGCGAGATCCGCACGGCGTCGGGCGTGTTCTCGACCGAGAGCCGCGCGAAGTACCGCAGCATCACGACGTCGTACTTGCGTTTGTCCGTCTGCTCGAGCTTGGCGAGCGCTTCATCCACCGCGATCATCTGCTCCGGCTCGGGCTCGGCGGCGAGCGCCTCGATCTCGACGTCCGCACGCCGCCCCCGGGCCCCTTTACGGGATCGGGCTCGTTCGACGAGGATCCGTCTCATCGCCAGCGCTGCGGCACCGAAGAAATGCCCCCGAGAGTTCCAACGCACGTCCCCCGGGCCCACGAGCCTCAGATAGGCCTCGTGGACGAGGGCGGTCGGCTCGAGGGTAAACCCGGCGGCGGCGTTGGGCTCCTTGGCCATCCGAGCCGCGGCGAGCTTCCGAAGTTCTTCGTAGACCAGCGGGAGCAACTGATTCGACGCGCGCGCGTCACCGCCCGCGGCCGCGTGCAGCAACTGGGTGACCTCGTGGTGGATTCGTGCGTCACACCCAGAGGATACCGCCCGTCGTGCTTTCTGTTGACCCGCCCGTCGTGTTCCGGTAGCGTGATCGGACTTTCCCGGAGCCCGCTCATGACCGAACGCCACCCTTCCCGCCACGCCCTTGTCGCCTTTGGAGCCTTCGCCGCTCCCCTCTCGGCGATCGCCCTGCTCGCCTCCCACGCTCACGGGCAGGAATCGGCCTTTGTCGACCTGTCGGGGGTCTCGATCTCCTCACTTTCCTCGAACCCGCCCGACGTGGTTCGCAACAGCCCGACGCCCATCTCGCCCGCGAGCGGCTACCTCTTCTCGATCAACCCCATCGTGCGTGGCACCGGGTTCCTCGGTGCGATCTTCATTCCTTCGGCGACCCCGCTCGGGGACGTGCTCAACACGTTCGTCCCCGGATCCGTCGGCGTGCTGGCCGGAGCAACCCGCAACCCGGGCGGGGCGATCCCCGTTCAGGTCGATCGCGAAGTCGTCGGCGGGTCGTTCTCCGGGCTTGACATCAGCCTGACCCTCGACCTGCGGATCCTCGGCAACGGCACCGCGCAGGCGGGTCTCCTGAATATCACCAAGCCGATCGGATTCGGGCTGAGCGTTGTCTCGGGCGGCGCTTCGTTCCAGCGATTCACGCCGCCTCCGGCGACCTCTTCCGAATGGCACTTCGACGGGAACCTGCTCAGCGTTCGCCAGACTGGTCTCGCGCCCGAGTCGGGCGCCGGCAAGATCCGGTTCCTCGACGATCCCGCCTTCGGGCCCATTCTCGGCGGCCCGGGCGAGACCACCACACTGCCCAACCCCCCCACCCCCACCGGCGTGACTTCGCTTCAGTCGGCCTTCGGTACGACCTCGTCGTTCGGGATCTCGTCCATCAACGGCGTGGACGCACAGGTCTTCCGCACCAGCCCGCCACGCAACCTCGCCGACCCGACCAACCGCGCCAAGAGCCGCGGGCTTGGGCTCGCGCTGTTCCCCGCCACGCGGCAATACTGGCCCGACGATCACCTGGGCCAATGGACCATCATCTGGGACCTGTACATCCCCTCCTCCTCGTGGAACGCCGGGGAATTCGTCGTGCCGCTCATCGAGGACAACCACAACAACGACGGCGAGGCGGACATGGTGATCCGCAACATCGGCGGTGTCGCCCACGTGAACTACCAGTCGCCGGGGAACGGCACCGCGGTCCCGGCGATCGGGCCCGACCGCTGGTTCCGACTCGCCCTGTCAAGCGACGGCTATCGCGCCAAGACAGGCCGGCTGTTTGTGGACGGCGTCTTCGTGGGCGTGACCGGCGGGGACTGGATCTACGCCGCCACCAACCCGAACGACCCTCGCTACGCCGACGTCTCGAGCAGCAACACGCTGGGCACATCCGTGCCGGCGGGAACGTGGCAGGCGTGGGGACAGTTCCCGAGCCCCTGGGCCCTTTCCCCCACAAGCCCGGCGACTCCGATGTCATCGACCGTCTGTCTCTTCTCGGATCTGCTGGGGCGCGGGCAGACGGTGTACATCGGCAGTCTGTTCTTCACCGACGAAGCCCTGCCCGATGCAGAGATCGCGGCGCTGGGCGGCGCGAACGCGCGTGGAATCCGGTACCTGTCCGCGCCGCCCTGTCCGGCGGACTTCAACCGGGATGGCTTCCTGGACTTCTTCGACTACGACGACTTCATCCGCTGCTTCGAGGGCGAGTCGTGCCCCGACGGCACCAGCGCGGACTTCAACAACGACGGCTTTGCCGACTTCTTCGACTTTGATGAGTTCGTCAACGCGTTCGAGAGCGGCTGCTAAGCAGGCCTGCAGGAGGCCGACGCGCGCTGACCGCGGGCCTGCGTTCAGGCGTTCCGGAGTCGCCCGCCGTTGCCGCGGGTGCGGTCCATGTAGTTCTGGAGGTTGACCCCGGGGCAGGTGGACTTGCCGAGCTCGCGGTGCGTGTAGACGCGCGAGACGGGAACGCCGTACCGCTTCATCTGCTGCCCGACGAAGCTGTCGAGGGCGTTGATCTGGGCGTTGGTGGGCTGCTGGTAGGTGAAGTTGCCGAGGAGCATGATGCCGAGGTTGCTCTCGTTCTGCTCGGCGACGTGGGCGCCCTGATAGCGGAGAGGCCGCCCTTCCCAGACCCGTCCCTGCGGGTCGATCACGTAGTGGTACCCGATATCCGCGAAGGGCTCGGGCCGACGGTTCATGTGGTCCCGGCGGATGGAGCGAAGCCGGGCGATCACGTCGTCCGCGGTGCGGAGATCGGTGCTGTCGATAGCGGCGTGGTGGATGGTGATGCGGCGGACCGAGGCCATGGGATTGGCGCGGCTCGCCATGACGCCCTCACGGGTCCAGGCGGACCGGGGCATGACCCCGCCGACGGGGCCGGCCGGTGCCTGCGCCGGCAGCGTGCGCGGCGTCTCGCGTCCGACGATGATCGGCGCTTTGCTCCCCCCGGCGGATTCCTTGCCCAAGCCCTCGGGCCACAAGGGAGAGGGGGTGTCGGCCGAGGCGGTCCCGCCGCCGCCGGACGCACAACCGCCGACGAGCGAGGCCAACCCGGTCGCCATGCCCAGACGCATGATCATGCGGCGGTCCACTTCAAACACGCGAGTCTTCATCGGTACCGGTCCTGGGCTGGAGGTCAGTGCGGGGGCGTTCGGGCAGAACGGCGGGTTATCGACCATCCGCCTCTTCATTCCGCACAATATCGCGCCGAGCCCTGCTTTCCCACCCTGGGCCCGCGGCGGAAGACGAATCCGGCGGGGGATGTTCAGCCAAGGCACCGCCGTCACAGCACGGGAAGCGAGTCTCCCATGACGGGCTGGGAAACACCCACGCCCAGTTCAGTGGCCAGTCGCCCCGCGAGCACCTTTCGGGGGATGTCCTCGCCGTGATTGAGGACGAACGCCGGGGGCTTGCCGCCCGGGCCGGGCCGGATCGCCCGGGCCCAGTTGAGCAGTTCGGTCTGCCCCGCGTGGGCGGAGAACCCGTTGAGCGTGTGGACCTTCGCCCGAACGACGACCGTCGATCCCAGGATCCGGATCGTGTCGGCCCCGTCGACAAGCCGCCGGCCGACGGTGTTGGCAGCCTGGAAGCCCACGATCATGATGTGGACGCCCTTCCGCCAGACGTTGTGGCGGAGGTGGTGCAGAATGCGCCCGCCGGTGCACATCCCGCTGGGGGCGATGACCACGCTCGCTCCGAACATGCCGTTGAGCCGCTTGGATTCCTCCGCGGACTCCACAAGGCGCAACCCCTCCATCGCGAGGACCCCGTGCCCGTCGCGCCGGGCGAAGGCGTGCGACTCGGTGTCGTACAGGTCGGCGTGCTTCTTGTAGACCTCGAACGCCTTGGTCGCCATCGGACTATCGACGAACACCGGGAACCGCGGGACGTGTTCCGTGTGGATCATCTCGTGGAGGTGGTAGATCAGTTGCTGGGCCCGGCCGACCGCGAAACTCGGCACGATTACACGTTCGCGATCCCAGACCGCCTCCTTGATGATCCCGGTGAACTCCTCGACCGTGGCCTCCATCGTCCGATGGTCGCGGTCGCCGTATGTTGACTCCATCACCACAAGATCGGCGTCGGGCGGCGGGGTCGGATCGCGCAGAATCGCCGAGCCGTGGTGCCCGATATCGCCCGAGAACACGACTACGCGTGTGCGGTCTTCCGCCGTCACCGTCACGTGCAGCGATGCGGAGCCCAGCATGTGCCCGGCATCGAACCACCGGACACGAACCCCCGGGGCGGCATCGGTTGTCGCGCCGTACTTCACCGGTCGAAGCAGCGGCAGGACCTTTTCGGCATCCTCGCCCGTGTAGAGGGGCTCGATGGGAGGCTCGCCGTTGATCGCACGCCGGGCGTTGATCCGAAAGGCGTCGGCCTCCTGAAGTTTCGCCGAATCCCGGAGCATGATCTCCACAAGATCGCAGGTGGCCTCCGTCGCGTAGATCGGCCCGGCGAAGCCCCGCTTGACGAGCACAGGAAGCCGGCCGCAGTGGTCGATGTGGGCGTGCGTGAGCAGAACCGCATTGAGCGTCCGCGGATCGAAGGGCAGCTCGCGGAAATTCCTCGCATACTCCTCCCGCCCGCCCTGATGCAGCCCGCAATCGACCAGCACCTTCGCCGCCGCCGTCGAGAGCAGCGTGCACGACCCCGTCACTTCGCCCGCCGCTCCGTAGAAGTGCAATCGCATCGCGGCAGTGTACGGGAACCCACGCGTCCGCGGGTTCTTCCACGCCGAAGGCCCCGCTACAATCGCATCATGCACGCGTCGAACCAGGACAACACGGTGGCGGGACTGGTTCTCGGTCCGGGTGTTGCGGTGCCGCTGGATCGGCTTCGGTTCGCATTCTCAAGCAGCTCGGGCCCCGGCGGGCAGAACGTCAACAAGCGGGCGACGAAGTGCCAGCTCCGTGTCCGCGTGGAAGATCTCGGCCTGACCGTCGAGCAGTCCGCGAGGCTGATCGCCCAGGCCGGCTCCCTGCTCACCGCGGAGCACGAGTTGCTGATCGTGTCCGACGCTCACCGCTCGCAGGAGCGCAACAAAGCCGAGACGATCGACCGGCTCCGCGAGCTGGTCCTGCGGGCGCTGATCCGCCCGAAGCGACGGGTGGCGACCAAGCCGACGCGAGGATCCCGCGAGCGAAGGATCAGCGACAAGAAAGCCCGCGGCCAGGTGAAGCGCATGCGCTCGGAGCAGGGGGACTGACTTCGGCGCCCCCGAGTCAGGCCCGGCGGACCGCCGCGTCCAGCGCGAGAATTTCGAACGCCACATGCGCGGCGAGGAATGCCGTCGTCCCGGTCGGATCTCGATCGGGCAGCACCTCGACCACATCGGCCCCGCAGACACGGAGCCCCCGCATCGACCGGAGCAGGGCGAAGATCTCTCGCGACGAGAAGCCTCCGGGGCAGGGCGTTCCTGTTCCGGGCGCGAACGCCGGATCGACCACGTCGATGTCGAAGGAGACGTACGCGGGGCGATCACCGATCCGACGCAGGAAGCCCGCGAGCACCGCGGGCCCTTCCCGATCCCATCGGTCCTGGGTGAGAAGGGTGACGCCGCGAGAGGCTGCGAAATCCAGATCATCCGCGCTGTTGAGGGGTCCTTTGACGCCGACGGAGATCATCGCGCCGGGATCGACCACGCCGTCCTCGATCGCCCGGCGGAAGGGCGAGGCGTGACCCCACCGCTCGCCCCAGACCGCGTCGACCGTGTCCAGATGGGAATCAAAGTGAACCAGCGCGAGGCCCCCCGCCGGCGAGCCCAGCCGCTCGTACGTTGCTCGCATGTTCGCGTAGGCGATGGAGTGATCCCCGCCCAGGGCGAGGAGTTTGGTTCGGCCTCGGTCGCCGAGGGCGCCGGCAAACGCCGTCGCCGCCTCGATCGTCTCCAGGCAGTCGTAAGGCTTGAGGGGCGCGTCTCCCGCGTCGGCGAGGCTCAGTACTCCGGCGACGTCCACGCGATGCTCGAGGTGATACCGCTTGAGGTACTGCGACGCCTCGCGGATCGCTCGCGGGCCGAAGCGTGCGCCGGGTCGGTAGGTCACCCCGCCGTCGAACGGCACGCCGTAGACCGCCCAATCGACCGGGCGGTGCTCCGGCTTGACGTCCTCGAGCCTCGGGTACCGACCGAAGGTCACAAGTCCGGCGAAGCGGGGCGAGATTCTGGCGTTGGGCAGTTCGGTCGATCCCATGGGCTCACGCTCCTCCGATCCACGACTCCTCGAACCGCATGCCCGCGGGCACCTGCGCCGACGAGCCGCCCTCGATCATCCCCGCCACCGGATAGGCGCAGTAATCCAGGCTGAAACTCCCCGCCGGGCGGTGATTCCCCGAAAGCCCGAGCCCGCCGAAGGGCAGCTTGCTGCTCGCTCCCGCGGTGCCGGTGTTCACGTTCACACAGCCGGCTCTGGCCTCGTGGAGGAAACGATCAACGGCGGAAGCATGCTTCGTGAAGATCGATGCCGCCAGACCGTACCGCGTCGCGTTGACCTGCTCGATCCCTTCGTCGAGCGAGTCGACGACCGACACCCGCAGCAGCGGCCCGAAGACCTCGACGTCCGCCCCATCGCCCCGGTCCTGAGCCACGAATCGGCTCACGCGCAAAACCCCGGGCGTCACGAACCATCCGGGCCCGTCCATCGCCGCGCAGGGCATGATCGCGACCGCGCCGTCGGCCACGAACTGCGACTGAGCGCCGAGAATCGCCCGGCGGGCCTGCTCCGAGATCACCGGCCCCATGAACACCGGGTGGGACGCCGACGGCTCCCCGATCACCAGATTACTCGCCGCCTTGCAGATCGCCGCGATGACCCGCTCGGCCACGCCGCGGTGCACCACAAGACGCCGCGTGCACGTGCACCGCTGCCCGCTCGTGATGAACGCCGATCGAACACACTCGATCACCGCCTGCTTCAGGTCCGCGTCGGGCATGATGAGCGCGGCGTTGTTCCCGCCCATCTCCAGCGCGCAGATCCGTCCGGGCGTATCCAGATTCGCCTCCAGAATCGCCCGGCCTACCGGCCACGACCCCGTGAACAGCACCCCGTCCACACCCTCGTGACGCACGAGCTTCTGCGCGGCCTCGGCGCGACCCTGCACCAGATTCACCACGCCCGGCGGGGCGCCCTCGGCATCGAGCGCCTCCTGCAGCAGCTCCGCCAGCATCTGACCGCATCCCGGCGTCTTGTCGCTCGGCTTGAACACCACCGTGTTCCCCATCGCCAGCGCGGGGACGATGTGCCCGTTGGGAAGGTGCATCGGAAAGTTGAACGGCCCGAGGACCGCCATCACCCCGTGAGGCCGGAACCACGATCGCCCCAGACGCGTCTCGGCCAGCTTCGTCTCGATCCCCGTCACCCGGCGCATCGCGCCCTCCGGGCCCGTATCGAGCGTGATGTCCACTTTCGGGCCAAGCAGGCCGGCCTCGGCCTTGGCGTCCCAACCGACCTTCCCCGTTTCATCACGGATGATCGCAGCGATCGCGTCCTGCTTCCCCGCGCAGATCTGCTGGTAACGCCGCAGCACCGCGATCCGCCGCTCCTGAGGCCAACGCGACCACACCTTCCCCGCCTCTCGAGCAGCCTGCACCGCCCGATCCACGTGGCCGAGCGTGGGCGTGCCGCTCCAGACCCGCATCGAAGGGTTCGCGGGGGAGAACGAGGCGATCTCCCCTGCCCCCGGGAGCAACTCCTGCCAATGCCCGCCGACAAGGTCCGAGGGCCCACGACCGAGCGATCCGTGCCGCATGCAACTCTCCTGAACTCTCACGCCCGGCGGGCCGAGGCCCGCGGCTTGCTCCGCGAGGGCTTGCCGAGCTTCTCGTAGGGCGTCACGCCGCACGCGCCGCCCCGCTCGGCGCCGAGGTGGCCCAGAGCTTCCTTGGGAACGCAGACCCGCTCCTGCTTGTCGAAGCCGATCTCGCACTCGACAGCCCGGAACTCCCCGTCGCTCCGGAGCACGCTCACGATGCCGCGGTGCGTGGGCGAGACCTTGCTTCCCAACGCCTCTCCGAGCTTCCCGTGCCGCGTCTGCTTGACGAGCGAGATCCGATCCGTCGTCGCTTCGAGGTGCGGCCCGCCGTCGAAGGGGTCGATGAAGTTCTTGTACTCAAAGCCGAGCTTCTCGAGCATGCGCTTGGCCGGCACCGTCTCCGGTCCGACCTGCGCCACCTGGTTGAGCACCTCCAGCGGAAGGAGCGTCAGGTAGATGTCGTCCTTGGGGTACAGCTCATCGATGAACTTGCGGTTGTGCTGGCAGAAGCGATCCGCCTCCGCGTACTTGACGGGGATGAACTTCCGCCCGATCGAGTCCCAGAAGAGGTTGTCCCCGTCGCTCGTCACCTGCGGCGCCATCTCCGCGATGATCTTGCTCGCGAACAACGCTCGGTACAGCCCCACGAAGTGAAACCTCGCCCACGACAGGAACCGGCCCGGCCGATCCTTGTGCCCGCGGTACGCCGGCTGGATGATCAGCCCGCCGATCTCGCTGGGCCCGCTCTCGTCGGCGTGCAGGCGGGCGAGCAGGTGCGTCGTCCCGATCCCCAGACTCGCCGAGCGGAACTCCCGCGAAAACACCTTGAGCGAGTAATTCGGATTGCCGGGCCCGCCCATGTGCGTGCGGATCTGAGAGGTGCCCACCACCCCGCCGCTCGACATATCCACGATCGTGAACATGAAGATGTCCGACGCGGCGTGGGCGATGCCCGTGATCTCCGCTGGTCGCCCGTCCCCGCCTCCGCCCCCGGGCGCCTCACCCTCCAGCCGGGCCGCCGACCGGAAGCTGCCCGCGCTCGCCTGCACCTTGGCCGAGATCAGCCGCTCGTCGGGCGGGAGGTTGATGAAGTACACCATCCGCGCCAACTTCAGCAGCGTGCCTACGTCCTCGGCCTTGCTCTGTCGGATCAGAAACACCCGGCACCATCCTTTGTTCGGGCTTCGTCTGGATACACCCCCCACGAGCGATGGTACCCCGATCGGGCCGTCCGGCCCAATCTCTGGACCGAGCGTGCCGACCCGCGTGGGCGGACGTGCAGCCGCGTCGAATAACTAAATGTTCTACTTGTGTTAGGGCGTGACCTTGGCCAGGCCTCGTTCGATCGAGGCGAAGACGCGCGGCCAGTCCTCGATCTTGAAGACCGGCAACGGAGGCAGCATGCGGATGTGGTACGGCCCGTGCCCGCAGTAGAAGACGATCGCGCCTTCCTCGAAGATCGTTTTGCAAGCGGCGGCGATCTTGTCCTTCTTTCCACCGAAGGGCGTGAACTTCATCATGCCCCCGACGCCGCCCACGGGCTCGTGCTCGTAGCCCAACGCATCGGTGACCTTGGGGAACCACTCGGGGTGCCGGGCGGCCAAGGCCTTCACCTGCTCGCGGAAGGCGGCGTGGTGCTTGGCGAAAAGCCCCTGGTCGCCGTAGAAGGTCGCGGCGCCGTCGCGCAGTTTCTCGACGATGCGGCGACCCACGCGGAAGCTGGGCCCTTCGCCGGTGAATGTGCCGCTGAGCAGCCCGGGCTTGGGGTTGTATTCCTCGGTGAAGAGCGTGACACAGGCCTGGGTCATCTTTCCGACGCAGAAGACGTCGACATAGTCACCCAGGTCAAAGTACTCATACGCGAACATCCGCGGGGATCGGCCCCAGGTCTGGATCTCGTCGTCCCAGATCGCGACGCGGCGTGCCCGGCAGACGTCCATCAACGCCTTGAAGAAGTCGCGGTTACCGACGTTGAACCCGCCCTCGCCCTGCATGAGTTCAAAGATGAAGCAGGCGTGCTGGTTCGGATAGCGGTCGAGGTACTGGTTCAAATGCCACACCGCCAGATCGATGTACCGCTTCGCGCCCATCGCCTTGTACTGGGCCTCGTCGAAGAAGGGCATGTAGTCGACGAGCGTCGACAGCGGGACGCCCTGGCGATAGTCGGCCGTGTCGCCGATCTGGCACATCGTGATCGACCGCCCCATGAAGCAGTCCTTGAAGGCGATCACGCGGTTGGCCGGCATGTGCTTCTGATAGCACACCTTGAGGGCGTTCTCGTTGGCCATCGCGCCGCTGGTGGCGACATAGGCGTACTTGAGGCGGCTACCCCGCTTGGCTTCCTTAAGCAGCGTTTCGCCGAACTCGAACGCATCCATGTTGCTCTGCAGGTTGCCGTGCTTGACGGTGTCGTCGAGCGAGCCCATGAGGGACTCTTCGATGAGGTCCGGCTCGGAGTGCCCGAAGAAGTGGACGCCGATGCCCCCGATCATGTCCCACTTCACGGAGCCGTCGAGCAACTCGACCAGCGCCCCGTGTCCGAGTCCCGATCCGATGTAGGGGTAGAGCAGCCCGCGCCCGCGAACATCCGCCGCCCGCTTCATGAGGGCCTCGTAAGAGTCCTTGAGGCCCGGATTGGGTGGACGAATGTCGGTGATCTGCGCCGATGCCGCCCGAACTTCGCCGACGAGCGTCTGGATCGCGGCCCGCACGGCCGGCCTGACACGCAACTGCTGCCCGAGCGTGGTCGAGGGGGAGGCGGTGGAAGACGGCGCGGCGGAGGTGCTCATGGCAAACAATAGATCGGCCGGAAGCGGGGTGTGGGTCAATCCTTCAGGCCGTCCGGCCGTCATCGCCCCGACCCGCTCGCGTACGCTCAGCCCCGAATGCCCCCGGACGAACCCCGCATGGCGGGCCCGCTGCTGCCCGTTCTCGCCCGTCGAGGCGAGATCGAGGCCGTGCTTCGCCGCGCCCGCGTCATGGTGCTGACGGGCGAGACCGGATCGGGGAAGACCACCCAACTCCCCCAGATCGTGCACGCGCTCGAACCGGGCGGGACGATCCTGCATACCCAGCCCCGCCGGCTGGCCGCCCGAGCGGTCGCGGCCCGGATCGCGGAAGAGATGCGTGTCCCCCTGGGTGGGCTGGTCGGGTCCAAAGTCCGCTTCGAGGACCGCATGACCGCCGCCACCCGAATCCGAGTCGAGACGGACGGGATGCTCCTGGCTGACCTGGCGTCGAATCCGAATCTCGACGGCGTCACCACCGTCATCGTGGACGAGGCGCACGAGCGATCGCTCAACATCGACCTGGCCCTGGGTGCGCTTCGGCTGCTCAGGGAGCGTCGACCCGATCTTCGCGTGATCGTCACTTCCGCGACCATCGCGCCGCGCCGGTTCAGTGACTTCTTCGGAGGGCCGGAAGCCTGCCCGGTGGTCGAGGTCAGCGGTCGGAACTTCGGGATCGAGGTTCGGCACATCGGCGTGCGCGCGCACGAGGACGAAGAACCCGAGGTCAACCCCAACGCGGTGGTCGAGGCCGCCGAATTCCTGCTGGGACCGACCGTGGATCCCGGCGACGTGCTGGTCTTCCTGCCCGGAGAGGGCGAGATCCGCCGGTGCGCCGAGGCGTTGCGTCGGGCCCGGCTCGACGCGGAGATCCTCCCCCTGTTCTCCCGGCTCAGCAACGCCGAGCAGGACCGGATCTTCCATCCAAACCCGGGAGGCAAGCCCCGACTGGTGCTGGCGACGAACGTGGCCGAGACTTCGTTGACCGTGCCGGGTATCCGCCACGTGATCGACACCGGGCTCGAGCGTCGGAGCCACTTTGATCCGCACCGCAAGGTGCAGACACTGCCCGTGACACAGGTTTCCATCGCGAGCGCGGAGCAGCGCAAAGGGCGATGCGGGCGCACAGCCCCGGGCTTCTGCGTTCGCCTGTACTCGCGCGAATCGTTCGAAGCTCGTCCGGCGTTCACCGAGCCGGAAATCCGGCGGTGCAGCCTCGCGGGGGTGATCCTGCAGGCTGCATCGATGGGACTTCCGGAGTTACCCCGACTTCCGCTGCTGGACCCGCCCGACGCCGCCGGAGTTCGCGAGGGGTACGACACGCTGGCCGAACTGGGAGCGGTGGAGCGGGACCCGTCGGGCACGCCCCGCCTAACGGCGATCGGTCGGCGGCTGAGCCGGCTTCCGGTGGAACCGCGGGTCGGTCGGATCATGCTCGCGGGCGAGGACGAAGGGTGCCCGCACGAGGCCGTGGTGCTGGCGGGGGTGTTGTCGATCCAGGACCCGCGAGAGCGGCCGATGGATCGGCAGCAGGCGGCGGACGCTGCGCACGCGGTCTTCAAGCACGAATCGAGCGACTTCCTTTCGCTTCTGAACCTCTGGGAGCAGTATCGTGATGTTGTGCGCGAATCGGGATCGTCCGAAGCGCAGCGATGGTGCCGCGAGCACTTTGTGAGCGCCTCGCGGATGCGCGAGTGGAGCGACCTGGTGCGTCAGCTTCGAGCGTGTCTTCGGGACGATCCTGCCGAGCCCGAGGAGGAGGACAACGAGCCGGGAGAGCCGCCGGCGCACGCGAGGCCGCGGGAGGAATCGATCCACCGCGCGGTGATGACGGGGCTGCTGAGCAATCTCGCTTGCCGCGAGTCGGACGGGGGGTCGTTCGAGTATCGCGGGGTGAAGGGCAACCGGATGTCGATTTTCCCCGGGTCGGTGCTGTTCAAGAAAGCGCCGAAGTGGATCATGGCCGCCGAGATCGTGCAGACCACAAGGCTGTTCGCACGCACGGTGGCGGCCGTCGACGTGGCGTGGATCGAAGAGCTGGCGGCGCATGTGCTCGAACGGCAGACGTCCGACCCGCACCTGGACCCGGACACGGGAGAGCCGAGCCAATGGGAGCGGCTCAGCATGCACGGGATCGTTGTGGCGCCGCGACGCCGGGCGCCGCTCGCCAAGACCGACCCCGTGCGCGCACGGGAGGTCTTCATCCGCGATGCGCTGGTGCTGGGCAAATGGGCCGGTGCGGGCGGCGGGGTCGCGAAGGTCCGGGCGGTGTTCGAGCAGGCCGAGCGGATCGTGGCCAGACTTCGCCGACGCGATGTTCTTCGATCGGCGTCCGATCTGGCGGCTTGGTTTGACCGAGCTCTGCCTCAGGGCGTGCTGGATCCGGGCACCTTTGCGGAGTGGCGTGCGCGGGCGGGCCCGGAGGCGGGCGTGCCCACGCTCGCCGATCTCGCGGACCCGGTCGCCGCGGCCGAGGCGTTCGACCAGACGCGATTCCCGGATCGCCTCTCGCTCGGCGACGAGGGCTTGGCGGCGCTGACGTACCTGTTCGCGCCTGGAACGGCGGACGACGGGCTGACGGCGGAGATTGCGTTGGCGGACCTGCCGCTGCTGACCCCCGAGCGGGCCGCGTGGCTTGTCCCGGGTTTGCTGCCCGAGGTGATCGCGGGGCTTGTGCGGGCGGGTGAGAAATCGGTTCGGGCCAGCATCGAGAAGGCGGGTTCACTCGCCGGCGTATCGCGGGCGTGCGCCGAGGTGATGACGTTCGCACAGGGCTCGCTCCCGAAGGCGCTGGCCGAGACTCTGGACGTGCTGTACGGCGTGCGGGCGGACCCGGGGAGCTGGAGCGTGGTTTCGCTGCCCGCGTGGCTTCGTCTTCGTGTCCGCGTGATCGACGACTCGGGCAAGGTGGTCGCGGAAGACCGCGAACTGAGCGAGTTGCAGGCCCGGCTTGCGGGACGCGTCTCTCGGGCCCGCTCGGGGCGCGCCCGGTCGCGGTTCTCGCGGGCGGGGATCACCACGTGGGACTTTGGAACGCTGCCCGAGGTGGTCGAGACCGACGAAGGTCCGATGCACCCGGCGATTGTCGATGAGGGGACCTCGTGCGGTCTGACTCTTGTGGCATCGGCTTCGGAAGCGCGTGCGTTGTCGTGGCTCGGGGTTCGCCGGCTCTTCATGCTGCAATGCGCGGAATCGCTGGGGCACGATCTTGCGTCGGTCGAGGGTTGGGGCGAGATGGCGAGGCACTTCGGCGCCCTGGGTTCGGCGGACGATCTTCGCGACGGGTTGGCGTGCCTGGCCGCCGAGCGGGTGTTTCTGTCGGGCTCGGGGCTTCCGGGCGGCCCGGCGGAGTTCGAGGATCGGCTCCGCGCGGGGTATGGGCGGCTTTCAGCGGCGGCGAGGGAGGTCGCAGAGACGGCCGCCCGAACACTCGAAGCCAGGGCTCGCGTCGCCGGGCGTCTGGCGGGCGGAGTGAGCCGGCACTGGGCGCTGAGCGCCGCGGACTTGCGCGAGCAAGCGGCGTATCTGATGCCCATGGGATTCCTGCGCGTCGTCACGTGGGAGCGATTCCGGGAGTATCCGCGGTACGCAGGGGGAATGCGGCAGCGGCTGTTGTCGCTGCGTGAGGACGGCTCGGGCAACGAGAAGGAACTGCTGTCGGCGTTCGGGCCTCATTGGAAGAAGTTCACGGCGTGGGTGGCAGCGGCGATGTCGGCGGAGCGAGCGAGGGCCGAGGCTTCTGGAGACGCCGGTGCTCGCGGGGCGGGGACCAAGGGGGGCAAGACGCCGCTGCCGCAGGCGAGGCGTGCGGCCCCGACGGTGAATGTCGATGCGGGTGCGTGGGCGATGATGCCGGGCGTGCTCCCCGCGGGGGTGGAGGCGTACCGATGGGCCCTCGAGGAACTGCGGCTGGCGATGTTCACGCCGGACCTGGCGAGCAAGCCCCCGATGACGGCGGCACGCGTGGCGGCGATGGCGTCTGGCACGGTGGAGCCGAGCGGGCGGTCCGGATGAGCGGCGGGACTCAGACTTCTTCGGCGTCCGGTTCTTCGGGCTCTTCCGGCTCTTCGGGCGGCTCGGGGAGTCGATTGTCGCCGAAGATCGCCGAGCCGACACGGACCACGTTCGCGCCTTCGAGGACGGCGAGCTCGTAGTCGTTGCTCATGCCCATCGAGAGCAGGTTGCAGCGCCCCTCGCCGAGGTTGAGCGTCTTCATTTCTTCGAAGATGTCGCGGGCGCGGGCGAAGGTCCGGCGGGTCTCTCGCTCGGAGGCGTGCTCGGCGGCGAGGGTCATCACGCCGCGGAGGCGGACATTGATCATCGTTTCGATCTGCTCGGCGAGCGGGATGGCCGCGGGGACCGGACACCCGTGCTTGTTGGGTTCGCCGGAGCAGTTGACCTGGAGCAGTACCTCGATGGTCATGTCGCGCTTGAGCGCGATGGTCTGCAGTTCCTCGGCGATGCGGAGCGAATCGACGGAATGGACAAGGCGGACGAGATCGACGATCTTCCTCGCCTTGTTGCGCTGCAGGTGCCCGATCATGTGCCAGCGGATCGGGCCGGAGCGGCTGCCCAGCGACGGGAGTTTCTCATCCTCGGCGGCGAAGAGATTGAACGCGTCCTCGCTCGAGCCGGGCTTGCGTGCGTTGGGCAGAACCCGCAGGCGGTTGAAGTACTCGTCCACCATCGCCGCCCGGTGGATCAATTGCTGGACGCGGTTCTCCGCCAGATCGCGGTGGCCAAGGTCGATGAGCTCCCGGATCTGCTCGGGCTCGGCGTTCTTGGTGACCGCGACCAGATAGACGTCGCGTTCCTTGCGGCCCGAGCGTTCCGCGGCTCGCGCGATGCGATCGCAGACGCGGGCGTATCGCTCGGCGAGAGAGTCGGTCGGTGAAACCATGGTGGACATCCGTGCCTCCGGGGCGGCGCGAGCGGCCGATGCCCCCGTAGGATAAGCCCGCCGGACGGCCCGTGCTTTCACCCGGGATTCCGGGAAACCAATCCACAGCCCATCCACCGGACAAGGAGACCGCCCCAGATGCCCATTCAACCCAGGACCTCCCCCCTTTCCGTCGGCGACATCGCCCCCGATTTCACCCTCAAGACTCAGGACCGAGCCGACTGGAATCTCTCCGAGCACGTCAAGAAAGGGGACGTCGTGCTGTGCTTCTACCCGCTTGCGTTCACCGGCGTCTGCGGGACCGAGATGAAGTGCATCACCACGGACCTCGAGAAGTGGGCCGCCAAGGGGGCCACCGTTGTCGGAATCTCGTGCGACTCGTTCGCGAGCAACAAGGCCTGGGCCGAGCAGATGGGTCTCAAGCAGACCCTTCTTTCCGATATGCACCGCGAGGTCTGCAAGGGATATGGGCTGTACTGGGCCGACCTGAACGTCTCTCAGCGGGGCACCGTCATCATCGGGCGCAGCGCTGACGGCGTGGGCCGGGTGAAGTTCGTCGAAGCACGCCAACCCGGCAACGCGATGAACTGGGACCAGGTGCTCGCCGTCATCGCCTAAAGATCTACTGAGGCGGGGTTTCGGCGTGATCGCCGGGGTCGCCCTTCGGCTCGGGGGCGGTCGGCGTGGCCGGCGTGCCTTCCTGGGTTGGCGTGGGGATGGTGGTCGCACGCCCGGGTGGAGCCTCGGAGAGGGCGAGATCGGTCAACTCGGCGACGAACATCCCTCGTTGCTTGGTGATCGCGATGCTCTGTCGCCCCACAGGCCGCGAGAGCACGATCGTTCCGGTGCCGTCCGCCCGCGTGAACCCGAGCGTGCCGCGGATCCGGCCTTCCGTGATCTCAATGTCGGCCAGGTCATCCCGCACGACCCACTCGTTGCCCTCGGTGATCTGCGCGAGCGTGGCGTTGACCCCCCACTGCACCCGGACCGAACCGGAGAAATCCGGTGTGGGGACAAGGGAGGTGCTCGACGTTGCCGAGTGGAACGCGCCGAGCGAGGCGGTGGCGACCGGCGTCCACACGGACTGCTCCGTGGGCACCGCGTCCGGACACGATTCCAGGATCAGCGTGACGTCGTCGGGAAAGTCCGTCGTGAACATGACGGGCCCGAGCGTGCCCGAGCGAATCGTCTTCGGCGCGACCACCCGCGTCATGATCCCCACGGCCGACATGATCAGGATGACGACCGCCAGGAGTACGGGGATGAGAGGGACGCGTTTCATGCGGGCGGGGTATCCGTCAATGCGTGGTCGTTCTGGGATTCGATCAGGTCGGCGTACCCCACCGACACAGGCTCGCCCAGGGCGGGCGCGAGCGCCTCACGAAGTTCGGCAACCGCCCGGGAGCAACGCTCCACGGGTGTTTCTGGGGAAACGATCGCCTCAAATTCCATGAAGTTCCCAAGACTCTCCACCACATCCACATGAATGCGCACGTTCCCGAGCATGAAGAGATCGCGGACCTTTCGCACCACCACCCGAACGGGCAGCGGAGCCTCCCCAAATCTCTGGCGGGCCTCGGCTTCCGAGTAGATCTTGAAGTGGCTGACCTTCGGCTGGAGACGGTCCGGACGGTCGTAGAGGATGTACTCCGTCGGCTCTCCCGGGCATTCACGCTTCTTCAGCCGGCCCACCGTGACGCGGAAGTAGGTGTCTGTCTGATGGAGCGTCACGATCGGGGCCGCCTTGAGCCCGGCCAGAATCGCGCGGGCGAGCGCGGGGTCGCGAAGTTCGGCTTTGAACTCGACGTTGTACACGCCAACATCCTACCGCCCGACGGGTATGCTGGTGCGGATGCTGGAACTGCGATCGGTCAGAAAGAGCTTCGCCCGCCGGGGCGATCCCAACCGCCTGGTCGCGGTGGACGGACTGTCCCTCGCGGTTGGGCGAGGTGAGGTTTTTGGGCTCCTCGGGCCCAACGGCGCGGGCAAGTCCACCACGATCGCGATGGCGATGGGGCTCGTGTCCCCCGAGGCGGGAGAGGTGGTCTACACGGGGCTTGGTTCGCCCTCGGACGCGGTGGTCCGGGGCAGGCTTGGTGTGGCGCCCCAGTCGCTGGCGGTCTACGACGACCTCACCGGAAGGGAGAACCTGGCGCACTTTGCCGGGCTTTACGGCCTTCGGGGTCGAACACGGGCCGAAGCGGTTTCGGCCGCGCTCGACGCGGTCGGGCTTTCGGATAGGGGCGGCGATCTTGCGCGAACCTACTCGGGGGGGATGAAGCGCCGCCTCAACCTGGCGGCCGCGATCGTGCACAGGCCCGACGTGGTCCTGCTCGACGAACCGACCGCGGGGGTCGACCCGCAAAGCCGAGACGGAATTCTCGGCATGGTCAAGCGTCTTTCGTCCGAGGGTGTCACGGTCGTCTACACGACGCACTACATGGAGGAAGCCCAGAGGCTTTGCGATCGAGTCGGGATCATCGATCACGGCAGGCTGCTCGCCTTGGGCACGGTGGACGAGCTGGTTACTCGCCACGGCGGGGAGACTCTGGTCCGGATCGCGCGGACGGGCAGCGAGGTCGAAGAGACCTTGCGAACCGCCGACGCCGTGGGAACGATCCGGGCGGCGATGGAGAAGGGCCCGCCGATCGTTGGTGTGAAGATTGAGCGGCCGGACCTTGAATCCGTCTTTCTGACGCTGACCGGTCGAACGCTGAGGGACTAGATGGGCGTGATCGCGATTGCCATCAACGACATTCGGCTGCTGCTGCGAGACAAGGCGGCGGCGTTCTTCACGTTCCTGTTCCCTCTTCTGTTCGCGGTCTTCTTCACGTTCGTCTTCCGGGGGGGCGGTGGCGGTGGCGGCGCGATGAAGGTCGCGGTGCTTGACGAAGACGGAACAAAGGGCTCGGCACGACTCGTCTCCGAGATCGAGGCCGACACGGCGTTCAAGGCCCGCCGCGTCACCGACAGCGACGAGGGGCGGAACCTCGTGCGGCGGGGGGAAGTCACCGCGCTGATCGTGGTGCCCAAGGGCTTCGAACAGGGAACCAACTCGATGTTCACGGGTGGGCGGGTCCCGCT
>ERZ1066130.268-NODE-268-length-23050-cov-10.737465_pt1 | contig 23050 bp, 17 predicted proteins | sample MGYA00382777_ERZ1066130 | MGnify/ENA primary metagenome ERZ1066130 (study PRJEB33369, sample SAMEA5778360) | biofilm metagenome | biome: Industrial cooling water; feature: Water cooling tower basin; material: Biofilm | place: United Arab Emirates | collected...
GCCCCGCGTGCCGCGGCCGGCCCCGCCGTCGGCAACGGCGCCCGCCGTCTGCCTCGCCGCCGCCAGAGCATCTCCGGACGTCTCGACGCCGTCGGAGATCAGGACAAGCCTCCCCGCCGCATCCGGCGGGAGCATGGCCCGCGCCAGGCGAATCGCCCCCTCGATATTGGTCCCCTCGCCCAGAGGCAGCGCGGTCGTCCAATCCAGCTCGCGCGACCGCGTCGGAGTGACGATCGCCGCCGTCTGCTCCCCGAACGCGACGATCCCCACCAGATCATCCGGCCCGCGCCGATCGCTCGCCGCGTCCACCGCACGCTTCACCACATCCAACACGCGCCGACCCGCCACGTCGTCGGGGATCTCACCCGCCCCGGTCAACATGCTCGTCGGGCGGTCCATCGAGGGCGAGACATCGACCACGAAGATCACCGCGAACCGATCCGTCCGCTGCACGCTGCTCGCCCCAGCCAGCAGCAGCGTCAGCAGCGCGAACAGCACAAGCCTCAGCACCACCGCTGACCACCGCCGGATCAGGCTCATCGACGAAAACAGCTTCAGCGCGAGCAGCACCGCGGGGGCGGCCACCGCAAGCCCCCAGAACCACTCCGGGTTGGCAACCCGAAACTCCATGCGGGAGTGTACCCCTCCAGCAGCCGAACCCGGGGCGCCCCCCCGCACTGCCTCCACGCGGTATTTTCTTCCGCAGGTTCGGACGCCGCCCCCCCCGGCGGTGTCGATCCGTCGAAAGGCCGAGCCGGCGGCCCTTCACCAGTCCCCACCGGCGGAGCATCCGAAATGTTGAACATCAACTCGATGATCGTGAAGCGTTTGGTGGTGGTGGCCGGGGCGGCCGCGGTCTGGGTCGCCGGCTCGACCTTCGCTCAGATCGACGAGGCCGGCGTGCCCATTCCCAGGGAGCGCCTCGCCGAGTGGATCAGCAAGCCCGAGTCTCGCAACGCCGCCCTGCGCTACTGGGCGCTCGCCTCCTCCATCTCCCGCGAGCAGGGCAACATCATCGCCGAAGTCAATTGGGACGCGGTCGGCGGCGAGCTCGACCGTTCCAAGTGGCCCAAGGAACTCGAAGCGGCCGCCAAGCTCGTCGAGGGCGAGTTGGGGATGATCAGCCCCGGCCTCGCGTCCGCCTCGAAGCTCGCCAAGTGCGACTTCGAGATTCCCCTTGAGGAAGGCGTCTCCGCGATCCTGCCTCACCTCGGCCGCATGCGCATGATCGCCCGTGTCGTTCGCATCGACGCGAGAGTCCACCTCGCCGCCGGGCGAGCCGATAAGGCCGCCGAATCTCTCAGCGGCCTCTTCCGCCTATCTCGACACCTGCCCAACGACCGCATCCTGATTTCCTCGCTGGTGGGCGTCGCGATCTCGGCCCTGGCGCGGAACGAGATGCAGTACGTGCTCGCCTCCCCGAACCTCACCGACGTCGGCCGCAACATATTGCTCGCCGAACTCAAGGAGTCGACCAAGCCCGACCCGTTCCAATTCCGCAACGCCGTCGAGGCCGAGCGCGTCATCCTTCTCGAGTGGATCCGGGCCCAGGCCAATTCGGGGCCGCGGGGCATGGAACTCGTCGCGTCCCTGGCGGAACCCAGCGAGCAAACCGAGTCCTCCAAGCTGATCCGCGCGTTGGACGCCAAGTCCATCTCCGAAGCCTGCGACATGGCGGACAAGGCCTACGACGAAGTGCTCGCCGCCCTCGACCATCAGGACCCCACAGCCGAGATCGTCGCCATCACCGACCGCGTTGTCCGGGGCGACTACGGCCCGGTCGCCCAGCTCTTCTTCCCCTCGTTCACCAAGGCCTTCGAGAACATCACGAAGGAAACCCGTCTCCTCGGCGAGATGCTCGAGAAGGCCCGCAGCAAGCCCGCGCCCTCCAACTAAGCCCACGCGTGCCCACCACCGATCCAACCTACACCGACCTGGACCTCCTGCGCCAGACTGCCAGGGGAGACGACCTCGCGGCTCGTCTCCTCTGGCAGCGGCACGCGCCGTGGATCCGCGCATACGCCGCGTCGATCGCTCCCGATTCCGCCGACGACCTGCTCCAGAGAGCCTTCTGCACCATCCTCGACACTCCCGCCCGCGAGATCGACCGAATCTCCGATGCCCGTGCCTGGCTCTGCCGCTGCGTCCGCAACGACGCCCTCAACCTCCTTCGTGCCCGACGCCGCGAGGCCGACCGACGCCATCGGCTCGCCCCCGCCAACACCCCGACCCCGATCCAGGACGCCGGGCTCCTTGCCTCGGCCTTGTCCGCGCTGCCCCGACGCCTCCGCGAGGTGCTTCTCCTGCGGCATAAAGCCGGACTGACCTTCGACCAGATGGCGCTGGCGCTCAACACGCCGCGTTCCACGCTCGCCTCACGCCACGACGCGGCGATCGCTCGCCTGCGCGTCTGGCTCGCCACGAACGAGTCTTCCGCAAGCAACCCCGACGCTCAGACCCCTACCCTTTCCCGCGAGGTGCACCATGCCTAATCCCATCAATGACGATGCCGTCCTCGCTTCACTGGCTCTCGCCGACGACGCCGCCGGCCCGCCCCCCGCGACATATCTCGCGAAGGTCCGCCGTCGGCGCTGGGCGCGGCGTGCACGCACCGTCGGGGCCAATCTCCTCATCTTCGCCCTGGCCGTCACGATCTGGGCGTCCATCCCCGGCACCCGCACCACGCCCATTGGCCCACCAGGCCAGACCCTGCCCCCGGATCCAGCCCCGGTCGTCATCACCGCCAGCCATGCACAACCCACGCTCTGGGATCTCCGCCGGATCGACCTCGACGCGCAGCTTTTGCCCGGCGAACTCAGCGACGTGGCCTCCGACGGCAGCTCCCTGTAACCGCACGCGGACGTCTTGCAAGGCGCGATAACGCGCTGATGACCCCCTCCGTGCGCCATCCCGCGAGACTCCACCCCTGGAGGGAAGTCGAGCTCGGCGGCCGTCCGATAGACACACCATGCTCCGAGTGTCGGCCATCTCGATGGTCCTTTGTTCGTTCGTCCTGGGCCAGCCCGTGGCGACGCTCCCGGACCCCGCCGGCCCGCAGGAGATCGGCCTGGGATCGAACTCGACTCCCAAAGTCCCGACCAAGCCCCGGTCATCCGGACGCCTGACCCGCGCGTTCGACTTTGACTCCCCCACTCCCAACCCCGTCCCCGACAACTGGTCCCGCGCGCAGGACGAAAGCGCCATCGGAGGGTCCTTCGCTCGGCCGGGATTCCCCTCCATCAACCTCGCCGAACTCGATCGATCCGTCGGATTCTCCGGCACCACAAGCGTCAGGCTGCCCACCCGCGGCGGAAGCACCAGCCTTGTCCTTCAATCCGGCGTCATCCCCGTCTTCGCCGACGCGGACTATCGCGTGACCGCCGTCGTGCGCACGAGCGGCCTTCGCAACGCCCGCGCCGCGATCGTCGCCCGCTTTCTTGACTCGGCAAGCGCCCCGATCCCGGGCGCCGAGCGTCGCAGCGATCTCATGATCGCCGACGGACGCTGGTCCGAGATCGCCGTCGAACTCCCCGGCCAATGGCCCGGTTCCTCCTACCTCCAGATCGAGCTGCAGACCCTCCAGCCTCGCGAGTTCATCGTCGGCGTGGGCGATCGCTTCCGCACCGTGCCCGAGGACTTCGAGGGCGCCGCCTGGTTCGACGACGTCCGTGTCACTCAGCTCGCCCGCCTCGAACTCTCGCTCAACCACCCGACCGGCCTGGTCGTCTCTCCCGAAAAGCCGACGATCCGAGGCGTCATCCGCGACCTCACCGGCGAGTCTCTTTCCACCCGCATCGAGATCCGGGACGTCAAGGGAGAGGTCGTACACACCGGCGGCCAGCCCCTCAACGCCGGGCAGGATGAAGTACGGATCTCGCCCGAACTGCCCGGCTTCGGCTGGTACCGCGCCATGCTCGAAGTCGTCAGCTCCGGACGCGTGGTCGGCGTCGTCACACGCGACTTCGTCTGGCTCCCCGCCGATGAATCTCCCGATCCCCGGGCCGGCGGTTCGGCGGATCGGCGACGTCTGGGTCTGGTTCTCGGCGACTTCGCCAGCGAGCGCTCGCCGCACATTCTCCGCCTTGCTGAGGAACTCGGAGCCCGATCGATCACCCTGCCGGTCTGGACGGCGGATCTCACCCCCGCGATCGTCGCCGAGCGATCCAAGGCGATGAGCCCGTTCGTCGACGGACTCCTCGCCTCATGGTTCGATGTCGGCTTCGCGCTGAGTGAACCACCCGCCGGGGCGGTTCCGCCCGAACTGCTCGACCGCAACGACACCTGGGAGGTCCTCGCGCAGGATCGCCGCGTCTGGTGGCCTTACCTCGATCAGTACCTCGACAGGTTCGGGCAACGTGTTCGGCGTTGGCAGATCGGGCCCACCGGCAGCGCCTCGGCCTCCTGGCGGCGCAACATCCGATCCGACCTTGACCGGCTCGACCGTCTCATCTCCACCCTCGTCGCCGGGCCTGTGCTGACCATCCCCTCACGCGCGGAGTTCGGCCTTTCCCCGGAGATGATCGCGGGCGATCAGCACACAGCGGCGGTCTCAAGCCTCGTCTCCGCCGACATGCCCAGCACCGCGGCCGGCGATCTGGTCCGGCACTGGCGTGCGGGCGGCTCCGCGGGCGGCTCCGCGGACCTGACCGCCGTCTTCGAATTGGCGGACGAGGGAACGCTCGATCTCTCCTCCGCCGTGGACGACATGGTCCGCAAGGTCGTCGAGTTCTGGAACGCCGCGGGATCCGGGCCGGCCAAGATGGAAGCCCGCGCCGCACTCCAGCAACCCTGGGGATGGACCGACGCCAAGTCGCCCAAGCCGCAGATCCGCCCGGAGTTCGCCGCGTGGCGCAACCTGACTCGCATACTCGCCGACCGTGTCGTAGTGGGCACGATGCCCGTTGCGCCTGGGGTCAAGTGCTACATTCTCGCCCCGGACATCGGAGCCCCCGACGACCGCGGCGGCGCTCTGGTCCTGTGGAACGAAACCGCTCTGCCAGAGGACGCTGTGCTGGAAGCCCACCTGGGATCCGGCGCCATCTGGCTTGTCGACCGCTTCGGCAACAAGGGAATGCTCCAGGCTCCGAGGCACGCGACCGACCACATCGGCGACGAGACGATCATCGCCAACGAACAGAAGGCACGCGATGAGGTGGTGACGGCAGGGCTGGTCCGAGTGCGTGCGACCACCACGCCGGTCTTCATCGAGGGGATCGACGTAAACCTGGTGCGGATGCTCGCCTCGATGCGCATCACCCCCGCGTTTCTCGAGTCCTCCTCGCAGCGCAAGGACCTCTCCATCGAGTTCGACAATCCCTGGCCCATGCCCATCAGCGGGCAGATCACCATCGTCGAACCCGTCGGCACAGGCGTCGCGTCCGATGGGCTCGACCGCAGTTGGAAGATCGTGCCCAGAGTGATGCGGTTCGCCTCCGAGGCGGGATCAAAGATCTCGCTGCCGATCTCGGTGGCCTTTGGCGGCCTCGAGGAGGCCGGCCGCCGCGACTTCGTCATGCTGCTCGACGTCACGGCGGAGCGACGCGTCACCGGCGTTCGTGCCCGAACCCCGGTGGAGATCGGCCTCAGAAATGTCAGGCTCGATGTGCAGGCGATGCGTGGCGGCCCATCGGGCGACGATGTCATCATCGAAGCCCGCGTCACCAACGTCGGTGAATCGCCCATCGACATGGAACTCACCGCGTTCCCGCCCGGACAGCCCCGCACCGGCTCGACCATCGGCGGACTGCTCCCGGGACACCAGGCGCTCCGGCGGTTCGTCTTCCGCGGGCAGGCCGCCGTCATGGCGGGGCAGCGCGTTGTGCTGAGCCTCACCGAGCCGGGCGGAGGGATGCGGCTCAACACCTCCACGGTGGTGCCGTAGCATCGCGGGTTGACCGCGTGTCGAGCGCGGGCTAGTCTTTTCTCGCAAGCCGATGGATCGCTCACGTTCCAACCCGATGAACTCCGCCGCCGATCACTCGGCCTTGGCTGCGTCGTCGGTCGCGATCTTGGCGAAAGCGAAAAAAGCGAAAGGCTGCTGAGGCTCCGGCCCGGCTTGTGATGTGCGCGGCGTAAACACGTCGCGGCGTTGCTGATGCCAAGGGTTCGGGGCCTTCCTCGCGTTCGCGGGGCGTGCGTTGCCGCGCTCCGCTCGAAGCCGATCTCCACCACAACCCAGAACACAGACAAGGGGCCGAAGCCGGGCCGTGCGGCGCGGCGGTCCCGCGAACAAGGAGCGAAAGTCATGAGTCAGACTGCGACGAGCGTGTGGACGTGCGAGTGCCCGGAGTGCGGAGCGGCGGTGAGCCTGACCCGTCGTCCGCTGGCCGGCGAGGTGGTGCGGTGCGCCGACTGCGGCGCAGAACTGGAAGTCGTGAGCGTCGACCCGCCGCGGCTCGAACTGGCGCCGCAGGTGCAGGAAGACTGGGGCGAGTGACCCGTTGGCGTCGGCGTGATCGCAAGAGCGCGAAGAAGGGAGATCTCGCATGCGAGTGGCGTTGCTGTATTCGAGGATTCGTGTCGAGGAAAGGCTTCTCGCCGAGGAGCTGGAGAAGAGAGGGATCACGCACGAACTGGTCGACGTGCGGACCGCGACGTGGAGCTGCGCTCGGCCCGGGGCGTGGGCAAGGTTCGACGTGGCGCTCGAACGCTGCATCAGCCAGACTCAGGCGGTGACCGCGGTGAAGGTGCTCGAGCGGTTCGGCATCCCGTGCGTCAATCCGAGCCGGACGATCGAGACGTGCGGCGACAAGCTCGCGACGACGCTCGCCCTCGAAGCCGCGGGGGTTCCCGGCCCGCGGACGATGGTCGCTCTGGAGCCCGAGAGCGCCTTGGCGGCGATCGAGGAGATGGGATACCCGGTCGTCCTCAAGCCGACGGTCGGGTCGTGGGGAAGGCTGCTCGCTCGCGTGCACGACCGTGACGCTGCCGAAGCGATCCTGGAACACAAGGCCACCCTCGGCGGAGTGTCGCACGGGGTGTTTTACATCCAGGAGTATGTGCGCAAGCCCGGGCGTGACCTGCGTGTGTTCATGGTCGGTGGCGAGCCGATCTGCGGGATCATCCGCGAAAGTTCGCACTGGATCACCAACACCGCGCGGGGCGGTCGAGCCGGCGTCCTCCATGTCACGCCACAGATCGCGGAGGTCTGCCGCCGGGCTTCGGAGGCGGTGGGCGGGGGCGTGCTGGCGATCGATCTGCTCGAAGATCCCGAGCGGGGCGTGCTGGTCAGCGAGGTGAATCACACCATGGAGTTCCGCAACAGCATCGCTCCAACTGGCGTCAACATCCCCGGGCGGATCATCGATCACGTGCTCGAAGTCGGCTCTCGCAGAGGATCCGCGCGGATCGAACCCAAGCCCGCGACAATCCCGGAGGCGGCACGATGAGCATCCGCGTGTCGATCGTCGGCGGGTCGGGGTACGGCGGCGGCGAGCTGCTCAGGCTGCTTTGCGCACATCCGGACGTCGAACTGGCCCAGGTGACGAGCCGGTCGCAGGCGGGTTGCTTCGTCCACAGCGTCCACCCCAACCTCCGCGGACGTGTGAAGATGACCTTTGTTCGACCTGTGGAGCTCGAGCCCTGCGACGTGCTCTTCCTTGCGATGCCGCACGGTGAGGCGAGCAGGTCGATCGATCGGCTGTCGGCGCTCGCGCCCAGAATCGTGGATCTCTCGGCGGATTTCCGACTCCGAGAGGGCAGCGCATACCGACGCTGGTACGGCGAGGATCATCCGGCGCCGGTCTGGCTCGATCGATTTGTCTACGGCCTGCCCGAACTGCACCGTGAGCGGCTGCGCGGGGCCAGACTCGCCAGCGGGGTGGGGTGCAATGCGACGGCGATGAACCTCGCGCTGCTCCCGCTCGCCAGGCACGGGCTGATCCGAACCGCCATCTGCGACATCAAGGTGGGCAGCAGCGAGGGCGGCAACGCCGTCAACGCGGGAAGCCACCACCCCGAACGTTCGGGCGTCGCGAGAACCTTCGCCGCCGCCGGGCATCGGCACGCGGGCGAAGTCGAGCAGGAGCTCATGGGCCCGCACGGCAAGTTCGACCTTCACGTGACGATCACCTCGGTCGAGATGGTGAGAGGAGTGCTGTGCACCGCGCACGTGCTTCCCACACGCCCAGTGGACGAAAAGGAACTGTGGTCGATCCTGCGCGAGGCGTACGGCGGCGAGCCGTTCGTTCGGATCGTGCGGGACAAGTCGGGCATCCATCGCCTGCCCGAGCCGAAGGTGCTCAGCGGGACCAACTGGGCGGACGTGGGTTTCGAAGTCGACCGCGAGACCGGAAGGATCGTGATGGTCTCGGCGATCGACAACCTGATGAAGGGCGCGGCCGGGTCCGCCGTGCAGTGCATGAACCTGATGTGCGGGCTCGACGAACGGACCGGGCTGGACTTTGTCGGGCTTCATCCGCTCTAAGTCGGAGGTTGACGATGATCGTGGTCAAGATCGGGGGGAGCCAGGGGGTGGATCTGGCGGCCGTGGCGGAGGACGCCGCGGCACTCATCGCGGGCGGACAGAGGATCGTGCTGGTCCACGGGGCGTCGCACGAAACCAACCAACTCTCGGAGTCACTCGGGCACCCGCCACGCTTCATCACCAGCCCGAGCGGGCACACCAGCCGGCGTACGGATCCGCGTACGCTCGAGATCTTCCAGATGGCGTGCGGACTCATGAACCAGCGTCTTGTCGCGCTGCTGCTGGCTCGCGGCGTGCGGGCGGTCGGTCTTTCCGGGCTCGACGGCCGCCTCTGGCAGGGCGAACGCAAGTCGGCGGTTCGCGCTGTCGAGGACGGCCGCACCGTGATCATCCGCGACGACTTCACGGGCGCGGTCGACCGCGTCGATCCCACGCTGCTCCGGATCCTGATCGACAGCGGGTACACGCCCGTGCTCAGCCCACCCGCCGTCACACCCGCCGGAGAGGCGATCAACGTCGACGCGGACCGGGCGGCGGCGGCGACGGCGGCGGCTCTCGGGGCGACCTCGCTCCTGCTGCTCTCCAACGTGCGCGGGCTGCTCCGGCAGTTCCCAGACGAGAGCACGCTTGTGCCGGTCGTGCGACGCTCGGCGATCGAGGAGTTTGGCAGGATCGCGGAGGGACGCATGAAGAAGAAGGTGCTTGGAGCGGGCGAGGCGCTCGATCGTGGTGTCGGACGCGTGATCATCGGCGACGCACGCCGAAAGGGACCGATCTCCGCCGCGCTCGCCGGTGAAGGGACGGTGTTCGAATGACCGCGTCGTTCACCGCCCACGAGCCGACGCCCCGCCCGGCGTGCGAGGTCTCGGACGATCAGGCCTTGGCCCTTCTGACCGCGGCGGTCGACACGCCGAGCGTCTCCGGGCACGAAAGACCCGTCGCGGAACTGCTCCGCCGACGGGCGAAGGAACTCGGGCTGGCCGCGACACTCGACGAGACCGGCAGCTTCGTCGCGGCAACGAGCGGCGATCCCCTGCGGACTGACCCGCGAACCGCGGACATCGTGCTCCTTGGTCACATCGACACCGTCCCCGGTCACATCCCGGTGCGGCGGGAGGGTGATCGGCTTTACGGTCGCGGCAGCGTGGACGCCAAGGGACCTTTGGCGGCGTTTCTGGTCGCGGCATCCACTACCCCACTGCCCGAGGGCGTGCGGGTCGTCGTCGTCGGGGCGGTGGAGGAAGAGGTCGCGACAAGCCGGGGAGCGAGGGCGGCCGCGACGCGGTATCGACCCGCCGCGTGCATCATCGGAGAGCCCAGCGGGTGGGACGCGATCACCATCGCGTACAAGGGCCGATTGCTCGCGACATGCCGCCTCGCGCGTCCGCTCTCGCACACCGCGGGGCCGGCGGGCAGCGTGGCGGACGAAGCCCACGCCTGGTGGACGCGTGTGCTGGCGGGGATCGCAGCCTTGAATCAGGGACGCGAAGGGGCGTTCTCGACCGTACAGGCGACGCTTCGCTCCATCCACACGGGCAGCGACGGCCTGCGCGAGCACGCGGAAGTTCGCGCGGGCTTCAGGCTGCCCCCGGACGTGCCGCCCGAGGAGGTGCGAGGGCTCGTGGCGTCGTGCGCGGGCTCGGCGACGCTTGATTTCTCGGGAGCCGAGGTGGCTCACGTGGCGGACCGGAGCAACGCGGTGGTGCGGGCCCTGTCGGGCTCGCTGCGGGCCGCCGGGATCACGCCCCGCCACCTCAAGAAGACCGGCACCAGCGACATGAACGTTGTGGGGCCGATCTGGGGATGCCCCATCGCGGCCTATGGGGCGGGAGATTCGTCCCTCGACCACACGCCCGAGGAACACATCCTGATCCCCGAGTTCCTTCGGTCCATCGGGATCCTCCGGGGGGCTCTGGAACGTCTGGCACGGGAGATCGCAACCGGGACCCCGGGGGGGCGGTAGAGCGGCCCATCGGCGAACGAGCGCGGTCGCTTCGAACGCCGACTTCGGGAGTTGCTCAGCAATGGACACGTGGACCTCTGGTCGGACATGGGATCGAAGAACGCTTCTGCAGGCCTCGGCACTGGCGGCGGCGTCGGGCGTCTTGGCGAGCACGGGGCTGGCAAAGCCCTCCCTCGCCCGCACGCCTGGCGCCGCGCCCGCGAAACTCAAGATCCTGATCCTCGGCGGGACGGGCTTCCTGGGGCCCAAGGTGGTCGACGCCGCCAAGGCCCGCGGGCACACCATCACCCTCTTCAACCGCGGAAAGACCGAGAAGCGGATCGGCGTCATCGATGACGTCGAGAAGCTCTACGGGAACCGCGACCCCGAGAAGCACGCCGAGGAGGGGGACACCTCGACGCCCAAGGGGCTCGAAGCCCTGAAGGACAAGTCCTGGGACGCGGTGGTCGACACCTCGGGGTACGTACCGCGGATCGTGAAGGCGTCGGCGAGTCTGCTGGGCCCGAACATCGGGCAGTATGTCTTCATCTCCACGATCAGCGTCTACAAGAACAACCACATTCCCGGCGAGACCGAGGACGCCGACACGCTCCGGTACATCGGCAACTCGGAGCAGGTGACGAACGAGACGTACGGGCCATTCAAGGCGATGTGCGAGCAGGCGGCGGAGATGGCCCTGCCGGGGAGGGTCACGACGATCCGCCCGGGGTTCATCGTTGGACCCGGAGACCCGACGGACCGCTTCACGTACTGGCCGGTGCGGGCGGCCCGGGGCGGGGAGATCGCCTGCCCCGGCGCACCGACCGACCCCGTGCAGTTCATCGACGTGCGGGATCTCTCCGACTTCATCATCCGCTGCATCGAACAAAAGCACATCGGCGTGTTCAACGCGACCGGCCCGGAGAAGGCCTACACCGCGGGCGAACTGCTCGCGGCGTGCCGACAGGCCGCCGGCAAGGACGCGACCGAGACGTGGGTGCCCTACGAGTTCCTGGGAAGCCAGGGCGTCGGGCCCGGCATGCTCCCGATCCTGCTGCCTTCCGACGGGCCGTTCGCCGGGTTCCACACGCGGAGCGTCGCCAAGGCGGTCGCCGCCGGGCTCACGTTCCGGACCGCCCTCGACACGGCCAAGGCCACGCTCGAGTGGTGGCCCAAGGAAGTTGCCCGGCGTGATCGGGTGGGCAAGGAAATGACCGAGACCGCCAAGAAGGAGGGCAAGCCCGAACCCAAGCTGGGCGATCCCAACCTGCCCCGCGCGGGCATCCCGGCGGAGACCGAGCAGAAGGTGCTCGAGGCTTGGAAGGCTTCCAAGACGGAAGCGCCCAAGGACACGCCCCCCGCGACCAAGTAACCCCGGCAAACCGTGCCGACATCCAGAGCAGAAGAAAGGCCCCCGGATCCGAGAAGATCCGGGGGCCTTGTGTTTCGTCCGCGTGTCCTCGACCCGACGCGGGAGCGTTCCCGCGGCGGATCAGAGGGGTTGTCTCGATCACTTCATGCCGAGGTTCTTGACAAGGAACGCGTACTGGTCGGCGACTTCCTCGATGCGCTTGGCGGTGGGCTTGCCCGCCCCGTGACCCGCCCGCACGTCGATGCGGATCAGGACGGGCCTGTCGCCGGCCTGCGTCGCCTGCAGGGCCGCGGCGAACTTGAAGGAGTGGGCGGGCACGACGCGGTCATCATGGTCGCCCGTGGTGATCATCGTCGCCGGCCAACGGCTCCCGGGCTTGCGGAGCGCGACGTGGTAGGGCGAGTAGGCGTTGAGCGCCTTGAACTCTTCCTCGCTCGTCTCGGCGCAGCCGTAGTCACTCTTCCAGGCCCAGCCGATCGTGAACTTGTGGAAACGGAGCATGTCGAGCACGCCGACGGCGGGGAGCGCCGCGCCCCAGAGTTCCGGCCGCTGCGTGATCATCGCACCGACCAGCAGTCCGCCGTTGGATCCGCCCGAGCACGCGATCCGCCCGGCCTTGGTGTACTTCTCGGCGATGAGGAACTCGGCCGCCGCGATGAAGTCGTCGAAGACGTTCTGCTTGCGAACGCTGGTCCCCGCCTGGTGCCACTCCTCGCCGTACTCACCGCCGCCGCGGATATTCGGCACGGCGTAGACCCCGCCCATCTCGAGCCACCCGATGATCGCGGGGCTGAACGACGGCGTGAGGGAGATGTTGAACCCGCCGTACCCGTAGAGCAGGACGGGATTGTTCCCGTCGAGCTTGATGTCCTTCTTGTGAACGATGAACATCGGGACGCGCGTCCCATCCTTGCTCGCGTAGAACTTCTGCGTCACGACGAAGTCGTCGGGGTTGAACTTGACGGCGGGCTGCTTCCAGAGGGTGCTCTCGCCGGTCTCGGCGTTCAGGCGGTAGATCGTCGTGGGGATGTTGTACGACGTGAAGGAGTAGAACGTCTCGTTGTCGGAACGCTTGCCCCCGAAGCCCGACGCCGTTCCGATGCCCGGCAACGCGACCTCGCGAACCAGCTTCCCGGCCCGATCGAACTGCTTGACCTGTGTCTTCGCGTCCTTCAGATAGCTCGCAAAGAACGTGTTCCCGACCATCGTCACGCCCTGCAGGGTCTCGGCGGCTTCGGGGATGATCTCACGCCAGTTGTCCTTCCCGGGCTTGCCGAGATCGACCGCGATCAGCCGAGACTTGGGCGCCTTGAAGTTCGTGGAGAAGTAGAACACCGGCCCGTCGTTGCCCACGTACTCGTACGAGGCGTCGAACTCGCTGAGCAGTTCGATGAACCCGCTGGCCGTGTTCCCCTGCTTGGCGACCAGAGCGGCACGGGCTGCACGCTTCTCCTCCATCTGCTTGCCCAGAGCAGCCTTGTCGCCGCCGCTGTCGATCTGGTCCTGCAAGCCGCGGATCTCGCGCTCGATCCCGCGGATCTGCGTGTCGATCTCCGTCGGAGCCGCCCCGATCGGGTTGGCCTTGAGATCGCGGACGAAAAGCCCGTTCTTCGGGTTCGTGCCCTTCCAGACGCTCATCACCACGTACTGCCCGTCCTCGGTCACGCCAGCGCTGAGCCCCCACTCCTTCTGGTCGGGGCGTTCGTACACCAGCACGTTCTTGGACTGCGCCTGACCAAGCGTGTGCAGGAACACCTTCGGGTAGTGGTTGGCCGCCGTGTACTCCTGCCCCGCCTTGGGCTCGTCGTACCGCGAGTACAGGAACCCTGAAGAGTCATGGAGCCAGCTCGCGCCGGAGAACTTCACCCAGCGGATGCTGTCGTCCAGGTCCTTGCCCGTGGCGATGTCGCGAATCTTCCAGCTCGTCCAGTCCGAACCGGCGTCGGCGATCGCGTAGGCCATGTACTTCCCGTCCTCCGAGACCGAGACCCCGGCCAGCGCGGCCGTCCCGTCCTGACGGAGCGTGTTGGGGTCCAGCAACACTCGCCCGGGCGTGTCGATCGCGTCCGCGACGAACAGCACCGACTGGTTCTGCAGCCCGGTGTTGTACGAGTAGAAGTACTTCCCGCCGTCCTTGCTCGGCGTGCTGTAGCGCTCGAAGTTCCACAACTCCGTGAGACGCTCGCGGATCGCCGAACGCTGCGGGATCGACTCCAGGTACGGGAACGTGATGGCGTTCTGCGCGTTGATCCAGTCGCGGGACTGCGTGCTGTCGGGGTCCTCGAGCCAGCGGTACGGATCGGCCACCTTCGTGCCGAAGTAGGTATCCACAAAGTACGTCTCGGCCTTGGGATACGTGATCGGGGCCGGCTGCCCGTGGGCGGCGGCCATCGACAGCAAGGCCAGTGCGGCGGCGGTTCGGACACGTGCGAACATGCGGTCACTCCTTGGAAAAGAACTGTCCCAAGGATACCGCCCCGTCCGCTCCCGGGTTTCGACCCCGAAGCCCGACGCGCCGGGCTCACTGACCGGCCCCGTCGGCTACTGCACCAGGCCCTTGGTCAGCCGCATGAACGCCGTTTCCAGATTGACGGGTTCCTCCGTGAACTTCGTGATGCGGAAGCCCCCGTTGATCAGCATGTTCGGGATGTCCGTAAACGTCCGGCCGGCCGACTCGTCAAAGTCCACGTGCAGCAGATGCCGCCCGGCCCGATCGTTCGGATCGGCGTCCGCCAGGCTCACCTTCCGCACTCCCGGGAACTTCTGAACGACCTTCGCGGCCTCTTCGTGGCGATCCGCGACCCCGATGTGGATCACATGCCCCATCTTCGCCCGACGGACGATCTCGGCCACCGGACCGTTGAACAGCAACTGGCCTCGCTCGATGATCCCCACCACATTGCAGAGCTCGGCGAGCTCCGGAAGGATGTGGCTCGAGATGAGGATCGTCTTGCCCATCCGCCGCAGTTCCTTCAGCAACTCTCGCATCTCGATGCGGGCGCGGGGGTCGAGCCCGCTCGCCGGCTCGTCCATCAGCAGCACCTTGGGATCGTGCAGCAGAACCCGCGCCACGCTTAGCCGCTGCTGCATGCCTCGCGACAGACCGTTCACCTCGGCGGTCGCCTTGTAGGAGAGGTCGGTCAGTTCGAGCACGTCCTTCACGACCTTCTGCCGCTGCGAACCGTGGATGTTGTACGCGGCGGCAAAGAACTCGAGATACTCCGTCACCACCATGTCCTCGTACGCCCCCATGAAGTCCGGGACATATCCGATCAGCGGACGGATCTGCCGATTCTGAAAGCCCACCGTCAGCCCGGCGATGTTCGCCTGGCCGCTCGAAGGCTTGAGCAACGTCGCGAGGATCTTGATCGTGGTGGTCTTCCCGGCCCCGTTGGGGCCGATGAACCCGAAGCAATCTCCCTCGTTGATCGTCAGGTTCAGGTTGTTCAGCGCCACCAGATCCCCGTAACGCTTGGTCAGGTTGATCGTCTCGATCATCGGCATGCAATGGCCCTTCTCATGGCTCGCGCGACCCCTTCTCGCCGCCACCCTCCACAGTCCCCTCCCCGCCGACAAACGACGGCGGGCTGTCAGGCAGCGGATACACCCACCTCACCCATGTCACGCCGCTGTTCTCCATCGGCTCCCCGTCGATGAACAGAGGCGTGGGAGACGCCGTCTCCCGCACCTGCCCCAGCACGATCACGCAAGGCTGCGTCAGCCAGCGGCAGATGTCCCACCCGTGCATCGCCGCTCGGCTCGCGATCACGCGCGGCTGATCGTTCGTGGTCGCGTTCGTCGCCGGGCCCGGCAACTGGTTGAACAACGCCAACGCCAGCATGTACTGCTCCGGCGCAACGACCCGCTCCACACCCGTGATCGCGTTCCCGTACTGCGAACCCACCGACAGCCGATCGAGCAGCCCCTCGAGCGATCGGGTGGCCAGCGGCACCTCCGCGAACTCCGCACGAAGATTCAAAATCTCACCCGGGGCCCAGGCTCGCGACGAGGGCAGACTGATCGCCCACGCTCCCTCGGACGCGGGGCGAAGCCCGCTGAGAATCGACGGCGTGACGATCGACGAAGCCCGCGGAACATAGATGATCGTGACGTTTTCCAGGGGCCCCGGCATCCCGTGCGCGAGCAGGCCCGCCGGACCCGACGCGTCGACCGTGATCTCCCCGCCCGCCGAACCGTCCGCCTTCGCGGGGTACGGCGCACGCCAGACAGTGCCGCCGGACCAATCCACCTGAAACTGCTTCACGGTCGATCTCGCGGGGAACGTCACGCTCCCGGGCGCCACCGCCTCCAACGCGTACTCCCGCGTGTCCGGGAAGCTGAACTCACTGCCCGGCCCGGACTTGATGTCCGCCCACGGAGACACGGCGTTGCGCACTTCTCGGCGGGTGCCGGCCGCTTCCAAACGCCCGTCCACCCCACCCACCGCCACCGTGGCCGAACCGTACCACGGGATCATCACATTGACCCACGTCCGCGAGCGAACCCGCTCGTGCCCATGAACCGTCTCGAACACCGTCAGGTGAGTGCCTTCGGTGCGTTTGGGCCTCGCGAGCCACGCCCCGCCCCACGCCAGCACCGTGAACACCGCGCCCGACAGCACGAACGCCACCCACGAATGCCGCGCCAGGCCCATCCGCTTGAGCACGCCGTACGACACGGGGCCAGCCACAAGCCAGTACGCCGCGAACACCACAAGCCCCAGCAGGATGCCCGTGGCGGCCTGCCCCTTCTTGTCGATCAGGCCTCCGATGAGCGCATCAAACTCGCTCGGCCTGTTGCGATTCGCGATCACGTTCCACCGCCCGCCGCGGGTGTCCGCCTCGGTCCGCTCCTGAAGATTGAGCAACTGCCCTCGCGTCCCGACGATCCGATGCCAGAAGACGTCGGCGTCCACCGGCAAGGCCTGCCGCCCCACGTCGAGCCCCAGCACCGTGATCGCGCCCCCGCCCCACGAACGCCGGACCGCGATGCACGCGCCGTCGGGACCGCTCAGCAGCTTCACCGCCTTCTCCGGCGAAACTCCGTCCCGTGGCACGAACTCGTGCACAACCCCGTCCGTCGGCATCTGCGGCGAACGAGCCCGCGTCAGCAGCGGCGCATAAGGCGACATGTCCACCCCGTCGCGACGCACCACGTTTACCTCGGGCATCATGTCCGACAGTTCGTGCTCGGCCCGGCCGATCCACGTCTGCCCCGCCGCGGGCAGAACCACCACCAGATGCCCGCCCCGCTCGATCCACTCCCGCATCGCCCGCGCCGTCGGGCCCCGCAATTCGCCCGGCTCGCCCGAGCCCCACACCAGAACGCTCATCGCCGAGAGCCCAAGCCAGGAATCCGGCAGCTCGCCCGGCGTGCGGATCTCGGCGATATGCGTCGCCTCGTGCCCGTAGGGGGGCGTCGTCTCTCCCGCGAACGCCTGCAGAAACCGATCCAGCCCCATCGAACGCACGCCGATCCGGCCCCAAAGTCCCGCGCTCGCCGGCAGAATGTTCATCGCACGCCCGATCGCCGAGGATTGCGGCCCCACCACCACCTGCCCGAGCAGTTCCCCGAATCGGCCCGCCAACGCCGCGTCGAGACCGCCCTCTTCCGCCTCGTGCACCGAGATCGTGAACGATCCGTCGCGGTCGACCGCGTACGGCAGCATCGTGTAGATCCAGACCGGCTGAGCCACGCCCGGGTTGAGCGACACCGCACGCGTCCACACCTGAATGTCCCGGTCCGCGTCGGGCATCGTCAGGCGGACCACCACTTCGCGCTGACGCGTCGCCGTATCCGTCAGCCGAAGCCGGATCCCCACGTAACTCCCCGCCCTCGCCACTCCGCCCACGCCAGCCTGATCGAGCTCAATCTTCACCGACCCCACGCGGACCGCCTGCAACGCCGCTCCGTCCTGCGCCGCGGGCCTCGCTCGGGCGAAGGTTTCACCCCCACCGACGCACACGCCCATCAGCATCCCCACAAGGCAGACCAGCCACGTCCCGAAACCAAGTCCGGACGGGCGGGGAGGAAGTTGACGGCTCATTCCGCGTGCTCTCACGAGCCCATTCTACTGGCGCTCAAGCCTCCCGGTTCTCGGGCCGATACCCCGGCATGCACGAGTTCTCCTCAGGCGTCTGGATCCTGCTCGCCGCCGTCGGGGCGGGCGCGACCATCGCCTGGCTCTACGCGGCCGCCGCGTTCATCCGCAACCACTCGGAGCGGCACACGGTGCTCTGCGAAGTCCGCCGACTCCGCGAGGAGTACCGCCGCCGTTCGCGTGCCGCCGCCAACGGAGGGGTCGATCCGGACGAAGAGGTGATCGAGGTCGACGAAGCACCCGACACACGCCAGGCCGCCTGATCTCACTCCCACCACCACCTCCCGCCGTACACATGCCATCGAAGTTGCGTTCACGACTTCGAGATGCTGCCAACTCCGTCCCCCCGCCGCCCTGATGAAAAAGACCCGCCTCGGAGGCGGGTCTTGTCGTTCTCAGCACGGAATGTCGGGCGTGGCGGTTAGGCTTCTTCTTCGTCGTCGCCCTCGCCGGGCAAAGGCTTGCCGGGCGTCACGGGCTGCGACGCCTTGATCGCGAGCACTTCCTTGCGGATCTCCATCGCAAGGTCGGGGTTGTCCTTGAGGAACTGCTTGGCGACCTCGCGCCCCTGCCCGAGACGAACCTCGCCGTAGTTGAACCACGAGCCCGACTTCTGGCAGACCTTTGCCTCCACCGCCACGTCGAGCAGGTCGCCCACGCCCGAGATGCCCTCGGCGTACATGATGTCGAACTCGGCCTCGCGGAAGGGAGGGGCCACCTTGTTCTTGACGACGCGGGCCCGCGTGCGGCTGCCGACGACGACATCGCCCTCCTTGATCGCCCCGATCCGGCGAACGTCGATGCGGACCGACGAATAGAACTTCAGCGCCCGTCCGCCCGTGGTGGTCTCCGGGCTGCCGAACATCACACCGATCTTCTCGCGGATCTGGTTGATGAACACCACCGTCGCGTTGCTGCGGGCGATCACGCCGGTGAGCTTGCGCATCGCCTGGCTCATCAGCCTGGCCTGCAGCCCCACCGACGCCTCACCCATCTCGCCCTCGATCTCCGCCTTGGGCACCAGCGCCGCCACCGAGTCCACCACGATCACATCCACCGAGTTGCTGCGAACCAGCATCTCGCAGATCTCCAGCGCCTGCTCGCCCGTGTCGGGCTGGCTCACCAGCAGATCGTCGATGTTCACCCCGATCTTCCGCGCCCACGTCGGATCCAGCGCGTGCTCCGCGTCGATGATCGCCGCCACGCCGCCGTCACGCTGCGCCATCGCCGCCACCGTCAACGCCAGCGTCGTCTTGCCCGAACTCTCCGGCCCGAAGATCTCGATGATCCTCCCGCGCGGAATCCCCTTCCCGCCCAGCGCCAGGTCCAACGAGATCGAGCCCGTCGAGATCCCAGGCACGCTCAGGAACTGCGCCTCGTCCATCTTCATGATGGCGCCCTTCCCGAACACCTTGTCGATCTGCTGCAGCGTCCGATCCAACGCCTGCTTCTTCTGCTTGTCCTCCATCTTCACTTCAACCTGCGACATCACTCAACCGCCTTTCTCTGCCGGAACGTGGCTGCCGCCCAGACACTCTGGCCCCCTTCAGAGGCCCATCGGGGCTGCCGCAGGCGCACCGGCTCCCAGCGAACTCGCGATGACCGCACGATCGGCCGCCACGTTGGCGGCGGCCGTGGGCCCTTCGCTCCCGGGGGCGTCGCTGGACGCGGGCCCGGGTCCGCACACTCTATCAACTCCCGAACATCCCGTCAATGTTCGGGCTCTGCTCAGTTCCCATTGTGGATAAGTCAGGGCCCCAAACCTCCCCGGACCACCCACCCACACCGGGCGGATGTCCCATGGCTCCGTCCTCCTACCCTCAACCCATGATCCACCCCTGGCACGATGTCACCCCGGGCGTCGACGGCGCCGAACTGCCCGCCGTCTTCCGCGCCATCATCGAGATCCCCAAGGGGTCCAACAACAAGTACGAACTCGACAAGCCCACCGGCATGCTCAAGCTCGACCGCGTGCTCTCCTCCGCCGTCTACTACCCCGCGAACTACGGCTTCATCCCGCAAACCCTCGCCGAGGACCACGACCCGCTCGACGTGCTCGTCTACTCCACCGAAGAAATACCCCCGATGACCCTCTGCGAGGCGAGAGCCGTCGGCCTGATGACCATGGTCGACCACGGCGACCCCGACCACAAGATCATCGCCGTCCTCGAATCCGACCCCATCTACTCCGAGTTCAAAAAGGCCTCGGACTTCCCCAAGCACATCTTCAAGATGCTCAAGCGGTTCTTCGAGGACTACAAGACCCTCGAGGGCAAAGAGGTCGAAGTGGACGACATCCTCCCCGCCGAGACAGCCCACGCCGTCATCGAGGACTGCCTCGCCCGCTACGAGAAGGCCCGCCGCACAGGCGGCATGAAGGGGCTGTAGTCAGCACCCCGCCTCGAACGCCGACGCATACGCCTGGAAGTCGAAGAAATCGACGAACCCGTCGCCGTCGAAGTCCGCGTTCTTGCCCGGCGGGCACGTCCCGCCCTCGAAGCACTCCGCGAACGCCGACAGATCAAAGAAATCCACGAACCCGTCGCCGTCAAAGTCGGCCTGGCACCGGTCGGTGCGGTACGCACGCACGTTCGTCCCCACGCCCGCCACCACCAGCGTCCCCTCGGGACCGAACGCCGGCGCCCCGATGTTCACGTTCGTCACCCCGACCGACCACCGCAGCGACAGATCCGCGTTGAACGCGAAGAAACGCCCCTGCGCGAACTCCCCGTTGCTCATGTACAGCCGACCGCTCGCATCCACCGCCATCCGCGGCGAACTCAGCGGCTGCGCCAGCACCCCCGTCGACGCGATCTGCACACCGTCCTGCGCACGCAACAGTCGGATCGAGTTGTCGCGGAACGGCACATACACCCCGTCCTGCGTCGCCGCGAACTCCGAGCCCGTGGTCCAGCGGCTTTCGACGCGCCACCGCTCCACCAACGCCGACCCGGTGTCCTCGAACGCATAGAAGAAATCCACCGCGGCGTTGTTCTGCACGCGATTCAGGTACACCGTCCCGTCCGGGCCCACCATCGGTGAGTTCTGGATCGTGAATCCCGCCATCGTCGGGCTTTGATACCGGAACGCGCCGGTCGCCAGATCAAACTTCTTGATCGCGTGCCCCCCCGGCACCGCGTCCGCGATGTACACCGCCCCGCCGTGCACCGCGCCCCCGCAGTTCCCGCTCACCGAACAGAGCCGATCCGCGGTCCAGACCGTGCCGCCGTCGGCGGCGCGAACCCGCCGCACCGTGCGAAACCCGCCGACGATCAGGTCCCCGTTCTCCGCGAACACGACCCCGTCGTACGCCCCCGCGTCGATCGTCTGCACACTCTGCCAGATCGTCGCCCCATTGGACGCGTTCAGACAGAAGAACCTCGCCGACACGCTGCTCCCGTTCCCCGATCTCGACGCGTACACGCGCCCGTCGCGAGCGCCCATCACCCACGTCGTCCAATCGCCGCTGTTCGCCGGGATGTTCGCCGCCCACAGTTCCCGCCCCGTCTCCAGGTCCATCGCCACCACCGGGGAAGCCGTCGTCTCCGGCGGAAACCCCGTCTGACGCACCAGGAACACCCGAGACCCGTCGATCACCGGCTGCCACGCGATGATCGAGCTGCGTCCGCCCTGCCAAGCCAGATCCGCGGCGTCCGGGCCAAGCGTCGCGAACGAGCCGTTCCTTCCCGCGTTCCCGCCGGCGTTTGACCACCCCTGCGCCCTCGCCGCATCCCCGAGTACGCCAACGCCGAGCACCATCGTGCACACACCAACACTGAACCCGCGCATAGGCATCCTCCGTGGGCGTTCCTCGCCACCCCGAGCGTACCGCGCAGGATTCGCCTGTACAAGAAACTTCGTCAGCACCCCGCCTCGAACGCCGCCACGAACGCCGAGAAGTCAAAGAAATCGACGAACCCGTCGCCGTCGAAATCACCCAGCGGCAGCCCCGCCTCGAAGGCGTCCACGAACGCGGCGAAATCGAAGAAATCCACGAAGTCATCGCACGTCAGATCGATCGGGCAGTACCTCAACATCGCCGGCTCGCTCAGTACATCCCCGCACGCGTTCGTCGCGACGCAGATCCACTCCCCAGCCCAAGCGGGCGTCGGATTCTCGATCCTCAGCGTGTTCGTCCTCGAACCCGCGATCCGCGTCCCGCCATACTGCCCGTCCGAGATATCCTCGCCGTTGAGACGCCAGCGATAGCTGATCGTCTGCCTTGCCCCAGCCATCGCTCCCAGGAACACCCGCGGCGTGCACCGATTGAACACCCGACTGTCAGGCTGATCCGTAAAGATCGGGCACGGATTCACCGGCACCATCACCGCCGCATGCTGGTATCGACCCGGGCGAGGGGGGGTGATCCCCGCGATCAAGATCCACCCGCTGTCGCTGATCGCCGCCGGCCCCTCCCCCCCGAGAATTCCCCACGTCGCGCTGCTCTGCGCAACCCTGCTCGACAGCAACACCGGGTTCGAGTCGGGCGTCATCCACATCGCCGCCTGCAGGGGCGTTCCACCGACCCACCCCACCACCACGCCCGCCCCATTGACCGCCGTCGCCGCGCCCTGAGCGAACCCACCCAGCGGCAACAGCCTCGTGCCCCCCTCCGATGTCCAGATCCAGGGCTTGGTTGCCCCGTTGGTGCCCACCCGCAGCGACCCCACCGCCACTCCCGACGCGTTGATCGCCGCCGGTGTCATCTGCGTGTGCCCCGCGGGGATCGGAAGCGTCACCCGCGAGCCGTCCGCTCGCAGAACGAACGAACCCCAGAACGGCGAACCGCTCACCTGATACTGCCCGATCGCCTCACCAACCGCCGAACACCCCGCCAGCACTGTAAAGGTCTCCCCGGGCAACGCGGGAACACTCACCGACGTCCCGTCCGCACGCCAGATCGTCGGCAAGGGCAGCCCGTTCCCCTGGGTCACATGCCCGAAGATCGTGCCGTCCGCCGAGATGCCCACCGCTCGCGAATCCCTAGGCCACGCGGGCGTCAGATCCATCGCACTCGCCGCGCCATTCCACTTCGCCGCGTGCATCGCGACGTACGTGTTCCCGTTGTACACCGGCGAGATCCCGACGATCACACCCGCGTCGTTGATCCCCAGCCCCTGATTCTGCACCGCGCCCGCCGAGCCCCCGCTCCCGGGAAGCACCGCCAGCGGCGTCATCACGCCCGTCGCGGGATTCCACACAAAGCCGCGA